>Ga0136611_10002591_pt1 | contig 12593 bp, 13 predicted proteins | sample AntDrymUQ2232306_2_FD_106645 | JGI IMG/M metagenome (GOLD analysis project Ga0136611, IMG submission 106645) | Polar desert sand microbial communities from Dry Valleys, Antarctica - metaG UQ223 (23.06) | ecosystem: Environmental > Terrestrial > Soil > Desert | place: Antarctica: Dry Valley... | reverse complement strand
GCGTACACCACGCCGTCGGCGGCGAGATCCTCGGCGCACTCGGCGGCGACCCGGATCAGGGCCTCGCGGGTCTGCATCACCCCGACGGTGTGCACGAACGTCTCCAGGTAGCGCTCCAGTGACCCGGAGTACGCCGAGGCCTGGAACCACTGAGCCAGCGAATCGGCGTCAGCGGCGGGCAGCCCATGGCCACTCTGGGCGGCCAGCTCCACGACGGTCCCGGGGCGGACGCCGCCGTCGAGATGGTCGTGGAGCAACACCTTCGGGGCCGACCGGATCGTGTCCGGCGTCAGGGGGGTGGGCACAGCTGTGAGGCTATCGATCCTCAGCGGTACGGCGTCAGCAGCTGGTCGACCGGCGCGTAGTCGTCGGTGAGCACGGGGCTGTCCCCTACCAGCCGGGTCAGCTCGGCGCCGTCGAGGATCTGCAAGGGCGAGCCACGCTCGCCGAGCCGGTCGCGAATGGCGGTCAGCGGCAGATCCCGCTGAGCAGCGAGGATCACGTAGTTCCCCCCGACGCTGACATCGAGCGCTCCGGCGGTTGCCACCACCGCCACATGGTCGAACACGCCCATCACAGTGGCGATCTCTGCGCGGGCGAAGTCCGCGGGCGGGTAGTCGATGACGTTGAGCGCATAGACGCCATCCGGCCGCAGCGTCCGGCGTACCTGCTGCACTGTCTCGCTGGTCGTCAGGTGCCAGGGGACGGACAGGCCGCCGAAGGCGTCACCGATGACGAGGTCGAAGGAGTCGTCGTCCTGCTGGCCGAGGCCGACCCGCCCGTCGACGATCCGAAGTTCCAGCGCAGGGTCGGTCGGCGGCTGCAGTCCCTGCGCGATCTCGGCGACTCCGGGATCGACCTCCAGTACGACGTTGCGCCCACCCGGGCGGGTTGTCGCAAGGTAGCGGGGCAGGGTCAGTCCGCCACCTCCGATGTGCAGGGTCGCGAGCGGCTCGCCGGCCGGGGCCATGACGTCGGCCACCGAGGCGATGGCGGTGGTGTAGTTGAACTCCAGGTACGTCGGATCCGCGGCGTCGACGTAGCTGTGCCGCAGGGTGTCCAACAGGAGCAGTTGGCCGGTCGGCCGCTCCGGGTCGGTGTCCACCCGGGCGCAGTGGTAGCTCGTCTCGACGTCGCACAGGCGCGAACCGGAGACCGTCAGCCCGGCGATGAGGACGCCCACGACCAGGGTCACCGCCCCCGCCCGGCTTTCCATGCCTCCTGTACGCAGGTAGACCGACAGCGCCGCGCCCGCCAGCAGCAGGACGCCGCCTGTGCCGACCAGGATGATGCTGCTCGGGACGCGGGTCACGAGCACGAACCCGGTGATGAAGGTGCCGGCGATCGCACCGATCGTGCCGATGCCGGACAACCGGCCGACCACGGTGCCGGTCCGCGACAGGGTGGCGAGCTGCAACTTGACGACCATCGGCGGTACAGCGGACAGCACCGCTGCCGGGGCGAACACGGCCAGTCCGGCGAGCAGCAGCACCCCGCCCGCACCGGCACCGGTCAGTTCCTGGCCCGCCCGTGTGACCACGGGCGGCACGAGCATCATCAGCGCTCCGCCGGCGAGCAACAGCAAACCGAGCCGTCGCCGCGGATCGGTCTCGTCCGCGAGCCGGCCGCCGGTCCACGCGCCGGCCGCGATGGCCGCAAGCGCCACCCCGATGACCGCGCTGCTGGTCTCCAGGGTGATGCCGATGTACGGCGCGATCAGCCGCAGACCGACGATCTCCAGCACCAGTACGGCGGCGGAGGCGACGAAGACCAGCGCGCCGGCGAGCCAACCCGGCAGCGCGGTGCCCTCCGGTTGCACCGTCCCCTCAGGCAGCGACGTCACACGATGCCGCGGTCGACGAAGCACCACCGCCAGTCCTCACCCGGCTCGAAGGAGCGCATCACCGGGTGACTGGAATCGGTGAAGTGACCGGTTGCGTGCCGACCGACCGAGGAGTCGCAGCATCCGACGTGCCCGCAGGACAGGCACATCCGCAGATGCACCCAGCGGGTTCCGTCTCGCAGACACTCCTCGCAGCCCTCGGACGTCGTCGGCTCGACCTGAGTGAGTTCGGCGGTGTGCGGACAGGCCATGGGTGCTCCTTCTGCTCCGGCGATGCGGGCTCGTGGAATGGTCGGCGACCCGACAAGCTTCACATGCACAGTGCCGGGAGGTGACCGCATGGACGGTGGACTGCCGCTGCTGGGCCTGCTCATCGGCGCCCTCGCAGTAGCGGCGCTGTCCCGGCGTTACGGCGTGTCGGCCCCGCTGTTCCTGGTGGTGGCCGGGCTCGGCGCGTCGTTCACCCCCGGCGTGCCGGACTACACGCTCGATCCCGACGTCGCCCTGCTGGTCTTCCTCCCCCCGCTGCTCTACTCCGCGGCACTGGAGAGTTCCTACCTCGGCATCCGAGCGAACCTGCGGCCGATCGGACTGCTGTCCATCGGTGCTGTCCTCTTCACCACGGCGCTGGTCGGTCTTACCGTCTACGCGCTGATACCGAGCCTGGGGCTGCCGCTGTCCTTCCGCCCTGGGCGCCATCGTCGCTCCGCCCGACGCGGTGGCCGCAACGGCGATCGGCCGGCGGGTCGGCCTTCCGCGTCGCATGGTGACGATCCTCGCCGGGGAGAGCCTGGTGAACGACGCCACCGCGCTGACGGCGTACCGGGTGGCCGTCGCAGCCGCGCTCGGCGGCAGCTTCTCGCTGCTCTCTGGACTCGGGGAGTTCGCGTTCGCGGCGGTGGGCGGCATCGCCATCGGACTCGTCGTGGCCTACGCCGTGACCCGGCTCAATCGGCTGCTGCGCGATCCGCTGGTGGAGAACACCACCGCCCTCCTCACACCGTTCGTTGCCTACTTTGCGGCGGAGAACGAGTACGTGCTCACCTCCGGCGTGCTGTCCGTGGTCGTGGCGGGGCTCTTCATCGGGCACCGGTCGCCGAGGCAGTCGTCGTACGCCAGCCGGCTGCAGTCGCGATCGCTGTGGCGGATGGTCGACTTCCTGCTGGAATCCGTCGTCTTCGCCCTGATCGGGCTGCAGCTGCGTTCGGTGGTCGGAGCGCTGGATGCCGGCGGTCGCTCGCCCGGGCAGCTGATCTGGGCGGCGGTGCTCGTGACCCTTGTCGTCATCGTCGGGCGCTTCGTCTGGGTGTTCCCGGCGACCTACCTGCCGCGGCGGTTCAGCCGGCGGATCGCCGAGCGGGACCCCAGCCCGTCCTGGCAGGGGCCGTTCGTGCTGTCCTGGGCAGGGATGCGCGGTGTGGTGTCCCTGGCCGCCGCGTTCGGGCTGCCCCTGACCTTGGACGACGGTACGCCGTTGCCCGGCCGCGACATCGTCCTGTTCATCACGTTCGTCGTCGTCATCGCCACCCTGGTGCTGCAGGGTTTCACCCTGCCGGCGCTGATCCGCCGGCTCGGCGTCGTGGCCGCCGACTCGGCCTCGGACAACCTGGCCGAGGCGCACGAGGTGCCGGACGACGTCGTAGCGCGGCTGCGCGAGCGCGCGGAGCTGCGGGCGCTGCAGGCCTGGGAGCGCCTCGGTGCCGCCGGACCGGACCGGGTCGAGACGCCGCAGGAGGCCTACCGGCGACTACGGCGGGAGATGCTGGCGACCGAGCGGATGGTCTTTGTCGAGCTGCGCGACGCCGGGCAGATCGACGACGAGGTGATGCGCCGCGTGCAGGAGGAACTCGACCTGGAGGAAGCCATCCTCGCCCGCGACTGAGCGCTTGTCGTCGTCCTCTCCCACCCTCGCCGCGCTTCTCCCGCGTTCTGCCGTAGGAGAGGTACGGCGACGATCAGGTCACCTGATCCGACGCGGGCTCACGGGGGCGGGATGATGCCTCGGGCCATTGCGGTGGTGACGGCGGCGGTGCGATCGTCCACGCCGAGCTTGGCGAACACCCGGAGCAGGTGGGTCTTGACCGTCGCCTCACTGATGAACAATCGGCGGCCGAGCTCGGCGTTCGTGAGCCCGGCGCCGACCAGCTCGATGACCTGCAGCTCGCGGGCGGTCAAAACGTCGGCGGTCCCGGCCCGCATGCGGGTCATCAGCTTTGCCGCGACCGGCGGCGCGAGCACCGTCTCACCACGGGCAGCCGCTCGGATGGCATCGGCCATCTGCTGGCGCGGGGTGTCCTTGAGCAGGTAGCCGGTCGCGCCGGCCTCGACCGCGCGCAGGATGTCCGAGTCCGTGTCGTACGTCGTCACGACAACGACGCGCGGCCTGTCGCCGCTCGCGGCGATGGCCGCGGTGGCCGCCACTCCGTCCATCCCGGGCATCCGCAGGTCCATCAGGACGACGTCCGGCCGAGTTGTTCGGGCCAACTGGATCGCCTCCGTACCGGAGCCGCCCTCCCCGACGACCTCGATGTCCGGTTCGGCGGCGAGCATCGCAGTCAGTCCGGCGCGGACGACGGGGTGGTCGTCGATCACCAGAACCCGCACCATCTTCATGCCGCCTCCGCGGCGGAACTTGCGTCAGCGATTTTCACACCGGCACCCGCATCTCGATCGTCGTACCGGTGCCCACGGCGCTGTCCACGCGCAGGCAGCCCCCGACCTGCTCGGCACGTGCACGCATCCCGGACAGCCCGAATCCCTCGGCCAGGGCCGGGGTGAAACCGCAGCCGTCGTCACGCACGCTCAACATGGTTGCCGCGGCGGTGTAGTCGAGGCGCACGTCGACATGCGAGGCACCGGCATGCTTGCGCACATTGGCCAGGCTCTCCTGCGCCGCCCGCAGCAACACGACCTCGGTTGCAGAGGGCAGCCGCCGCGGGTCTCCGGTCACACTGGTGGCCGCGTGCAGCTGGAGTTCGTCGGCGCAACGGCTCGCCAGCCGACGTACTGCGTCGATCAGAGACCCGTCGGCGAGACCGGCCGGACTCAACTCCGCCACCAGGGACCGCGCCTCGGCAAGATTTTCCCGTGCGGTCGAACGGGCCAGTGAGAGGTGCCTACGGGCGGCCAGGTCATCGCTGCCGATCTCGGCGTCGGCCGCTTCAAGCAGCATCACGATGCTCGTGAAACCCTGGGCGAGAGTGTCGTGGATGTCCTGGGACAAGCGCTCACGTTCGGCCAGCATCCCGCGTTCGTGGCTGACCTCGGCCAGCTGCTTACGGGTGTCCCGAAGCTGGGTTATCCACTCGGCTCGCTGCTGGCTCTGGTGGATGATACCGCCAATCCAGGCGCCCAACACAGCGGAGAACAACGCGGAGAAGCCGAGTCCGACGAAGACTTCAGCGCCCGCGCCTCGGACGAGGAGCGCCACTCCGAAACCGGCGAAGAGAAGTACGACGACGGCGGTGGCGTAGCGCAGCCGTTCGATGGTGGCGTAGATCTGCGCGATGGCGACGAAGAGCATGATGCTGGTCGACGGCAGCATGGCCAGCGCGGCCAGGCACAACGGCAGCATTCCGGCTACGTAAAGCGGGCCCAACCACCGGCCACGGCCAGCCCAGAAGCGGGGCCACGTAGACAGATACCACGCGCCCCAGCCGATCAGCACGAGTACAGCGCCCGTCCGTGCACCCGAGGATGCACTGTCGTCGCTGAGCGCCACGCCGATGGAGATCAGCAACAAGGCCGCGAAGACAACGTGCCAGCCGCGAGCCGTGCGCTCCCAGAAGTGCGACTCCGCGTCGACGCCGCCAGCCTCGGACCGCCCGACAGCGTCCATCGCCACCGGAGCTAGCCGTCCGAACGGGTGCGCCAGCGGAAGGTCAGCAGGCACAGCACCAAGCCAACTACGCACCAGACTCCGAGAACCAACGCGATCCGGCCCAGCTCCCAGCTGCCGGCGGGCTCCGCGGCCTGCGCGCCATCAGGCAGGAACACCGACCGCATGCCCTGGGTCATCCACTTGAGCGGGAAGACCGCCGCGATCGTCTGCATCCAGGTCGGCAGCTCACTGAAGACGAAGAACACCCCGGAGATGAATTGCAGCAGGATCGCGATCGGCGACACGATCGCCGGAGCGCTCTTGCCGTTCTTCGGAACGCTGGAAAAGGCGATGCCGAGCAGCGTGCAGGAGGTGATCCCGAGCAAGGCGACCCAGCCGAAGGTCAGCCACCGCTCGCCGTCGGCGGGCAGCGTCACCCCGTACAGGAGTACGCCGATGGCCAGCAGAAGCACGGTCTGGATCACAGCGACGAAGCCGACGAGGACGACCTTGCCGATGAAGTACGCCGACTTGGGCATCGGCGTACCGGACAGCCGTTTGAGGTATCCGGTGTCGCGCTCGATCGGGATCTGGATCGCCAGGTTCTGGAAGCTCGCGCTGAGCAGCCCGGCGGCGATCATGCCCGCGACGAAGTACTGGAGGAACTGCACGCCCGGTGCGATCTCGTTGTCACCGCCGAACACCGCGCCGAAGACGACCAGCAGGATGACCGGGAACAGCAGGACGAAGACAACCGCCTCCTTCTCCCGGAAGAAGCTGAGCAGCTCGGCACGGACCCTGGCCTTGGACACCGTTGCCAGCGACGGCATCGCGGAGGGTGGGCGAGTCGCGGTGGCAGTCACTGAGCCGCTCCGATCATCTGCAGGTACACGTCTTCCAGGGTGGGACGGGACACCACGAGTTCAGGCACCTCGCCGCCGCCGAAGAAGTCGGCGAGTTCGCGTACCACGGTGGTGGGTGCCTCGGTGCTGACCCGCTCGGGGCCGTTGGGGCCACGCCAGGACACCATCGCCTCCGCCGAACCACGGCCGCCCAGCATCGCCGGCGTGTCGACCGCGACGACCCGGCCGGCGGCGATGACACCAACCCGGTCGGCCAGCCGTTCCGCCTCGTCGAGATAGTGCGTGGTCAGCAAGATGGTGGTGCCGAGGCCACTGAGGTTCTCGATCAGCCCCCAGAACTGCCGGCGTGCCTCCGGGTCGAAGCCGGTCGTCGGCTCGTCGAGGAACAGCAGCTCCGGATTTCCCAAGATGCCGAGACCGACATCGAGTCGTCTGCGCTGGCCGCCAGAGAGCTGGTCACCCCGGGTCTTGCGCTTCTCCGTAAGACCGACGAGCTCCAGGACCTCATCGACCGGGCGCGGGTTCGGGTAGTAGGCGGCGCAGGTAGCAAGCGCCTCGGCCGGGGTCAACTCGGTGAAGTCCTTCGTCGACTGCAGGACGATCCCGATCCGCGCCTTCCACCGAGCGTCGGCCTTGGCCGGATCCACGCCGAGCACCTCGACGTCACCGCCGTCCCGGTGCCGATACCCCTCGAGGATCTCCACGCAGGTCGTCTTGCCCGCGCCGTTGGGGCCGAGCAGCGAGAAGATCTCACCGGTGGCGATGTCGAGGTCGATCCCGCCCACCGCCTGATGGTCGCCGTACCGCTTGGTCAGGCCGCGCACTCGGACAGCGCTGTCGGATCTGGTCATGCCGCCGAGGATGCCCCAGTACGACGGGTCACCGCGACCACCGCCCGGCCAGCGTCGGGTCCACCATTCGGTCGACTCAGCCGGTGAACGGATTCAGGGTCCGAGCGCCGCTACCCTCGACATCCCGCTCATTGCGGGTGACCAAGGTCAGATCGTGTACGACGGCCGTCGCCGCCATCAGCCCGTCGACAGTGAGAAACCGGCGCAGTACGTTGGCTCGCCCCCACTGCTGAGCTATCTCCTCGGTGACCGGCAGGATGCGCTGGGCGTATTCCGCTTGCACGGAACTCAGCCAATCTTCGAAAACAGCGGCCGCACGAGGATCCCGACGAGCTAGGGAATCGGTGCCGCGGCGCACCTCACCAAGGACGAGGACTGACAACACAACTGCTCCGGCCGCGTCGATTCCAGCCACCCCGCGACACCAGCATTTACCCGTTGGGACTTGCACGCTTGCGAGAGCACGTTCGTATCGACCAGGAAGCTCACCAGTCGATCTCACGTGGCATGTCCTTCGCCCGCTCGATGTCCAGCAGGTCGAAGTCCGGGCCGGACATGAGGAACTCCTTGAAGTCCATCTTCGGCCGCTGCTCGCGGTGGAACTCCTCCGCGGCGACGACCACCACGACCTCGCGGCCGTTGCGGGTCACCATTTGAGGGCCCTCGGACTCGGCCCTGCGCACGAGTTCGGAAAACCGCTGCTTCGCCTCTTGCAGTTGCCAAGCCATCGGCTGCTCCTGTCTAGACAGTCCAGACAGAATCATGCCTCGAGGCGGGCTGCCAGCTCCGGGGAAAACGCGGGAACGCAAATGGCGACGTACTCGGCGCCGTCCTCCCCCGGTGTCGTGTAGCGGACGGTCTCCCCGGCCTGGGTGATGACTGCCTGGCCGGCGCCGACGTCCAGATGACCGCCGTCGTGCTCGACCCGCACCAGGCCGCGCAGGACCAGTGTGATCTCGTCGAACTGCGGCGTCTGCGCAGGCTCCTCCCAGCCGCCCGGGGCGGTCATGTGTGCAACCGACAGCGCCTCGGTCCCGGTGTTGGCGCGGCCGACGTACTCGTCGATCTGCTTGCCGCCGGGGACCGGAATCCGGGTCGGCACCTCGATGAGCTGTGGCACGTCAGGCTCCGATCCGGTCGATGATCAGGGGCAACGTCGCGGCAGGGCCGTCGAACTCCGCTGCGCCGTCCAATGCCGCCAGGGCCCGCGGCAGCCGTGACGGGTCGTCGGTGTGCAGTTCGAGCAGCGGCGCACCGGCCTCGACCCGGTCTCCCGGTTTGGCCAGTACGACGACGCCGGCGACGGCGGACACCGGATCCTCTTTGCGAGCCCGGCCGGCGCCGAGCCGCCAGGCGGCCACACCGACCGCGTAGGCGTCCAGACCGGTGAGCACGCCACCATGCACGGCGGTGACGACGTGCCGTTCCGAGGCCGTGGGCAGCGCCGCGTCCGGGTCGCCACCCTGCGCCGCGATCATGGCCCGCCAGGTATCCATCGCGCGCCCATCCTTGAGCGCCTCGACGGGGTCCACAGTGGACAGACCGGCTGCCTCGAGCATCTCCCGGGCCAGGGTCACGGTGAGTTCCACGACGTCAGGCGGTCCCCCGCCGGCCAGCACTTCGACCGCCTCGGCAACCTCCAGCGCATTTCCGGCCGTCCGCCCGAGCGGAACGTCCATCGCGGTGAGCAGCGTCACCGTGCGGACGCCGTGCGCATCGCCGAGGCCGACCATGGTCTCGGCCAGCACCCGAGCCGTTTCGACGTCCTTCATGAAGGCGCCGGAGCCGACCTTGACGTCCAGCACAAGAGCCCCTGCGCCCTCGGCGATCTTCTTGCTCATGATCGAACTGGCGATCAGCGGGATCGACTCCACCGTGGCTGTCACGTCGCGCAGCGCATAGAGCAGCTTGTCTGCCGGCGCGAGGTCATCGCCGGCGGCACAGACGACAGCACCGACATCGCGCAGCTGGGCGAGGTAGTCGGTCTTGGACACGGTGGCTCGCCAACCTGGGATGGACTCGAGCTTGTCCAGCGTCCCACCGGTGTGGCCAAGCCCGCGACCGGACAACTGGGGCACGGCCGCGCCGCAGGCAGCGACCAGCGGCGCCAGCGGAAGGGTGATCTTGTCGCCCACTCCCCCCGTCGAGTGCTTGTCGACGGTGGGACGGTCCACTGTGGACAGATCCATCCGTACGCCGGAGGAGATCATCGCGGCAGTCCACCGGGTCAGCTCGGCCGGGTGCATCCCGCGCAAGAAGATCGCCATGAGCAGCGCGGCCATCTGCTCGTCCGGCACCCGCCGCCGGGTGTAGGCGTCGATGACCCAGTCGATCTGCTCGTCGCTGAGCCGCGCCCCGTCACGCTTCGTCCGGATCACGTCGACCGCGTCGAAGCCACCTCCCTCGGCGATCATGACGATGTGTGGTCCGATTCGCGCAGACTCTCCCGGTTAGCAGTGTCCGAAAGTTCATGATCGCCGCGCAGGGCGGCGGCGTCGAAGGCGTTGGGAAGGATCTCGGCCATCGGGCGTGGGCCCTGGGTGGTTTCCAGGAGCAGCTCCGCGCCGCCGTGTTCCCAGAGCAGCTGCCGACAGCGGCCACACGGCATCAGCGGCTCACCCCTGCCGTCCACACAGGACACCGCGACGAGGCGGCCGCCGCCCGATGCGTGCAACGCCGACACCAGCCCGCACTCCGCGCACAGCCCGAGTCCGTAGGACGCGTTCTCCACGTTGCAGCCGATGATCGTCCGCCCGTCATCGACCAGCGCCGCCGCCCCGACCGGGTACTGCGAGTACGGCGCATACGCATGAGCCATGCCTTCTCGGGCCGCTGTACGCAAGGCGGCCCAATCGACCCCGTCGCCCGTCACTTGTCTTCTCCACGCCGATATCGAAGTCCGTCGGCGGCAGGCATTCGTAATCGCTGCGACGCCAGGGACAGCACGAGCAGGGTGGTCAGATGCGGGGTGAAGAACACGAAGCCGCTGGGCAGCGTGTCCACCACGAGCCACAGCACGAACGCGGCCACCGCGAACAGCGCGGCCACAACTGCCCGGATGGTGCGCCCACCACGCAACTGCCAGGCAGCGACCCCGGCCAGCACAATGGCGACCAGGAGCAGCAGACCGACTACCGCCGCCTGGCTGCGCAATTGGAGCGCGTCGGCGAAACCGAAGAGCCCTGCCCCCGCGGCGAGTCCGCCCGGACGCCAGTTGCCGAAGATCATCGCGGCCAGCCCGATGAACCCGCGTCCACCGGTCTGCCCCTCGCGATAGATGTTCGCCACGAACACCAGGAAGACCCCGCCGAGTCCGGCCAGCGCCCCCGAGATGAGCACCGCGATGTACTTCATCCGATACACCGGTACGCCGAGGCTGTCTGCGGCCCACGGGTTCTCCCCGCAGGAACGCAGCCGAAGCCCGAACGCGGTGCGCCAGAGCAGCCACCACGAGAAGGGGATCAGGAGCAACGCGAAGATGACATAGATGTTGATCGACGTGGTCAGGCCGCGCAGCAGGCCGGCGGCGTCGGACAGCAGGAACCAGCCTTTCCGTTCCAGATCACCGAGCAGGTCCGCGCCGGAAGACAGCAGCGGGAGGCTCACCGTCGGCGCATCACCCTTCAGTGGTGGGGACTGCGTCACCCCCCCGCCGGAGTCGTTGCCGGTGTAGAAGACCTCGGAGAGGAAGCGGGCGATGCCCTCCGCGAGGATGTTGATGGCGACGCCGCTGACGATGTGGTCCACCCCGAACGTCACCGTCGCGACGGCGTGCAGCAGGCCACCCAGCGCACCGAAGACCATGCCTGCGACCACGGCCGCCAGCGGTCCCCACTGGTATCCGGCCCACCCCGCCCCCCAGGTGCCGAGGATCATCATTCCCTCGAGCCCGATGTTGACCACGCCCGCGCGTTCGGCGTACAGGCCTCCGAGTCCGGCCAGCCCGATCGGCACCGCCAGGATCAGCATCGCGGAAAACGTGCTCGAGGACGTCAGCGCAGGCTGGGACGAGGCAAGCCGTACGACAGACAGCAGGACGAAGATGCCCGCGAACAGCAGCGCAGCGCGGGCACCGTTCCCGCGCCGCTTCCTCCGGGCGGCCGGGGCCGGCGCGGAGGCCACCTTGGTCATGTCAGTGCTCATCGGCGCACCTTCGATCCAGCGACTTTGCCCCCCAAGCGCGGGGCACCTCCGATATAGCCGCGGCGTGTCCCGGTCGCCAGGGGGCAAAGTCGTCGATGGTCCTGGGCTGCGGCTTGCTCATGATGCGACCGTCGCTGGTTGCTCGCCGGCCGTCGACCGGGCGGTGGGCAGGTTGGCACCGGTCCGCTCGGCCTGGCGGATAGCGATGCGGCGGGCCACCTCGTTGGCGATCACCACGGCCAGCACGATCGTCCCCTGGATGATGGTGACGACCTGCGACGGGATGCCGGCGAACTGCAGTGACAGCGCGGCGCGGTCAAGGAACCCGAACAGCAGCGCCCCGAACGCGATGCCGAGCGGGTTGTTGCGGCCGAGCAGAGCTACGGCGATGCCGAGGAAGCCCAGACCGCTGGTGAACTCGGTGCCGTAGTGGTAGCTGTCGCCCATCAGGTCGGGCAGCCCGATCAGCCCGGCCAGTGCGCCGGAGATCAGCATCGCCTTCACCACCATGGCCTTGGCGTTGACGCCGCTGGCCGTGGCGGCGGTCGGGTTCAGGCCGCTGGCCCGCAGGTCGAAACCGAACCTGGTCCGCTTGAGCACGACCGATACGACGACCCCCACCACGATCGCCGGGACCAGGAATCCGTACAGGTCGGTCCGGGGTTGGGCCAGGCCGAGCGAGCCGAGCAATCCGTTCAGCCCGGGGATCCGGCCGGCCCCGGGGAGATCCTCGGTCGCGATGGTGAGCGAACCTTCCGGCGTACCCCGGAACGGTCCGGTCAGCAGATATGACGCCAGGCCGATAGCGATGAAGTTCAGCATGATCGTGGAGATCACCTCGCTGACACCGCGGGTGACCTTGAGGATGCCCGCGATGCCGGCCCAGATCGCACCAACCGCCATGGCAACGACGACAATGAGCAGCAGCTGCAATGGCGCGGGGAGAACGATCGCCGAGCCGACCCAGGCGGCCATTATCGTCGCGAGCCGATATTGACCCTCGACTCCGATGTTGAACAGGCCCATCCGGAAGCCGATCGACACCGCCAGCCCGGCGAGGAAGAGCGGGATGG
>Ga0136611_10002590_pt1 | contig 12595 bp, 11 predicted proteins | sample AntDrymUQ2232306_2_FD_106645 | JGI IMG/M metagenome (GOLD analysis project Ga0136611, IMG submission 106645) | Polar desert sand microbial communities from Dry Valleys, Antarctica - metaG UQ223 (23.06) | ecosystem: Environmental > Terrestrial > Soil > Desert | place: Antarctica: Dry Valley... | reverse complement strand
CCCTTGAACAGCTCGGCGAGCATGAAGCTGGAAACGAAATCTTTGATGGATGCAACTGATGTCATGTTTCTTCCCCGATGAAGGAGCGAATGTAAAACACGGGCGAGCGACCATGGGGGCCATGTCCACCAGCCGGAGCCGCAGAACCGGCCTTGGCCTGTCCTGAGCCTGTCTGACCTGAGCCTTGTCGAAGGGTCGAAGGGCCGGGCCGCAGGCACAGCGACCCCCTCGGGGGGAAGGGAGCGACACGCAGTGCGCGACCGTGGGGGCAATACCGCAGCGGCCCCCTCAGAGGGCAGGGAGTTACGCGAAGCGAACGACCGTGGAGGCTCATTGATTACCAGATGGAATACGGGGTCTGCATCCAGGCCGCGACCACGACCAGCCAGACCAGCGTCACTGGGATGAATATCTTCCAGCCCAATCGCATGATCTGGTCGTACCGAAAGCGCGGAAACGTGGCGCGGACCCACAAGAACAGCGTAACCACGACAAACGACTTGAGGCCCAGCCAGATCCAGCCGGGAATCCAGTTGAACAGCGCATGGTCGAAAGGCGAGAGCCAGCCACCGAGAAAAAGAATCACGCACAGCACCGACACCAGAATCATGTTGGCGTATTCAGCGAGAAAGAACATCGCGAAAGCCATGCCCGAATACTCGACCATATGGCCGGCGACGATCTCGGACTCGCCCTCGACCACATCGAACGGGTGCCGGTTGGTTTCAGCCAGGCCCGAAATAAAGTACACGACAAAAATCGGCAGCAGCGGCAGCCAGTTCCATGAAAGAAAAGTCCAACCCTGGCTGGCGGCCATGCCGACGCTCTGCCCCATCACGATGTCGGTCATGTTCAGGCTGGCCGACACCATCAGCACCACGACAAAGCAAAAGCCCATCGCGATCTCGTAGCTGACCATCTGCGCCGAAGCGCGCATCGCGCCCAAAAAAGCGTATTTGGAGTTGGACGCCCACCCGGCAATGATCACGCCATAGACCTCCAGCGAAGTGATCGCCATCAGGAACAACAGGCCGGCATTGACGTTGGCCAACGCGACATCCGGACCGAAGGGCACCACTGCCCAGGCGGCCAGCGCCGGCATGATGGTCATGACCGGACCCAGGACAAACAGGCCCTTGCTGGCCGCAGTCGGAATGATGATTTCCTTGGTCAGCAACTTCAGCGCGTCGGCAATCGGCTGCAGCAGGCCGAACGGACCCACGCGGTTGGGGCCGAAGCGAATTTGCGTGAAGCCGATCGCCTTGCGCTCCCACAGCGTCAGGTAGGCGACACAGCCCATCAGCGGTAGCAAGACCGCGACGATCTTGATCAGCGTCCAGAGCACCGGCCAGACCGTGGCCGGCCAAATGCCACCCATCAGCCCCTGACCGAATCCGTAAAAAGCGTCGATCATCCGGTGATTTCCGCACTTGCAGCAGCAAGCCGGGCGTCGCGCGTCAGTTGCAGCGATGTTGCGCGGCGGACCAGCCCGTCCAGCTGGTAGATGCTGGCCGCAACCGGCTCCCCAATCCCGGCCGGCGCAGGCACCTGCACCGGCGGGGTCTGCACGCCATTGTTCAACAGGCTCGCGTTGACTCGACCGTCAGAGATTCCCTGCACCTGCGCCAGCACGTCCTGCGCGGATTCGAAATCGAACCCCGGCAGATTGAACAGGTTGGCCAGGACCCGCAGGACTTTCCAGGCAGGACGGGCCTCGCCCAGCGGCTTGACCACCGCGTGAAAGCTCTGCGCAAGCCCCTCGGCATTGACGAAAGTGCCCGGCGTTTCGGTGAACGGTGCAATCGGCAGCAACACGTCGCTGAACCGCATATTGGCCTTGAACGGACTCATCGTCACGACCAATTGCACCGGATTGATCAGCGCGCTGGCCTGCCTCCCCGCGTAGGAGTCGAACTCGGGCTCGTTGTTCAAAAGAATCAAGGCTTTCAAAGCGCCGCTGCCGTCCAGCATCTGCGCGGTATTGAGTCCACCCGCGCCAGGCTGCGCGCTGGCCAGCTGCGCCCCGACGGTGTTCGCCGCTTCGGTCAAATAGCCGACGCTCGCCCCCGTCTGCCCGCCTATCCAGTTCGCCAACGACAGCAGACCCGACGCCTGCGCATGATGCGCCGCAGCGTTGCCAAGCAAAATCGCCTTGCGGTCCCCAGCCAACAGCGACTCGGCAACGGCCGACCCGACCTCGGAGCCCTCTGCTGATACCGGTGCGGGCACGCCCTTTTTTTTCGCAACGGCCACTGCTACTGCGCCAAGCATTTGCAGCCAACCGCTTGCCGGTACCCGCAGGGTATGCGCCAGCGGCATGGCCCAGCCGCCATCATCGGCCAGCTCCCGTTCCGAGGCGATCACGCTGAGAGCGCAGCCTTTGCGCACAGACTGACGGATCCGCTGGGCGAAAAGCGGGTGGTCCTTGCGCAGGTTCGAACCGATAACCAGCGCGCCCTGCAAGTGCGACAACGATGCGATGGACGTGCCGAGCCAGCGCACGCCAGCGTGCTGTGTGAAGTCGGCGTAACGCAGGCGGGAGTCGATGTTCTCGCTGTCCAGGCCTCGCATCAGTGCGCCAGCCAGATGCAACTCTTCGAGCGTACAGTGCGGGCTGGCGAGCAGGCCTATGCTTTTGGCGCCGTGCTCGGCTTTGATCTGTTTCAGACCATTGCCGATGTATTCCAGTGCCGTTTGCCAATCGACCGAGTTCCATTGGCCGCCCTGCTTGATCATCGGGCTGAGCAGGCGCTCTTCGCTGTTCAGCGCCTCGTACGAAAAGCGGTCGCGGTCGGCAATCCAGCATTCGTTGACGTTCTCGTTCTCAAGTGGCACGACGCGCATGACGCGGTTGTTTTTGACCTGGACGATGAGGTTGGCACCGACTCCGTCGTGCGGGCTGATCGACTTGCGGCGCGATAGCTCCCAAGTGCGCGCACTGTAGCGAAAGGGTTTGCTGGTCAACGCACCGACCGGGCAAATGTCGATCATGTTGCCCGACAGCTCCGAGTCAACCGACATGCCTACAAAGGTTTCGATTTCAGCGTGCTCGCCGCGGTGCGACATGCCGAGCTCCATCACGCCGGCCACTTCCTGCCCAAAGCGCACGCAACGGGTGCAATGGATACAGCGGCTCATTTCTTCCATCGAGACCAGTGGCCCAACGTCCTTGTGGAACACGACCCGCTTTTCTTCGTCATAGCGCGAGCCGCTGCCGCCATAGCCGACGGCCAGATCCTGCAACTGACATTCACCGCCCTGATCGCAAATCGGGCAATCGAGCGGATGATTGATCAGCAAAAACTCCATCACGCCTTTTTGCGCCTTGATGGCTTTGTCGCTCTTGGTGTGAACGATCATGCCCTGCGTGACCGGCGTGGCGCAGGCCGGCATCGGCTTGGGCGCCTTTTCAATATCGACCAGGCACATCCGGCAATTGGCCGCAATGCTGAGCTTTTTGTGATAACAGAAATGCGGAATGTAGGTGCCGGCCTTTTCGGCAGCATGCATCACCGTGCTGCCCTCGAGCACTTCGACTTTCTGACCGTCCAGTTCGATTTCAATCATGAAGTCAAGCGCTCCGCACATGGGAACCAACCGCTTGATGGCTGGCTGGGATTGTGGTCGCAGCGCTGGCTGCAGCAGGAGGAATCATGGCTTCAAACTCATGCCGGAAATGCTTGATCATTGCCCGTACCGGCATCGCGGCCGCATCGCCCAGCGCGCAGATGGTCCGGCCCTGGATGTTGTCGGCCACCGAATTGAGCAGGTCCAGATCGGTTTGCTTTCCGTGCCCCCGGTGAATGCGGTCCACCATGCGCCAGAGCCAGCCCGTGCCTTCCCGGCATGGCGTGCACTGCCCGCAGGATTCGTGCATGTAAAAGTAGGACAGGCGCTTCAGCGATTCGACCATGCAGCGGGAATCGTCCATCACGATGACGGCGCCCGAGCCGAGCATGGACCCGGCCTTGGCGATGGAGTCGTAGTCCATCGTGCATTCCATCATGATGGACGCCGGCAGCACCGGCGCGGACGAACCGCCGGGAATCACGGCCTTCAGCGTGCGGCCCTTACGCACCCCTCCCGCAAGCTCGAGCAGTTTGGCAAACGGCGTCCCGAGCGGCACTTCGTAGTTGCCTGGCGACTCAACATCCCCGGAAACCGAGTAGATTTTTGTACCGCCGTTGTTGGGCTTGCCGACTTCGAGGAAAGCCTGACCGCCGTTGCGAATAATCCAGGGCACGGCAGCAAAGGTTTCGGTGTTGTTGATGGTCGTCGGTTTGCCATACAGACCAAAGCTGGCGGGAAAGGGCGGCTTGAAACGGGGCTGCCCCTTTTTTCCTTCGAGCGATTCAAGCAATGCGGTTTCCTCGCCGCAAATGTAGGCGCCGAAACCATGCGCGGCGTACAAGTGGAAACTGAAGCCGCTTCCGAGAATGCGGTCGCCGAGCAGGCCCGCCGCACGCGCTTCTTCGAGCGCCTCCTCAAAACGCAGATAAGTGGCAAAAATCTCGCCGTGAATGTAGTTGTAGGCGACGCTGATGCCCATTGCATAAGCCGCAATAGCCATGCCTTCGATCACGCTGTGCGGGTTGTACTGCATGATGTCGCGGTCTTTGCAGGTGCCCGGTTCGCCCTCGTCGGAATTGCAGACTAGGTACTTCTGTCCTGGAAACTGGCGCGGCATGAAGCTCCACTTCAGCCCGGTCGGAAAGCCCGCCCCGCCGCGCCCACGCAGGCCACTGGCCTTGATTTCGGTAATCACCTGGTCTGGCGTAATGCCAGCGCCGCCACCACCGCCTACGTCAGCCAAGTCACCCGCGCTGCTCGCACTTTGCCCGGGCGAACCGCTCACGCCGAGAATTTTGCGCAAGGCTTGATAGCCGCCGCGCGCCTCGTAATCCGCGAGTCGCCAATTACGGCCGTTCAGACCCGCTAGGATCTGCGGCTCGATGTGGCGGCCGTGAAAACAGCTTTGCACGCCGGTGGCTGCAAACTGCGCCAGCACGCTGGCAGCCGCGTGGTCATTCACTACTTGCATGCGAATTGCCCTCTGGAATTTGGAGCCCGTCGATCAGCTGGTCAAGCTTTTCATGGCTCATGAAGCTGCACATTGTCAGATCGTTGACCAGCAACACGGGTGCGTCGGCGCAGGCACCCAGGCATTCCGACTGCTGCAACGTAAAGCAGCCGTCGGGGGTTGTTTGTCCCATCACCACGCCGAGCTTGCTTTCGAGGTACTTCAGGGCATCAGAACCGCCGCGCAACTGGCAAGGCAAGTTGGTGCAGACATTGAGCTTGTAGCGCCCGACAGGGCGCTGGTTGTACATGTTGTAGAAGGTCGTTACCTCATGCACCGCGATCGGTGGCATGCCCAGATAATTGGCGACGAGCTGTTCGCTCTCTGCGCTGACGAAGCCGGCTTCGGCCTGAATAATGGCAAGGCAGGCCATCACGGCCGACTGTTTTTGGTCGGCCGGATACTTGGCGGTTTCGCGGGCAAAGCGCGCGGCGGTTTTCTCAGAAATCATGGACTGACTCATGCGTGTTAACGGTCGATTTCACCAAAAACAATATCCATCGTGCCAATGATCGCGACCGCATCGGCAATCATGTGTCCGCGGGCCATCTCGTCCATCGCGGCGAGATGCGGAAATCCGGGCGGACGTATTTTCAGGCGATAGGGCTTGTTGGCTCCGTCGCTGACGATATAAATACCGAACTCGCCCTTCGGATGCTCAACCGCGGCATACGCCTCACCTTCAGGAACGTGCATGCCTTCAGTGAAAAGCTTGAAGTGGTGAATCAGCTCTTCCATGTTGGTTTTCATGGATTCGCGGTCGGGTGCGGCAACTTTGTGGTTGCTGGTGATAACCGGACCCGGATTGACACGCAGCCAATCAGTACACTGCTTGATGATGCGGTTCGACTGGCGCATCTCTTCGATGCGTACCAGATAGCGGTCGTAACAGTCGCCAGTTTTTCCGACCGGAATGTCGAAATCCATTTGCGCGTACACGTCGTACGGCTGCTGTTTGCGGAGATCCCAGGCAAAGCCCGAACCGCGCAACATCGGGCCGGTAAAGCCAAGATTCAACGCGCGCTCGGGGGAAACAACCCCGATGCCGACGGTACGCTGCTTCCAGATTCGGTTGTCGGTGAGCAGCGTTTCGTATTCGTCGATGAAGCCCGGAAACTTGGCCACGAAGTCGTCGATGAAGTCGAGCAATGACCCCTGACGGTTTTCATTGAGGGCCGCGATGGCCTTCGCGTTCTTGATCTTGCTGACGCGGTACTGCGGCATGGTCTCGGGGAGGTCCCGATAAACGCCGCCAGGTCGAAAGTAGGCCGCATGCATGCGTGCGCCGGACACCGCTTCGTACATGTCGAACAGCGCTTCGCGCTCGCGAAAGCAATAAATCAGGATATTCATCGCGCCGCAATCGAAACCATGCGCACCCAGCCAGAGCAAGTGGTTCATCACGCGGGTGATTTCGGCGAACATGACCCTTATGTATTGCGCGCGGATCGGCACATCAACGCCGATCAGCTTCTCGATAGCCAGGCAATAGGCCTGCTCATTGGACATCATCGATACGTAATCGAGCCGGTCCATGTAGGGCAGCGACTGGATGTAGGTCTTGCTCTCGGCGAGCTTTTCAGTCGCGCGGTGCAGCAGGCCAATGTGCGGGTCGGCACGCTGAATGACCTCACCATCGAGCTCCAGTACCAGACGCAAAACGCCGTGCGCGGCCGGATGCTGCGGCCCGAAGTTCAGCGTGTAGTTCTTGATTTCAGCCATTGCTTGTAATGCCCTGCCTTGAACTTACTGGACTTCGCCATAGTGGTCTTCGCGGATCACGCGGGGCGTGATCTCGCGCGGCTCAATCGTCACCGGCTGGTAGATGACGCGCTTCTGCTCCGGGTCGTAGCGCATTTCGACGTGCCCGGTTGTCGGAAAGTCTTTGCGGAAGGGATGACCGATGAAGCCGTAGTCGGTCAGAATCCGGCGCAGGTCGGTGTGCCCCTCGAACACGATGCCAAACAGGTCAAAGGCTTCCCTCTCGAACCAGTTCGCCGAGTTCCAGATTCCAGTGAGCGAGGCGACCAGCGGAAAATCGTCGTCTTGGCAATACACCTTCAGGCGCACCCTGTGATTCAAACTGACCGACAGCAAATGGGAGACCACGCAGTAGCGCGGGCCGCTGTAAGCACCGTCGCCATACTCGGAATAATCGACGCCGCAAAGATCGACCAACTGTTCAAACTGGCAACCGGCCGTTTCACGCAGCAACCGCGCCGACTCCAGATAGTCGGAGGACGCAACGCCAACAGTCAGCTCCCCAAACGCTACCTTGACCGATTTGGCGCGACGTCCCAGCACGTTCTGCAGAGTCTCGGACAAAGCCTCGGCCGGCGCCGGTACAAAAGACGACAAAGCCGCTGCAAGCGCCATGATCAAGCCCTCGCAATGGTGTTTTCGCGGCGGATCTTCTGCTGCAACTGAATGATGCCGTAGATCAGCGCTTCGGCTGTCGGCGGACAACCCGGAACGTACACATCGACCGGCACAATCCGGTCGCAACCGCGCACGACTGAATAGCTGTAGTGGTAGTAGCCCCCGCCGTTGGCGCAGGAGCCCATCGACAGAACCCAGCGCGGCTCCGACATCTGGTCGTAGACCTTGCGCAGCGCCGGCCCCATCTTGTTGCACAGCGTACCGGCCACGATCATCAGGTCGGACTGGCGCGGGCTGGGCCGAAACAACATCCCGAAACGGTCGATGTCGTAGCGGGCTGCCCCGGCATGCATCATCTCGACAGCGCAGCAGGCCAGGCCGAAAGTCATGGGCCAGAGCGAGCCTGTCTTGGCCCAGTTCACCACCGAGTCGTAACTGGTGGTCATGAAGCCTTCACTGAAAACACCTTCAAGTGACATTCGGGTCCTAATGGTGAACGCAGCGCTCGCAAGGCCGACACACGGCAGCGATGCGCAGCAACAAAACCTCACTCCCAGTCAAGCGCGCCCTTTTTCCACTCGTAAACAAAGCCCACGACGAGGATTGCCAGGAACATCATGACCGACCAGAAACCGACTGCGCCGATCTCCTTCAGCGCAACGGCCCAAGGGAAAAGGAATGCAATTTCAAGGTCAAAGAGAATGAAGAGGATGGCGACAAGGTAATACCGTACGTCGAACTTCATCCGGGCGTCTTCGAACGCTTCGAAACCGCACTCGTAGGGAGAGTTTTTCTCGCTGTCTGGTTTGACCGGCCCAAGCAGTCGCCCAAGTACCTGGGGCACTACCCCGACGCCGACACCGACCAGAATGAACAGCAGAACGGGTAGATATTGGTCGAGATTCATATGGGATTGAATTTCTTCACAGCAGGTTGCGCCGCTCCGAAAGGCTCCAGACCCGAAACTGGGCGTTGCCGCAGCGCTGCAGAAAATTCCAACACCTGGTGCGGACGGCGAGACTCGAACTCGCACACCTTTCGGCACTACCCCCTCAAGATAGCGTGTCTACCAATTTCACCACGTCCGCAGTTTTGCCGGCTGGAAGGCCTGAGGAAACCCTAAGGTTTATAGCTCTCCGGTCAGCTTCCCATTTTAACCCGAAACCCCACCTTCTCCAGTGAAGCAGGCACTGGATTTGGCCTTATTTCGTCGGGATCTGGCCGGCTCCGGAGGCCGCTGGCGTCGGGACAGCAGGCACTGCCAGTGCGGGCGCAGAAGTACCCGGAATTTGCGCGGCACCGGATGCAGCCGGAGCCGGCGCTGTCGCGCCTGCGCGCTCCAGTACGCTAGTGCCAGTGCCAGTGCGCGTCTGGCTGTTGCCGAAATACGCGAGCATCAGGGTGCAGGCAAAGAACAGTGCCGCAAGAACGCCAGTAGTGCGAGACAGGAAGTTGGCGCTGCCGCTGGCGCCGAACAGGCTGCCCGAGCCGCCGCTGCCGAAGGCTGCGCCCATGTCGGCACCCTTGCCGTGCTGGACCAAATCAGGCCGATCATGACCAAGGCCGACAACATCTGCACGGCAAGAATAACGGTTAGCAAAATACCCATACTGACTCCTGATTAAATGGCGGTCTTCGCAGGCACCGGATGGGGTGCTGCAGCAATGATTCTTAGAAAATCCGTCGCTTTGAGAGCGGCCCCGCCGATCAGTCCGCCGTCGATGTCGGGCTGCCTCAACAGGTCTTCGGCATTCGCCGCATTCATACTGCCGCCGTACAGAATTCTGACCCGCGCTGATCGGTCGCTGGCCGCCTGCAATTGCGCACGCAGCACCGCATGCACCGCCTGAGCCGCATCGGGTGAAGCGGTCTTGCCGGTTCCTATAGCCCAGACCGGTTCGTAGGCGACGACGATTTCGCTGATGCAGTGCCCGTTGACATGAATGACCGCAGCCAGCTGGCGCCTGACGATCTCGTCGGTACGGCCGGCCTCGCGTTCGGCCAGCGTTTCACCGACACAGACGATGGGCGTGATACCGGCTGCCAGAGCGGCCCGGGCCTTTTCGGCGACCAGGGCATCGGACTCACCGTGATACTGGCGGCGCTCCGAGTGACCGACGATGACATAGCGGCAACCGAACTCCTTGAGCATGGCCGCATTGATCTCACCAGTGAAGGCACCGCTTGCGTGGGGCGAGACGTCCTGCGCGCCCAAAGCCGATATATGCGGACTGGCAGCTTCGCCGAGCAAGGCCTGCAGCTGCGGCAAGTACACGGACGGCACACAGACCGCGATGTCGCACGACGGGGCGCCACCTTCCAAACCCTGAGCAATGGCGCGCAGCAACGCCTCATTGGCAGCCAGGCTGCCATTCATTTTCCAGTTGCCTGCAATCAGCTTTTTCATGTTGGTCGGCTCACCAGGTCAACACGATTTTGCCGATATGCTGGTTCGATTCCATCAGCGTATGCGCCTGGGCCGCATCAGCCGCAGCAAAGGTGCGGTGGACCACCGGCCTGATCGCGCCGCTGGCAATCAGCGGCCAGACCTGCGCCTTTAACGCTTGGGCAATCGCTGTTTTGAATTCGAGCGAACGCGGCCGCAGCGTTGAGCCAGTAATGCTCAAACGCTTGCGTAAAACCAGCCCGGCATTGAATTCCGCCTTGACCCCGCCCTGCACCGCGATGATGACGATACGCCCGTCTTCGGCAAGGCAGTGGACTTCCCGCGCGACGTAGCTGCCTGCCACCATGTCGAGGACGACATCGACGCCCTTGCCACCGGTCAGGACTTTGACTTCGGCTTCGAAGTCGGCAGTCTTGTAATTGATCGCATGATCGGCACCGAGGGCCACGCAGGCGGCGCACTTCTCGTCGCTGCCCGCCGTGACGATGACCGTCGCCCCTTTGGCCTTGGCTAATTGAATGGCCGTAACCCCGATGCCGCTTGATCCGCCCTGGATCAGCAGTGTCTCGCCCGGCTGCAGACGCGCGCGCTCGAAGACATTGCTCCAGACCGTAAAAAAGGTTTCGGGCAGCGACGCCGCTTCAATGTCGGTCAGCGAGCCCGGAACCGGCAGGCATTGACCCACCGGCGCGACGCACAGCTCGGCATAGCCGCCGCCGGCCACCAGCGCGCAGACCCGGTCGCCGAGCTTGAAACCGGCGGCACGGATGGCGGCGGTATCCCCCGCAACAATCTCGCCCGCCACCTCCAGCCCGGGAATGTCCGATGCCCCCGGCGGCACCGGGTAGTTACCGGTGCGCTGCAGCACATCTGGCCGATTGATGCCGGAGGCCGCAACCCGAATCAGCACTTCACCCGCACCTGCCTTTGCGTCCGGGCGCTCGCACAACTGCAGCACGTCGGGACTGCCGAAGGCGGTGATTTCGATGGATTTCATGCGATTTTTTAGATACTTAAGCCGTCAGACCAATGAATTCGGACGCAAACAGCTATTAAATTAATAGCGACTAGCCGCGAGCTCAACGGCGATCCTGGTCGTGGCCCTGCATCGGGCGGTCCAGCAGGACTTTCATCGACAGCTTGACGCGGCCCTTCTCGTCGGTCTCCATGACCTTGACCTTGACGATCTGGCCTTCGCTCAGGTAGTCGCTGACGCGCTCCACCCGCTCATGCGCGATCTGGCTGATGTGCAGCAAGCCGTCTTTGCCAGGCAGCAGGTTGATCAGCGCGCCGAAGTCCAGAATCTTCGTCACCGGGCCTTCATACACCTTGCCGATTTCGACTTCAGCGGTGATCTCGGCGATGCGGCGCTTGGCTTCGTCGGCCTTGACGCTGTCGTTCGACGCGATCGTGATGGTGCCGTCTTCCTCGATGTTGATCTGCGTACCGGTTTCTTCGGTCAGCGCGCGAATCACCGCGCCGCCCTTGCCGATGACGTCACGGATTTTGTCGGGGTTGATCTTCATCACATACAGGCGCGGCGCGAAGTCCGACACCTCGGTTTTGGCCGCGCCCATGGCCTCTTGCATCTTGCCCAGAATGTGCATGCGGGCTTCCTTGGCCTGAGCCAGCGCGACCTGCATGATCTCTTTGGTGATGCCCTGGATTTTGATGTCCATCTGCAGCGCGGTGATGCCGAAGGTGGTGCCGGCGACTTTGAAGTCCATGTCACCCAGGTGATCTTCGTCGCCCAGAATGTCGGTCAACACGGCAAAACGGTTGTCTTCCTTGATCAGGCCCATCGCAATGCCGGCGACGTGCGCCTTCATTGGCACGCCAGCGTCCATCAGCGACAGGCAGCCGCCGCAGACCGAGGCCATAGACGACGAGCCGTTCGACTCGGTGATCTCGCTGACCACGCGCATCGTGTAGGGAAACTCTTCCTTGCTTGGCAGCACGGCGATCAGCGCGCGCTTGGCCAGCCGGCCGTGACCGATTTCGCGGCGTTTTGGTGAGCCGACACGGCCGGTTTCGCCAGTGGCGAACGGGGGCATGTTGTAGTGCAGCATGAAGCGGTCTTCGTAGTCGCCGCTTAGCGCGTCGATGCGCTGTGCGTCACGCTCGGTGCCCAGCGTGGTGACGACCAGCGCCTGCGTTTCGCCCCGCGTGAACAGCGCCGAACCGTGGGTGCGCGGCAGCACGCTGTTGCGGATTTCGATAGCGCGCACGGTGCGCGTGTCGCGGCCGTCGATGCGCGGCTCGCCAGACAAAATCTGGCTTCGCACGATCTTGGCTTCAATGTCAAACAGCATGCCTTCGACGGCCACGCTGTCAAAAGCTGCGCCGTCGGCCTTCAAGGCGGCCATTACCTGGGAGGTAACGACCCGGCAGGCCTGGGTGCGGGCCTGCTTGGCACGGATCTGGTAGGCCGCTTCCAGCTTTGCCCGCGCTATCTCGCCTACTTTGGCTATCAGGGGTTCGTTTTTCGCAGGCGCCTTCCAGTCCCAGACCGGCTTGCCGGCGTCGCGAACGAGTTCGTGAATCGCATTGATAGCGATGTTGCCCTGCTCGTGGCCAAACACGATGGCGGCGAGCATGATTTCTTCGGAGAGTTGTTTGGCTTCGGACTCGACCATCAACACGGCAGCTTCGGTACCGGCCACCACCAGGTCCATGCTCGATGTCTGCAACTGGGTCTTGCCCGGATTCAGCACGTACTGGCCGTCGAT
>Ga0136611_10002589_pt1 | contig 12599 bp, 12 predicted proteins | sample AntDrymUQ2232306_2_FD_106645 | JGI IMG/M metagenome (GOLD analysis project Ga0136611, IMG submission 106645) | Polar desert sand microbial communities from Dry Valleys, Antarctica - metaG UQ223 (23.06) | ecosystem: Environmental > Terrestrial > Soil > Desert | place: Antarctica: Dry Valley... | reverse complement strand
GAAAAATATGGAAGTGAAAAACAAGACAGGCAAACAATATCTTTTCGGATTTATTTTTATCGCGTTGGGCGTGATGTTTGGCAATCACATTGCCGCCGCGCAAACCTGCGATGTAACTTGGCGCAAGGCGGACAATCCGCGCACTATTTCCGGCACAGTGGTTATTCCCGCCGGGCAAACCGTCTGTGCCGAACCGGGCGTTCGCGTCCAATTTACGGCAGACGGAAAACTCGAGCTGCGCGGGCGGCTGACAGCCGTCGGCACGGCGAACGACCGGATTGTTTTTACCGGCGCGAATGTTTTTCCCAACCGCGTCGAAGTCGTCGGCTCGCTCGATTTGCAGTTTGCGGACGTTTCCGTTCCGCTCAACGTTAATCCGGGCGGCTCTCTGACTTGCCGCGAGTGCAATTTTTCGGCTCGCGGCGCAGTTATTACTTTAGCCGGAGTCGTTTTTGCTTACACGCCGAGATTTATTTTCGTCGAAAACAGCGTCTTTGATTCAAACACGCCGCTTAATTCCGACAATGCCGAGTTTTATGTGTCGGACGCGACGATTGTTTTGCGAAACACAATCTTTCGCAACGGCGCGTACTGCGACATCGGCGAATCAAATCTTTACGTTGACAACATTACGTCGCAGAACGCCCGATTCGAGGGTTTGAAGATTACGCAGCAACTCTGGCAGCCGCAGTTTCTTAATAACTTGAGCATAACGGGCGCGGCAGGCGTTGGATTATCTTTGGAGCAAGGCAATTTTGAAATCGGACCGAACGTAACGATTCAAAACAATGAATTTCCGATTAAGGCGAACGGCGGGCTTCTGCCCGGAAGCAATGTTCCGACGACCGGAAACCTAAATAATTGGATTGAAATCGGCGGTTTTCAGCCGTATTCGGTTTACGCTCCGTTTGCGATTCCGTATGTGGCGAGCGGCGGAAGAATCAGCCTGACGGAAATTTTGCCCGGCGCGACGATTAAAATGCGACCGGAAGTAAAAATAGATACGTTTGGAAATCCGCACGTCGAAGTTCTCGGACTGCCGAACGCGCCCGTTACGTTCGAGCCGTTCGTTCCCGATCAAAAGTGGAACGGTATGGAATTTTTTCAAAACGGCGACCGAATGGAATACACCATTTTGGACGGCAGTCGGCTCGGCGTTTATTCTTCGACAACCAACGGAGTCAGTACCTATTTTGACCAGATGCTTTTTCGCAATCACGACATCGCGCTCAACGACACGGATTTTAGACTTATTTACGTTCAGGGCAGTTTGATAAACAACAACGGAATCGGCGTTTTTGCCAACGGAAACGGCAGCACATTTCGGATGAGCGGCGAAACGAATCCGAACCTTTTTGAAAACAACGGAATCGGCGTGCGCTCGATAAACGGCGCGATTACGGATGTGCGTTTTAACTGGTGGAATTCGCCGACGGGTCCGACCACGCCGCTCAATCCGGGCGGAACGGGCGACCGTATCGAAGGCAATCCGCAGTTTCAGCCGTTCCGAACCGTTCGCCCCGACCGCGCCGATTATCCGCCAATTGTGCGGATGCAGCGTCGCCCGTTTTTGCTGAGTGCCGGAAGTTTTGAAGGCGTTATCGAACCCGGACAAAAAGTGATTTTGCGCTGGGAGGCTTCCGATAACAACGCCATCGTTCGCCAAAAAATTCTGCTCAATCTCAACGGCAACGCGAAAGAAACTTTTAACGTCATCGCCGACAATCTTCCGGGCAATCAACGCTCGATTGAGTTCACGATGCCGCCGAACGCGGGAACTTCGGGCGGCTTTAACAAATTTATCCGCGTCGTCGCCGTTGACGATAAAGGTCAGGAAGGCTGGGACGAATTGGGAATCCAAGTTCCATCCGGCACAGAGCCGGGCGTTCTGCAAATCACCACCCCGCTCGCCGGACAAACTTTCCGCAGCGGTTAGGAATTTAATCTCAACTGGACGTTACCACGCCGTTCAACGACCCGACGTTTCAGGTTTTCTTAATTCTCGACGGCAATCGCAGAATAGATTTTCAAGCCAACGGCAACAATAACGGAGCTTTTTCAACAATCAAAATGCCGTATATCAGCACCGATTCGGCGCGGCTCGCCGTCAAATCGCAAGGCTCTATTAACAACGTCAAATGGTTTTACAGCCAGCCGTTTGCGATTCGCCCCGACCCGCGCTACCCGGACGCGCCGCCGACAGTTTCAGTGACCGCGCCGCAAGCCGGGCAATCATTTCCGGCAGGTGGAATCGTCCCGATTTCGTGGACGGCTTCCGACGACGAAGCGTTGCGCTCGTTTTCAATTCTGTATTCGACCGATGGCGGGCGAACATGGCTGACGCTCGTTGAAAATCTGCTGCCGACGGCAACCGATTACAATTGGATAACGCCGCCCGGAACAGGATTTAACGATGTCCGCGTACGAGTTGTCGCTATTGACCGACGCTTTCAAAATTCTTCGGACGGACATACGCGCTCTTTCCGCACCGATCAGTCTCCAACACCAACGCCGACACCGATGCCTGGTGGAATAGAAGCCGATGTCGCCGTCCGTCCCAACGGCGACGGTGCCATTCAATCGGATGATGTCGTTCAGATTCGCCGCTTCTTAAACGGAACTAATACCCCAGACCCGGCAACCAACGAATTTCAACGCGCTGATTCCTTCCCATTTGCCGAGAAAGGCGACGGAGTTCTCAATTCGGCTGATGTCGTCCAACTCCGCCGTTATCAGAACGGCACGAGTCCGCTGCAAACGGCGGGCGGACTGACACTGCCGAACGGAGCACAGGCTTTAACCGACGAATTTAATAAAACCGAAGCCCAATCGAAATCGCCGAAAGGAAACCTGCGCGGGGTGCGAGTTGAAAGTATATCTACCAGTGCGGGACAGATGGTGACGGTCAACATTCTGGTTGATGCGGCGGGCGATGAATCGGAATACGGCTTTATTCTTGATTACGATTCCGGCATATTGTCGAATCCGGTCATCGGAGCAGGCAACGCAGGCGCGTCTATCAGGTCGTGCAATAAGGCGGTTGCCGGTCAGGTTACCTGTTCGGTTGGCGGTTTTGCCGGCAATAATCCAAATAGCGCGGATTCAGGCATTGGCGAAATCGGAGCGAAAACGAATCAGGTATTGATGACGGTAACATTTACAGTGGCGGCAAATGCAGCAGGAGATACGCCATTAACGCTCTCGAACGTGAATGCGTCAAGCGACGCACCGCAATTGTTTACGCCGACAGCAGTAAACGGCACAGTAACGCGATTTTCAGTCCGACAGAGGAATCGAATGAGATAAGAAGGCAAATTGTGACACTTGCATATTTAATAAAACAGAAAAGCCGTGAGCATAAAAACTTATGGCTTCTGCATATTGGTTTTCGTTACAATACCAAATTTTAACAGTCCTTGAACTGCCTTCACACAATTCATACTTAGAATGCACTAAACCTTTTTACATAAAACCTGAAGAGATTTCTGCAATTTGGTATTTCTGACTTTTGGATAATTGAAAATTATACGTAACTTAGTGTAGCGAGAAATGTAGCAACTCCCTACATATTTACAGTATCACCGAGTATTTTCTTGAACAAAAACCTCAACAAATATAAGGTTATGACACTCGGTGATAGTTAGTAAAAAAACACATTTTATAACTGGCAGTCATGAGGTCAGGGGTTCGATCCCCCTCGACTCCACCACTTTAACCTTTATAAAATAAACAGTTTAGAAAGAATTAAATTCTACGGTTTCCATTTCTTTTCCAATATTTTTTTTGTTTTCCATACTCATAATTGCTATTCTCCATTTAGTTAATCTAATCTTTTGATTGATTGGGAAAAGAAAGGCTTTGAGCAGCGCGAACTACTCAAAGCCTTTTCTAATTTTAGTTTGACCGTTTCAAAGATTGACGGTAAATGTTTGCGGCTGCACGGGCTACGATGTAATAACAAACCTTTTTCAGCCGCCTTACATTCGCATTTTCCGAATTTTTCACAGTTTCGGACATCAAAGGAAACTTGATACACGTTCGAGTTATTAGCCGAAGAAACGGCAAAAACTCTTTCCTGGATAAATTACACTTTCGGACGTAATTGCTTGCGTATCGGTTTTGCGTGTCCAACAGTTAATTTGGGCAAAACGACTTCCGGCAAGGCGCATCGGGCGTGATTACGTTATTGACGAAACTGATTTACAGCTTATAAAAGAAAGAAAGAATGGCAGACCGGCGAAAGTTGAAAACGGCAATCGAGCAGGCGGCAATGGAAAGAAGTTCAAAACAATTTTCGACATAGCGCCTGAATTGGCAGGAAAACACGATAATTTGCCGACCGATTTATCCACTAATAAAAAATACCTGGAAGGCTTTGGACGTATTTAAGCCGACGATTGCAGACACGGGCGTTATCGTGGCTTACTTGATCAAAAAAGACCAATGGCATCAATGGACGCTTGAGCAAATGAGAAATTTGCCAACGCCTTTTTTGACTTGTGAAGCTGTTATTACCGAAGCGTGTTTTTTAATGCAGACTAAGCCGGACGGCAAAGCAGACGTTTTGAAAATGCTTGTCGAAGGTGCTTTGCAGATTGATTTTTCCTTATCAGATGAAATTTCTGAAATAAAGAAATTGATTAAAAAATATGACGGCGTTCCAATGGATTTTGCCGATGCCTGTCTTGTCCGAATGAGTGAATTGATCGAAAATTCGGTTGTTTTCATGGTTGACGGCGATTTTCCGGTTTTCCGCAAAAAAGGCAAAAAAGAAATTCCTTATGATTTATCCCGCCTAACTTCTAAGCTTTCCTGTTGTTACAATAACTTTATTCAGCATAAGTAAGCGGACAAAATAATTTTTGAGATGTTTTGAGTTCCTGCTTTAGCAGGCTTTTCCGCCGCGCTTCGCTGGCGGTTGCCGACTAAAGTCGGGACTCAGAACAGAGTCGAACACTTTTAATTTAATTGTGTCCTTTTACTTAAGGTCTAATTTTTAGTTTTTAAGGAATGAAGGGATTTGAAACAGGAGAATCACCTGCTTGACCGAAAGTTTGAATTAGTGTCCCGGCTGTCGAACGCTGCACAAACCAGGTATTGCTGGACGGTCGGAAAACAGCCGCGTCGGTTTTGCCGTCGCCGTCGTAATCGCCCGGTGAAGGCAAATCTCCGGTTGTTCCGAAAGGAAATGAAAAGTAAGATTGATTTTCGCTTCTCAAAACAAACCATTCTCCGGAAGAAGGTCTGAAGATTGCGACGTCTGCTTTACCATCTCCCGTAAAATCGCTCTGAACAGGCTTATCCGTCGAAGAACCGAATTGAAACGCGACAGTTCCGGCAGAACTTCTGTTTATCCACCATTGACCTGAAGCAGGACGATAGACGGCAATATCGGCTTTACCATCGCCGTCATAATCCGCCGCCACGGGAATGTCGGCGTTTGCTCCGAATTGCTGAATGGTCACCCCGCCCGTCGAACGGGAAATAAACCACGTCGTCGAATACTGACGGTAAACAGCCGCGTCGGTTTTACCATCGCCGTCGTAGTCAGCCGGAGCCGGAATATCGGTCGGCAAACCGAAACTAACGACATCGAAAGTATTGGTCGCGCTTCTCATCCGATACCAAACGCCGCTGCGATAAACTGCCGCGTCCGATTTGCCGTCGCCGTCGTAATCCGCCGCGACCGGTTTGTCGCCGTTTTGTCCGAACCCGAAAGCATTGAAACCGCCGCTGCTTCGAGTGACATACCAAGTGCCGTTTGTCGGTCGCCAGAGGGCTATATCGGATTTGCTGTCGCCGTCGAAATCGAACCGCACGACAGAACTCGAGCGCGGCACGATACAGGCGCCGCTTGCCGTTACAAAATTACTAATTTCCGTGCGTGAAAAGGTACAGAATGTGAGTTTCGTATCATTGTTCGCCATTGCGTTCATAAGCGAATTGCCGCAGCTTTGGGCGATTTCGGCGTGATTCGCGCCGAGATTGTGAGCGATTTCGTGTGCCGTCACCAGAAAGTTTGCCGCTTCCCAATTCCACTCGACGGGAATTCTTCCGCTAAAACCGTAAGCCGCATCAGGCGAATAGGCACTAACCGGGCGGCACATTACGCTCAAGAATGCGAAACCTTGCGCCCTTACGTTTGGTTTAGCCGAAAAAAGATGCGCCGCATCGCGCTCAATCTGCGCTTTAGCAAAATTGGTGTTCCAATAACTTTGAAATGAGCTTAAAAGCGTTACCGCATCTGACCCGTTAAATGGGTCGGAAGTTGACCAGGTATGTTGATAAACAACGGATATAGCTAAATTCAGTTCATTTGCATAAACGCCTTCAACCATATTCAAAATACTCAGAATTTTATTATTCGCCGCGCCCGCGCTGCCGACGGAGTTGACGTATTCAAAATCCGCTTCGGTTGCAAGTTCGACGACGCGCAAACTTTGTACGCTTGCCGGAGCGTTCATCTCCACCAACCGCTTGCCGTCTTCGATACTTTCGGCGAGGTCGGAATGACAGGTATAATTTTTATTGTTCAACGTATTTTCGGGGCGATAAACGACGAAATCTCCGGCGGCGGCGAGCGGTGAAAACCGGCGCGCCGGTTCGATAAAAAAACTTTCATTTCCCGTCGTAAAAAAACCTTCGATTTTCGAGTCTTCGATTGTTAAACGAACCTGCGATTTTTCATCGCCCGAAACCTTTCCTTTAAAGGTCGTTACCGCGCCGGATTCAATCGTCTGCATTCCCTTTGAAGTCGTGTTTTCCGCACGATAATGCGGCGAACGTAAATCTCTCGGCGTTAAAGACAATTGAAAAGTTTTTTCGGATGTCGTAATTGATAAGGTATTCTGACTTTCAATTTGGCGCAGCGATTCACCATTGTTAAGATGAATCAGATCAACTTTACTGAAGGATTTTTTTAAATCATTTTTTAAAACGTCGCTTTGAGCAAAACTACTTTGGGCAAGGACAAAAATCATTGCAAACAAGAAAAACAGTCCGACAATGCGGGGAAAAATTCTGGACATCAGATCCTCCGATGAAATCTTTGATTGGAAAAATTATGTTTTTATTCTATAGGGTCGTGGAGAAAAGATTTGAATAATCTTGACCACATTGTCTAGAAAGTGCCAACAATGTTATTCTTCCACTTTTTTTCGTCAGAAAAGAATTTATTATTTTTAGCAATTTTTCAAAGATTTTACAAGGCGAAATTGCCACCAGAAATGTTTCTTACAGTTTCTTGCAGGTTAGAGCAGATTTCGCTGTTTACGACACCCAAATCGGATTTGATTAGTCGGGCGGCGTTAGCTCGTCTAAGCGCAAAATTTTTCGTATTTGGTTAAAGTGAAATTCGCTTTATTTGTTAAAATCAAAATATTAAACACTAAACTTTGCCGCGCCGATTAAAATGTTAAAAAAATCCATCGGTTTTATTTGGAGGAAAATGCCGTATTTTTTGCGGCTGCGGATAATTCGCGTAACGCAGGAAAAATTTACGGTTTCGGTCGCGGCGATTATCACCAACGACCGAAATGAAATACTGCTTCTCAATCACGTTTTACGACCGGTTTCGAACTGGGGAATTCCGGGCGGCTTCGTCGAAGCGGGCGAGCAGCCGGACGCTGCCGTTCGGCGCGAAATCCGCGAAGAAACCGGATTGGAACTGACGACTCTCGAAATGCTGCGGGTGAGAACGACAAAACGGCACGTCGAAATTTTGTTTCGCGCGGCGGCGACTGGAAAAGGCGAAGTAAAAAGCCTCGAAATTAACGCTCTCGGCTGGTTTGAAATCGACAAAATGCCGGAGCGAATGAACTGCGTTCAAAAATCACTAATTGAAAAAGTTTTGAATAAGGAAATTTGATAAAAAGTTTTTTGGTGATTAAACTCGTATTTTTACGATTTATAACAGTAACGAAATTTTGTTATTAAACAGGAGATAAAAATGGTTGATTTAATTCCTTCGTCGGAATCGGTTATGGAAATTTTGGAAAAAACCGGCGCTTACCGCAAAGGTCATTTCATTTACCCGAACGGCAAACACGCTTCGCATTATTTTCAGATGCCGCTCGCGTTTCGCTATTACGATAACGCGCGCGTTCTTTCGGTCGGATTGAGCCGCCTTTTCAGAATGGAAAAATCTATTTCGAGCCGCTTGCCGCACATTTCGATTATCAGTCCGAGTCCGGGCGGTATTATGGTCGCCTTCGGCGTCCGCGAAGCCCTCAGCGCCGAACAGATTTACTGGGTGGAGATTGAAGAAGGCAAACGGCAGTTTCGCCAGTATATCGGCGAAGGCGACGTTTATCCGGCAATTATCGTTGACGATATTTTGCGTTCGGGCAAAGCAATGCAGGAAACTTTCAATCTCGTTAAAGATTTAGGCGCGGAAGTCATCGGCATCGGAACAATCGTCAATTTTGAAGACGCACCGAACGAATTCGACGGAATTCCGGTGAAGAGCCTGACGACGTTTGACGTGAATTTCTACGAAACCGAAGACGAATGGCGCGGTTCGCGCAGCGCGTCCGAATCCGAACAGGAAAAAGTTCGATTTTAACAATGAAAGGTATTCAGTAACTGACGGATAACCGACAACTGATAATCTAATCGGCGGAGTTGACGCGGACGAATCCGTCGCCAAGCCCGCCGAAATTATATCGGGCAACGTCAAAAGAAAGCCGCCATCCCTCGCGTTTACATCCGACGAATTATTCGTTTGCGCCGTCTGAGTAACGCACTTCTTACTTTTACATTTCGTTAAGCGGTCAGCGCGGCGGTGTGCGCTCTGCCGGCGGCGGCATTGTCGAAAAATTCGTAGAAGCTGACGATTTTGCCGTCCTTGACCGTGACGATGTGCGCGAAATCCGTCGCGTATTGTTTATTCGTCGTTTTAGAGCGGCATAAAAAATTTCCCAAAACCACTACTTTATCCGCTTGGGCGATGAATTCCGTCGGCTCCATTTTCAGAAATTCCTCGTGGTCATCGAGAATAGAAAAAAACTCGGCGAGACTTTCACGCCCGCTGATTTTTCCGCCGAACGGCACATTTTCGATTTCCGGCGTTTGCCAAACGACATCGTCCGAAAACAAATTCAAAAACGATTCGATGTCGCCCGCGTTGAATGTTTCATACATTTGCCCGGCTAATTTTGTATTTTCTTGTTCATTCATTTTTTTTGTTCTCCTTAAATATTTGGACTGAATAATTGACGAAGTAAGGGCGCGAACCACGCTTACTTCGTCTCCGGTTTGCGGCAATTTTATTGAACTGCCGGAGTTTCCGTGTAAAAGGTATTGAGCCATTTCCCACCGCGTTTCACATAAACCGATGATGCGCGAACATTCGCCGGTATCGTTTTCCCGCTGCACACGCCGTCCTGCATTCCCGTAAAAGTTATCAGAGCCGAATTCTTGTCAAGCATTATAAACTTGAAATTATCCAGCGAATAACTTTTAACGTCGCAATCGCTGGCTGTGGATTTAACGACTTGCGATTTGTTCTCGACGCCACCGGAATTGACCAACAAATAGTCGTCCGTCAGGTTAGTTTGAAACCAGCCGCCGTTTTTATTTTTCCACGCTTCCCAACCCGCTTTTTCCATCGTGATAATTTGCGTTTCAACCGAATTGTTTTCTTCTTTTGACATTTTCGTTTGACCGAAAGCGGCAGACGAAGCGGCAATCGCTATCACCATTAATATAATTATTTTTTCATTGTTTTATCTCCTGTTGTTTGATTTTAGATTTAAGCAACTCGACTTTTTGAATCCGGCGATTCATTCGTAGAAACTGCTTTTGATGGTCGCTATTTTCAGCGACCGCCTCTGACAGCATATCGGTCAAGCCGAATCTGTTTTCAGCCTTTTAGAAAATAGATGTCAGGTTTGCCGAGAACCCCGTGTTCCCGCATAGTCTCTTTGAGTTCGGCGGATTCGGTGAATTCCTTCGCGCGGTCGAGGTCTGATACCTCGAATAAGATGGTAACTTTGTTCGGGTCGTCAATGTCCTGAAGCACGTGCTTGTCAACGAGTCCCGCCGCCGCGCGAACAGGCAGATGAGCAGTGTAAAGGTGCAGCCAATCCGAGTAATCTCGAACGTCGGATCGAACAATTATAAAATTTGTCATTTCTTTTCTCCTGTTGATTAATTTGGTTTGATAAATTTAAAGCCGTTTCAGATTTTTACAATCCGTTATGCTGCTTTGGCGGCGGTATGCGCATTGCTTCTGACGGCAGTATCCATATATTCCTTGAAGCCGTTTATCTTACCGTCCTTAACCGTCATGACGTGTACGAAATCGCCGGAATACTCTTTGCTCGTGGCTTTGACCCGCCACTTAAAATTTCCCAAAACAATGACTTTGTCACCTTTCGCGATAAATTCCGTCGGTTCATGGATCAGATTTTCCTCGGCTTCATCGAGACGGGTAAAAAAGTCTATGACGCTTTCAATTCCGTTAAATTTTCCGGCATACGGCACGTTTTCCATTTCCGGCAGTTCCCACGAAATATCGTCCGAAAACTGTTTCAAAAACGTTTCGTCGCCGCTTTTGAAAAGCTCATACGTTTTTTGCACTAATTTTGTGTTTTCCTGTTCGTTCATTTTTTAATCTCCTTATTGTCGAACGGTTAAATTACGCGGCGATAAATCCGCCGCCTATTTTACGAATCCCGCCGGTGTCATATCTTGACGAGAAACATTCGCTAAAACATAGCTATTGATCGAAGTCATCCCACTTCACTTTGCGATATGGCTGCGCGAAAAACTCTTTCACTTTAGTATTGAATTCATTGCTGTAACGCTGCAAGGTTCCGTGTCCCGCTGCCGGAAATATCCAGAGATAGGCTTGCGGTATGTTTTCAAAAATTTGCAAAGTGTGCGCCGGTTTTATCGCGTCATTGTCTCCGCCCATGACTAGCACGGGACATTTAATTTTTTGTAAATCCGTTACCGGAATATTTGGTTCGACCAACATCATTTGAAACAGTTTTAGTGTATTTTTAGTCGCCGCATCCTGCTTTGCCGACTGAAGGTTTGCCGTGTATTCTGAAATCATCGCAAACGCCGCAGGGTTCAAGACGGATGGGTCGGGCGTGAGGTTGGCTCCGGTAATGGCAAGTTTTTTGACTTTTTCGGGATGGTTGACGGCAAGCAGCAAACCGTTGATTCCGCCGTCGCTCCAACCAATCACGTTTGCAGAATCTATTTTCAAAGCATCGAGCAAAGCATTAAAATCTTCGGTCATCATTTGATAGTTGAGTGTATCGCTCGTATCAATGGTTTTTCCCTGCGCCCGGCTGTCAACCGCGATCACTTTGTAGTATTTGGCAAAATACGGAATCTGATACTTGAAATGTGCGATAGATCCGCCATTGCCGTGAATCATTAACAATGGTTGACCCGCGCCGTATGTTTCGTAATACATTTTTATCCCGTTGACAGCAATATATTTTCCCGCTTTGGCATTGCTGCCGTAATTTATCGCCTTTGCGCCTTTTTTTTGCTGCTGAGCAAAAAGCGAACAAGGAAGAAGCAAGATAAGAATCAAGAACATTCCACTTAGTATTTTTTCATTTTTTTCTCTCCCTAATTATCATATTGTTTATTATGCGGCGATAAATCCGCCGTCTATCATATGAATTCCGCCGGTGCAGTAGGTTGATTCGCCGCCCGCGAGAAACAGCGCGAGATTCGCAACTTCTTCGTTTGTGCCGTATCGAGCCATCGGAATTTTCGATAAAATGAAGTCGTGCGCCGCCGCCGGGTCTTCGGGATTGAACTGCGATTCGAGCGAGCGAATCATTCGATTGTCAATCGGACCCGGACCGATGGCGTTGACGCGAATATTGGAAGCCGCCAACTCCAAAGCCGCCGTTTTGACTAAACCGAAAACCGCGTGTTTGCTGGCAATATAAGGCGACATCGTCGGCGAACCAATCATTCCCGCGACTGACGAAATCGCAATCATCGAACCGCCGCCCCGCCGTTTCATCGGCTCGACGCAATATTTCATCGCCAGCCACACGCCAATGACGTTGGTGCGAAGAACCGTTTCAAAGTCAGCAAACGTCAAACTTTCAATCGGCGCAAAATTGCCTTCCGTTCCGGCGTTCGCCAGCAAAATATCCACGCCGCCGAAAGCCTCAACCGTCGCTGCGACTGCCGCCGCTGTCGCTGCTTCATCTCCGGCATCTGCGACAAAATCAGCCAGATTGTTTTTAACCGCCAGTCGTTCGCGCGTTGCTTTCAGCTTTTCCTTTGAGCGTCCGACGAGCATTACGCTCGCGCCTTCATCGAGAAATAGTTTCGCGGTGGCTTCGCCGATGCCGCCCGTCGCTCCGGTGATAATCGCCGCTTTGCCGTCCAATCTTTTTCTAAATCCGTTTTGTTGATTCATTTTTTTCTCCTTTCTTTGCAGAAACACGCGCCACAGCCAAAGCTTGTTTTCTTTTTCGCCTTTATTTGGCGCGTGTTTGCGACATTTTTCGCTTTGAATGCTTAGCTCATTTGAGCAATTAACCTCAGCCGTTAATCAGCACAACATCCCAATTCAAAAGCATCGCGTCTTTTTCGATTTCTTTGGTCGGCGGCAT
>Ga0136611_10002588_pt1 | contig 12603 bp, 9 predicted proteins | sample AntDrymUQ2232306_2_FD_106645 | JGI IMG/M metagenome (GOLD analysis project Ga0136611, IMG submission 106645) | Polar desert sand microbial communities from Dry Valleys, Antarctica - metaG UQ223 (23.06) | ecosystem: Environmental > Terrestrial > Soil > Desert | place: Antarctica: Dry Valley... | reverse complement strand
TCCCGCACGAGTTCGTCGACGATCGTCTGACCGGTGACGCCGGGAATGGGCGGCTCACTCGCCGGGTAAACATCAGCGACGAAAACGGCATTCGCGTCGTGAAAGGCGCGTCCGAATTCCGCCTTCAGCTTGAGCGTGCGCGAGTAACGATGCGGCTGAAAAAGGCAGAGCACTCGCTTGCGTCCGGTGTTCCTGGCGGTCGCGAGCGTCGCCCGAATCTCGCTCGGATGGTGTCCATAGTCGTCGACGATCATGTGCCGCTCGCTGCGATATTTGATCTCAAAGCGGCGGCGTGCACCGCGGAACGTCTCGAGCGCTTCGGCGATCTTTGGAAAAGGCACGCCGAGCTCCGTCGCGAGCGCGATGACCGCCATCGCGTTGCTCACGTTGTGACTGCCCGGGACGTTCAACGTCACCGCCCCAAGCGCCTCGCCCGCGCGGAGCACGCGGAAGTGCGATTGGAAGTCTTTCGCATGCACGTCGTCGAAGCGGTAAAACGCGGTGCGGTGCTCGCCGTAGGAGATGGCGCCGGGATGCTCGGAGCAAAGCCGCGCGGCATGTGGGTCATCCGCGCAGAAAAAGACGCTTCCGCGCGTCTGCTGGAGCAGTTGCGTAAACACCGCCTCGATCGCCGCGAGGTCTTCGTAATAGTCGAGGTGCTCCTCCTCGATGTTCAGGACGATCGCGTGTTGCGGATGGTAAAACGCCAGGGTGCCGTCGCTCTCATCGCCCTCCGCGACGAACCACTCGCCTTCGGAATCCCAATGGGCATTCGTGCCAAGGATCGGAATCTCCGCGCCTACGTAATGTGATGGACGCAGATCGCCGACACGCAGCACGTGGGCGGCCATCGCGGATGTCGTCGTTTTCCCGTGCATCCCGGAAACGATGATCCCTTGCTTGCCGTGCATGATCGCTGCGAGAGCGTCCGCGCGGCGCACGAGGTTGCGCCCTGATCGGATGGCCTCGTCGTATTCCACGTTTCCTGGCCGGATCGCCGACGAGTAGATCACGAGGTCCGCTCCTTCGACGTTCGACGCATCCCGTTGCGGGTGAAACGTCAGCCCAAGACTTTGCAGCCGCGCGACTTCGACCGTCGTCGCTTTGTCCGAACCGCCGACGTGATGTCCGAGCGCGAGGAGCAAGCCGGCAAGACCGCTCATCCCTGAGCCAGCCACGCCGATCAGATGAATCCTCAATTCACCGCCCACGAGCATCTCTGCGAGGATCTGGCCCGTGTCTTTCATGCGTGACACCGTTCGAGGATCAGGTCCGCGATGCGCTCAGCTGCATCTCGCGACGCGAGCGCGGCGGCCCGCCCGGACATTTCTGCGAGCCGTGCGGGATCATCCAGCCACGCGAGTTTTTCGGCGAGCGCGTTCCCCGTCATCTCGCGCTCGGGAATGAGCACTGCGGCCCCGCCTCGTTCGAAAATTCGCCCGTTGGCCGTCTGGTGATCCTCGGCCGCGTGCGGATATGGAACGAGGATCGCCGGGAGCGCGAAGTGCGCCAGCTCTGTAAGGCTCGCCGCGCCGGAGCGCGCCACGCAGAAATCCGCGGCGCTGTAGGCGGCTTCCATCCGCTGCGAGAACGGCGCGACAAACGCGGGGAGACCCGCTTCCGCGTAAGCGTCGCGCATCATCGATTCGTCCTGCGCACCCGTGAGATGAACGACTTGCACGGCTCGCTCGCGCAACATCGGCAGCGATTTTGAAACGGCGATATTCAGCCCATGCGCGCCCTGGCTGCCGCCCATCACGAGCAGGGTGCGCCGGTCTGCTTTCAGCCCGAACATCGCAAGCGCTTCGGCTTTCGGCAGGCGGTGCGCGAGCGAGCTGCGAATTGGCGTTCCGGTCACGAGACACTTCGCGTTCGGAAGCGAGCGAGCGGTCTCTTCGAAGCCGGCGAGCACCACGGAGGCGAGCCGCGCGTTGAGCCGATTCGCTTTACCGAAGATCGCATTCGACTCGTGAATGAACGACGGCGCTCCGACGCCGCGGGCGGCAAGAATCGGCGCGAGCGACGTGAAGCCGCCCATCCCGAGCACCGCGCGCGGCAGGAAGCTCGCGAAAAGTGCACGGCATTGCTTTAGCCCGGCACGAAACTTCCGCGCGAACTCCAGCAGCGCAGCCGGGGACTTCCCCTGCAGCCCGACTCCCGCGACTTTCTCAATCCGGAACTCGGACCGGCCCTCGGTCGCAAGAGCATCGATCTGCTTTTCCGAGACGATCAGCATCACCTGGTGCCCGCGCGCGATCAGCACTTCGCCGACCGCGACTCCTGGAAAGAGATGTCCGCCGGTCCCGCCGGCTGCGATGGCAAAATTCATCGCGTTAGATTCGCGCCCGGAAGCGCTTTGCGCCGGTTCGCGCGCGCAGCATGGCATCTTGTTTCACTTCTTTCTCCGTCAGGCCCTGGCGGTAGATGTTGATCAGAATCCCGATGCAGAGCAGGCAGAAGGCGAGGTTCGAGCCGCCGTAGCTGACGAAGGGAAGAGGCAGTCCTTTGTTCGGTAGAAGTGCGACATTCACGCCGATGTTCACCGCTGCTTGCAGCGCGAGGACGATCACTAGTCCGAAGCCGAGAAGCATGCCGAAGCGGTCGCGCGCGTTCATCGCAATGAGCACGCCGCAGAGGATGATGACGACGTAGCAGAGCACCACGAGCAGCGTGCACCGAAGGCCTAGTTCTTCGCCTACCATCGAGAAAATGAAGTCCGTATGCGCTTCGGGAAGGTAGCCCATTTTCTGGCGCCCGTTTCCGAGCCCCAGCCCCGTTTCGCCCCCGGAAACGAATGCGATCTTGGCCCGCCATTGCTGCAGGCCCGCGCCGAGTCGATCCCTCTCGAGGTTCATAAACGCGAGAAGTCGGCCGAGCCGCTCCGGCATTTGCGTCGCGAGGTAAAACATTCCCCCAAGACCACCGACGACGATCGGTGCCAGATAGCGCACGCGCGTTCCCGCAACGAACATCATCGCCAGCACCGTGGCGCCGATCAGCGCGGTGGAACCCATGTCTACTTCGGGCGCAATTAGTGCGAGCGGGGCGGCGGCAATCGCCAAGGGCGTGACGAACCCGCGCACAAACGAGCTGGCGTCGTTCTCCCGGCGCGCGAACCAGGTGGCGAGCGCAGCGACTGTTGCGAGCTTGGCGAGCTCGGAGGGCTGAAACGACGCGACCCCGAGATTCAACCAGCGATGCGATCCATTTTTCGCCATGCCGATCGGCGGCACAAAGCAGAGCGCGAGCAGCACCAGTGATCCGGCGAACCACCACACCCACGTCTTCTGCCAAAAGTGGTGATCGAGATTCGCACTGATCACGCAGCCGAGGAATCCAATGCCAAGCCAGACGATTTGCCGTTGGATGAAATAAAGGCCGGAACGCTTTCCGCTCTCCACGAAAGGGCTCGTGCTGAAGAGCATCACGCAGCCGATCACGATCAGAATCGCGACCGCGCCGACGAGGAAATAGACGCTCTTCCGATGCAACGGTCAGTTTCCTTTCTTCGCCGGGATCTTGAGCGTTTGCCCGACCTGCAGCTTGCTTGGATCTTTGATTTTGTTCAGCGCGATCAACGCGTCCGGGCTGACGTTGAAACGCTTCGCGATGAACAGAACGCGATCGCCACTCTTCACCGTGTAAGACTGCGCGCTGCTCTTGCTTTCACCGGTCGTCGCTGCGCGGCCTTCGGGTTTCGACGTTTCCGCAAACGCCGTCGACGCGCCTTTCGCAGGAATGTTCAAGCTCTGGCCGATGCGCAACGTCGCCGTCGCCTTGAGGCCGTTCACGTTCCCGAGATCCGTCACATTAACCGCGAACTGCCGCGCGATGCTTGTCAGCGTGTCTCCCTGTTTCACGTGGTAAACGCGCTGTTTGGAGACAGGAGCAATAGCCGCCGCCGGAGCTCCCATGCTCGGCAAAGCAGTCGCGACCGCCTCATCCGTCGCGGCTGAAGCTTCCTTCGCGGGGCTGCTCGTTTTTGGCATTGCCGCCGCCGTTCCGGTCGGCGCGGCATCGCCCGTTCTCCGGGACGCCTTGATGCTGTTGAACGCGTAAATCCCGCCAACGGCCACGACGTGCAGCAGCAGCACGACGACGAATGCGCTCGAGAGCTTCGTTTGCGGCTCGTCGTCGTCGTATTCGTCAGCCATCGACGCGTTGCCCGCGCGCACACGGGCGTCGAGCTTCTTTCGCGGGCGGGGAAGCTGCGGGAGCTTGAACTTGGACATCTTTGAGAATGTCGGGAGTTTCGGAAGGCGCGGCATTTTCATAGGTCAGTGGAGAGCGTGCACGAGGGCGCGGAATTGATTTCCGCGGTCGGCGTAGTTTTTGAACATGTCGAAGGAAGAGGTTCCGGGGCTGAAGAGGACGACGTCGCCGGGTTGGGCCTGGGCGCGTGCGAGTTGCACCGCCTGTTCCAGCGAGCGGCCGGCGTTGAAGACGGGCAGCCGCTCGCGCCAGATCGCCGCGATCCGGTCCGCCATTTCCCCCAGCGTCACGACCGCGCGGCACTTTTGCGAGACGAGCTCCGTGAGCATCTCGTATTCGAATCCTTTGTCCTTGCCGCCCGCGATGAGCACCACGCGGCGCGTCTCCGAAAGGAGCGCTTTCTCGACGGAGTCGGGGTTCGTGCCTTTGGAGTCATTGATCCACTCAACGCCTTCGAAAGTGCGGAGCGGTTCGCAGCGATGAGGCAGCGGCTGGTATTCGCAAAGTGGCGACCGCATCGCGTCGAAGCTCAGTCCGCGGGTCCACCCGACAGCCAGCGCTGCCATTAAGTTTTCGGCATTATGAGCGCCACGGAGTTGCGCGTCTTTCATCTCCAAAACCGACTCTCCCCGAAAAACAATCGCGCCTCCGCGGAGTTCGAAATCGCCGCCCGCGGTGAATGCGCTGAAGGTCACCTTCTGCGCGCGCAAGGGCGGCAGTGAGTCGCGCAAATTGACGATCGCCCAATCGTCCTCGGTCTGGTTCTCGAAGATGCGCAGCTTTGCGGCCCGGTATTCGTCGAGCGTCGCGTAGCGATCGAGATGGTCGGGTGCGAAGTTCAGCCAAACGACGGTTTCCGCGCGGAAGCGGCGGATCGTTTCCAACTGAAACGAGCTGATCTCGAGCGTCATCACATCGAGTTCCTCGCTCTCGCGCACGCGCGCCGAGAAGGCCGGCCCGATATTTCCGGCGGCGGCTGTTTTGACCCCGCACTCGGTGAGCATTTTGGCCACGAGCTGCGTGGTGGTGGTCTTGCCGTTCGTGCCGGTGATCCCAATGATCGGGCACTTGCACAGCTCGTAAGCCAGCTCGAGCTCGCCGATCATGGTCACGCGGCGCTTCAGGAATTGCTGCACGAGCGGCGCGGACGGATCGATCCCGGGGCTGAGCACCGCGAGGTCGAACTGGTGATATTCCAACGCGTGCTCCGCCGCGATTCCAGCGAGCAAGCGGATTCCCGGTGCGCCGAGAGCGTCGATCTTGTGGCGCAGCTTCTCCAGTTCGCCGCTATCCAGGACCGTGATCATGGCGCCTCCTTCTGCGAGCAATTGCGCTGCGGCGACGCCACTTTCCCCACATCCAAGCACTGCAATCGACTGATTCGCGTAGGACACATCAGCGGAGTTTGAGGGTCGCGAGGCCCAGCAGCGCGAACATCACCGACATGATCCAGAAGCGGACGATCACGGTGTTTTCCTTCCAGCCTTTCAGCTCGAAATGATGGTGCAGCGGCGCCATCAAAAAGACGCGCCGCCCTTCTCCATGTCGACGTTTGGTGTATTTGAACCAGGTCCGCTGAATGAGCACCGAGCCGGCCTCGATCACGAAGACGCCGCCGATCACCACGAGCAGCAGCTCCTGTTTGCAGCAGATCGCGACCACCCCGAGAAAGCCGCCGATCGCGAGCGAGCCGGTGTCGCCCATGAAGACTTTGGCGGGATGGCAATTGAACCAGAGAAAGCCGAACGCCGCGCCGACGAGCGCCATGCAAACAACGGAAAGTTCCAGGGCAAAGGGATAATACGGCAGATCCAGGTAGTCGGAGATCGTCACGTGCCCGGCGATGTAGGCGAGGACGGCGTAAGCAAAGCCGGTGGTGATCGTGCAGCCCGCCGCAAGACCGTCCAGGCCGTCGGTGAGATTGACCGCATTGGATGCGCCGACGATGACCAGGGCGAAGAAGACGACGGTCGCGCCGCTGAGGTTCCAGATGACCGGATGCTTGATGAACGGGACAAACAGCTGCCGCGCCTGCACTTCGATCGATGGCTGCCAGAGAAAGTAGGCGGTGACGATCAACGCGAGGATTCCCTGCCCGACGAGCTTCGTCCGCTCGCTGATTCCACCCGAATGCTTCTTGGCGACCTTGAGGTAGTCGTCCCAGAATCCGAGAGCCCCGCAATAAACCAGCGCGAAGAGCAACAGCCAGACGGCGGTGTTATCCGGGCGCGCCCAGATCACCGAAGAGATCACGACCGCGCCAATAATCAGCACTCCGCCCATTGTCGGCGTGCCCGCCTTTTGCCCGTGCAGCTCGTAGAGTTTGTGCACCTCCTCCTTGGTGCGGATCGGCTGACCGAGTTTCAGGGAAATGAGCCGGCGAATGACCCAATTGCCAAACGTCAGCGAGACGAGGAACGCGGTGATCGCTGCGGCGACCCCACGGAAGGTGGTGTATTGGAAAACGTTGAGGGCCTTCCCGAAATCCGTTGTGGCGCCTTCCGCCAGCCTGTGGAGATACCACATCATACGCTGCGCAATCCCTCCACGATGCGTTCCATTTTTGCGGAGCGGCTGCCTTTCACGAGGACGAGGTCGCCGGCGCGCGCGATCTCGCGCAAAGCCCGCACCGCTTCTTCAGAGGTGGCAAATTTCAGGACTTTCGCGAGCCCGCCCCGCCATGCTTCCTCCGCGATCCAGCCGGCCTGCTCACCTACGGTGATGACGCAATCGAACCCGAGGTCCACGGCGCAACGCCCAACATCGCGATGCCCGCGTTCCGCTTCCGTGCCCAACTCGCCCATGTTTCCGAGCACCGCGATCCGTCGTCCGTTCGCAGACATCTGCGCGAGCGTAAGCAGCGCCGCCTTCATCGAATCGGGGTTCGCGTTGTAGCTGTCATCGATCACGGCAATGCCACGCACGATCTTCTGTTCGAGTCGGCCACGCGTCAGCTGCACCTTCGCCAGCCCCGACGCGCATTCTTCGAGTGACAACCCAAAGACGTGACCGGCGGCGACCGCGAGCAGCGCGTTGCGGACCATGTGGATGCCAGGCACGGGCAGCTCGGCAGCGACGCTGCGGCCGAACCCGTGCAGCCGGAATCGGGTGCCCGTCGCGGTCGGCGTCAGCTCACTCGCGAAGATGTCACCGCTCTCCAGGCCGCAGAAGACCGTGTCTGCTTTCGTCCGCGCGGCGATGCTTTGGGAAAACTCGTCATCCGCGTTCAGCACCACCGTGCCGCTCGGCGCGAGCGCCTCGGCGAGCGTTCCTTTTTCCTGCGCGATCGCTTCGCGCGTTTTCATGAACTCGAGATGCGCCGAGCCGATGTTCGTAATGATGGCGACATCTGGCGCCGCGATTTTCGCGAGCGGCGCAATTTCCCCTGGGTGATTCATCCCAATCTCGAAGACGCCAATCTCATCGCTGGCACGTGCGCGAAGGATCGTCATCGGCAGGCCAATGTGGTTGTTCAGATTTCCCTCCGTTTTCGTTACGGGAAAGTGCTCGCCGAGCACCGATGCAGTGAGGTCCTTTGTGCTCGTCTTGCCGTTGCTCCCGGTGATGCAGACAACCTGCAAGGGAATGCTCCTTCGGTAGTTCGCGGCGATTTCCTGCAAGGCTCGGAGGGTGTCAGTGACGCGCAGGCAAGCGAAGTGCCGAGGCAAATCGTGGACAGGTTCCTGCACCACCGCGCCACTTGCTCCCCGGCGTGCCGCCTCCGGCACAAAGCTGTGGCCATCAAAGTTCTCGCCGCGTAACGCGAGGAAAAGATCGCCGGCACGAAGGGTTCGCGAATCGGTGCAGACCGTTTCGATCGTCGTGTCAGGCTCGCCGCCGAGAATTTCTGCTCCGGCCCAGCGCGCGAGCTTTTGGAGTGGAGTCGCTTCCATGTTACCAGGGGTTCGTCCCTTTGTTCGCAAGCGCCGCCGAGGCGATTGCCGCGTCGTCGAACGGGACGGTGTGGTCGGAGAATTCCTGATAGGTCTCGTGCCCTTTGCCGGCGATCAGGACGATGTCCCGCGGCTTCGCCATCTCGATCGCAGTGATGATCGCCTCCCGCCGATCCACGATGACTTCATACCGGCCCGCGGTCATCGCGGGGGTGATCTCCTCGACAATCCCGAGCGGCTTTTCCTTCCGCGGATTGTCGTTGGTGATGATGCTGAAGTCCGCGTGCTGATCCGCGACGGCACCCATTTGCGAACGCTTGGTGCGGTCCCGATTGCCGCCGCATCCGAAGACGAGGATCACGCGCTCAGGTTTCAGCTCGCGGCAGGTTTTCAGAACATTCAGCAGCGCGTCCGGGGTGTGGGCGTAGTCCACAAAGACGCGGAATTGACGCTGCCCTGGAATGACTTCCAGGCGGCCAGGCACCGCTGGCGCTTGCGCGAGTGCGAGCACGCCGTGACGAACTTCGACCCCGAGGACCGAGCTCGCCGCGAGCGCCGCGAGGGAGTTGTAGACATTGAACGTCCCAATCGACGGCAGGCGCACCAGGAAGCTTTTACCCGCCGCATCCAGCTGATAACTCGTGCCGTGAAAATCGATGTGCACATTGCTCGCGCGGAAGTCTGCGCGTGCGCCCATTCCGTAGGTAATTTGCGGAATATCGTCACCCAGCCGTTGGGCGAGCAGACGCCCGTAACGATCGTCCAGATTGATCACCGCTTTCCCGCGCTTCCGCTGCTCGCGCAGGCCGGTGAAGAGCGTCGTCTTTGCCTCGAAATACGCCTCGATCGTTTTGTGATAATCAAGGTGGTCTTGCGTCAGGTTCGTGAAGACCGCGGCGTCGAAGATCACTCCACGGACCCGCGCCTGAACCAACGCGTGCGAGGACACTTCCATCACCGCTGCGCGACAACCCGCGGACTTCATCTTCCAGAGCAGCTCCTGGAGATCGTGCGACTCGGGAGTGGTGCGCGCTGCGGGCAGAATCTCGTCCCCGATTTCATAACGCACCGTGCCAATCAATCCGCACCGATAGAGCGCCTGATCGCAGATGTGCTTGATGAGGAACGCGGTGGTCGTCTTGCCGTTCGTCCCAGTGATCCCCGCGATCTTCAGCGAACGGGCAGGGTAATCGTAAAAGGCTGCCGCGAGGTCGGCGAGCGCGTGGCGCGCGTTCGGCACGAGAATTTTCGTCGCGTGACCGGCGGGGAAGTCGCGTTCCGCGACGACGGCTTCCGTTCCGTTCGCAACCGCATTGGGAATGAAGGTCGCGGCGTCAACATGCTCGCCTTTCAGCGCCACGAAGATCGACCCGGGCCCTGCGCGCCGCGAGTCGCAGGTGATCGCCGAAATGTCACGCTCCGTCGAGCCGTCCACGCGTGTGGCGGAGATCGCAGCGAGCAACGGCGCGAGATTCATTTCGCCAAGGCGAACGGCACAGCTTCCGGTTCGGGAGTGAGGCCCAGGTAACGCGCCGCACGTTCCGCGATGCGCGAGAAAATCGGTGCGCAAACCAGCCCGCCCATGTCTTTGCCGCGCTCCGTCTGCGGTTCATCCAGCATCACGAGACACGTGAATTCCGGCGCGTCTGCCGGCATGTATCCGCAGAAGGAGGTCCGATGGCGGTCATGCGAGTAGCCCTTGCCCGGACCTTCGATCACCTGGGCGGTGCCGGTCTTACCGGCGACTTTGAATCCCGAGACGTGCGCGAGTGCAGCGGTCCCCTTCGGACTCGCCGCCAGCACCAGGGCGTCGTTGACCGCCTTCATCGCTTCCACGGAAGCGACGCGGCGCACCTCTTGCGGTTGCAGGGTTCGCACCACCGCTCCATCCGCGTCGGTCACCTCGCGAATGATCTGCGGCATCATCAGCTTTCCGCCGTTCGCCACAGCAGACATCGCGGCGGTGATTTGCATCGGCGTGACGTTGATTTCATGCCCCATCGGAATCCGGCTGATCGTCAGCTTGGTCCAGCGATGAGGCGGCTCGAGAATCCCCTTTTCCTCGCCGGGCAAAGCAATGTCGGTGGACTCCCCGAAGCCGAACTTCCGCACGTAATCATAGTATTTCTGCTCACCGAGCTGCAGCGCGAGTTTACAGACTCCGATGTTGCTCGATTTAACGAGGATGTCGGAAACGCTCAGGGAGCCATAGCTATGGTGATCGCGCAGTTTGTAGCGCCCGAAATAGCCGTTTTCGCAGAAGATCGGAGTTTCCGGCCGGACGAAACGTTCGGTCAATGCGGCGGCGGTGACGACGATTTTGAACGTTGATCCGGGCTCATAACTGTCGGTGATGGCCCGGTTGCGCATCGCCGCCTTGGATACACCGTTGAGGTTATTCAGATCGAAGTGTGGGCGGTTGGCGAGTGCGAGCACCTCGCCCGTGTCCGGCCGCATCATCAGAATCACCGCCATCTTTGGCCGGAACTGCTTCACCGCGATGTCGAGCTCCGTCTCGACAATGCTTTGCAAGCCCATGTCGATCGTCAGCTTCACGTTGTGGCCGTTGCGAGGCGCCCGCTCCTCCCCACGGTAAAGCACCAACTCGCGCCCGGTGCGATCGTGCTCGACGAAGCGGTAGCCGTCGTTGCCTCGCAAATAGTGGTCCATCGTCAGCTCGACGCCGTCGATGCCGGTGTTCTCGCCGTTGGTGTAGCCAGTGACGTGGCAGAGCAATGAGCCGTTCGGGTAGCGTCGCATCGAGTCCGACTCGAAGAACACGCCACGCTCTTTCCCCTCCTCCAGAGTCTTCGCGAGGGCTTCCGCAACGGTTTCGGGAACGTCTTTTTTCAGGACGATGTAGCGGCAGGGGATTTCCTTGCCCACGGCCTCGGAGAAGACGCGCCGCCTGAGTTTCGCGAGAAGCTGAGCCCGCGGAATTTGCAGTGGCCCTTCGAGCAGGGCAGCCATCGCCGCGTGATCGCGGATCAAAGCGGCGTCAGCAATGACTCGGCGGGTGGGCTCGTTCTGTGCCAGTGGCTCGCCTTGCGCGTCGGTGATCGTTCCGCGCCGCGCGAAGAGGATCTGCTTGTTGACGTGCTTGTCTCCGTCGCTGCGAATGTAGTGCGCGTGCTGCAAGACCTGCAGCGCCACGAGCTTCCCCGAGAAAATCGTGAAGACAAGCGCAAGACCTGCGCACACCCAAAGTGCCCGCCGTTTCGCAGCGTTATCCATTAACGGGCGAGCTCCCGGTTGGTGACTTTCTGAATGTCATCCTCGCTGCGGCTTTCCACCAAACCAGGCTGCGGGCGCCCGATGAAAACGAGTTTGTCCTGCGGGATGTCGATCAACCCGTTGAAGTGCGTCTTGTCGTTTTTCCAGCGCTTCAAGAGCTCACTTCGGGAGGACGCCTGGATAATCCGCAGCTCGACGACCTCATTCTGCTTCGAGAGTGCCGCGAGTTCTTTCTCCAGTGCTTTGATCGAGCCGCTGCTCGTGTGAAGCTGGTTCTTCATCCAGACGTAGCCGAGGCCGGCAACTCCAGCGGTGAGGCAAACCATGATCCATGACGCCATCATGGCGAGTGGGACAGCGTTGGCGTTGCGACGGCGATTTCCGGCCATGGTGCGAGTAGGTTTAGAGGCGTTCGACCACCCGCAGCTTGGCGCTGCGGGCGCGGGGATTGGTGCGCTGCTCGGCAGCGCTGGCGATGACGGCTTTGCGCGTGATCGCGCGGAAGATGTGTTCGGGATTCCGCCGCTGCTCCGGCCATTCCGGCCGATCGAGCCATTCCGTGGAGCGATGCTTGAAGAACGTTTTGACGATCCGGTCTTCGAGTGAATGAAACGTGATCACTGCGAACCGCCCCCCTTGAGAGAGCCGCGCTGAAAGCTGCGTCAGTCCTTGCTCCAGCGCTTCGAGTTCCCGATTCACGGCGATCCGCAACGCCTGAAAAGTCCGTGTTGCCGGGTGCGTTCGCCCGTGCCGCGGCACCACCGCCTCCACGGCGTCGGCGAGCTCGCTGGTCGTCTCGAACGGGCGCGCCAGCCGGTCGCGCGTGAGGCGCACCGCAATCCGATGTGCGGCGGGCTCCTCGCCGAACTCGCGAAGAATGCGCTCCAGTTCTTCGCCGCTCGCGGTGTTGACGAGGTCAGCCGCGGTGACCCGCCCCGCGGGATCCATGCGCATGTCGAGCGGACCCTCGGACTGAAAACTGAAGCCGCGTTCCGGCGTGTCGAGTTGATGTGAAGAAATGCCTAGATCGAGCAGCGCTCCGTCGATTTGGCCCACTCCGATTTCTTCGAGCAGCCTGCCCGCCTGCGCGAAACTCCCCGCGACGGCGTGAAAGCGTCCGCCGAACGTCGCGGCGCGCCGGGAGGCAAACTCCAACGCCTCCGGATCGTGATCGATGCCGAAGACTTCCGCCCCTGCAGCGAGCAGGGCCGCTGTGTGTCCGCCGCCGCCGAGGGTGCCGTCAACGATGACGCGGTGCGGAGCC
>Ga0136611_10002587_pt1 | contig 12605 bp, 13 predicted proteins | sample AntDrymUQ2232306_2_FD_106645 | JGI IMG/M metagenome (GOLD analysis project Ga0136611, IMG submission 106645) | Polar desert sand microbial communities from Dry Valleys, Antarctica - metaG UQ223 (23.06) | ecosystem: Environmental > Terrestrial > Soil > Desert | place: Antarctica: Dry Valley... | reverse complement strand
CTCCATCACCTCCGAAGGCCGCAAGGCGCTCGACGCCTGGCTCGAACAGCCCGCGTTCAAGCGCGAGCTGCGTGACCTCGGCCTCCTGCAGCTGTTCTTCAGCGGCCAGGCCGGCAAGCGGACCACCGTCCGCGAGCTGGCCGAACACCAGGAGAAGTCACATCGCATGCTGCTCGAGGAGCTGGAGACCCTGGAGAAGGACAGCCGCGAGGAAGGCGATCCGCACCGCAGAGCCGTGCTGCAGATGGGTCTGCGCTACGAGCGCCAGTCGATCGACTTCTGGTCGGAGATCGCCGCAGGACGTCTGCCGGACCCGAGCCGCCCGGCCGGCCACGACTAGCGGCCCTGGCTCCCGGCGCGCTTCTCCTCCCTCAGGTCCTCGGGCGCTTCACCAGGGGACGGGCCGGGTTGCCCACGACCGTGGCTCCGTCGTCGACATCCCTGAGCACCACGGCGCCCGCCCCGACGGTTGCTCGGCGGCCCACGTGCACGCGGTTGAGGACGAGGGCGCCAAGGCCGATGAAGGCCTCCTCACCGATGGTGACCCCGCCCGCGGTGTGGGCACCGGGCGACACCGATGTGAAGTCCCCGACCACGTTGTCATGATCGATCGTGCAGCCGGTGTTGAGGAGGCAGAACCGGCCGATGGCGGCGTCCTGCTGAACGACCACTCCGGCCGAGACCACAGTTCCCGCACCCAGACGGGCGGATGGTGAGATGTGGGCCTCAGGGTGCACGAGCGGCGGACAGGTGGCTCCTCGGGCCAGCAGCGCCTGGCACAGCGCACGCCGTTCCGAGCCCTGTATCGCCACCACGAGCTCGTTCTCGCTGAGGAAGAGCGGCTCCGAGAGCAAGCGTGCATCGCCGAGTCGCGGCACGGGGCGCGTCGGGGGCTGCGGGTCGTCGCCCACCTCCACGTAGCCGGCCAGTGGTCGGCCGACGGCGACGGCCGCTTCGGCGATGATGCGCGGCAGCGACCCGACCCCGGATCCGACCATTACCAGCGGTCTCACCCAGGCGCCGCCATCAGCTTCGCGGCACCTCGGCCCAGGGCAGGTTCTTGTCGGTGCGGGGTTCACCGGGCAGCCCCAGGACCCGCTCGCCAAGGATGTTGCGCATGATCTCGGACGTGCCGCCCTCGATCGAGTTGGCCCGAACCCGCAGGAAGGCCTTGGTGACGTCCCCGCCACCGAACATGCCCGCGGACTCCGGGCGCATCATCTCGTAGCTCTCGTACAGCATCCCCGCCGGGCCCAGCAGGTCGACGCAGAGCTCGTAGATCTTCTTGTTCAGCTCGGCGAATGCCAGCTTGGCCACGGAGCCTTCAGGGCCCGGGTTGCCCGTGGTGCGCCCCTGCTGGGCTCGCAGGTTGGTCAACCGGGTGGCTTCGGCGCGCACCCAAAGGTCCATGAGCCGCTCGCGGGTGGCGGGATCCTTCCGGTCCGACGCCTTCCACAGCCGTACCGCATCGGCGATGGCGCCCGACCCGCGGGGGGCCACCCCGCCGCCGATCGACACCCGCTCGTTCATGAGGGTGGTCAAGGCCACGCCCCAACCCTCGCCCTCACCGCCGAGTCGCTCCCCATCCGGCACCCGGGCGTCGGTGAGGTACACCTCGTTGAACTCGGCCTCTCCCGTCATCTGCCGCAGGGGGCGCACCTCGACCCCCGCCGACTCCATGTCGACGACGAAGTACGTCATGCCCTTGTGCTTGGGCTGGTCGGGGTCGGACCGCGCCACCAGCAGACCGCGGCGGGCGACGTGGGCCATCGTCGTCCACACCTTCTGGCCGTTGATCACCCACTCGTCCCCGTCGCGGACGGCTTTGGTGGACAGGCTGGCCACGTCACTGCCGGCGCCGGGCTCGCTGAACATCTGGCACCAGATCTCCTCGCACGTGAAGAGGGGGCGCAGGTACTTCTCCTGCAGCTCGCGGCTGCCGTGGGTGAGCAGGGTCGGCGCAGCCATGCCGCCGATCGGGTTGCGCGCGTTGATGCGGGGCGCGCCGACCTCCTGCACTGCCCGGTCGACGATCTCCTGGAACTTGCCGCTCACGCCGAGGCCGCCGAGACCCTCCGGGAACTGCACCCAGGCCAGCCCGAGGTCGAACTGGCGCCCGAGAAACTCCGCCGCCGGCACTCCTGTGGGGTCGGTCTCGAGCAGCTGGCGGACGCGATCGCGGACGAGCTGCTCGTCGGCGGGCACCGGGGGGGCGACGGTCGAGGTCATGGCCGCCATTGTGCCTCCTCCGGCGGAACAGGCACCGGGCGGGCGCTACCGACCGGACTCGCGTCGAGCCTGGTCGACGAAGGTGCCCAGGCGCTTGCCTGCCGCCCATGCCCGCTCGACCTCGGCCAGACCGTCGTCGCTCAGCCCGTGGAATCCGGTGGACCCGTCGGTGTAGTGAGCGAACACCACCAGGGGTTCGATGCCTGGGCACTGCAGCAGGCCGCGAACCTCAGCACCGTCGTCCCGGGGCTGCCACCGAAGGTCCACTACCACCGCACCGCCGGGCTCCACCACGTCGGCTCCGGCGAGTGTGTCCGCGTGGCGGGCCAGATCCGCGTCCGGCCGCACGGTGACCGGCCCACCCGGATGGTGGAGGCGAATGGCGCTGAGACCGATCACTTCGGCGCGCAGCACAGCCAGGACCCCGGCCGCGGTGAACCCGATCGGACCCTGGTGCGACGACGGCCGGGCCGGCAGTCGGTAGAGGAAGCACCGGTCCGCCGACTCGTCCGCGTCCCAGACCGGGATGCCGAACCCGGTGGTCACGATGCGGGTGCCCGGCGGCAGGGCGGACAGTCGCGGCGTGAGGCGCTGGAGGCTCGCCGGGCTGAGGAAGGCGAAGACCACGTCGGCGTCGACCTCCACGGACCCGAAGTCCGCCTCGAGCACCGCACCCTTCAGTCCCTCCCGCGTCAGCGCCTGGCGCGCCAGGGTGGCGAGCGTGGGGTCGAGCTCCACTCCGGCCACCACCGCGCCCCGACGCGCGGCGCGCACGAGCACCCGCCCGTCACCACACCCCAGGTCGACGAAGCGCTCACCTGCCGTCAGCCCCGCCAAGGTGAGCGCAGCCTCGACGCGATCGTCCTCAGTCGGCGCCCAGAACGGCCATGCCACCTACGGAGTCTGGCCTGGAGGCCCGTGCCTATGGGGTTTTGGCGGCCCGTGAACGCCCTCACTAGGCTCCCGCCCCGATGTCTGACTTCCTCCGCAGCTACTTCACGGTGGCCGTGTTCGGAGGGGCCGCAGTGCTCATGGTGGGGCTCATGCTGGGGCTCAGCCGCCTGCTGCGTCCCAACCGGCCGCAGCCGCAGAAGTACATCAACTACGAGAGCGGCGTCGACCCGGTCGGCACCGGGTGGTCGCAGAGCCAGATCCGCTACTACGTCTTCGCCCTGCTGTTCGTCATGTTCGACGTCGAAGCCGTCTTCATCTTTCCCTGGGCCGTCGAGCTCGAGGCGATGCAGTGGTTCGGCCTGATCGAGATGTTCGTCTTCATCGTCATCCTGGCCCTCGGTCTGCTCTACGCCTACCGAAAGGGAGTGCTCCGGTGGGTCTAGTCGAGTCGGGCAAGGTCCCCAAGCCGCTCACCTGGCTGCTCAACTACAGCCGCAAGTACTCGCTCTGGGTCTACCAGTGGGGCCTGGCGTGCTGCGCCATCGAGATGGGCGCGGCGTTCGGCTCGCCCCGTTACGACGTCATGCGGCTCGGCGTCATCCCGTTCCCTGCCGGTGCCCGCCAGGCCGACCTGGTTGTGGTCTCGGGCACGGTGACCGACAAGATGGCCCCGCCCATCCGCCGTCTCTACGAGCAGATGCCCGACCCGAAGTACGTGATCAGCATGGGCAGCTGCGCCAACTGCGGCGGGCCCTACTGGGACAGCTACTCGGTGACCAAGGGCATCGACCAGATCATCCCCGTCGACGTCTACGTTCCCGGTTGCCCGCCCCGTCCCGAAGCCCTGCTCGAGGGCATCGTCCTGCTGCAGGAGCGGATCCAGAACGAGGACATGGCCGAGCGCTGGAAGGGCGACCCGATCGTCGTAGGCGGCGGCCCCATCTCATGAGCGACACCGGTGCCACGTCCCTCGAAGGCGAGGCGACGGAACCCGAGGCAACGGAACCCGAGCCGGCCGCAGAGGCGGTGCCGCAAGAACCCGATCCACTCCGGGACCCGTTGGTCCAGGCGCTGGAGGTCGACCTTGGAGCAGACCTGTTGACGTCTGCGGTCGAGCGCAACGACGTGTGGGTGCGGGTTCCGGCAGCTGCCTGGTTCCGCGCCGTCGAGGTGCTCAAGACCAGGCACGACTTCGACTACATCTGCTTCCTGTCCGGCATCGACTGGAAGGCGGCTCCGGACTTCGCTTCCCGCAACGAGCGGACGTTCGACCCGGCGCCGCTCGAAGAGGGCGTGGCCGCCGACGGGCTCATCGAGCGGGGCATCACCGGCGGGGACACCCGGTTCCAGGTGCTCGTCCGCTTGTACTCCATCGAGCGTCGCCTCGGCATCACGCTGAAGGCAGACCTCGACAGCGTGGCGCCGTCGGTCCAGTCGATCGTCCCCCTCTACCGCGGCGCCGACTGGCACGAGCGCGAGGCGTGGGAGATGTTCGGCTTCGACTTCATCGGCCACCCCGGCCTGCGACACCTGTACCTGCCGAGCGAGTTCGAAGGGCACCCGATGCGCAAGGACTTCCCGCTCCTCGCCCGCGAAGTGAAGCCGTGGCCGGGGCTGGTGGACGTAGAGCCGCTTCCAGGCGGAGACGACGAGCCGGAGGTGAGCGAGGTCTCATGACCGTCACCGAGCACCAGCAGTCGACCTACATCGCCGGCCAGGCTGCCGACGCCCGCATCCGCTTCGAGCTGGAGACCGAGGGCATGACCCTCAACCTCGGCCCGCAGCACCCGGCTACGCACGGCACGCTGCGCATCGTCGTCCGCCTCGACGGCGAGCAGGTCGTCTGGGCCGATCCCGTCTGCGGCTACATGCACCGCGGCTACGAGAAGCTGGTCGAGGTCCGTAAGTACCAGCAGATCACCACCCTGGTCAACCGCATCGACTGGCTCGGGCACTTCGCCAACGAGGTGCCCTTCATCCTTGCGGTGGAGGATCTCTACGGCGTCGAGGCGCCGCCGAGGGCCCAATGGATCCGCACCATCTTCTTCGAGATGGCCCGCATCGCCAACCTCGGCCTCTTCCTGGGCGACATGGGCGTCCAGCTCGGGGCGCTCACGCCCGTCTTCTTCGCCTTCCGCGACCGGGAGCACGTGCTGAACCTGATGGAGTCGGCCACCGGGGGTCGCTTCCACCCGAACTTCGACCGCGTGGGTGGCCTCAAGGAGGACCTGCCGAAGGGCTGGGTCGACGAGTGCCGCACTGTGATGAAGCGCCAGCGCGACTTCTGCGACGAGATGGAAGAGCTGCTCGTCGGCAACGAGATCTTCCAGAAGCGCACCCGTGGCATCGGCGTCATCCCTCGTCAGATCGGCCTCGACTACGGGCTCTCGGGCGCCAACATCCGGGCCAGCGGCGTCGACTGGGACCTCCGACGGGACTCGCCCAGCCCGCTGGCGTGGAAGGAGGTCGACTGGAAGGTCTGGACCCACCCCGACGGCGACGCCTTCGCCCGGTACTGGGTGCGGCTGCAGGAGGTCCGCGAGGCAACCAAGATCGTTGACCAGCTACTCGACGGATTGCCGTCCGGCCCCATCATGGCCAAGATGCCGGCCCGCCTCCGAGTGCCGCGGGGCGAAGCGTGGGTCAGCACCGAGAACCCGCTGGGGGAGATGGGTTACTACGTGGTCAGCGACGGCGGTCCCGGTGGGCCGTTCCGGTGCAAGATACGCACCCCGTCGTTCAACAACATCCACATAGTGCCCTGGTTGCTCAAGGGCGTCTACGTGCCGGACATCATCACCATCCTGGCCAGCCTCTACTTCATCCTCGGCGACATCGACCGATGATCGCCGCCCTCGTCGCCGTGGACGTCACCACCTACGGCTGGGTCACTGCGCTGAAGGTGGGCGTGGTGCTGGCCCTCATCCCGGCCGGCGCCCTGATCCTCGGCTACGTGTTTCTCATGAAGATGATGAGCCACATGCAGAGCCGGCTCGGCCCCATGGAGGCCGGCCCTCACGGGGTGCTGCAGCTGGTGTTCGACGGCATCAAGTTCCTCCAGAAGGAGGACATCTTCCCCGACCGTTCCGACCGGCGAGTCTTCGCCTTGGCGCCGCTCGTGGTCATGCTGTCGACGTTCCTCTTGTACATCGTCATCCCGGCCGGCCCGCGCCTCGTCGTCGAGGATCTCGACACCGGCATCTTCTTCGCCCTGGCTGTCTCGTCTCTGTCCGTCATCGGCATCCTCATGGCCGGCTGGTCATCGGCCAACAAGTTCTCGCTCATGGGCGGCCTGCGAGCCGCCGGCCAGCTCATCGCCTACGAGCTCCCGCTGGTGCTGGCCGTGGTCGGCGTGGTCATCCAGGCCGGCACACTGAGCCTGCAGGGCATCGTCGGCGCCCAGGCCGCCTTCGACATGAGCTTCTTCGGGCTCTTCACCATCCCGTCAATCGGCTACTTCATCCCCCAGTTCTTCGGCTTCATCATCTTCATGATCGCCGTGCAGGCCGAGCTGACCCAGACGCCGTTCGACATGCCCGTGGCCGAGTCCGAGCTCGTGGCCGGCTTCATGACCGAGTACACCGGCTTTCGGTTCCTGTTCTTCTTCATGGGCGAGTTCGGCACGGCCTTCGCCTTCGGGGCGCTCGCCTCCACGCTGTTCCTCGGTGGCTGGTACATCCCCTTCGGCTTCCACGACGGTCTCCTCGGTGACCTGCAGGGCGTCATCGTGCTGTTCACGAAGATCATGATCGTGTCGTTCTTCGTCTTCTGGGTGCGCTTCACCTACCCGAGGTTCCGTGAAGACCAGCTGCAGACCTTCGCCTGGAAGTGGCTCATCCCGCTCTCGCTGCTCAACATCCTGGCCACGGCCGTGTTCAAGGTGGTCTTCTAGTGCCAGCCAAGCCGCAGGTGCCCGGCCTCCTCAAGGGTCTCGGGGTCACCTTCCGCACGATGATGCGCCCGGCCGTCACAGTGCAGTACCCGCATGTGAAAGAGACGCCGGCGCCCCGAGCCCGGGGGGTCATCGCCCTCAAAGAGGAGAACTGCACCGTCTGCATGCTCTGTGCACGGGAGTGCCCGGACTGGTGCATCTACATCGAGGGCCACAACGACCTGGCCCCGCCGCGTCGCGAGGGCGGCAAGCCCCGGCGCTCACCCAAGCTCGACCGCTTCGACATCGACTTCTCACTCTGCATGTACTGCGGCATCTGCGTCGAGGTGTGCCCCTTCGACGCGCTGTTCTGGAGCCCCGAGTTCGAGTACTCCGAGATGGACATCGGTGACCTCCTGCACGAGAAGCGCCGCCTCGGCGAGTGGATGACCACCGTGCCCGAGCCGCCTGCCCTCGAGGCCGGCGCCGAGGTCAAGAAGGGCAAGAAGTGACTCGGTCCGGCGTGGACGGCACGTGGTAGCCCAGAACATCGTCTTCGGGGTTCTGGCCGCCGTCATGGGCATCTCGGCGATCCGCGTGGTCACCACCAAGAACGTGGTCCACGCCGCCCTCTACCTCGTGCTCGTGCTGGCCGGCGTGGCCGGCATCTTCCTTCTGCTGGCGGCGGAGTTCCTGGCCGTCGTGCAAGTGCTCGTCTACATCGGGGCCATCGTCGTCCTGTTCCTGTTCGGCGTCATGTTGACCCGGGCCACCATCGGCCGGGACTCCGACCTCGACAACGACCAACGGTGGTTGGGTGCGCTCATCGGTGGCGGCATCTTCGCCGGCCTGGCCTGGCTGTTGATCGACGCCTTCGGCGACGAAAAGCTGAGGATCGAGGGCATCGGCCGCACCAGCGACGTGGGCCTGGCCATCTTCCAGACCTACGTCATCCCCTTCGAGGTCATCTCCGTGCTGCTGCTCGCCGCCCTCGTCGGTGCTGTCGTCATCGCGAGGAAGGACTGAGCCGATGTACCTCACCCAGTTCCTGCTGCTGGCCGCCTTCCTCTTCTGCACCGGCGTCTACGGTGTCATCGCCCGCAAGAACGCCGTGCTGGTGCTGATGTCGATCGAGCTGATCCTCAACGCGGTCAACATCAACCTGGTGGCCTTCGGCGCGTTTCAGGGCTTCGAGACCTCGATCGTGGGTCAGGTGTTCTCCCTCTTCGTCGTGGCCGTCGCCGCGGCCGAGGTCGGCGTCGGCCTGGCCATCGTCCTGCTCATCTTCCGCAATCGCGCCAGCATCGACCTCACCGAGGTCGATCTCATGAAGGGCTGATCCCACCGGTGCTCGAGTACGCGTGGGCCATCCCCGCCATCACGGTGGCGTCGTTCGTCGTCATCCTCCTCTTCGGCCGCCGTCTGCCGCGGAAGGGCGCAGAGGTCGGCGTCCTCGCCCTGGCCGTCTGCTTCCTCCTGTCGTGCGTGATGGTTGGCGAGTGGATCAGCCGCCCGGCCGACCTCGAGGTCGAGCCGGCCGAGGAGCACGCTGCCCTGGTAGGCGGTGGCTTCCTCGGGGGCTCCCTCTACGCCAGCGCAGCGCAAGTTGCCGCGGCTGTGCCGGAAGGCGGCGAGGGGGGCGGCGCGGAGGAGCATCACGTAGAGCCCATCCGCAAGCCGGTCGTGAAGGAGGTGACCTGGTTCGAGAACGGCCAGATCGCCATCAAGGCCGGCATCCACATCGACGGCCTGGCCATCGCCCTGCTCTTCGTCGTCAGCCTCATCTCGTTGCTCGTCCACGTGTTCTCGCTCAGCTACATGGCCGAGGACATACGAGAGACGCACTACTTCGCCTCGCTATCCTTGTTCACCAGCGGCATGTTCGTGCTGGTGACGGCCAGTAACACCCTGCAGGCGCTGTTCGGGTGGGAGCTCATGGGCCTGTGCTCGTTCATGCTCATCGGCCACTGGTGGGACCGCGACGGCAACAAGAACTACAACGCCGCCATGAAGGCCTTCTTCACCACCCGCACCGGGGACATCGGCCTGCTGGTAGGCATCTCGATCCTGTTCTTCGCTGCCGGTGAGACCTTCAACATCCAGGCCATCAACGACGCCGCGCTGAACGGCGAGATCAGCCACACCGTGCTCCTGGTGGCCGCCTCGGCCCTGCTCGTCGCCGCTATCGGCAAGAGCGCCCAGTTCCCGCTGCATACGTGGCTGCCCGATGCCATGGCCGGGCCAACGCCGGTGTCGGCGCTCATCCACGCCGCCACCATGGTGGTGGCCGGCGTCTACCTCGTGGCCCGTCTCTACGGCGTCTTCTGGGAGGCGTTCGACATCGCCGGCGGCGGATGGAACCCGATCGCGCTGGTCGGCGGCATCACCATCCTCATCGCCGCCGCCATGGCCTTTGTGCAGTCCGACATCAAAAAGGTGCTGGCTTACTCCACCGTCAGCCAGCTCGGCTACATGGTGATGGCCCTCGGGGTCGGGGCCTGGACCGCCGCCATCTTCCACCTCTTCACCCACGCCTTCTTCAAGGCCTGCCTCTTCCTCGGCGCCGGCTCGATCAGCCACAGCGGCTCGCATCACTCGTTCGAGTTCTCCGACATGGGCGGCCTCCGCAAGAAGATGCCGTGGACCTTCGCCACCTTCCTGGTCGCCACGCTGGCGTTGGCGGGGGTGCCGCCGCTGGCCGGCTTCTGGTCGAAGGACGAGATCCTTCTCGGGGCGGGCGAGAACGGGTACCAGGCCTTCCTGATCGTGGGGTTGGTCGGTGCGTTCATGACGGCCGCCTACATGACCCGGTGCGTCTACCTCGCCTTCTTTGGTGAGCCACGAGGCAACGCCGCCCACCATCACCCCCACGAGTCACCGCCGCTCATCGTGGTGCCACTGATCGTGCTCGCCGTCCTGTCGGCCGTCGCCGGCCTCTTGAACACGCCCCTCGCACTGCTCTTCGGCGAGTGGACAGAGAACCAGACGGTGCTCACCGCGGGCCAGGAGCACCACGAGTTCGCCCTGGTGACAGCCGCCCTCTCGGTGGCCGTGGCGGCCGGCGGCATCCTCACCGCCTACCTCTACTACTGGCGGGGTGTGCGCACCGGCATCAAGGCCGACGGGGCCGGCAAGCCGATCTACAAGCTGCTGCAGAACAAGTACTACCTCGACGCGCTGTACGAGAACGTCATCGTCCGCGGCATTCGCGAGCCGATCGCCCGGGCCGCCTACTGGTTCAACCAGAACGTGCTCGACGGTGTCGTGAACGGCGTGGCCACGCTGGCGCGGGCCCTGGCCCGGTTCACCTACAACGTGATCGACCAGCGGGGCATCGACGGTGCGGTGAACGGTGCCGGTGCCGCCTCAGGTGCCTCCGGCGGCCTGCTGCGCACCATCCAGACCGGCCGCGTGCAGCAGTACGCAGCCTTCCTCTTCGGGGCCGTCGGCGTCTTCGCCGTGGTCCTCGTCCTGACCGCCTCCTAAAGGGGAACGATGAACGGGTTCGACAGCTGGGCGCTCACCCTCGCGGTGTTCCTCCCGCTCGTAGGCGTGGCGGTGATGGCCATCGTGCCCAGCGCCAACGAGGACCTCCACAAGCTGATCGCCCTGGTGACGGCGGTGGCCACCCTGGGGGTGGGCGTAGGCATCCTCCTCCGCTTCGACTTCGGAGCCGAGGATGCGTTCCAGCGCTTCGAGGTGGACAGGGGCTGGATCGACGTGATCAACAGCCGCTACCACGTCTTCGTGGACGGCATCTCGCTGCCCATGCTCATCCTGTCGATGTTGATCACGGTGCTGTGCATCATCTACTCCTGGAACCACTTCCCGGAGCCGCACAACCCTAAGGCGTTCCTCATCCTCATGCTCGTCCTCGAGACCGGCATGAACGGCACCTTCGTCGCCGAGGACCTCATCTTGTTCTTCGTGTTCTTCGAGCTGGTGCTGCTGCCGATGTACTTCATGATCGGTGTCTGGGGCGGCGAGAACCGGCAGTACGCGTCGATCAAGTTCTTCCTGTACACGCTGTTCGGCTCGGCCCTGATGATCCTGAGCTTCCTGGCGCTGTACTTCCTCGGCGGGGAGACCTTCGACATCCCGACGCTCGTCGCCGAGGCACCGCGGCTCATCGACAAGGACGTCCAGATACTGATCTTCGCCGGGCTCTTCATGGGCTTCGCCATCAAGGTGCCGATGTTCCCGTTCCACACCTGGCTGCCTGACGCCCACACCGAGGCGCCCACCGTCGGCTCCGTCATCCTGGCTGCGGTGCTGCTGAAGCTCGGCACCTACGGCTTCATTCGCATCGCCCTGCCGATGCTCCCGGAGGCGGCGATCGAGTGGGCGCCGTGGATCGGCGGGTTGGCCGTCATCGGCATCATCTACGGCGCCCTCGGCTGCCTGGCCCAGCGGGACATGAAGCGACTGATCGCCTTCTCCTCCGTGGCCCACATGGGCTACGTCATGCTCGGCATCTCCACCCTCACCGACTACGGCATCAACGCCGCCTTGTTCGGCATGGTGGCCCACGGCCTCATCACCGGGATGCTGTTCTTCCTCGCCGGTTCGATCCACGAGCGGTTCCACACGCGCGAGCTGGCTCGGCTCGGCGGCCTCCTCAAGCAAGCGCCCCACCTCGGCTGGATCCTCGGGTTCTGCGCCTTCGCCTCGCTCGGCCTTCCCGGGTTGGCCGGCTTCTGGGGTGAGTTCCCCGCCATCCTCTCGGCCTACAACCCGGCCGAAGGCCTGCCCGTCGGGCTCTACCGCGGGTACATGGTGGTGGCCGCCATCGGCACCGTCCTCGCCGCCGGCTACCTGTTGTGGATGTACCAGCGCACCGCGTTCGGGGCGCCGACGGACGAGTTCAAGGACGCCCACATCCACGACGTCCACACCTCCGAGTGGCTGGCATGGACGCCGCTGCTCATCCTCATCCTCCTCTTCGGCATCCTGCCGGGGATCATGTTCGGCGTGACCGACGACGCCGTCCAGCTGGTGGCCGACGTGTTCCGCACCGGCGGCAGCTGAGATGGACGCACTGCTCGTCGCTCAGGGGGTGAGCCGGTTCACGGCACCCACGCTCGACTACCACGCGCTGGCGCCGGAGATCATCCTCACCGGCGTCTTGGTGGTCGTGCTGGTGCTCGACCTGTTCCTGGACGAGACGCAGAAGTACCTGTTGCCGACGGTGGCGGGCACCGGCGTGCTGGCTGCATTCGTCCCGGTGATGACGCTGGCCATCACGGGCGACGACATCCGCCCGATGTTCGACGGTGCTTACGTGTCCGACAACTTCGCCTTGGTGCTCAAGGGCCTGTTCCTCCTGACCGGCTACGTGGTCATCCTGATGTCCAACCGGTACATCGAAGAGGGCGACTACCACGTCGGGGAGTACTACTTCCTGCTGCTGTCGTCGCTGCTCGGCATGGTGGTGATGGCGTCGTCCCGCGACCTCATCTCCATCTTCGTGGCCCTCGAGCTGCTGTCCATCCCGGCGTACCTGCTGGCCGGTTGGCGCAAGCGGGATCTCAAGAGCAACGAGGCCAGCCTCAAGTACTACCTGCTCGGCGTGCTGGCCAGCGGCGTGATGCTCTACGGCATGTCCCTCGTG
>Ga0136611_10002586_pt1 | contig 12612 bp, 13 predicted proteins | sample AntDrymUQ2232306_2_FD_106645 | JGI IMG/M metagenome (GOLD analysis project Ga0136611, IMG submission 106645) | Polar desert sand microbial communities from Dry Valleys, Antarctica - metaG UQ223 (23.06) | ecosystem: Environmental > Terrestrial > Soil > Desert | place: Antarctica: Dry Valley... | reverse complement strand
CATGCCCGGCATGCACGGTTCCGGCAGCGGCGCGGCTACGGAGCATCCAAGGGTATCGAAGAGTATCGGCGGGAAAATCAATACACCCGGTGCGGAGATGGAGATTACTTACAGTGCGGACGGCAAGACCGCAATATTTGTGTCGACCCGTGAAGGCAGTATCCAGTCGCCCGGCGATACTTACAGTTTCGATATCTGGATGTCGCATCAGGCCGAGGGTGAATGGCAAGAGCCGGTCCATTTGGGGCCGGGCATCGATCCGAAGGCGGGACCGAACATCAATACCTCGGCCTGGGAACTGGAGCCGAGCTTTTCCGGCGATGGCAATGTGATTTATTTCACTCGCTACGAAGCGGGGAATATGTTGTCCGGCGATTTGTATGTGGTGCAGAAAGTCGATGGCGTCTGGCAATCGGCCAGAAACTGGAACGACGTGCCGGAGTTGCCGAACATCAATACGCCGACCGGCGAGGAGCATTGTCCGATCATTGCTTCCGACAACTTGATTTATTTTAGCTATCACCAGCCGGGCGTGACGCAGGACAGCGATATCTGGAAGGTCGAGAAGAAGGATGGTGTGTGGCAGAAGCCGGAGAGTTTGGGAACGAAGATCAATTCACCGCAACGCGATCATATGCACTGGACTGGGCTGTCCAAGGATGGCAAGAGCCTGATTATCACCAGCATGCGGACTGACTTGGGTTCGCGCGGCGGGCATGATGAGTGGATTGCGCATCAAAATGCCGAGGGCGAATGGCAGGAACCGTTGAATCTCGGTGATGCGGTCAATACCGGCGGGGAGGATATGTGCTGGACGTTTACCCCGGATGGCAAGAAATTCACCGGGAGTTGGGGGCCGCATGGTACTTATGATATGGATATCCGCTGGGTCAACAAGGACGATGTCCCGTTGCTGAAGGACTTCGAACCGATCGGTCCGCCACCCAATTTGCTGATCAACAGCAAAACAAAGCCGGATAGTGACAAGCCGTTGCGGCCGTAGGTTTTAGCGCGCCGATATGATTCATTCGATACCGGCGCGATTAGATTGAAAATCAGTTATTAAGCCGCTACCCGCGACGCACGCTTACGTTCATGTTCCAACAGAAAACGTTTACGAATACGGATCGTTTTGGGGGTAATTTCCACCAGTTCATCATCAGCGATGAATTCAATCGCTGATTCCAGTGTGAGCTGAATTGGTGGGATTAATGTCACCGCTTCGTCGGTTCCGGATGCGCGAATATTGGTTAGTTGCTTGCCCTTGATCGGATTGACTACCAGATCATTATCACGGGTGTGGATGCCAATCACCATGCCTTCGTACAGGCGGTCGCCGGGGCTGACGAACATACGGCCGCGTTCCTGTAATTTCCATAGTGCATAAGCAACGGCTTCACCTTTTTCGGCAGAAATCAGCACGCCATTTCTGCGCGGTGGGATTTCCGGGCGCATCGGTGCAAATTCATCAAACACGTGGCTCATTAAGCCGGTACCGCGGGTCATGGTCATGAATTCCGATTGGAAACCGATTAAACCCCGCGCAGGAATACGGTAATCCAATCGCACGCGTCCTTTGGCGTCCGACACCATATCCTGCAAATCACCGCGGCGTGCGCCCAAGGCTTCCATAACTGCGCCTTGATTGTCTTCATCTACGTCGACCGTCAGCATTTCGAACGGTTCGCATTTAACGCCATCGATTTCACGAATCACGACATGTGGGCGGGAAACCGCGAGTTCATAACCTTCCCGGCGCATATTTTCCAGCAAAATGGTGAGATGCAGTTCACCACGTCCGGAGATGAGAAATGAATCGGTTTCGTTGGTTTCTTCCAGCCGCATCGCAACATTGGTTAATAATTCTTTTTCCAGGCGTTCGCGTAATTGGCGGCTGGTGACAAATTTCCCTTCCTGGCCGGCAAAAGGGGAAGTATTGACCTGAAAAGTCATGGTCAGCGTAGGTTCATCAACCGCATGGATGGGTAATGCTTCCGGCTTGTCGACATCGGTCACTGTGGTGCCGATACTCAGCTCTTCCACGCCATTGATCAGTACGATATCACCCGCTAAGGCTTCTTTCATTTGAATACGTTCCAGACCCTGGAAACCAAGCACCTGATTGACTTTTGCTTTTTTAGGTGGTTTATCGCCCAGTAATATCATGACTTCCTGGCCTGGTTTCAGTTTGCCGCGACGAATACGTCCGATACCGATGCGTCCGACAAAGCTGGAGTAGTCCAGTGCACTGATTTGCAATTGTAATGGTTCATCTGGATTGCCTTCAGGGGCGGGGACATGTTTGATGATGGTGTCAAACAATGGACGCATATCCGTGCTCGATTTTTCCAGCTCTAATGTGGCAAAACCATTCAATGCGGAAGCATAGACGACAGGAAAATCAAGTTGTTCATCAGTGGCACCCAGTTTGTCGAACAAATCAAACGTTTGATCAACCACCCACTCAGCGCGGGCACCCGGCCGGTCAATCTTGTTAATCACGACAATCGGATGCAAACCCAATGCCAATGCTTTTTTGGTAACAAAACGGGTTTGCGGCATCGGGCCTTCGACCGCATCCACTAACAGTAATACACCATCCACCATGGATAAAACACGTTCGACTTCACCGCCAAAATCCGCGTGGCCGGGAGTATCGACGATATTGATGTGTATACCTTCATAATCAATGGCACAATTTTTGGCTAAAATGGTAATGCCGCGTTCGCGCTCAATATCGTTGGAATCCATCACGCGCTCAGAAATCTGTTGATGTGCGGCAAAGGTGCCGGCTTGATGCAAAAGTTTGTCGACCATGGTGGTTTTGCCATGGTCAACGTGAGCGATAATGGCGATATTGCGGATCGGACGAGACATAAATAATTCCTCAAAAATAAGCTGTTAGTTGCGACGGTGGGGGCGACATTATAGCAGTCGATTGTTAATATAGCTAATTTAAGTCTTGGTTAAACGATTATGAGCGATAGCAATAAAACAGAGATTCAGATGCCACCATTGATTCGGTATTTGTCACAAAGTTCATTGCAAAATTTGCAACTGACAACCCATGACATTGTTGCCAGCATTGAGCACCTGATCCGTGGCCGAAGCCGGCAGCAAGTCTGGAATGCACCTAAGGCGGTGATTACGCCACCGGATGGTCGATATATGATGGCTACACTGGCCGCTGCGGATGATCCACCGTTTCTTGCGGTCAAAACCTTAGTGCTGAATCCGGATAACTCGAAGCATGGATTGCCTAGTATCAATGCGTTGGTGACTTTACTCGATAGCCGTACTGGCTTGCCACTCGCGATACTTGATGGCAACTGGGTAACCGCGGAGAGAACTGCCGGATTGAGCGCGGTGGCGGCCAAGCGGCTCGCACGGTCAGATGCATCCGTCGCTGCCTTTATCGGTTGCGGTGTGCAAGCACATAGTCACTTGCAGGCATTGGCTGCATTATTTCCGTTAAAACAGATTCGTGCGTTTGGGCGTGGAGCGGCTAGTCGCGATGTATTCTGCCACCGCGCGGAAAAAATGGGATTGTCGGCAATGGCCAGTCAAAATGCACAGGAAGCTATCTGCGATGCGGACTTGATCGTTACTTCTGTCACACTATCACCGCAATTGGTTCCATTTCTCGATGCGCGCTGGTTGAAACCCGGTGCCTTTGTCACGATGACAGATCTGGCGGCTCCCTGGCTGGCTGAGAGCATGCCGGCATTTGATCGGATTATTGTCGACGACCTGGAACAGGAAGCCAGTATGCCCAAACCGCTGGTTGATCCGGCTCTGGTTCGCGGTGATCTGACCGGTTTGGTGACTGGTAAAGTGGCTGGTCGCTACGCGGATGGTGAGCGGACTGCTTTTGTATTCCGGGGTCTGGCGTTGGGAGATTTGGCAATCGCTGGTTTGGCTTACCAGCGTGCTTGCGAAAATTCGCAAGGTATCCTGATGGAGGCTTAGTACATGCTAGTATGATGCTATCTTGCTTATTTATTCTCTTCCTTATCCACGCCGGACATCAGGAATTTAACCAGCAGGGCAAAAATAAACGGGATCGTGCTCAGCGCGGTCACCATATAGTGCGCGGATGTGAATTGATCACCTTCATCCATGATGATGTAGCCCAAAAATATTGTGACCGGGGTAATTATCGATAACGCTATTACCAAATTAAATAATCCTTTCATTTCCTCAAGTCCTTTTTATAGATTGCTTTTTTGCAGTATATGCTTATTAGCACAGTATTCCCACTATGTTAAAGTTCACTATTACATCTGCCAATGGGAACGATAAGCAAGGTAAAATCAACTTTTTATAATTAACTGATAACAAAATGGAACCGCTACTTGTCATCACCAATTTTCCTGATAAAAAGGGTGCCATGGCTCTGGCTGAAGCATTGATTTATCAACATTTGGCAGCTTGTGTTAATGTGCTGAGCCCGTGTACTTCAGTTTATCGCTGGCAGGGTAACATTGAATCGGCTGAGGAAATTCCTGTGTTAATCAAAACTCACCGGCAACACTACGAGCGGGTTGAACAGTTGATCAAGATAATGCATCCTTATGAACTTCCGGAAGTGATTATGGTTCCTATCATGGGTGGACTGCCCGCCTATTTGCAGTGGATCGCCGATGAAACACCTCTATCTGACTAAACAATACTGAATACTGATGCGACTATTCCAACTTTTGTTACTGATTTTATGTTTGGCCAGCGCCAATGTTTCTGCCCAGGAAAATGGGTCTTTTAGCTTGTTCCAAAAATTGCAAGGACTGGGTATTAATCTGGGCCAAAACAATCCACAGGAACTTTTGCCACCGGATGAGGCATTTAAGATCTCGGTGGAAGTGCGTGATGGCAATACGTTGATTGCCCATTTGACACCGGCAAAGGATTATTATCTTTATCGCGACAAAATTGCTTTTGAGCCGCAACAAGCCGGTACGGTGATTGAAAAAATAACCTTGCCGTCAGGCAAAATGAAAGAGGATCAAACTTTTGGCCAGACGGAAGTTTATTACAATCCGATTCAGGCCATTATCTCGTTAAAACGCGAGGATCTTGCGAGCGAACAACCCTTGACGCTAACCGCGACCTATCAAGGCTGTAATGAGCCGATCGGCGTCTGTTATGCGCCGATACACAAGGCCATTGATCTGACATTACCGGCAGTGAAAGCAGTTATTAGTGCGGTTGTGGAAACAGTGAGCGGCAAAGCGACGGCGGCAGGGATTGATGCAACGGCCGAACTATTTCAGATGCCGTCCAGAGCACCTGCCATTGAAACGGAGGCATATAAAATTGACCAAATGTTTCAAACCGGTGATTTCTGGCTGATTTTAACCGGGTTTTTCGGCATTGGCTTACTGCTTGCATTTACGCCGTGCGTGTTTCCGATGTTTCCGATTTTGTCGGGAATTATTGCCAATCGTGGTAAGCATGTGACCAAAGGCCCTGGATTTATCCTGGCGCTGGCTTATGTGTTAGGTATGGCGATTACGTATGCGATAGCCGGTGTGGCAGCGGGATTGTCGGGTGCCATGTTGTCAGCGGCACTGCAAAATGCCTGGGTGTTGGGGTCGTTTGCAGTGATATTTGTATTGTTATCCTTTTCCATGTTTGGTTTTTACGAATTGCAGCTGCCCGGCGCATTGCAAACCAAATTGTCTGAGGAAGCGGGACAATTGAAAGGTGGACATTTAACCGGTGTGTTTGGCATGGGTGCATTATCTGCATTGATCGTCGGACCGTGTGTTGCGGCGCCACTAGCGGGTGCTTTGTTATACATCAGTCAAACCCGTGACGTGGTCTTGGGTGGTTCAGCGTTGTTTGTCATGGCGCTGGGTATGGGTGTTCCGTTGTTGTTATTAGGGGCATCGGCAGGCGCATTATTGCCTAGAGCCGGCGCATGGATGGAGTCCATTAAGCAACTTTTTGGTGTGTTGTTGCTAGCGGTCGCTATCTGGCTAATTTCACCGGTCATTAACGAAGTGGTTCATATGTTGTTATGGGCGGCATTATTGATTATCTCCGCTATTTACCTGCGCGCCATTGATCCATTACCGGAAAGGGCTTCAGGTCTGCTGAAGTTTCTCAAGGGCGTGGGTGTTATTGCATTACTTATCGGTATTGCCTTATTGATTGGCGTTCTGTCCGGTAGCCGCGATGTTTTGCAGCCGCTTTCAAGAATCAGTTTGGCAAATACAAAAAGCGGTAATACTGAAGGAGAAGTTGTTTCCACTTATGAATCTTTACCTTTCCAGCGGGTAAAAACCATTGCAGAACTGGATGAGACGATTCGTCAATCCAAAGATAAATACATCATGGTCAAATTTTATGCGGACTGGTGTGTTTCATGCAAAGAAATGGAGCGTTTCACACTTGCTGATGCCAAGGTACAATCCCGCTTAAAGGATGTTGTGCTGCTGCAGATTGATGTCACTGACGGTACTCCCGATGACACAGCGTTACTCAAGCGCTTCAAACTATTCGGACCACCGGGAATTTTGTTTATTGATCGTCAGGGTGATGACATTTCCGATATTAAAATCATCGGTTTTCTCAATAAAAATGATTTTCTGACCGTGCTGAATGCAGTGCTGATTTAACGAGAAAACCAAGTAGAGAAGTGAGTCATCTCATCGCTCGTCGCTCCATTTAAGGAATCATGATGGCAAAATTGAGACAATTATTAATATATCTAGCTTTGGCTGGCCTCGCAATAACCACGGGTTTTATGTTACGAGCACAACTCATGGGCGGTTCGCAATCTGTTCTCCCCGATGATGCAATTCAACAGGGTGCGAAAGCAATTCTTGCGGCGAATTTGCCGGATATTCAAGGAGAAAATCAGGTCGTTTCACAGTGGCTGGGAAATGTGCTTGTAGTGAATTTTTGGGCTACTTGGTGTACGCCGTGCCGTGAGGAAATTCCTGAGTTTATTGAAGCGCAGAAAAAATTTCGTGATCAGGGGCTGGTATTTGTGGGAATTGCGATTGATCAAGCCGACAAGGTGAAAATGTTCAGCCAGGAGTTTGACATCAATTATCCGGTATTGGTCGGTAGTTTGAATACCTGGTCATTGTTAGAGGCGGCGGGAAATCGCCAATCTGCGCTACCCTACACGGTGGTTATTAATCGCTCCGGGGAAATTGTCGAAACCTACTTAGGCCGTGTCAATCTGAAAAAACTGGAAAAACTGGTGGTTCCATTGTTAAAGCAAAATCTGCAAACTGAGCAGTCAACGCAGGCCAGTTAAGGGATTACAACAGCAAGAAAAACCAATAATATTATCTACGGATTCCTCCCCAAAATGATCCTTTAGTTTTGTGCAACCCTATTGTGTGGTTTTCAAAGGTTAAGAAGCAGCGGACTAATGAATCTAGGCGCATTCAGATAAAAATACGTCCCAACAAAAATTGTCTCTGTTTGCGGTAATCATGTAATATAACCGATAGGAGTGGAATGCTTTGTACACTGGCATACACACGAGCTACTCTACCCATAAATACCCCACATTCTGATTTTTGCGAATACTTACCGGAGAATTCAATAACGCCGTAAATTTCAGATTGAGTAACGTATTGAAGGTAGTAAAGCAAGCGCCTTTAATCTAAATGTGATGAGGGTATTTTTTCCGTTAATTATTTGGGAGAGCCTAATCATGACACAATTTAATAGCCGTTTCATCGCATTTTTCTTAATGACTCAAATGGTTTTTTTCTCGGGTTGCGCATCAACGCCCGCATATGAGGGAGCTGGTGAACAATATGATGATATTGTCATTACCACCAAGGTCTATGAAGCAATTATCGATGAACCTTCTCTGAGACCCTATGATATTAATGTACGTACCACCAAAGGCGTCGTAGAGCTAAGCGGTATCGTCAATACGCGAGATGAGATGGATAGAGCAGTCGCTATTGCACGCGGTATCAAGGACATAAGATTCATCAGGAACGACATACGGCTGCTGCAGGGAGTCGGCGATAATTATTAATTACTTAATTACAAATTGGGCAGGGCTTTTTGTGCTCTGCTCAATTTACCAGCTAATAAGTGCTTCTTAACTGACACGATAAGTCTCTGGACAAATAATTATTAATATGCCGTTGGCTGACATCGTACTAATGATTCATTTTTTTTATGTGTTGTTTGTGGTTGGAAGCTTGCCGGTCATTTGGCTGGGCGCATGGTTTAAAATGGCATTTGTCAGAAACCGCTGGTTTCGTTATTTGCACCTTTCCGCCATTTTATTGGTTGTGGTTGAGTCTTTACTCGGCGCCGTTTGCCCGTTGACTGTATGGGAAAATACATTGCGCCAAGTCGAGACGGATAGTAGTTTTATTCAGCGCTGGCTACACCAAATTATGTTTTACAACGTATCTGAAGGCGTGTTGACAGTGGTTTATGTCGTGTTTGCCGGTCTGGTAGCAATGACTTTCAAGTGGGTGCCGTTGGATTCTCGTAAAAATCTTCACTGACTATCCTGAAATCAGCGGACTATCATCGGTTTCTTCCGCAGTGGGAATGAGCATTTCTTCAATGGTGGGTTCAAATGTTTCTTCATCAAATGCGGTGTCGCCATCAATTACCGGCTGGCCTTGTGCTTTCAGGTTAAAAAAATCATAACGAGTTGCATCGGCTAAATGCGATAGCTGAATATTTTGTATGGAGCGGAACATGGTTTCCAATCGGCCAGGAAATTTTTTGTCCCATTGCTGCATCATTTCTTTGATGGCTTGGCGCTGCAGGTTTTTTTGCGATCCGCACAGATTGCAGGGAATAATGGGAAAATCTGCAATTTCAGCGTAAGCCGCCAAATCTTTTTCCTTGCAATAAGCCAATGGCCGGATAACGATGTGCTGTCCGTCGTCACTGACCAATTTAGGCGGCATGGCTTTCAGTTTTCCGCCATAAAACATATTCAGAAACAAGGTTTCAAGAATATCATCGCGATGATGACCCAATGCTATCTTGGTAGCCCCCAGTTCACTGGCAACCCGGTATAACACACCACGACGTAGCCGAGAGCAAAGACTACAGGTGGTTTTTCCCTCTGCAATGACACGTTTCACGACACTGTAAGTATCCTGCTCAACGATACGAAAGGGCATGTCGATTCTCGTCAGGTATTCGGGTAATACCTGTTCAGGAAAACCCGGTTGTTTTTGGTCCAGATTAACCGCTATCAGTTCAAATTCTAGCGGAGCGTGGGCTTTTAAATTGCGCAGAATATCCAGCAAGGCATAGCTGTCCTTGCCGCCGGATAGGCACACCATGATTCGGTCACCGGCCTCGATCATGTTGAAATCGGCAATGGCTGTTCCTACCTGCCGTCTTAAGCGTTTATGTAGTTTATTGGTATTGTATTGTTCTTTTTTCAGCATGATTGTTACGGAGCGGACAGGGAAAAAATATTCATTTTATGAATGCGTGAGCTTTATGGATCTTGTGGCAGAATATTAGACAAACGAAGTGGAACAATTTAGCATGGTCGGATTCTAATGAGTGGCAGATAAATGGGTTCGGAAATGATTTTTCGGGATAATCTTATGAGCAGACTCTATTTAATTATACCATTGGTAGCATGGGTCTTGTTTTTAACCATTAGCTATGCAAATGCAGACTATGCCAATCGTGAAGTCGATATTGGCAAACCGGGCGATTCAACTAAGGTATCGCGCACTATTAAATTGACTCAGGTGGATAATATGTTTCTACCTGCTGAAATTACGGTGAGTGAGGGCGAAACTGTTCAGTTTGTGATAAAAAATGGTGGGAATAATAAGCATGAAATGCTGCTGGGTGCTATGGCAGACCTGAAAAAAGTTGCTAAGATGCGGCACAAGTTTCCAGAAAAAGATCACGCTGAAGCACATTTGATACAACTTGAGCCGGGTGAGCAAAAAGAATTAATCTGGCAATTTAACAGCGCAGGAACCATTGATTTTGCCTGTCCATTGCCGGGTCATTTTAAGAAGATGCGTGGAATAATAACTGTGGAGAAGAAATGAAGATACGAGTAAGTACCCTGTTAGCTGGATTAATTATGATGGTCAGTTTGTTGAGTGTTACTTCACAAGTAGCTGCCACAGCCACAGTTGATGTTTATAAAAGTCCAACGTGCAAGTGCTGTGATAAATGGGTCGATCATATGCGTGATCACGGCTTCACTGTAAAAACGCACGATGTTGGCAATAAAGAAATAAGAAAAAAATCAGGTATTTCAGAGACATTGGGTTCGTGTCATACAGCTTTGGTCAATGGTTATGCCATCGAAGGGCATGTACCGGCACCTGATATCATACGTTTACTGAAGGAAAAACCCAAAGCGGTTGGATTGTCCGTGCCTGACATGCCGCATGGAACCCCAGGTATGGAAGGCGCTCGCAGTGATCCCTATAATGTGCTTTTGATCAAAGAACGTGATGAAGAACGTAAGAATACGACGATTTATAATCGCTATGATCCCTATGCTAAAAAAGCAGAGCAACCGCAGTCAGCTAATACAGAGACAGAGAAGAACGGTTCAGTTATGCGGCTAAAGTAATTGTATTTTTACATGATAAAACATAACCTTCTGCTGTTTGGTATCACTGTACTGATGATGGGGTGTGGTGATTCTGTGCAATTCGGTGCTTTGTTAAGCCAGCCTAAGATCAACAGCAAAACCGGTCTGATCGAACGAAATTTTGACCCAGTACAAATCAAGCGCGGTGAAAGTGTCTATGTCGCAAATTGCGTTGGCTGCCATGGACCTGATGGTGTAGCGACACCGGATTGGCGTAAACCGAATCCGGATGGTAAATATCCACCACCGCCACTGGATGGCACCGCGCATGCCTGGCATCATTCGACAGAAGTTTTGAAAAAAACCATACTTAAAGGTACTCCGCCTGAGATTGGATCCATGCCAGCGTGGGAAGGGAAATTGACTGAACAGCAGGTCGATGATGTGATTGTCTGGATAAAATCTTTATGGCCGGATGAAATTTATGATGTCTGGGTTAAGAATTTTGAGGATAAATAATAACCTTTAAGGATTTTTAAACCAGTCTGTTGATTCATTAACTTGTGCAGTATCTCAAATATTGAAAACTTATCTGGTGGGCGGTTCCGTCCGCGATGAACTGCTGGGATTTCCCGTCAAAGATCATGATTATGTTGTTGTGGGCGCCTCACCAGAGGAAATGGCACAGCTGGGCTATCGTCCGGTCGGTAAGGATTTTCCAGTCTTTTTGCATCCTCAAACCCATGAACAGTATGCGTTAGCGCGTACTGAACGAAAAGTTTCCCGCGGCTATAAAGGATTTGAAGTATTTGCTTCTCCTCAGGTTACTCTACAGGAAGACTTGGCACGGCGTGACTTGACCATCAATTCGATTGCCAAAGACGAAGCAGGCAATATCATCGACCCGTTTAACGGTGTTGCAGATCTGGAAGCTGGCATACTGCGCCATGTCAGTCCTGCATTCTCTGAAGATCCTGTGCGTATTCTGAGAGCGGCGCGCTTTGCGGCACGTTTCAGTTTTTGTATGGCACCGGAAACACTGCTGCTAATGAGCGAAATGGTGCATAACGGCGAAGTCGATGCGCTGGTGCCAGAGCGTGTTTGGCAAGAGCTTGCCAGGGGATTAATGGAGAATAATCCATCAAGGATGTTCTATATTCTGCGTGAATGTGGTGCTCTGGCTCGGATCATGCCTGAGGTCGATGTGTTGTTTGGTGTTCCGCAACCGGCACATGCACATCCTGAAATCGATACCGGCGTGCATATCATGCTGGCGATTGATTATGCTGCGGCAAAGAATTATTCGCTGGCTGCGCGTTTTGCCACACTGACGCATGATTTAGGCAAAGGTACTACACCCCCTGAAGAGTGGCCGCGCCATATCGGTCATGAAGCGCGCAGCATCCGTTTGACGCAGGATTTATGCGAACGCATCAGAGTTCCCAAGGATTGTCGCGATCTTGCTTTACTGGTTGCCCGCTATCACGGGGATGTGCATCGAGCTGGAGAACTCAAACCATCCACCATTGCGGATATGTTGCAAGCCGTTGATACCTACCGAAAACCGCAAAGATTCGAAGAATTCCTGCAAGCCTGTGCCTGTGATTTTCATGGACGGCCAGGATATGCAGTGAAGCCTTATCCTCAAGCAGAACGGCTGCAAAAAGCATGCGCTGCAGCTAAAAGCGTTGATGCTGGTGCTATTGCAACTGAATTGAGCCGGAACTTCCCGGATTCCAAAGAATTACCCGCCGCAATCCATTCTAAAGTACGCGCAGCGCGTATCGCCAAAATAACAGCCGAGTTGAATTAAGAAAGACTTGAAAAAGCATCAGCAATAGTGTTGTTGCGTCATTGAGTACTGCTGATTCTGTATTTGCCGACTGATCGGTATCAAGCTTTATTTACCCCATCCAACCACGATTTATAGCTTCAATACCTTCCTGATTTGGATAATTATCCCAATTTGTCTCGCGTCAACTACCTTGTCCGGATTGACGACAATTAAGTTGTCCGGCTGAATGACTGTGAATTATTTTTTCAAATGTTGTTTTTTCCGATAACTTTCTCCTTCGATTTCTAAGATG
>Ga0136611_10002585_pt1 | contig 12614 bp, 16 predicted proteins | sample AntDrymUQ2232306_2_FD_106645 | JGI IMG/M metagenome (GOLD analysis project Ga0136611, IMG submission 106645) | Polar desert sand microbial communities from Dry Valleys, Antarctica - metaG UQ223 (23.06) | ecosystem: Environmental > Terrestrial > Soil > Desert | place: Antarctica: Dry Valley... | reverse complement strand
GTCGCGCCGGCCTTGCGGAAGATCCGGTCGGGGTGGACGACGCCCTGCACCGCGAGGCCGAAGATCGGCTCCGGGTTGCGGATCGTGTGACCGCCGGCGATCGTCCCGCCGGCGTCGAGCACCGTCGCTGCGGCCGCCTCGAAGATCGCGACGATCGCCTCGCGTGGGAAGTGCTCGGGAAACGCAGCAACGTTGACCGCCATGACCACGCGTCCGCCCATCGCGAACACGTCGCTGCACGCGTTCGCCGCTGCGATCGCGCCGAAGTCGCTCGGGTGGTCGACGAGCGGCGGAAAGAAGTCGGTGGTGCTGACGATCGCGACGTCCGGCGACACCTGGTAGACCGCGGCGTCGTCGAACGGCGCGAGCCCCACGAGCAGCGACGGGTCGGCGCCGGCCGGCATCTCACGCACGAGATCGCCGAGCAGCGCGGCGCCCCACTTCGCCGCACAGCCCCCGCAGCTCGTCCACTCGGTGAGCCGCACGCCGGCGAGAGGATCCTGCAGCAGCTCCGTCACCGCGTCAGCATATGGTCGCGCCGATGATCCGGATCGGCCCGTACCGCTTCACCCGGCCGGACGTCGACCGCACGCTGCGCAGCTACGCCCCGCTGTGGCAGCTCTACCGCGACGGGCGCGACGCGGCGGCGATCGACGACCTCGAGGTCGAGCTGACCGGTGATCCCGAGATCGACCTGGCACGGGTGTGGGAATCGTTCCTCGCGGCCGGGCCGGCGCTGCGCGCGGCGGGCGAACTGCCGTTGAAGACGGTCGGTTCGGTGGTGCAGCTGAACGTCTCCCGCGGCGGCGTTCCGAAGCTGCCGGTCGACGAGATCACCGTCGGCTTCAACGGTGTCGAGGGCGACGTGCAGAAGTCGATGAAGCACCACGGCGCGCCGTGGCAGGCGCTGTGCCTCTGGTCGACGGAGTCGATCACCGAGCTGAACGCCGAGGGCCACTCCCTCGCGCCGGGAGCGGCCGGCGAGAACGTGACGGTCGAGGGCCTGCCGTGGGCGGAGGTGCGCGCAGGAGTGCGGCTGCAGCTCGGTGAGGTGCTGTGCGAGGTCTCGGCGTTCGCGCTCCCGTGCAGCAAGAACGCGAAGTGGTTCGCCAGCCGCGACTTTGGCGCCATGCACCACGAGCGCGGCCCGAGCCGGGTCTACGCGACGGTGCTCGAACCCGGCCGCATCACCACCGGTGATCCCGCGATCCTCGAACCCTGAGCGCGAGGGTCGCGGTCGCCTTCTGCCGGATCGGACCAGAGACGTCAGTCGACTTCTGTCGTCAGTGAGCTGCATACCGCGACGTCACGACAGAAGTGCGGTTCCGACGTGGTCGCCGACGCGCACCTCGACGTACTCCTGCTCGCACGGGTGGCCGGTGAGCACCCATGCGCGATGCGGGCCGCCGTCACTGCGCAGCTCGGCGATCATCGACGCCGTGGTCGCCTCCACGCCGGCGACGTGCATGCAGACGCTCCAACCGGGGTCGGCGCAGGAGTCGTGCGAGCGCAGGTGCTGCGCGAGCGATTCCTGCGTCACTGGCCGCGACATGAGCACCGCCTTCGACGCCTCCCACCGCGGGTCGACGAGCCGCCCGACCGGCTGCTTCGGGTGGCGATGCGCAGCATCGAACGCAGGGATCGAGGTGCGGTTGGAGATCGCGCGCACCTCGCGGACCGGCTCCGCCGCCCACTCGTTCCCGCTCGTGTCGATCACCCACGCGCTGCTGGGGTCGGCGACCAGGAAGCTGCTCCAGTACGGGCGGTCGAGCCCGCGGCCGAGGTCGTGCCCGGAGCCGCCCTGCCCGTAGCGCTCGAGCAGGGTCGTCGTCACTCCGACCGCTTCCTGCGCCGTCGCAGCACGCTCGAGCGCGAGCCGGACGAGGTCCATCCCGATCAGCGCTGGTCGCGCCGTGCGCGGGTCGTGCGTCGTGTAGACGGTCGTGTTGCCCATCGCGACGCCGGCTTCGTTCACCCCGTGCTCCGCGCCCCAGCACCACCTCGGACGCGACAGCAGGCAGCCGAGCGTGGGATCGGGATGCGGATCGACGTCGATGTGCGTGGCTCGCAGCGCCGTCGTGTCGCGACGTGGCGCCGACCACTCGATCAGCTGCGTCTCCTGCGGCGGGCGATCGCTGTTCTTCGCGAACAGGCTGACGTCACCGCCGGTCGCCGCCGGCAGCGCGACGAGGCAGTCACACACGCGCCGCCTCCTGATGTCGTGGCCACAGTGCCTCGCCCTGTGCGAGGACGCTCGTCCATCCCGGCGCAGCCACGGGCGACGTCAGCGCCATCGGGTCGCCCGTCGTCTCCCACAGCACCGCCGGCCGCTCGCCGTGCCACCGCAGCGCATAGGACACGTTCGTCGCCGGTCCCGCCGGCACACCGTGCACCTCGAACTGCTGACCGGTCCAAGCGTCGGGGATGCCCTGCGGGAGCAGTGCACCGTCCATCACGAGCCGGCGCTCCACCCACGGCACGACGCACACACCGTTGGGCGCGGCGGCCGGCAACGGCGTAGGCGTCACGCGCGCGCGGACACGGTCGAGGTCACGCACGGCACGGCTTTCGTCTGCGGCGACCAGCACACGCCGCGCGCCGTCGAGCGCAGCGACGAGATCCCACGTCCGCTCGCGCCGCGCGAGTGCAGCCACCGCGCCGGCGACCTCGACCACGTACTGGTCCGCAGCGTTGCCGAGGCGGACGAGCTCGCTTGCGGCGATCAGGAAGGCGATCGGGTCGTCTTCGAACGCCCCCGGCCCCTGGAGCAGCAGCTCGGAGCGCGCCGACGTCACCGACTCGGTGAGCGCGACGTCGGGCAGCACGAGTCGTCCGGCGCGCTCCATCGCGGCGAGCCACCCGCGCACCACCTGATCGGCCGGCGGTGTCGTCGGGAGCGGGAACGGCGCCACCTGCGAGTGCGGCAGCGCGATCGTCACCGTGGCGCGATGACCCACCGGGAACACCGCCGTGCCCGGCGGGAGCTCGATCCCCTCGATCGGAACGGCGGTCGGCGGTCGCGCGGAGCACACAGCAGGGCCCTCGATCGCGACCGCGATCGGAAGCGGCGAATCGTTCTCGATCTCGACGATCGTCATGCCACCGTGGTCCGCGACCGCGTAGATGCGCTGCACCGCATCGCCGCTCGGGATCCGCATCCGCGTCTCCACCACCGGCACACCGTCGACGCGCCGCTGGCGCAGCGTGGACGAACTCGAGGGCGTGTGCCACCGATCGTCTGCCGCCACGTGCCAGCGCAGGACGTCGGGCGAGTCCCACACGTCGATCGAGCCGTCGGCCGTGACCGTGGCGCGCCACGTCGCACCTACAACCCCGACCGTCGTCACGGCGACCAGCCTACGATTGCGCACGTGGAGGAGGCGGCGGTCCTGATCCCGATCAAGGCCTTCGCCGAGGCGAAGGAGCGCCTGACCCCGGTGCTCGGTCCGGACGTGCGGGAGCGACTTGCGAGGTGGACCGCGGAGCGGGTGCTGCAGGCTGCGGGCGGGCTCCCGGTGCACGTCACGTGCGATGACGAGGAGGTCGCCGCGTGGGCGCGAGCGCACGGCGCCAACGTGCTGCTCCAGCCGGGGAAGGGGCTCAACAACGCCGTCAACGACGCGATCATGTCGCTCACGGCGCTCGGCTGCGCGCACGTGATCGTCGTCCATGCGGATCTCGTCCGGCCGCGCGGGCTGACGACGCTGATCCGTCCCGGCACGGTCACGCTCGTCCCCGATCGACGCGGCGACGGCACGAACGTGATCTGCCTCCCCGCCGGCTGCGGCCTGCAGGTCTCCTACGGCGCCGCATCGTTTCGGCGGCACCTGTCGATGGCGCTCGAGCTCCCGACTGCGCCGACGGTCGAGGTGGTGCGCGACGCACACCTCGCACTCGACATCGACACGCCGGGCGACCTCGACCATCCGCTGGTGAAGGAGGTGCTCCCCTCATGGCTGCCAACGAGCCAGGGCAACCCGCGGCCGGTCGCGACGAGGTGACCCGCGACCTGCCGACGCCTGCGTCAGCGTTGGCGATCGGTGCTCATCCGGACGACGTGGAGTTCGGCTGCGGCGCGACGCTCGCGAAGTGGGCGAGTCGCGGATGCGTGGTCCATCACCTCGTGTGCACCGACGGGGCGAAGGGGACGTGGGATCCGCGCGCCGACACCGCGGCGCTCGCCGAGCGTCGTCAGGACGAGCAGCGCGACGCGGCGCGTCGTCTGGCGGGCGCGAGCGCCGGCAGCGTCATCTTCCTCGGCCACGTCGACGGCGAGCTCGACAGCGGGCTCGCACAGCGGAGCGAGGTCGCGCGAGTGATCCGGCAACTGCGGCCTCAGATCGTGCTCGGCCACGACCCGTGGAAGCGGTACCGCATCCATCCGGACCACCGACACGCCGGCCTTCTCGCGTGCGAGGGCGTCGTCGCCGCACGGGACCCGCACTTCTTCCCCGAGCACGGCGTCGCGCACCACCGGCCGGATCTGCTGCTGCTGTGGGAGGCCGACGAGGTGAGCCACGTCGAGGACGTGACGGGGTTCGTCGACCGCAAGCTCGAGGCGCTCGAGGCACACGAGTCGCAGTTCGAGAGCACGATGCATGCGCGCGACGACGAACAGCTCGAGCTGTTCCGGTCGCGCATCCACGACCGGCTGGCAGCGCTCGGCGCGGACCACGGTGTCGGCGCAGCCGAAGTGTTCGCGCGGATCAGCGACCTGTGAACTGACCGGGCGTCCGCCCGTTGCTGGGCGGGCCGGCGAAGGCCTGCGCGATGCTCATCCACTCCCGGGCCGAGTGGCCGTCGATGTCGAGCGCGGTGTCGGCGACGTGACGGCGCTGCGTCACCACGAGACAGAAGTCGAGCGCCGGTCCGCGGACGGAGTCGATCGCAGCACGGTCGCCCCACGCCCAGGTCCCCCCGTCGGGCGCCTCGAGCGCGACGTGGATCTCCACCTCCGGCATCGTCATGCCGCGGTTCGCATAGCTGAACGGCCGCGCCCGCACGCCGATGTGCGCCACGTGACGCAGGCGGTGCGTCGCCTCACGATCCACGTGCAGCGCATCGGCGACATCCTGTCCGTGCGCCCACGTCTCCATCAGGCGCGCCGTGAGGAACGAGCGAGCGCCCATCGCCGGGCCGTACCATGGGATGCGGGCCGACGGATCCTTCGCCCGCGCAGCGGCGAGCAGTGACGCCCGGTCATCACGCCACTGCGTCATCATCGCCTCGCCGGTGATCTCGCGCCCGGGACGGACGGACGCCTCCGTCCCGCCACCCCCCTCGCTCATCAGTGCAACCGCGTCCGCCACGAACTCGTCCGGATGGTTCAGCGCAAGGAGCGCCTTGAGATCGAAGAACCACAGGTGGCTCACCTGATCACGCACCGACCACCCCTCGGCGGGCGTCGGCGTGTCCCACTGCTCCTCCGACAATCTCTCCACCTCGCAGTCGAGTGCCGCATGCTCCGCCTCGAGGTCGTCACAGATCTGCTCCATGGCGCCATTGTGACTCGCGCGTGCGCGCGCCGGGTCACGACGCGATCGAGGGGCCCGAAGGCCCCTCGATCAACTCCGTGGCACCCGGGGGCGCCTCACCGTCTCGTCGCGGTCAGCTGGACTTCCTCGCCGCCGTGGACTTCTTCGCCGTCGACTTCTTGGCCGTCGACTTCTTGGCCACTGCCTTCTTCGCAGGCGCCTTCTTGGCGGTCGACTTCTTCGCGGTCGACTTCTTCGCCGTCGACTTCTTCGCCGTCGACTTCTTGGCCACTGCCTTCTTCGCAACTGCCTTCTTCGCCGGAGCCTTCCTCGCCGCGGTCGCCTTCTTGGCCGTGGCCTTCTTGGCGGTCGACTTCTTCGCTGCGCCCGACGACTTCTTCGCCGAGCTGGATGCCTTCTTCGCTGCTGCCATGTGTGGTCTCTCCCGTTGTCTTCTTCGGTTACTTCCGCTTGGGGTTCAGCTCACCTTTGAGCGCGCTGCTCGCGGTGAACTTCATCCGGGTCGAGGCAGCGATGTTCACTGCCTCGCCGGTCTGTGGGTTGCGCCCGGTGCGGGCGGCCGACTGCGAGGTGCTGAACGAGCCGAAGCCCGGCCACGAGACCTTGTCGCCGCTCTTCACGGCGTCGGTCAGCACTTCGAAGAACGCGTCGATGGTCTCGTTGGCATCCGACTTGCTGATGCCTGCCTTGCTCGCCACCGCGTCGATCAACTCTGACTTGTTCATCTGAGATCCTCTTCGTCCTCTGCCGACTGCTGTCGTCGACACTCGTGCGGATGTGTCGTAACTGCTGTTACGTACGCGTATCGAACCGCGTCCACACGCGAATAGCAAGCATCAAAGTCGTTGCAAATGCAACGACTGCCCAAGAGCTACTTCGATGGCGCCTCGAGGAGGTGGCGGATCCTCCCGGCGAACGCCGCCGACTCGCCCGCGGCGTACTTCTGTCGCGGCCAGAAGAAGCCGCGCAGCCCGTCCTTGCGCCGGCGGGGGACGACGTGTACGTGGAGGTGCGCGACGCTCTGGCTGACCACGTTGTTGATCGCGACGAACGTGCCATCCGCGTCCAGCGCAGCGGGCATCACGGCGGTGACACGTCGGACGCGCTCGAACAGCGGCCCGGTGAGCGCTGGGTCGAGGTCCGGGAGCGTGACGACGTGGATCCTCGGCACGACGAGCGTGTGCCCCTTGAACACCGGCGACCGGTCGAGGAACGCAACCGCCACGTCGTCGTCGAGGACGACGTCGGCGGGCGTGTCGCCGTGCACCACCCCGCAGAAGACGCAGCCGGCGTCGCGCATGCGGGGAAGTCTGGCGGGCGGCGGCGTCGGGAACGCGGAGGCACCCCGCATCGCATCGCATCGGCGCGATGATCACGTTCATGACCTCGCCGCGCATCCCACCCGTCGCCGACCCCTCCGCCGACGTCCTCGAGCTCTACGAGAAGAGCGGCCTCCGTGCGCCGGACGGGTCGACCCTCAACATCTTCGCGACCCTCGCCCACCACCCATCACTGCTGAAGCGGTGGCTCGTGTTCGCCGGCCACGTCCTCGCGAAGAGCACGCTGTCGCCGCGCGACCGTGAGCTCGCGATCCTGCGGGTCGGCGTCCGCTGCAACTCGCGCTACGAGTTCGGGCAGCACGTCGTGATCGCGAAGCGGAGTGACATCTCGGACGAGGAGATCGAACAGGTGAAGGCGGGGCCCGACGATCCGAACTGGTCGGAGCTCGACCGGGCGCTGCTGCGCGCCGTCGACGAGCTGCACGACGACAGCCGGATCTCCGACGGGACATGGGCGACGCTGGCGGCGCGCTACTCGACCCAGCAGATGCTCGACCTGATCTTCGCGATCGGGCAGTACCACCTCGTCTCGTTCGCGCTGAACTCTGCGGGGGTGGAGCTCGACGAGGGCGTTCCGGATGCCCTCTGAGCGCGCGAGCGGCATGCTCCGCCGCACGTCAGCGGCCATGCACGTCGCGCGCCGGCGCGACGGTGAAGAATTGCGCCCGTTGCGGACTCGATGTGCCTCGCGGGGCACCACCTCTCTTGAACTGAAGGAGTCGCGTTGACCGACGCCCTCGCTCGCTCGTCGTTCGCGTCCGGGATCACAGGTCCCGACCTGCCCGAGCCGGAGGAGGTCGCCGACCGACGGGCACTGCGGAGCCGGATGGTGCTCGACACGTCCGTGCTGATCGGCGACCCCGGGTGCTTCGGCGGGTTCGGCGACGTCGACGTCGTCATCCCGCTGACCGTCATCGAGGAGCTCGACGGTCTGAAGAGCCGGCCGGACGACGTCGGGCGCGCCGCCCGGACCGCGCTGCGCACGATCGAGGAGATGCGCGTGCGGGCCGGCGGCACGCTCGCCCGACCCGTGGCGCTCGGCGAGCACGACGGCGCCGGCACGCTCCAGATCGAGATCAACGGGGTGCAGAAGCACCTCCTCATCGAGCACGGCCTCGACCCGAACGTCCCCGACAACCGAATCATCGGCGCCGCCCTCGGCCAGGCGCAGCTCGCGCCGACGACGATGGTGTCGAACGACGCGGGTCTGCGGATCAAGGCGGCGCACCTCGGCGTCAGCGCAGCCGAGCACGTCCCTGTTGGACGGGCCGCCGAGACGCGAGCGATGGGTTGGACCACCATCGAGGCGTCGGCGGACGCCGTCGACACGCTCTACGCAGCGGGCGCGGTCGCGGTCGCATCGCTGCCGGCGTCGCAGACGGTGCGCGAGAACGGGTTCGCCGTCGTGCGCGCAGGCTCACAATCTGCGCTGGCTCGCCGTCGCGACGATGAGCTCGTCCTGCTGGGTCACGCGGCGCCCGAAGCCTGGGGGTTGCGGGCGCGTTCGAAGGAGCAGCGGTTCGCGCTCGAGCTGCTGCTCGATCCGGAGGTGAGCGTCGTCGCGCTCGACGGCCGCGCGGGGACGGGCAAGACCGTGATGGCGATCGCCGCCGGCCTCGAGCAGGTGGTCGAGGCGCGGGCCTACGAGAAGCTTGCGATCTACCGCCCGCTCGTGCCGGTCGGCCGCGCCGACGTCGGGTTCCTGCCAGGAGGACTCGACGAGAAGCTCGACCCGTGGATGTCGGCGATCCACGACGCAATCGTCGCGTTGACGGATCAGCGCAGCAGCCGCGACGCGCGGACGCTGATCGACGAGCTGACGACGCGCAACCAGCTGTCGCTCGAGAGCGTCACGTTCCTGCGCGGTCGGTCGCTTCACCGCCAGATGGTGATCGTCGATGAGGCGCAGAACCTCGAGCCGACGACACTGAAGACGATCCTCACCCGCATCGGCGAGGGCACCAAGGTCGTCTTCACCGGCGACACGAGCCAGATCGACGCGCCGTACCTCGGTGAGTCGAACAACGCGCTGGCCGTGCTGATCCACGCCTTCGGCGGTCAGAGCTGCTTCGGCCACGTCACCCTCTCCGCCTGCGAGCGCAGCGAGGTCGCGAGCCTCGCTGCCGAGCTGTTGTAGCGGACTCGCCCTCCGGGCCCGGTCGCGGCCTCGGGATGCGCGCCGCGGGACCCGGATTTCCTCTTCGTAGTAAATCCGTCGGGCGGGTCGGCTCCGTAGGAAGAGATATGAGAAGTGACGCCGTCGAACTGTTGACGGGTGCCGAAGAGTGGAAGCGCGACGCCGAGTGCAAGGGAAGGACGTCGCTGTTCTTCGCCCCGAAGGCCGAGCGTCCGCAGGCACGGGCACGCCGTGAGCAGAAGGCTCGGCGGCTGTGCATGCGCTGTCCGGTGCAGGAGCCGTGCCAGGAGTTCGCGCGGCAGCATCGCGAGTACGGATACTGGGGCGGCGAGAACGAGGAGGACCGGCACCTCGCCGGCTTCACGGTCTCCGCGCCGATCGGCATCCGCGCCCGCGCCAGCTGACTGGCGCCAACGTTCCCGGACCGCCGCGACCCGACCGACAGCCGTCCCCGGCCGGTGTCGCACCCCGGACGTACAGTGTCGTCGTGAACCGGTTCGCGGTGGTCGACGTCGAGACGTCCGGGCTGTCCGTGCGCCGTCATCGTCTACTGCAGGTCGGCGTGGTGGTGGTCGACGGGTCCGGCGAGGTGGTCGACCGGTGGGCGAGCCTGGTCCGGCCGCGCCGGCGGCTGCTGTTCCGGGTCGGGCCGAAGAGCCTGCACGGCATCGATCGCAAGTCGCTCCGCTCCGCACCACGGCTCGACGACGTGCTCGGTGAGCTGGTCCGGCGGCTCGACGGATCGGTGTTCGTCGCTCACAACGCACCGTTCGACCTCGCGTTCCTCGAGAAGGCGGCAGCGGAGGCGGGGGTGCGCCTTCCGATCACCGCAACGCTGTGCACGCTGCGGCTCTCACGCGGTCTCGACCCGGAGCGGCAGCTCTCGCATCGGCTCGGCGCGATCTGTGAACGGCTCGGAGTCGAGCTCGTCCGCCCGCACGACGCGCTCGCCGACGCCGACGCGACCGCGGCTGTGCTGCCGAGGCTGCTCGCTGCGCACGGCTACGAGACCCCGGCGGCGCTGACGCTGACGGCTCAGCCGGCGTAGCGCGCGTCGAGCAGCCTGGTCGCGGCGCGAGCGGCGAGGTCCCCCCACTCCGCCGGCGACTCGACCGTCGCGTGGCGCCCGAGACGCAGCAGCACGTGCTCGAGCCAGCGCTCGTTCGCGACGACCATCTCCACGACGACATGATCACCGTCGTGCGTGACGGAGCGGACGGGGAAGCGCTCGACGAGCCACTGGCCCGCCGGGTCGACCCGCAGGCGCACGACCGGCAGATCGGGAGCGTCGTCGAACCAGGCGTCGCCCGTCGGGACCTCGACGAGGCGCGGGCGATCGGACTCTTCCGTCACCTTCCACGCGTCGATCCGGTCGATGCGGAAGATCCGCTCCTCGCCCGAGCGGTCGTCGTCGGCGATGACGTACCAGCGCCCGCGATCTGCGAACACCGCCCGCGGCGTGATCACCCGCTCCGTCGTCTCGTCACTCGACGCCGACCAGTAGGTGATCGCAACGCGCGTGCTGGTCGAGGCGGCAGCGATCAGGTCGGCCGTTGCCGGCGGCTCCGCGAGGTCGAACACCATCGAGTCGTCACCGAGCACTGCCTCGAGCTTGGCGAGCGCGCGCCCGAGCGGCCCCTGCGGATCTGCGCCAGGGAGGCTCATCGCGACGCGCCCAGCGGCCAGGAGCGCGAAGCCCTCGACCGCAGTGAGGCGCAGCGGCCGGGTGAAGAACCGCGGGACGTCGACGTGGGCGACGCCGTCGTCGTCGATGTAGAGGTCGACCATCTCGTCGAGGTACGGCGGAAGACCGCACATCGCCGCCTGTTCGAGATCGCGTACCAGCTCATTCTCGCTGATCTGGAAGCGCTCGGCCATCTCGACGAGCGACGCATGCCCACGCTCCATCAGCCACGGCAGCATCACCAGCAGCCGGCGCAGCCGCTCGCCGACTCCACGTGGCCCGCGTCGGGTGCTCATCGGGCAGCGACTGCGCGCAGCCACTGGACCAGCTCGGCGCGCACCTCGGGCGGCCCGAGCACCTCTGCGTGGAGACCGAGACCGAGCACCCAGGAGCGGAAGGCATCGTGGTTCGCGCACGGCACCCGGAACTCGACGCCCCCGTCCGGCCGTCGGGCTGCGACGGCGTCCGTGCCGAGTTCGCGCTCGACGGCCGCGACGGCCGGCTCGTCCACGAGCACGGTGGCCTCTGGCTGCTCCTCCCCCGGGTCGGCACCGAGCTGCTTCGCGTCGCGCGGGAACACCGCTGCGGGATCGAAGCCGGCGGGCCGTTCGAACGTCTCCCCGGCGGCGAGCGTCACCGCGCCCTCGATGCGGTCGACGCGATAGGTGCGGATCGAGCGATGGCCGTGGTCGTGGCCGACCACGTACCAGAACCCGTCGCGCAGGAGCAGCCCGTACGGGTCGAGGCGCCGGTCGACGCCTCGATAGGTGAACGTCACCGGCACGTGCTCGCTGCTCGCCGACCGCAGTGCCGGCAGGCCAGGGAGCTGCGGCAGGTTCGCGGCGACCGCTGACGACTGGAGCACCGACCCGCCGAGCTTCCACACGCCCTCCTGGCCGACGTCGGACCGGATCGTGGCGACCGCCATCTGCAGCGCCTGGCGCTCGTCGTCGTCGAGCTGCAGTCCGCGCAGCTCGTAGCGGTCACGGTCGATCGAGTATCCGGTCTCGCCGGCCTGGTCGCCGCTCATCACCTCGGTCTCGATCGGCACGCCGATGTCTCGCAGCATTGCCTTGTCGCGTTCGAACGCGCCGCGCAGGGCGACCGGGCTCTTCGTGGGGTACCAGTCGACCAGCTCGTCCGAGATCTGGCGCAGGGTCAGCGGCACCCGCGACTCGAGCAGGAGCGTGAGGAGGTTCGTCACTCGCTCCAAGGGGTCCGGCACCCCCGTGACGGTAGCCGCCGCGATTCGCAGCGGCCCGAGCCGCTACCTCCGCGACGCGTCGATGGCCTCGCGCACGACCCGGACCACGTCGTTGGAGGACGCACCGGGGGTGAGCACCGCCGCGACGCCCTTCTCGAGCAGCCGCGGCACGTCCCGGTCCGGGATGATGCCGCCGACGACGACGGGGATGTCGACACCGCGGGCGCGCACCTGGTCGACCACGAGCGGCACCAGCGTCATGTGCGCGCCGCTCAACATGGACAGCCCGATGGCGTCGACGTCCTCGTCGACCGCAGCCGACGCCACGGTCTCGGCCGTCTGGAACAGGCCGGTGTAGATGACCTCGAAGCCCGCGTCACGCAGGATCCGCGCGACGACCTTGACCCCGCGGTCGTGACCATCGAGGCCGACCTTCGCCACGAGCACACGATCGGACACGGCGTCAGTCTGCCCGACGACGGCGCCGGCGCGGGCGACGCACCGGCATGACGCATCGACAAGACTGCGCGGATGCAACCGATCTCCCGCCGCCTGTTCCTCGTCGGCTCCGTGTCGGTGGTGGTCGTGTCGTGCAGCAGCGACGACTCCGCCTCCGACTCGGTCGTTGATCCGACGACGTCGGCCGCGCCCGACACCACCGCCGCGCCCGCCACCTCGGACACCACGCCGGCCACCGAGTCGAGTGCGGCCGAGACCGTGCCCGAGACCGACGCGACGACCGACGCCACGACCG
>Ga0136611_10002584_pt1 | contig 12620 bp, 11 predicted proteins | sample AntDrymUQ2232306_2_FD_106645 | JGI IMG/M metagenome (GOLD analysis project Ga0136611, IMG submission 106645) | Polar desert sand microbial communities from Dry Valleys, Antarctica - metaG UQ223 (23.06) | ecosystem: Environmental > Terrestrial > Soil > Desert | place: Antarctica: Dry Valley... | reverse complement strand
GTGTGATCGAATAATCTTCCGTTTCATTCCATTCGTTCGGACTGCCAGACTACGGATTTCTGTAAAGCTTAGGACGTGCATGTGACGTCCCGCGCTTCGAAGATACCGAGCTTCGTGCAGGGGTGCTGTGTGTTCAGGGATGGCCCTCTTCGGGTTAGGGTGAGTCAGGCACCGGAATGTGCTCATCATGCGCCCAGTGCCTGTCCCACGGACGCCCGGTACGCGTCGAGCAACACCGGTGTGATCGGCTTGATGTCATTGCGCTGTTTGATTGGCTGCTCGCGGTGTCACATCAGTTTCATGCGGCGACCAATCGCAGGACGCGACCGCTTCTGGCACGAGACATGTAGCGGATTGACCCGAGACAAGCGACTCACGAGGTCATATTCCAACGCTGCGACTCAGAAAACGCAATAGACGTCCATCCGACATTTCAACAGGCAGCAGCGAGCTGAATACTGCCGAATATCGCCATCCATCACCACCAACGCGGTTTTTGGCCGATGCAACTGTCCAGCAGCCGTGGGCAGCTCTTTCACGTTTCGGGCAGCGAGTTGCATGACAGCGAGGCGGACATGCTGGGTCGCCTGCTCGTTTCAGCGCCATCGCTGGCACGGTGAGGATCTCACCGTTTCTGAAGCGGTTGCGAAGTCTATAGCGTATCCAACATCCACTCGCCCGTCCGGTCGATGAATCACCTCGCACCGATCCTGTCGGCGTGCCGATGCACTATCGATGAAGCAAACGACGCATCCCTCATAGCATGAGCAGTGAGGTACACACCACACCACGGGGCTGAACACGCGCTTGCCCCCGACGGCGTACCATCCGTGTCGGTTTCCCACCGTCAGGTCATGAGCGTTGCCACATGCGAATCAGACAACGGCATGGGCCGGGAGATAGCTCTGTTTGCCATTTGCGAGCGTGACGCGCGTACCGTCGGTCACGGCAGCGAACTGGTGGCCGTCTCGTGCCCAGCGTTCGAGATCGGCGGGAGTCGGTAGCTCGGTCTGGTACGACGTCCACTCGATTGCCGGGGATTTCGACTTGACGATCATCGGGACGATGCTGACGCCAGCATCGAGGAATTGTCGGGCAATGTCGAGCCGATTAGGCCGATTAGATAGTGTCATCATTCGGTAAATTCCTTCGTACTGCATTTAAATTTGGGCTGATTGCGGGGGCAGCCAACCGATGCCCCCAATGGACAGCCCGTTTTCGTATCTGTGACGTCTGGTCGAACCGCTCCGCGTGGGATGCTGACCCGCTGGGCACGCGATGCCGACCCCGACACAGCCCGGATATGCTTCGACAGCGAACCGCGTGGACGCCGTCTCGCAATGACCCGTCTATCAATAGATAGCGGCGAACGCCCCGATATGTGCAGAGTTGCCGACGCGAGCGTGTGTCCCGAGCAGGATCATCCTGATAACACATCACCAACGGCGGCTCACCGTGGGGTTGTCGCGTGTCCTCATCAGCGAAGTCGCGCTCAATCAGGTTGGCGGCCGCCGAGCGCTTCCGATGGGACAGACAACAATTCCGATCTGGCTGCTACGGCAACGGATTGAGATGCTGTGGGAACACACGGGGATGCCGCCGTCCGTTCGGCACGACTCACGAGCAACAGTCGCCGCGAAGCGTCTGAGTCGATGTCAATCAAGCGTTGCACCTGCGTTGCGACGGGACGTCTCCTAAGGCATTGTAGGCATTCATCGAGGTCATCAGTAAGTACGCTTCCCCCAGTGCGTATCCAGTTGACCCGCCATAGCATCCGCATAGCGTGAACATCACCAGGTAATTCCTACGTCATATCCCGCTCGAGGTCGCATCGCCGTCGTCTGTGTCCGTCGCTGGATCGACAGCCGCTATCGGCCGTTCGGGCTACCAACTGCACATGTGGCACTCTCGTCGCGTGCGACGCGACCAACGTCGAGGGACGGCGATGCTGACGGTGTATTCGGATGGTCGTACAGCGCCGTCCGAGTCGCATCCTCCGACTGCTTTCTGTCGTGCAGTGTGTATGAGTGACACGATCGCCGAATGGCGAACGACACCATCATGGGTCACACTGAACGCACTGTCCCGAAATCACGCGCCAAGGTATTCCAAATCATCGAATCGGCATCGTCGATTGTGGGGCAATCTGGTGCATGACAGAGACATTCGTGGTTTTCACTCGTGCGGTGCACTGTGCGTCGCTGATGACGTGACAGCGGTGCTACTCGAGGTGAAAGCGAACGAGAAACTCCTCCAGCGGCAACTCCACCAGGATGACGTTCACCGGGAGAGCATCGGCAACCTGCTCGATGCGCTCGTCGTGCTGGCGCAGGAGCTCCCTTGCTCGATTCCAGCGATCGCTGCCAACGTCGATTTCGCACTCGGGGTATCCCGCGCTGTAGAGTACCCAGTCGTACGCCATCTGTCCGGCAAGACACGTCGTGGCAAATGCGTCAGCGTCCGAATGATCGTGTGCATCAACCAGCTCGTGCGGAGGCGATGTTCCGTGTCGCTCTAAGACTGGCAGACCCGAAAACAGCGCCAAACCGACACAATCACGCGGGTCGCGATCGACCACGATGCCATATGTGCGGAGTGACAGCGCATGGCCGACCACGACTTCGGCAGCGACGCGGATTCGCGCGGCCTGCTCGACAATGGCCCCGGGTGGGCGATCTGACACGGGTAGGCTGCGATACAATGCTTCTGCTCGCGCGATGATGTTGGCTGCGGTGATGTCGACCCCATGCTGCTCTTGCTTGAAGATCCAGGTCGTAAGGTCATCAAGCATCGTCGGGTACGGACCAAGCTGACGTACCATGCGACGGTCTCGAGCACCGCCGACGACGAGCGCAGCGTCATGGATGGCACCAACGAGCTCCATGGCGAGCACATACCCATCCTCTTCCAGGTACTGACGCCTCCAACATTCCCACTTCCCCTGTGGCGGTGGACACTTCCCCTCCGAGATTGCCCAATCTTCCGCGATCATCGACGCAACATGACGATCGAGCGCACACATGGTGGCGGAGGCTTCGTCGATTCGAGGAAGGTTCACTGCAGATGCCTGGGCAAGAATCAGCCCGAGGAACGAGTAGTCGTGCAGACTCAAGGAATGGGGATGGCGGCTGGTCATTGGCGTTAGCTCTTTCTCGATCTGGAGCGAACGACGCAGTCGTCCCGCTCGTACGGCAATCATCAACTCTCGACGGGGTGGTGGTCGTGTCGCCCTACCACCAGATGGCGCTGGGTCATGTGCAGCAAGCAGCAGTGATCGCTCAACCACCTACCGAGTTCGTCTTCCGTGAGACTGACGGAGCAGCTTCGCATTCTCCTGCCGGTCGCCGGATGTCTCGTTTCCTGCCACACCCGCACGACCGACACATGGAAAGGTCGTGTGCGGCTCATGGAGACGATTGGTCGGGAACGAGGTGAGTGCGGCGTGGTCACGAGGTAACGACGTAACACAGTAACCAACCACACTCACGCGTCGACCACCGTCTGCGGAGGCGAAGCAGACTCGTTCGCGGTTGCTGAACGACCCTGTCGCTCCCGGCGTGCGTTAAGGCGTATCGGGCGCGAATACACCTGGGAACCGACGCTCGGTATCTGCGTCACTCCCCTTCTTGCGACGCTGCTCAACTTGCCGGATGAACCGCTTCACGACCAAGTCGTTGCTCGGTCTCAGTTCCGACGCTGAACCAGCGTCGCCATCCGTCTTCTTCGCGCCCTTGACGATATGCTCGCGAACGCGTTCAAACATCTCAGCCGAGAGCATCGGTCGCTTGGCATCGTCGTAAAAGCCTTTTACTGGCCGGGTGAGGAGGCCAACCTTCGCCATTTCCGCAAGGTACTTGCGCGTCGCACCCTCAGTCTTCCGGAGGCGGAACGCAAGGTCTTTTGCCGTCACCGGATGTCGCCGCTCGTGAATGAAGTCGAGTACTTCTTGCCGTTCGTCGTTCAACGCCGCGTGCTCGGGACGGGTGGCGGCAACATCGATGTCGATCACTGACTGACCGAGCCAACGCACCGGTTGATCGGGCGGCAACGAAAACAGCAACGCCTTCGGGCGTTGGGTCAGGTTGGACTTCACCACAGCCAGCAGCTTCAGTCGGCCGAGCGTGTCGATGTTGTGGTTATCGTCGTCTGGTGCATCGACAGCCATCATGACAATTCGGCCGGCCTCGCCGAAAACGGAGCTGCCTTTGATCCGTTCGATTGCCTTCCGACCGCCGACCCCGCCCTTCGGATGCATCGTACCGAGGACCCCGCGATGATGATCACGGGCGAAATCGCACACGATGGTAAGCAGCAAGCGCATTTCCGCGTCATTGCTGCGGCTGGCCTTTCCGAGGAAGGCCGTAATCGGCTGAATCTCGATTAGCTCGAACGGTTCCGTTTCCAGGATGGTCGCGATCGCTGCCAGCTGAACCTTTAACGGGGCGATCGCGTCACCATGCCGAATCGCAGGCATGACCGCGACCTTGCTGAGATCAGCGCCGTGACGTTCAAGCAGCACGGCCAGCATGTCTGACGGGTCGTCTTCGGCTGACAGGATCAAAGTGCGACCAGTCGGTGCTGTGGTTCCATCCGGCCACTGACCGCCCAGGCTCAGGCGTGCAGCGAGATCGATGCCGACGGTTGTCTTCCCGATATCGGGGTCGCCGACGAAGAGTGTCAGTTTTCCGCGAGCAAGCCAGCCTTTCCAGAGCCAATCGACGAGCTCGGGCGTGATCTCGCTAAAGAACCGGAATCCGGGTGTCGAAGAATTCGTTGACGTTTCCAATTTCACCCTCCTTGCAGTACTGTCACACGGTAGACGCCAGCACTGACGTGGCGTCGTCATCGAATGGCATCGGGACGTTCATGGTCGGGTTGCGGCATGACAGCCTCGAACTGGCCGAAAGTAGCCGCATGCAACTCACGCGATAGTTCGTCCAGAAGTTTCAAGTTCCCGACCATCAGTTGCACCCCCCAATTGCCGCGTGCCGTTCCACGACTCAGCCGGCTGCATTTGCTGGTGAATGACTCGTCACGCCAGATCGGCGAACTCGAGGCATCAGGTGTTTGCGCGTGATACGAACACTCGTGGAGATCGCAGACGTCGGAAATGCGGTGACGGGTGCCCCAACCTGTTCACCGTCACTCGCGTCGGCGGGCGCGACGACGAGGGCCAGTCACACGCCAACCGTATCGATGGCACGATGCAGCGTCGATTTCTTCGTCCGTGTGTCGCCATCACACCCATCATGCTTGCCGTTCTCTGGCGTGCCGCGCATGGTTCGGAGGTCGAGGGTCGATCGTGTCGACCTCGGTGATGGGTTGCATGCCAGTTCCTGTCTACTGAGTTGGGAACAAGGTCAGCCCGACCGCGCTACGAGACAATGAATCCGCCGTGGTCGGCGGCGACCCGAAGAAAGCGGATCCACCGATCCCACCCGTCCCAGTCGCCGAAGTCGAGGGCTGGTTGGTCGCCGAGTGCCGCGAGGGCCGACTGGCACTCGGATTCGATCACACACCACCAGTCGCCGCTGAGCAACTTGAACCGCGCGATGCCAGGGACGGGCGGTACCTGAGCAAGCCACGCGAAGATCGCACCTTTGGCCGCTGACGGGGTGCGTTCATCGCGCGCGCCTTCGAAGGCAAACTTACCCTCGATGCCGAACTCACCTAGGTCGGGCTGCGGTACAGGGTCGACCACGGCGAGCATGTCGCGCTCGGCACTCGCGGCGACGATCTGGTCCAAGTGCAACCAACCGAGCGTGAGTGACGTGCAGAGTTCCTGCTCAAGCCGACCAACATGCGCTGACAGACGTTGGACAGTCGGATTGCTGAACGCACCCTGGCCGGCCTCAATCATTGCATCCACCATCTGCCGGCGAGCTTCTCGGATGGGATCGGGTTTCCAGGCGACGTCAAAGTCTCTGCTCATACTGACCTCCTCGATAGCGTGCGATTCACCAAGTTCAGGGCGTCCACTGCGATGATGGGTCAAAGCGTTGAGAGGGAGCCGTCTCGATAGGCAGGAATGGCGCGGCATCCACCGAAACGGCTCTGCATGCGATCTCATTACGTGTCGTCGTCGTAAGGGTATGCCTCCTCTTCCTGAAGGTATTCGAGAGCTATTACCTTCGTTATCCGACAGCGTGTCTCCGGTGTGGTCGGTCTCGACGCGGCCGACAGGCGGATCACTATCCGTAGACGTATCGCGACGTTCCTACGCGGCCCCCACCGTTTCCTCACCCGATGAATCGAGATCTCGGGATGCGACATCGAGTGGTTGGTTGTTGAATTCGTTCCCGAGGTCGTACCGCTCATTCAATGGCCGTTGATGCGCTTCAATGAACTGGCGCATTTCCCCACCCGTTGGGAGTCCGCGTGACCGATTGCCGGTGACCGTGTGAGCGCTGTTACCGGCGCTATCGGGGTAGGTTCGTTTGGCGGCGTCGTCATAAAAGCCCTGGGCCACACGTACCAGTTGGCCAGCCCGCTCCATCACATGGAACAGTCGACGGACGTTAGTTGGCTTCATTTTCAGACGCGCCTCAACATCTTTGCTCTCCACCGGGCGATTGAACCAATCAATGAGATCAAGGATGTCCATGCGCTCCCGACTCAGTTGATACTCCTTCGGGCGCGTCGCGAGGCCGTCGAGGCTATAGATCGAGGTTTCGTACCAACGCAGTCGCTCGTCCATGGGTCGAGAGACTTCACGTGCAGGCGGCTTGATTGCGAAATTGTTCTTGATCACCTCGAAGACACGACGAGGGCCAAGCGTGTCAGCATCGTGCCGCTCATCCGTCGGGACCGGTCCGATCATCCAAACGACGCGGATCATCTGGGTCACATCCGCACCAATCAGCAGCCGTTCGAGCGCCTTCGTGCCTCCATCGCCAGCTTTCGTATGGACGATCAGGACAATCGTGACATTGCACCGTTCCGCGAGTCGGACCATCTCAACGAGCAGTGTGCGGGTCGCTGGCCCGTTTCCCCAACCGCGTTTGCCAAGGTAGGCGGAGATGGGATCGAAGAAAATGACGTTGATATCGTGCTGGGTAATGACTTGCTCGATCTGTTGGAGATGCTCATGGAGATCGAGATGGTATCCGACGCCGGTACCGACTGTGCTCCGTTCGTCGAGGACGTAGATCTTCTCCATGTCCGCCCCGGACGACTCCAATCGCGGCTTGATGGCGCGCTCTCCAGATTCTTCAAAGGAGACAATGAGTGACGTCAGAATCGGAGATTGCGTTCCATCGGGAAAGGAACCACCGGTGCTCATCGTCGCCGCGAAATCGCAAATCAGCGAACTCTTTAACATCTCGGTGTCGCCGCCCAACACGATCACCTCTCCGATGGGCATGACGCTTGGCCAGATCCAATCTCGTTGACGAGACGGGATGTGCGCGACTGAGAGAATGGTGAGTCCTCCGCTACTGCTCGCTTTTTCGTCCATCGTGATCCTCCGCTGCCTAACTCAGTCTGCAACGACCGCTGCTGTGACATATCACCTCATGATGACTATATTATAGTACCACATGAGACATTATGATGGTAGTAGTATTAACACTATCGATAAATGAGGTTGAGACTGAGATCAACTGGAGTAGTGAATGAAAGGCAAGCACGTGACGGAGCAAGGCTATTTCGGATCGTTCGTGCGGCAGTGGAGGGAACGCCGAGGCATCACGCAGCGCCAGTTGGCGCGACTGATTGAACGTGAGCAGGCCTGGTGGTCAAAGATCGAGAATCACAGCGGCGAAGGGTATTTGCCGGCGCCTGATGTGCTGCGACGGCTGAGTGAGGTGCTTGACGCCCCCTTTGCCGCACTGGTGCTATCAGCGTATGGACTTGAGGCGTATGGGATGGAGATCGAGCCACAGGATAAGCGCGAACGCGTTTACGAACAGATCAAAGATCTGTACGTCACGACGAATCTCGATCCACAACTCCAACGCATGCTCCTAGAGTGCCTTGACTTCGTTCGAGAGCTACAGCATGAGAAGGGCGAGTTTCGGATGCAGATGGAGCTGTTTCGTGACGAGTCCGGTGAACCACAGCTGTAACGAACGAATCCTGTCGAATCGCGCTGACGTACGATCGGTGTGATGGCAATGTTCGCTGCTCATTCGCGACTTCCTTCAACACTGGTTCGTCCGTGGTTGATACCTGATTGCCTCAAGACTGGCCGCGATGCCTGGTTCGACTGGCACGAACGTCAGGTACCGTAGTCGGTGTGGCGGATACGGTGTTTCGATTCACTCCAGTTGCATGCTGCGTCAGTTGCCATGAACAGCGTGTTTGCCCGTGTTCGTCTCCTGCGTGATCCCATTACGGCGCAGCCTTCGCCTTCCTGATCACATCGTCGGGGATGGCTCGACGCTCCGCGCCCTCGTACGGCATGTTGCTGAACAGCGCCACGGTACAGACGTTCCGGATGAGCCGCGCACGCCCGACCGCTTGAATCTGCTCGGCTGCGATCAATTCGAGTTGCAACCTTTGCAGGACGTCATCGTGCGTGAATGTCTCAAACCGAAACTCCAACCCATTGAACGTCACTGGGATGTACGCCATCGTCGTGTTGCCGGTCGTCGGTAAGCCAAGGGCCGCCGCGTATAAGCGGTACGTGGCCGGTGGTCGGTGGTAGTTCCCGACGACCGACAGGTCTTTGCCGCCAAGGTGGTCAATGCCAGTCAAGGCGCCGAACGTCGCTTCGACCGCAGCAAAATCGTCACGGTGAGCCTGATGGGTGATGACTGGAATCGCACCGGTCAACAGGCGGGCTGCCTCAACCCGCCATGCCTGGTGTTCCATCGCATGCTTGGAGAATGATCGTTCGCCGTACTGGACGACAGTCCCCATGGTCTCGACACGTCCGATGTCCTGCCAGTTGAGGCGTGCACCAAACAGGGCGTCGTACATCGTCCGGCTGGCCGTCGCACTCAGGATGACGGTCGGCAGCATCGGCAGCGCATTGCGGCGAATAAAGTGGACCGTGCTTCCGTCGCCAGTTTTGATCCAGTGCGAACAACTCAGGCAGCCGATGACATTCGAACGAACCAGGAGGCCGCTGACCACCTGCTCGACCGCTCGTGGGTCGTCAAGATCGTAGGCGGGCGGCGCTTGGATAACGTCATCGTCGGCGATCATGATGGCATCAAGCACGGTGCGGATGTACGCGGCGTCCGCCGTCGACGCCAGCTGCTTCAGATGCGGTGTAACGCGTTGCAGGTCTCTCAGCAGCACCGTGTCCGTTTGGAGCAGCGACGCATGGATATCTTCATCGATGATGATCCGGCTGCGCCGAGCGTTGGTAAACAGGAGCGCGGCGTGCGTCATGAGAATCGGACGCGAGTCGGACGACTGTTCGATTGACGTCCGCTCGGCGAGATACCGTTCGACCGCTGGGTTGCCCACTGCCAGACTGCGGAGATATCCAGCAGCTTTCTCGTACGCACCGATGCGGAGCAGCTGGTCATACCCCCGCATATGCGCCCCGTCAGGTGGCTTTGGCAGCACATACGGCGCGTTCCCAGCCGTTTTCATGCGTGCGGCGACTTGGGCGACGAGTGCGTGCGTCGGTAAAGCGATAATCACGTCGTGCTCGTTGAGATACAGTTCCGTTTTCCCGAGGCCGGTCGGCGCGATCAGGACGTGCAGGGTGTCGCTCATGTCCGACATCGCCCCACGAAACAGTCCATCGAACCTGGCTTCGGCTTCCGGCAGCGCGATCAGCGGCCGCGAAGACCGGACGCGCACCTCTCCACGCTTGAGGCCAACGGCGACATCGACCATCGTCTTACAATCTGTGTACGTCGCCGCGTCTGGATAGAAGTTCTCGTACCACATGGGCCGGTAGCGCCGAGCGCGCAGGTACTCCGCATGCAGCTTCCAGCGCGCAATATGGTCATCGAATGAGGCGAACTTCGCCTGATTGTACTCATCAGGACGCGTCGCAAGCGCTGCAATAAACCGCTTCACGCCACCCTCAAGGTGGATGATATTGGTCAGAATGCCAAACGTCTCGGCATACGAGAAGGAACGCGCACCGCGGGTAAACGCCGCCCATAACTGACAGTCGCGATCAAGTCTGTCCCAGTCGATGCGTTGAAGATTAATCGGCTCAGTGTTCAGATCGCCGACAGGATACGTTCGGGCAGATCCCGTCACCAACGCCGTCGTCATTGAAAGCACGATGAACTGCTCATGCTGCTGAGATTGACCCTTGATGGAGGTAGGGTGTGGTGAATGAACGCATACTCTATACGTAACATATAGGACATGCGACGTCTCACCACCTCCATCAAGGGTCATTAAACCCTGCATGTCAGTTCTATTCAGTCTGTTGATACACGGCAGACCATCTTGAAGCTGGATTCCAGTTCGAGCGCAGTACTGCTTCACTTTTCTGCGCCAATGATGTCGATCTCTGTCCATCCAGAACAATCCAACAGCGTCGATCAGTGCCGCGACATCCAGCGTTGCGTCAAACTGGCGAAACACCAACCGTTTTCCAGGATAAAACAACCGTGCCGGTTCATGGCACGCCGCATCAGATTCTGGGAAGACGCTGGCCAATGCGTATTGAATGACCCGCCACAAACGCAGGTCGTCAATCGGGGCAGGCAATACAAAGACCAGCCGAAATTGGTCGCAGTGCTGGCTCCGGTGCGTTTCGTAGGCAAACGCGAGAGCGAGGTCGTGCGACCGGCATCGGGCGAGAGCGTCATCGAGCGACAACGCTCCATCGATATCGACGCAAAACACCTGCTGCCGATCCCAGTTGTCCTGCAATCGTTTCCCGTTCGAAAAGATAGCGGGACAAAATGAGCGGCCGTCCGACGTGTCGCCCACGGCCGCCGCGAACGCCGCCACGGTGCACGTCGTCGGGGACGAACCGATGCGTGCATCAATGGCAATCGTCTCGAGTTGAGTCGGACGGTAAGCGAATCCAACGGTATCGAGCGACAGTGAGACTAACGGTAACGCGGTAACGCGGTAACGGACGAGCGAATGCCGATGACGCGAGCGGATTCCCCGGACAGCATTCCGACGAGGAGCGCGACCCCGATGAACAGAGCGCCGAACGATCGTACTCACGACCACCACGCCCCTTCATTAGTCGCGAGCCGCTGCTGAAACATGCGTCGTTCGGCGGTACGCTCAGCAATATTGATCCGCGATCCCGGAAACCGGTGGCGCATGGTCGCGACGAATTCACGGTGAACGTGAATCGTCCCGATCGTTCCGTACTGATGTCTGCGGGCGCGCGGCGACGCTATTCGTTGACCGATGGGCTGCTTGCGCTGATCGAAGTGCACCACCAGAAGCCGCTGCGCGTGATGTTCCACAACGGCGCTGCTACCATCGACTAATGCTATGCGTGCTCGCTTTCTTGTCAAAGCCGATATCCTCCCTAGCAGCACGCCGAATAAACCGTGCTGCAACGAATGCGGCAGACAACGGTTTAAGTCGACTTAGGTTTTTAATATACTTTGTTTGAATCCATTGAAGGCTGGTCGTCCGCAAGACGTACAGCGGCAGCAGCCAGCCACCGGCGGACGAACTCTTTGAATGCAACGGAATTCAGCACGTCATCAGGTAGACTCACAGGGTCGGGCGGCGCCACGGAAGCTCTATTCTGCGGGGCAGTTATCGAAACTTCGCTTTTGGAATATAGCACGACCATAACTGCAACGGTGACAGAACGTTTTTGGAAAAGGTGGCCGGCGTGGAACGTGTGAAACACGATGAGTACCGTCCGCCCGAGGTCGAGGGGCGATGGTGGCCACCACTGGCGCAGTGGATGCGCGGCCGTCGTCTGGCGATCGGATTGACACAGGATGATGTGGCACGCGCCATCGACCGCAAGCCAGCACAGATCGCGCGCTGGGAGAGTTTCCCGTTCGTTGCCGCCCATGAGCGCTGGCTGCCACCTGCGGATGTCATCGAGCCATTGGCACGGGCGCTACAGACCACACCTGAGACGATTCTACGCGTGGCGCTTGAGATGCCGCTCGACAGCGATGCCCCGCTCAACATCATTGACGACGCAGTGGATCGCATCTCACGCTCAACAGCATCGCGCGAATGTCGCGATCTTGCTGTCACTGCCCTCAAAGCCGCCAGAGTGCTTAAAGAAGTCGCCAGCAGCGTCGGGTTCTCAAGCGCGTATCAGATGCGCAGTCGTGAGTATTGGCCAGAGCGCGATCATCCCGTGAGACCGTCTCAACCGCACGAGCGAGTGTCCGGCGCGTGAGTGTCGCGGCATTGGAAGGCTAAATCATGCGACTCATCGGACGGCGGAACAGCATGGCAGAGCAGCTCGTCGTGTACTACATCCGTGAATCGAGCCCAGGGCAAGCGCTTGAGGGACGCTACGGGCCGCAGGTGCAGCGAAATGAGATTGCCGCGCTGGCGGCTGAACACCGCCTCACAATTGACCATTTCTGGCCACTGCAACTGGTGTGGTCGTGTCGCGAGAAAACATCGGCTGATCATACTGCCGGTAACGTTGGTTGCATCTCCACAGTTTAGAGGGTGTTATGCACTTTGCGAACTTTCGATGTATATCTTTGATCGCGGCCAATCAGCGTACGTTCGCGATGTTCTGCGTCATC
>Ga0136611_10002583_pt1 | contig 12622 bp, 8 predicted proteins | sample AntDrymUQ2232306_2_FD_106645 | JGI IMG/M metagenome (GOLD analysis project Ga0136611, IMG submission 106645) | Polar desert sand microbial communities from Dry Valleys, Antarctica - metaG UQ223 (23.06) | ecosystem: Environmental > Terrestrial > Soil > Desert | place: Antarctica: Dry Valley... | reverse complement strand
GGCGCCGAGGACATCAAGTCCAGTGCGGGGAAGTACTACACACCGCGCCCGTTGATCCAGGCCATGGTCGACTGCGTGCAACCCATCGCGGATAACACCGTGGTCGACCCCCAGCGGGTGGAAGCAGACCGGTTCAAGGCGTTGCCCCAGGTGATCGCGCGCGAGATCGTCGAGGACCTCACCGCGGCCCTGGCGGAGTTCGAGGCGGTCGCGACCGCGCAGGAGGCGCCATCTGCGACCGGAAGACGTGTGACACCGTGACCGGGCCTGACTACCGGTTCTCGCTGGCCAATGAGCGGACCTACCTGGCCTACGTCCGGACGTCGGTCGCGTTCTTCGTGGCCGGTACGGCGGTGCTCGGCTACCTCGAGCAGGTGCTGGGGAGCGGCGCGTTGTCCGTCGTCATCGGGAGCGGTCTGTTCGCGCTGGGTATCTTCACGATCACCATGTGCTACCGCCGATGGCGACGGCTGGAGTCCGCGATGGCGAAGGGAGAGCCACTCCCCTACTCGATCATGCCCCCGGTCATCGCTGCGTCGCTCACGGTCCTGGCTGTCCTGGCCCTGGTCGGCGCCGTCACGGCGAACTGGAGGATCCGTTGACGAGCCGACCCCACATCGGCCCCCACCACCACGGGGCCGGCCTCGCACACGCTTCCATCTGCGGCGGTCACGACCACCACAGCGGTGAGTACACCCCGCAGCAGCGCGCCGATCTCGATGTAGTCCTGGCCTTCAACCACCGGATGGCTGGAGCGATAGACGACGGCCTCGACGTGCTCGAGACCGAGGAGTTCCTCGACCCTGACCCGTTGCGCTACATGTGGGTCGACGAGGGTCAGGGTCGCGTCGCGCAGGTGATCGAGGACGCCCACGTGATCCTCGACCGGGCGCCGCACATCGAGGGTCACCAACGACGCACCGTGCGTGTGGTCGAGGGCTCGTCCCAGGCCGCCCGGCCGAGCATCGCGACGTCTGACGGAGCCCGCCTGACAGCGTGGGTGGAGTGGGTCCCTGGCCAGGGAGACGTCGTCCAGGCGCTGTTTGAGACCCCCGGCGGCGAGACCGGCCCTCCGGTGGTCGTCTCCGGTGAAGTCGCCGACGTGTTCCGGCCCACGGCTTCGATCACCACAAGCGGTGTGCCGTGGGTCTTCTACGGGAAGTCGACGGCGGGCAAGGTCGGCGTGTGGGCGACCTCGTTGGATGGCGAGGGGTGGTCCGAGGCGCTGCTGGTGAGCACGTCGGAGCACCCCTCGTTCAACCAGGAGGTCGTCGCCCACGACGACGGCAGCCTCGACCTGTGCTGGCAGGGTCGCCAGGACGAACGGTTCGGCATCTACTCGCGCACTCACTCCGACGGCGCCTGGGGACCCACGACCATGGTCAGCGTCGGCGTCGAGGCCAACGTGTGGGACCCCTCGGTCGCCACGTTCGCCGACGGGTCCGCTGCGTTCGCCTGGTCGGAGTACCGCGACGGCGCCTACCGCATCGTCGTGCGCCGTCGTGATGCGGACGGCGTGCTCCTGGAACCGCGTGACATCACCTCGGGCAACGACTACGCCCTGCACCCGAGCCTGGCGGTCACGTCCGACCAGCAGCTGTGGTGCGCCTTCGACCTGATCACGGTGGCTGGCCACGGCGGGAGCGGACCCACCAGGCTGCGTCCGGCAGCCGAGGTCGGGGCCGACCCCGGCATCGTCGAGGGGATGCGGGCCGGGGGCGACAGTATTCCTCCCGAGCTGCTGCCCGACGTCTCCGCCTCGATCCGGGTGGTCGCCGTGTCCGACCACGGGGTGCACGAGGCGCCCGGTGAGCTGGCCCCGCGCCTCGACGTCGTGCCGTCCGGGCTGCCCAGACTCGTCGCCGGCGACGACGGCGGCCTCGTGGTCGCCTACCGGGTGCACCGCAAGCTGCCGCTGATGACCTACTACTGGGAGGTCGCGACCCAGGTGCTCACCAGCGAGGGTTGGCAGCCGCCCTCGACGTTCAGCGGCACGGACGGCACGCTCGAAGAGGTCAGCATCGCCGCCACGTCCGATGGTGTCGTCATCGCCGCGCAGACTGACGCCCGACTGCAAGGCGCCCTGCACTGGACCGAAGGCTTCGGCGGACGCGAATGTCCATACCTGATCGAGCATCACGGCTCGGTTGTGTGGCACGGAGTGCACGGCGTGGGCACGATCGTGACCAGCGAGGTCCCGACCGGCGGCCCGGTCGCATCGCTGGACGCCGCCGAGGATGCGCCGGGGACCGAAAGTCGCATCCACTCCGACGAGAGGCTGGAGTCACGGCGCTGGTTCCGCGGTGAGGGTCGCGAGCGCTATGTCACCAGGGTCGGCGAGCAGGACTACACGCTCTACTGGGGAGACCTGCACCGGCACTCCCTGGTCAGCCGCTGCACCGCCGGTGACGAACCCTCGCTCGACGACTTCTACCGCTACGCCTGGGACGTGTGCGAGTACGACTTCTGGGCCGTCACCGACCACTCGGAGAACTCCACCGACTACCAGTGGTGGACCATCCAGAAGATCGCCGACCTCTTCCACATCGAGGGCCGCTTCGTGCCGCTCTACGGCTTCGAGTGGACGTCGGCCGACACCGGGCACCAGAACGTCATCTACGGCGACGTCGAGCGCGGCGCCCCGATCTTCTCCGCGTTCGCCGAGGGCACGGCGGACCCGGCCGGCCTCTGGGCGGGCCTGGCTGAGCACCCCGACTATCCGGCGATCACCATCCCGCACCACCCGGGCTCCGCGATGGTGCACAACGATTGGGACTACCACGACCCCCGCTACAGCAGGCTCGTCGAGATCTTCCAGGCCTGCCGCGGCAACTACGAGTCCGCCGGGGCCTTCCGCCAGTACTCCGACGCGACCATGGCGGGCACCTTCGTCATCGACGGGTTGCTGCGCGGACACAAGTTCGGCCTGATCGCCTCGTCCGACCACGGGCACGGCGCCAGCTATGTCGGAGCGTTCTCCGACTCCCTCGGACGCGCCGCGATCTTCGACGCGCTGCACAGCCGCCGCACATTCGCCGCCACGACGCGCGACCTGGTGGTCGACGTACGCATGGGCGAGGCGTTCATCGGTGAGGAGGTCACCACCGACGAGCCCCGGGTGTTCACCATCCACGCGATGGGTTACACCGACCTCGCGCGTGTGGACATCGTCAGGAACGGGGACGTCGTGCATGTCACCGAGCCCTCGCTCGACCTTCCGGACGGCTGGGTTGCCCTCCCGCTACGCCTGGAGTGGGGCGGCAGCCACGAGACGACGCGCTGGGACGGCGTGCTCCGGGTCGACGGCGGCCGGGTCGTCCAGACGCCGTACTGGAGCCCTGAGGTCACCCTCGCCAACGACAGCGAGGTCGCGTGGACCAACACCACCAAGAGCTTCGGTGAGCTGTACGGCGCCCAGCGCGGCGGCATCGAGCTCACCGTCGTCGGCCCACCGGAGGCTGTTGTCTCGGTGACCCTGTCCGGTCGTCACCTCGAGGTGACACTGGCAGATCTCTTGGTCACGCCCCATCGGGAGCTGCCCGGCGATCCGGGCGCCTTCCACATCCAGCCGGGCATCGGCGGACTGTCCGGTCTCGGCCGCTCTGCGCTCGACCTCACCTGGATCGACGACGACGACGCGCCTGCCTTCTACTACGTGCGGGTCTTCCAGGTCGACGGGGAGATGGCGTGGTCATCGCCTATCTGGGTCGCCCCAGGTCGAGGCCTCGATCCGCCGAAGGGCTGAGCTCAGCCGTCGCGGTCTCGAGCGAGGGCGTGTTCGCGATCAGCTGCCGGGTGTACGGCTGCTGCGGGTCGGCGAGCACCTGGGCGGTCTCGCCGTGCTCCACGATGTTTCCCTCGGAGAGCACCACCACCTTCTGCGCGATCGAGCGCACCAGCGGCAGGTTGTGGGTGACGAAGACCATGGACAGGCCGAGGTCACGTTGCAGCTGTCCGAGCAGCTCGACGATGGCCGCCTGCACACTCACGTCGAGTGCGGAGGTGACCTCGTCGCAGACCAGGATCGACGGTGCGGAGATCAACGCACGCGCGATGGCGACGCGCTGGCGCTCCCCCCCGGAGAGCTGGTCGGGATACCGGTTGGCGTAGCTCGCCGACAGCGACACCTGCTCCAGCATCTCCCCGACCCGGTGAGCGGCGTCGCGCTTGCCCGAGGCAATGCCGAAGACGGCCAGGGGCTGCCCCACGGTCTCGCCGACGGTCTTGCGGGGGTTCAGTGAGCCGTAAGGATTCTGGAAGATGTACTGGATCTGCCGACGGGACTCCGTGCCGCGCGCCCGGGCGGACTTCTCCAGCTCCTTGTCGCCCAACCGGATGCTGCCTGCCCAGTCGCGGTGCAGGCCGGCTATCGAGCGGGCCGTCGTCGTCTTTCCGGACCCGGACTCTCCTACCACCGCAAGGCACTCATGGTGCGCCAGCTGCAGGCTGATCGAGTGCAGCACCTCGACCTTGCCGTACGACGCAACGACGTTCTCGAGCGTGAGCACTGCAGTGTCCCAATCTGCCGGTACGAAGTCGACGGGATCACCGGTCTTGGCATTCCTCTGGGCCAAGACCTCGGATGCACGGATGCAACGCGCACTGTGCTCAGACCCGACCTGGTCCAGCGGCGGCACCTCCGCGTCGCACTCCGGGATGTGCATCGTGCAGCGGGGGGCGAAGGCGCAGCCCGGAGGACGCCTCCCGGGCGAGGGCGCATGCCCGGGGATCCCGACCAGGCTGCGACCGCCGGTGAGACGCGGGATCGCGCCGACCAGCCGTCGGGTGTACGGGTGCGCCGAAGACTCGAACAGCTCGTCGGCGAGGCCGAGCTCGACCACCCGCCCGGCGTACATGACCGCGACCCGACGGGCCAGCGCCGCGACGACGGCGAGGTCGTGGCTGACGTAGAGCGCAGCGACGTTGTGCGCGGCCGCGAGCTCGCGCACCGTCGCGAGCACCGTCGCCTGCGTGGTGACGTCGAGACCCGTGGTCGGCTCGTCGAGCACGATCAGCCGCGGCCGGTTGGCGAACGCCATCGCGAGACCGACCCGCTGCTGCTGACCGCCGGAGAGCTCGTGCGGGTAGCGACGGAGGTACTTCGGGTCATCCGACAGCGCGACCTCGCGCATCATCTCCGCGATGCGCGCGTCGTGGTCGTGACCGCGACCCGAGCCGTGCGCCTGCAGCACCTCGCGCAGTTGGATGTCGATCCGCAGAGCCGGGTTCAGCGACGATGCCGGATCCTGAGGGACGTAGGAGATGTCCGAACCGCGGAGCTCACGCAGCCGCTCGTCGTCGAGCTGCAGGATGTCCTCGTCGCCCAGCAGCACCTCGCCGCCTGCGATGCGAAGACCTCGGCGGGCATGTCCGAGCAGGGCGAGCCCGACCGTGGTCTTACCGGATCCGGACTCGCCGACGACGCCGAGCACCTCTCCGGGGGCGATGTCGAACGACACGTCGTTGACCACCGGAACGTGCCCGGAAGAGGTCTCGATGTGCAGGTTCCGAACGCTCACCGCTGCCCGCGCGAGCTCCGGCCTCGAGTGCTGTGCCGTGCTCACTCGTCACCGCGTTCTCGGTCGATGCCGGCCGCTGTGCGGGCGATGCCGTCGCCAAAGAGACCCGTGCCCATCGTCAGCAGGGCGATGGCGATGATCGGTGCCAGTGCCCCCCAAGGCTGGGTCGAGAGCGCGATCTGGTTCTGCTGGATCATAGTTCCCCAGTTGGCACCGTTGGGATCCGGGGCGAGCCCGAGGAAGGCAAGCGCCGCGATGACGCCGATGGAGTAGGTCAGCCGCAGGCTCGCCTCGACCATCATGGGCCCGAGGATGTTGGGCAGCAGTTCACCGGTCAGGATCCGCACTCGCGACAGGCCCATCGATTCCGTCGCCGCCACGAAGTCGCGCTCGACCACCGGCTGCGCCGCTCCGCGTGCGACACGCGCCACGCGTGGAGCGGTGGTCACTGCGATCGCCGCGATGATCACCCAGGTCTGTGCACCCACGAGGCTCACCGCCACCAGCGCGAGCATGATCTGGGGGAAGGCCATGATCACGTCCATCGCGCGCATCAGGACGTCGTCGAGCGCGTTGCGGGCGTAGGCAGCCACCAGACCGATCGCCACCCCGAAGACGAGTCCGATGGCGGTGGAGACGATGGCCATGACGAGGATTCCGCGACCGCCGTACAGGAAGCGGCTGAACACGTCCTGACCTAGGTAGTCCGAGCCGAGGAGCCCTGCGTCACCGCCCGGTGGGGAGTTCGGGATAGCGACGAACTCACTCGGCGTGTGCGGGGCGACGAAGGGCCCGATGACGGCGACAGCCACCAGGAGCAGCACGAAGGACGCACCGATCCGGGTCCGCCACAACCTGAGGGACCGCGTGACGAGCGTGGACGACCGCACCGGTGGCGTAGGGGTATCCACGCCATGGGTCAGGTTCTCGACGGATTGGCTCACAGACGGGTCCTCAGACGTGGGGTCACCAGGATGGTCGCCACATCGGCGAGCAGGTTGAGCAGGACGTAGACGGCGGCGATGAGCATCGCCAGGGCCTGGACCACCGGGATGTCGTGGTTGACCACAGCGTCCTGCAGCGAGCTCCCGATCCCGGAGTAGTTGAAGACATACTCGATGACGACGACTCCTCCGGCGAGGTACGCCAGGCTGATGGCGATCACCTGGAACACCGGACCGATGGCGTTGGGCAGCGCGTGCCGGATGAGGACTGTGCGCTCGGGCAGCCCTTTGAGCCGAGCCATCTCGACGTAGTCGCTCTCGAGCACCTCGACCATGGAGGCCCGCATGATGCGCGCGACATAGGGCGCCACCGCGATGACCAGCGTCGCCGTGGGCAGGACCAGCTCCGCGGGAGCGTCCCAGGGACGTTCCCCGGGCGCGATCGTGCTGATGGCGGGCAGCACATTCAGAACGGTCGTGGCGAAGAGGATGACCAGCAACAGGGCGACCACGAACTCAGGCAGGGCGGCCAGCACCAGCATGAGGTTCGACGTGACGGTGTCGAACGCCTTCTCGCGGCGCAGGGCTGCCCAGGATCCGAGCGCGATGGACAGCGGGATGGAGATCACGGCCGCGCACAGGACGAGCACCGAGGAGTTCACCAGCCGGGAACCGAGCAGCTGCGACACCGGCGCCTGGGCGGCCAGAGAGCTGCCGAGGTCCCCTTGGAGCAGTCCGCCTGCCCAGGAGAGGTACTGCCCGAGCACGGACTGGTCGAGGTTCAGCTGCTTCTGCAACACCGCCAGGCTCTCCGGCGTGGCATTGCGGCCCAGGATCGCGCGGGCCGGGTCGCCGAGGGCCTGGGTCGCAGCGAAGACGAGGACGGAGACGAGGAAGAGGACGAGGACGCCGAGCAGCAGCCGCCGGACGACGAAGGCCGCGATGCCTCCGTGTCGCAGCCAGGTCATCGGATGTCCCGCGTTTCAGGCGAACCAGATAGTGCGATACCCGTGCCCGAAGGTCGCGAGATTCAGCGTTCCCTTGCTGGGGCTCAGGCCCGCCACCTTCGGTGAGTGTCCGTCGATGAGGCTGCCGAAGAACGGGATGATGTAGCCGCCGTTCTCGTACTCGAGCCGCTGCATCTCCATCTGCAGCTCGTTCCGCTTCGCTTCGTCGGTGGCAGCCAGCGCCTGCTGGTAGAGCGAGGCGAAGTTCGACCCCTCGCCCGACTTCGGCGGCCAGTGGGTCTCGTTGTACGGCGCCGAGGGCAGCGAGCCCTGCTGCACCTGGTTGAGGTAGCCCCGGGTCCCCCAGAAGTCGACCGAGAACGCCAGCTTGAGGTATTGGTCGCCGTAGTAGTTGGGGATGTTCTTCACATTGACCGTGACCCCGGCCTCCTTGGCCTGGGTGGCGAAGACGGTCGCCAGCGAGACCATCCCGGCCGCACCGTTGGTGGTGTTCAGGTCGACGGTGAGCCCCTCGGCGCCTGCTGCCTTGAGCAACGACTTGGCCTGGTCGATGTCCTGGGTGCGCTGGGGCAGCGAGTCGTTGTAGCCGGGGTCGAACGGCGCGTAGAGGTCGTTGGCCAGGAACCCGTAGCCGGACGCGATCTGCTGGATCATGGCCTCGCGGTCGACGATGAGCCGCATCGCCTGGCGCACGCGGTTGTCGTCGAACGGAGCCATGTCGATGGCCATGCACAAGGGCACCCATCCACCGGTCTTGGAGATCAGTGGCACCATGGAGTTCGACTCCAGGACCTTGACCTGCGACGTCGGCACATCGGTCATGGCGTCGATCTGACCGCCCAGGAGGGCGTTGACCTGGGCCGTAGAGTCGGCGAAGTTGGTGATCGTCACCGTGTCGAAGTAGGACTCCCGCCAGTAGTTCGGATGGCGTTCGCTCACGCTCTCCTGGCCGGGGGTGAAGCTCTTGAGCTTGTAGGCGCCGGTGCCGATCTGGTCGGACGGGAAGGCCTTGTAACCGACCGGGACCATGCCGAAGGTGTAGCTCGCCAGGGTCTGCGGCACCGTGGAGTCCGGTGACTTCAGGGGCAGTCGGACGGTGTACTTGTCGAGCTTCTTGATGCCGGCGACATCGAAGGTGGCGGTCGCGGCGAACCCGGTCAACCCGTTCTCCTCGGTGGCGATCCGCTGCAAGGAGTAGACGACGTCGTCCGCCGTCATCGTCTTGCCGTTGTGGAACTCGATGCCCTTGCGCAGGCTGATGGTGTACTGCGTCGGACTGTCGGCCACCACGTCTTCTGCCAGACCGTCCTTGGTGAGCTGGTAGTCGTCGTCGAAGGTCAACAACGTCTCGAAAGCGCTCACCAGGCGAGCCTGGTCCGGCTTCGTGATGATGTTCTGGCCGTCGAAGATGTCCTTGGCCCCACCACCGGTGACGCCGAGCCGGAAGTTGCCTCCTCGCTTCGGAGACCCCGTCGGTGCCGGGTTGCCACTGCCTGAGGGCTGAGAGCCGCTGCAGGCGGCCAGGCCGGTGGTGAGCGCCACCCCCGCCGCTCCGGCGAAGAGCTGGCGCCGGGTGACCGAGGTACCGAACACGCTGCTGTTCACGCTTCCGCGCTGGTCCTTGCTGGCGCCGAATCCTGGTGTCCCCATTGCGTTCATGCCGTGGCCCCTCAGTTCCCGTTCACTCGTCGGTGCAGGTGCCCCGAAAGACGGTTCCGACCCTGAATATCCGTCATTCACATCGTGAGACGAACGTCACCTAGTTTGATCGCCCTGTCAACACTCCTCGCCACGCCTTTACCGAAAAGTCACCGGATCCTGCCGCACCTGGTCGGGCGATCCGCATGATTGATTCGACGACGGGGCCGGGTTAGGTTTCGGTGACCATCCCCATGCCGGAGACGACACCATGAGCTCCATCGCCAGAGTCCCGGGTATGAGTGCCACGCCTTCCCCCTTGACGCTGGACCGGACACTGGTCCCGGGAGCAGTTGTGCGAGCGGGCACCATCGGTCCCTACCGCTCCCTTGCCGGGGCGCCCGGTGAACCACATGTCGTCCGCACCGAGCTGGCGGACAGGTCCAGCGACCTGAGCCTGGAAGACCGCCGGCCCCTTCTGGCTTTCGCGCACGCGACCGACCTGCAGCTGGCCGATGTGCAGTCACCTGGTCGGTTCGAGTTCTGCAACCGGCACGTGGACGACCCCCGCTTCGACCTCCTGGTCCCGATGCATCGCCCCCAGGAGGCCCTCACCGCACGTGCCGCACAGGCGATGGTGCGCACGCTGAACTCCCTACGCCACGGACCCGTCGGTGGAGCCGAGGTCTCGCTCGTCCTCACCACCGGGGATGCGATCGACAACGCCCAGTGGAACGAGCTGCGGATGTTCCTCGCTCTCTTCGAGGGCGGCCTCGTCCGGCCGGGGTCGGGCGGGCCCCGATACGAGGGCGTCCAGTCTCTTGACTGGGGCGACGACAGCTACTGGAGGCCGGACGGCGACGGGACCACCGTCTCCGACTGGTACCAACGACGCCACGGCTTCCCTCATCTGCCGGGTCTGCTCGAGCGCGCGCTTATGGAGTTCCACGCGGACGGGCTGCACCTGCCGTGGCTGGCGTGCTTCGGCAACCACGAGGTTCTGGTCCAGGGCATGGGAAAGATGACCGAGCCGCTGCAGCGACAGCTCGTGGGCTCGAGCAAGTCGAGGGGCCCGTTGACCGGTGTGGACGTGGCCACGCTCCACGAGCTTTTCATCGAGTCCCCGGAGCGACTCCTGGTCGGCAGCCAGCACCCGGTGACCGCAGATCCCGACCGTCGTGCGGTGAGCCGTGAAGAGTTCGTCGATGCCCACTTCTCGCCGCTCTCTCGACCACTCGGGCACGGCTTCACGGCTGTGAACCGCCGCTCCGGCACCGCCTACTACGTCCACGACGTCGGCGCCGTGCGGTTCATCTGCCTCGACACCACCTCGGCCGAAGGTGCGGCCGACGGCTGCCTGGACGAGGACCAGGCTCGATGGCTCCGAGACCGGTTGGACGAGGTGCACTCCCACCGCTTCACCGCGGAGGGGACCAGGGTTCCCACCGGCGGGACCGACCGGCTGGTCGTGCTGTTCTCACACCACGGCATGGACACCATGACCAATACCCGGCCCGCCACCCGCATGTCACCGCCCAGTCTCGCCGGCCGACGACGTGTCGGTGGGCCTGAGCTGAGGGACCTGCTGCACCGCTACGGCAACGTCCTGGCCTGGCTGAACGGTCACACGCACCGAAACCGGGTGACCCCACGACCTGACCCGGCGGCGCGCAACGGAGGCTTCTGGGAGATCAGCTCATCTGCGTTGATGGACTGGCCGTGCCAGGCCAGGCTCGTGGAGCTGCTCGACAACCGGGACGGCACGCTCTCGGTGGTGTGCACCATGGTTGACCACGACGGCGCGGTGCGTCCTGAACCGGACATGCCCTGGACCGGACGGTGGCTTGCGGGCATGCACCGCGAGCTGGCAGGCAACGAGCCGTGGCGGGGCTTCACCTCGACGGCCAGGGGCGACCTCGGTGACCGCAACGTCGACCTACGGCTGCCGGCGCCGTTCCCACTGACGTGACTGAATCCATCATGTCACTATGGCGCCCATGACCACCTCGTCGGATCTCGCCAAGCTCAGGGCCGACGGCGCTCAGCCCGCACGGGTCCAGTCGGTCGACCGCGCGCTCAGGCTGTTGGAGGGCGTGGCGGCCGCAGCGCCGCGAGGCGAGACCGTGGCGGAGCTCGCCACACTCTGCGACATCAACCGGGCGACGGCCTGGCGGCTTCTCGGCACGTTGGAGGCTCACCGACTAGTGGAGCGCGACCCGAGCACCAACCGGTACCAGGTCGGCTTCGCACTGATCAGGATGTCGGCCGGCGCGGGCTACGACGGTCTGTTGAGGACGACGCGTCCGATCCTCGAGCGGGTGTCAGCACAGACCGGCGAGACCGCTGATCTCGCGGTGGCCGGGCTGCACGGCGTGACGTACGTCGGTGAGGTGGCGCCACCGTCGGTCCTGGCGGTCAACTGGCTCGCCCGCGAGGTCCCGTTGCACGCCACCTCCACAGGCAAGGCATTCCTCGCGTGGCTTCCTCCGGAGGAGGCGCTCGGATTCCTGGAGACGCCTCTGCGTGGCTACACCGACACCACGGTGACGGATCCGGGCCGGTTGATGAGTGAGCTGGCCGAGATCCGCGCTAGGGGCTACGCGGACTGCGCCGGTGAGCTGGAACCAACCTTGTACGGCGTGTCCGCGCCGGTCCTCGACGCGGCAGGGAGCAGGCCGGTGGCCGTGTTCAGCATCTGGGGGCCGGTGAACCGGGTCCCCGTGTCACGGTTCTCGGCTCTGGGCCTGGTGGCGATCGAGGCGGCCGCCGACGTACGCGCTGCCATGACCGCCTGAGTCGGCCCGGCGGCAGGTCGCTGGGTCTCTTGACAACCCGGCTGTTCCGTAGCAGCGTTTCATATCGTGCGACGGTTGCTCACATAGTGCGGAGCTGTTGCTGTCAGGCGAGATCACCGGAACGGTCGGCAGGAGGACCACATGGCACAACCGCGCAAGGTCATCATCACGTGTGCGGTGACAGGAGCGGGACACACTCCGACGATGTCGCCACACCTCCCCTTCACGGTCAAGGACGTGGTCAGCCAGTCCGTGGCGGCCGTCGAGGCAGGCGCGTCGATCATCCATCTCCATGCTCGAGACCCGCGGGACGGGAGACCGACCGCCGACCCTGCAGTCTTCCTCGAGTACCTCAAGGGGATCAAGGACTCCACCGACGCAGTCGTGAGCATCACCAGCGGCGGCGGGACCGGGATGTCGGTGGCCGAACGGCTGCGGGTGATCTACGAGACGAAGCCCGAGCTGTGCACGTTGAACCTCGGGACGTTCAACTACGGCAGCTTCCCGATGATCGCGAAACACGCCGGCGCCTGGAAGTTCGACTGGGAGGAGCCGTACCTCGAGAGCACCCGGGTGGAGCCGTTCGTCAGCACCTTCGCGGACATGGAGCACATGCTGACGGACGTCGGTCCGCAGACGGGTGCGCGCTTCGAGTACGAGGCCTACGACATCGGCCACCTCTACACCCTGGCCTACTACCTCGAGGCCGGGCTCGTGAAGCCGCCGATCTTCCTGCAGACCATTCTCGGCGTGATGGG
>Ga0136611_10002582_pt1 | contig 12628 bp, 11 predicted proteins | sample AntDrymUQ2232306_2_FD_106645 | JGI IMG/M metagenome (GOLD analysis project Ga0136611, IMG submission 106645) | Polar desert sand microbial communities from Dry Valleys, Antarctica - metaG UQ223 (23.06) | ecosystem: Environmental > Terrestrial > Soil > Desert | place: Antarctica: Dry Valley... | reverse complement strand
GGCAATGCCGGTGATCCGGACCTGGTGCTCGGTGAGGGTGGCGTCGTGGTCGATGTCGCGGAAGGTGAGGGTGGCGCCGGCCTCCCAGGCGGTCCAGAGGTCGGCGGCGAGCTGGCGGCCGGAGCGGGGTTCGGCGCCGCCGTCGCGGCGGATCGCGCCGTCGCGGGCGTGGAGGCTGAACTGCCAGCGGCGGCGGCGGGCCGGGGTGTCGAGCAGCTCGTAGTCGGCCCAAACGCCGGCGAGGATCGGTGCCCAGTCGAGGACGCCGGACCAGCTCACGCGCAGCTGCAACCACCGCGATGTGACGCCGGCGGGAAGGGCGGCTTCGAGTTCGCGGATCCGGGTGCTGGATACGGTCGTGGTCAGCATGGCGGCCTGGACGAACGTGGCCCCGCCGTCGACGGAATAGTCCAGGGCGATCGTCACCGGGTCGACGGAGCCGGCCAGGCCGCGGGCCTCGGGGGTGGCGAAGCTGGCGCCGACCTTGCCCCAGGCCTTGGGCTTGTCGCGCTGGCCGCAGTCGAGCAGGCTGCTCAGCCACTCCCCAGCGGCGCGGTAGGTCTGCAGGGTGGAGCCGCGGTAGACCAGCCGGGAGAGGTCGGCGACGAGCGACCCGGCGACGCCGCCCGACCGGAGCACTTCGAGGTCCATGTTGCCGGCGCCGGAGAGGGCGATCGGCCAGATGCGCAGGATCCCGCCGGCCGCCTCGTGCTCCATCCGCCACCAGCCGGAGCCCTCGAAGCACCAGAGCTCGGAGGCGCCGTCGCGCGACTTCAGGGCGACGACCAGGTAGCCGGCCGAGACGGTGGCGCCGAAGCACTCGACCCCGTCCGGGCCGACCGCCCGCCAGCGGTCCTTGGCCTGGCTCGGGTCCCACTCCATCACCCGGTTGGCGAGCCAGGTGTAGAGCTTGCCGCCGATCATTCCACAATGATCGACGATGGCCGATCCGCTTGCGCTGGACGGACCGAGACATCGACCCGCTGCCCGCAGATTAGTCGGCCTCGCTAAACGCGGTGAAGTAGGCAGTCAACAGTCCCAGTAGCGGTGTACTCTGGGACCCTTCCCAGGCGCCGCACCCCTTGCGACCCCTATCGAGCGGGCACGCTTCGGAGGGGAGTGGGTGCCCGGCGGGGTTGGTCGCGTGGCGGGAAGGAATGAGGGAAGGGTGGTCGGATGATCGAGGAGTTCGTAGACGACGACGGTGGCTATCTCCGCTGGCTCTCCGCCAATCCCGCCGGCTTCGTGGTCAACGCTTACCGGCGGCCGACCCCGGACTACTTGGTGCTCCACGCGGCCACCTGCCGGACCATTTTTGGCACCCCAACCCGAGGGCGGCGGTGGACCGCCGACTACCTCAAGGCCTGTTCGCCGGACCGGTCCGACCTCGAACGGTGGGCGCGGGAGGTTGGTGGACACTTGCACCCGTGTGGCCGCTGCCGCCCATATCGGTTGGGCGGGTCGCGCTCATCCCAAACCGTCGCCATTGTCCATTAATCTGTTTTGCTGAGCACGACGGACGTGCGGCGTGCAAACATTGAGTATGATATACTATAGATAGAACTGAAACTGATTATAGTTCAATTGGTTACGTAGTGCCGATTGCGATAATTGCCTTTTCCGTCCCCCCCTGGGTCGTTTCTCCTTATCCAGAAGGACGATATTTTTGCCGCCGGCGGGTTCTGTGCCCACCGCTCGTGAAAGAAATTCTTCTATGTTGAATTGCGAAGAACGCTCGCTCAACGGTCGCGCGGCGGCGCACGCGCTGCACGCAAAACACCAATCACAACACCTGACCGCGCCGGGGACCGCCGCTTTCCTGGCGAAGTTCGAGGACGAAGTCGACCCGATGCGCGTCCTCCCGCCCGAGGAGCGCCGGCGCCGCGCCGCCCACGCCCTGAAGGCGTACATGGCCCGGTTGGCGCTCAAGTCGGCCCAGGTCCGCCGCGACCGCGCCGACCGGGGGGCAGCGGACCAACTCCGAACCATGGTCAAAACAATCCAGGACCTGATCGATCCGGCGCAGCCCGGGGAGGGTCGCTGATGGCGACGATAGCTCCCCCCAAACCCGCGCCCCCGACCCGCCGCCGCTCCGGGCCAGGCCCCCACGCGAACGACCCGCTCCGCTCCGCCGTCATGGCGGTCTTTCAGGCAGCGGTCGGGCAGATTTTCAATGCCGCCGAGGTCTCGGTGCTCGTCCGCAAGCGCGTCGAGACCATCCAACCCGTGCTCGCCGCGCTGGTGGCCGAGGGCGCGCTCAACGGCGACGCGGACCTGTATTGCCTCCTCCCCGAACGCATGGGGAAGCGGAAGTCGGCGAAGCCCTTCGGGCACCCGAACAGCGGCCCTGCTCAATAGGGCACGAGCGGCTGCCAATTCGGCCAATAGCGGCCGGCAAGCGCAAGTCCGAGAGGATCGAGTAGCCGAAGCGATTTTTATTTCAATAATGGCAAAGCCGCCTCGTGGTGACGAACAGAAGGGGGCTTCACTCAAAGGATGCGACTATGTATCAGTATACCTCATCACACACCGACGACATCGAAAACCATATCGACATGAAGCACCACGCCCCGGCATATGCCCAGCGCGGCTGGCTGATCTTCCCCGTCCACTCGACCGAGAACGGCGCCTGTTCCTGCGGCAAACCCGGGTGCGACCGACCGGGGAAGCATCCGTATGGCAAGCTGGTCCCACACGGCCAACGGGATGCCTCGTGCAACGAAGCGACGGTGGCCGCTTGGTGGGATGCCGCCCCCAACGCCAACATCGCCGTCCAGACCGGGGCCAACTCCGGGCTGGTGGTCCTGGACGTGGACGGGGAGGACGGCTCCCTCTCCCTCCAGGGGTACGAGATTCCCGAGACGGTCAAAGCCCGGTCGGGGAGGAGCGACGGCGGGGAGCACCACTACTTCCAGCACCCCGGCGATCCGGTCAAATCCACCCGCATCCTCCGCCAGGACTCCGGGCTGGACACCCGGGGGGATGGCGGTTACGTGATTCTGCCCCCCAGTTCGCACCGGTCCGGGAACCGGTACGAGTGGATCGTCGCCCCCGGGTCGGGGACCCGCTTCGCCCTGCCGCCCGGGTGGCTCATCGACGCGGCCGGTGACAAGCGGGGCAGGAAGGATGACGGTGATGCAGCGGCCCAACCCTTGCACGTCACCGAAGCCCGGAACATCTACCTCACCTCCAAGGCCGGCGGCTTGAGGAGACAGGGGCTGGACGAGGACATCCTCCTGGAAGCCCTGAGGCGGCACAACGACGCGGTTTGTCGCCCCCCGCTCCCGGATGAGGAAGTTGTTCGCATCGCCGGCAACGCGATGCGCTGGCCCCCTGGCCCACTCATCGCCCCGGGCTTCGAACGCGTCGCCGACGAGATGCCCGACCTCGCCGATCTGCCCGACATTCTCCGGACCGCTCCCAGCACCGACACCGGCAACGCTGAGTGCTTCGCCGCACTCCACGCCGAGCGGTTCCGCTACTGCACGACCCAGAAGGCGTGGTACGCGTGGACCGGCACCCACTGGACCGGGGACGAATCCGGGGCGGCGACACGGTCGATGATCGCGACGGCCCGGCGGAGGACAATGACCGCCTCCGGTCTGCACAAGGACGAAGCGGACAGGCTCCGCGCCTTCGCCAAGCAGTCCGAGAACTACGGAAAACTGCAAGCGGCGCTCTCGGTGGCGAGGTCACTCAAGCCCTTCCCCGTCCACGTCACCGACTTCGACCCCGACCCGTACCTGCTCGGCACGGCCAACGGGGTCCTCGATCTGCGGACGGGCCAGTTCCGCGACGCCCGCCCGGCGGACATGCTCTCCCGCGTCTGCGGCGTCGCCTACGAGCGCGAGGCGAAGTGCCCCCGCTGGCAGCAGTACTTGGGCGAGGTGTTCGACGGCGACGATGAGGTCGCGCGGTTCGTCCAAAAGGCCGTCGGCTACTCCCTGACCGGCGACGTCCGGGAGCACAAGTTCTTCGTCCTCCACGGCGACGGCCGCAACGGCAAGAGCACCCTGCTCTCGGTGCTGGTCAAGATGCTGGGCGACCACGCCGCCGTGACCCCGTTCGCCACGTTCGACGCCGACCACAAGAGCGCGACGGGCAACGACCTCGCGGCGTTGCGGGGGACCCGGCTCGTCATCGCCTCGGAGAGCGAGCAGCAGAAGCGCCTGGCCGAGGCCCGGGTCAAGTCCATCACTGGCGGCGACGCCATCACGTGCCGGTTCCTCTACGGCGAACTGTTCAGCTACGACCCCCAGTTCAAGATTTGGCTGGCGACCAACCACCTGCCCCACGTCCGGGGCGACGACGACGGCATCTGGAGCCGGATTGTCCCGATTCCGTTTGCCCGGAAGTTCGAGGGTGAGGCGCAAGACAAGACGCTGAAGGACCAGCTCCTCGCGGAACTGCCCGGCATCCTCAACTGGGCGGTCGAGGGCTGCCAAATGTGGCAGGCGGAGGGGCTGGAGTTGCCCGAGGTCCTGAGGCACGGGGCCGACGAGTACCGGGAGCGGATGGACGACTTCGGGCAGTTCTTCGCCGACAAGTACGAATCCGCCTCCGCCGACGCACGGGTCGCGAAGGCGGCGTTCTACCGGGCGTACCAGCAGTGGTGCGACGACAACGGCGTGTTCGCCGTGTCCCACAAGACCCTGACGGGCATCATGCTGAAGCGGGGGTACCGGGACATGCAGTCGAACGGCCGGTACTGGCTCGGCTTCAAGTCCCGGGACCCCCACGCGGACCGGGACGTTTCCACCATCCACGACGTGATGCCAGCAATGGACCCCGGGGGGGCGACCTAGTCCACCGGCGGGGACTCGCCGGCCGCCGACCTCAGTTCCGGCGGTCGCCCCCGTCCAACCCGGGGTTTGGACAGGTTGGACAGGTAATTCTAACTCGTCCAGAAACGAAGGGGGATGTATTTATACGGGCAAACCCGGAAGATGTGTATTTGACCTGTCCAACCTGTCCAAACCTGCGGACGAGGACGCGGCAGTTGCCCAGGTCGGGGAGCGGGTTGGGGCAACCGCGTTGGCGCTGGGGGAAGCCGTGGAAGCCCTGGCCTTGGCGGAACGGGACCGGGCCGCCGGCCTCGGTGGGGAGGGCATCGCCTGACGGCCCCGATACATCGGCAACTAGTTGGCCCCAGCGCCAGCGGTAGCCTGCACCCACCACCCCACCGGGCCGGTACCCCAGCAGGCGGCACCCGAGACGCCACGCTGGGGGCGGTATCCCCCGGGCTGGCCGGGAAATCCTCAAGCCCCTGACAAGGATCGGGCGCGAAGGTCGGCTTGCCGGAAATCCGGCGCCTCGGCGGGCTGGTGGTCCACGCCGGGGCCGCTCGGGGGTGTCCGTGGCGACCTCCGACTTCACGGCCCCGGCCAGGAAGCACGCGCACGAGGGGGGCATCGAGTTGGTCGCCGGCGCAGCGCTCCGCGCCTTCCTCGATCGGGGCGTTCGGGAGCGCCCGGGCGTCGGACCCCGGGGGCGGTAAGTGTTGTAGGGGGATGGTTATGCGGCTGGCGCCGGGCCTGGGCCAGTTGGCATACCCTGCAAGTTCGGCGAGCATGAGTCGCTCACCAGGGGGCAGCCGGGTGGGTGCGGCTCCTGGCCGCTCACTCGGCGAACTTTCGCTCGGTCACAGTGGTCCCGGTACCGGGCGCCATTGCCACGGGGTCGAGCCGAATCACGGTAACATTCGCTCTGGTCGAAGGAGCGACTGCTGGACCGGCGGAGTCGATCGGAATGGATGACGCACCCGAGGGACGGGGCTACCACCTGGCGGTGTTCTCCCCGCAGACGTGGGAGGAGTTCCTCGCCGCCGGGGCTTCGGTCATGGGCTTCCCGGACAAGCGGTGGGGCGACCTCCAACGCCTGGCCCCAGGGGACGTCCTCCTCTGCTACCTCTCGGGGACCAAGCTCCTGGTCGGGGCATTGGAGGTTGCCTCCGAGCCGTTCCGGTCCACCGACCGCATCTGGGCCGAGGGCGACTTTCCCAGCCGGGTGCGGGTGCGGGAGGTGGTGCGCCTGGCGGCCGAGACCGGCGTGCCGATCGAGGCGCTGCGCGACCGGCTCTCCTTCTTCCGGACCCACCCCAAGGAATGGAGTTGGGCGCTGCGACCTTCGCCCCGGCGTTGGACCGTCGCCGACGGCGAGGCAGCGCTCGCGGCGATGCTCGCGGCGGCCGAGCGGGCTCCGCTTCCCCGCGTGGACGCTGAGACCACACCACCCCCACCAGCCAACGCGCCGGCACCCGATCCCTCGCCCCACAACGGGTCCCAGTCGCCCGAAACGCCCCCGCCCCCGGTGGTGGTGCCGCCGGCAGAGGCCGAGCTGCCAGAGCCGGACCTGGTGCCGGCAGCGCGGGCGCACGAGGAAATCCAGTGGCTGCTGCTCAAGCTGGGCAGCGACATGGGCCTGGACGTCTGGGTAGCGCGCAACGACCGGGGCGGGGGATTCGGCGGGCACCGCTTCGCCGACCTCCCCCGCCTGCTCGACCGCCTGCCCCGCCAGTTCGACGAGGTCACGCACCGGACGATCGAGCTGATCGACGTGCTCTGGCTGCGGGGTACGGCCATCGTCGCCGCGTTCGAGATCGAGAGCACGACGGCGATCTACTCGGGGCTGCTGCGGATGGCCGACCTGATCACCATGCAGCCGAACGTCGACATCCCGCTCTACCTGGTCGCGCCGGACGCGCGGCGGCGGCAGGTCATGGACCAAGTCAACCGGCCGACCTTCGCCCGGGCGCTACCCAAGCCCTTGACCCGGGTGTGCCGGTTCCTCCCCTTCTCGGTGCTGAAGGAGCAGGTGGAGCGGCACGCAGCGGTGGTTCGGTTCCTCAGCCCGGAGTTCCTGCAGGACGTGTCGGAGTCCTGCGCGCCGGACCGCTGAGGCGACCGACGTAGGGCTAGCCGCTGTACCAACTGACGCCGCAGCCATAACAGGTGACGAGTTCGCGGCCGTTAGCACCAGGCGCCCGGAGCCATGTCCCCGGGTCGTGCGGACAGGTGGACTCAAGCACGCGGTCGAGCAACGACGAGGCGGCGGCGAGATCAACGTCGACCTCGCCTGACACGGCGCGGTCGATGGTCTGGCGTGCTGTGACGATGTGCGCCCGCTGCTGGCGGGCCAGGGGATGGTCGCGCGGTCGGGACAAGGCATCTGCCTCCCCTCAGCCCCCGGTCAAAGCCGCCGAGAAACGGTGGCAGAAGTCGGCCAAGCCTTTCCCACACAGAGTCCCATCCCGCATCTCTCCCCGTGACTGTTCCGTGGCAGTCTTGCAAACCAGGCTCAAGCCATTCGCCGTGTTCGGCGCGCGACGGATCACGATCACTGCCCGCGCCCCCGGCGGAGTTGTTGGGCCGCCGCGTACTCCTTACTCAAGTCGAAACCGATATCCTGCTCGGGAGCGAATTGCTTGAAGGCTACGTACATCAGGCTCATGAGGTGAAGCCCCGTGAACTCTCCGGGGATCGACCCGAGCGTGTAGGTCGTGCCCGGGTTGTTCACGTCGACGCCGCGCCGGCCAAGCAGCGCGATCTCGAACCCAACCGCCTGCACCTCCTCCGGACGCATCTGCTCGAACCGTTCGAGCGCGCCGAGGCAGTACATGACCGCGTCCATGCGGACATCACCCCCGCCGGCGCGGAGATGCTGGTGCGCGATGCGGCTCCTAGCCCGTCGGGCCAGTTCCGCGAGGTCCGTGGACGGATCGGTGGCGATCGTCGCCTCGTACAGCGCGTCTGCTTCGTCGGGGTCACCTTCGCCGCCGAAATCATCGAGCGTGCGCGCCAGCCCAAAGGCGCTCGCCTGATCCTGGGGCAAGAGCCGATACGCCTCGCGGAAGTGCTCGACGGCGCGCTCCCGCTCGCCAGCGTTCGCCAGGACCGCGGCGAGGTTGCGGTGGGCGTACCCGTTCGCGGGGTCCCGCGCGATGGCCTGTTCCAGGCGGCGTCGTGCGCCGGTTGAATCCCCTGCCCGGTGGAGGGCGACACCCAGCGCGACGAGCGCGTCAACGTTGCCGGGGTCCCGGTGGACGACCTTCAAGAGATGCAACTGGGCCGTGTCGAGTTCGCCGAGGTCGCTCAGCGCCATGCCGAGGTTGTGGTGGACGTCGGTGTTGTTCGGCTCAAGCGCGACGAGGGCCTTCAAGAGGGGCACCGCGCCCCGGATGTCGCCTGCAGCGAGGCGTCCGGCGGCTCGCTCGAACAACCCGCGCTCGTCCCCGGCGGGTGCTAGGGTGACGATGATCCGGTCCGCACCGAAGTTTACCGTGACCTCGCCACCAAGTTCCTCAAGTTCGCGTTCAAAGTAGGCCGTAACAGCCTGGCGGAACTCTTCGCTTCCCACCGCCCGAGCGTGGGGCGGGAGTTGGTCGAGATCGAAATCGTCTAGGCCGATTTCGAAAGTCATCGGCCCGGGAGCAGTCATCGTCGCCGAACCCTCCCCGTTCCAGGAGCGCAGGTGCCCATTAGAATCGACGTTGGGGCGGCGCTCCCACGGCAACGATTGGTGCCAGCGCCGGCCCGTGCATCACCCCCCGTGCTCATGGCTCAAGCGCGATCCACTCGTACCAACCGGACAGTCGGAGTTCCACTGCCCACGTGTCGACGAGCGTCCGGTCCGAGACCGGCTCGTCCGGAACGGAATCCAAGATGTCGAGCAGCAGGCGGCCCCGCTTCTCATGCCCCGCGGAGCGGTAGGGGACGGCGTAACCGGCCTTCCCGAAAAGCCGGTCGCAGAAGATGGCGTAGGCCGCGTTCATGGACACATTGGCGTCAAAGATTGGCTTCGGAGCAAACCTCTTTACTTCTGGTCGAAGCGCAGCGCGATTCTCCTCCTGCTGACGCTGCACCGCTATTCGCTGGAGAGCGTCCAACCCCGGGAACAATTGATGAATCCAACGGTCAATCCGTATCCCGATCGGGTATGACCGCAACTGGGTGAGAATGCCGTCCAAGAGCTGTTGCGCGAGCTGCGCCGTTGCTGCTTCGGGGAGTCGAGCGGTCTGGCCCGCCCTCCTCACCAACCGCTCGACCTCCGCGCGCCCTTGCGCAGCGCCGGCGAACTCGCGCCGCTCGTCCGGCGGGGTCTCGTACAGACGCAGGATGAAGCCACACTGGTAGACAATGAGATAGTCGGGATCGCCAAGGGTCGGATTAACCCGAAGGGCGTGGACAGCCGATCCGGCCCGCGCCCTCGTGATCCGGGCGAGTTGAGGTTGGCCGGCGTCCTCAATGACGTCGACAGGGGTTCCCGTCAATTCTTCTACGCGATGCAGAATCCCCCGGGTCTCCGGTCGCAGATTCATCACATTGATGTCCACCCTTCGTGCAGCCGTGACCGTAAAGCGCCGCACGCGTGGGGCCGACGCCACGCGGCCATTATCGCAGCCCGATTGGATTGCGCTCCAACTCCGATGATCCGCGCTCCGACCACCGAGCCACCGAGGCCGATGGCCTTCGACTAGGGGTGAACCGAGACGAGGACGAGACGCGAAAAACTCTGCCTCCCAAGCCTTCTCCCTTACGCCACGAACGGCGCGTAGCCCCACTCGCTCAGGTCGGGGGCGTCCACGTTCACGGCGTACCCGAAGCCCCCGTCCCCCGAATCGTAGAGGTAGATAACCTCGAAGTCGGGCAATTCCGCCCACCCCAGCCGCAGGTCCCTGGCCGCATGCAGAAACCGGCCCAGCCCTTCCACCGTTTGCCGAGTGACCGATGCGCCGCCCCGCGACACCTCCACCGCGTCCCCAAGGACGAGCACATCGTAGCCGTTGATGCTGCCGCCGGTCCCGATACGCTCGGTGCCCCCGCCCGCCGTGTCCATCCGCGTGTCCCTCCTCTCGGTACTCGCCACTGTTACCGCTACCGCGCCCGCTACGCCGCATCCCGGCAGTTGTGCCGGTCGACCACCCCGCCGGTGAACGGGTTGACCAGCGGCAGCCCGTGGCGCACCGCCTGGTGCAGCGCGTCCGCCTTGAGCGCCACGACCTGGGCCGGGGTCAGCCCGCGCCCGGCGTCGTAGGGCATCGACTCGGCGGTGTCGTCGCCGTCGTCCCCCGCCTCCCCCGCCTCGCCGGTCCCCTCGCAGGCGACGCAGGCCACGTTGAACCACTCGCCGGTCGCCCCCTCAATCCACTCCCGGCCCGACCCCTTGCACCCGAAGCAGGGCGCGGCGGGGACGGCCGGGGCGGGGTCGGTCGGCTCGGGGGATTCGACGGTGAGGACCCCGAGCCGGAAGGCCAGCATCGCCCGGTGCTTGCAGCGGCCGTGGTGCTGGTGCCCCGGGCACTCGCAGCCGGAGAGGGCGACCTCGTAAGCCCGGTCGGCGGTGGTGCCGCTCGAAGCGACCCAGGCGCCGCTGCCGAGTTGGCGGACCTGGACGCCCTCGCGGACGGCCTTGACGAAGAGGGCGGTCCACTTGGCGGGGGAGGTCTGCGGGAACATCGAAGGCTCCTCTCGTGTTATCGACCGGCTCTCGACCACCCCTATTATACAGTGATATACAGTAATGTCAAGACATTCCGGGGCATCTTGGCATCTAATGGTGTACGACACTGTGATTATCGTGGTAGATTTCCAGTCGTGGAACCGGCGCGGTTGAGGAGGCAGAGAATGGAGGACGAACGCTGGCTGACGGTAGCGCAAGCCTCCGAGCGGCTACAGGTCCACCCTGAGACGGTACGGGAGTGGCTGCGCACTAAGCGGCTGCGGGGCACGCTCCTGAGTCGCCGGGCCGGATGGCGGATCAGGTACAGCGAGGTCGAGCGACTGCTTACCGGGGAGCCAGATACCGGGGTGAAAAGTTACGAGGACCCACCGGGAGGAGGTGATCGAGGTTGAATCGAGCCGCGATCTACTGCCGAGTCAGTACGGCCAAGCAAGAGGACGACGGCACGAGCCTAGAGACCCAGGAAGCGGGGTGCCGGGTATACGCGGCAGCCCAGGGGTACGAGGTGATCGGGGTCTACCGCGACACGTTCACCGGTGCGGACCTCTTCCGTCGCCCGCAGTTGAACAAGCTTCGAGAAGCCGTCGCACGGCGGGAACTGGACGTGGTGATCGCCTACGCGCTGGATCGACTTACCCGCGACGTGGCGCACCTCTACTATCTCAGGACCGAAGCCGAGGGCGCTAAGGTTTCGATCGAGTTAGTGACCGAACAATTCGATTCGACTCCCGAGGGTAAGCTGCTCCAGAGTATCTACGGGTTTCTGGGAGAGATCGAGCGCGTCAAGATTAGGGAACGAACCCAACGCGGTGTTCGCGCCCGTGCCGAGAGCGGCAAGCTCCTAGCGCGCGGCAAGCCCCCCTTCGGCTATCGGTGGCGTGACGTATCCAAGCAGGCCCTTGACATTGACGAGGTGACGGCTCCGTTGGTCCGTCGCATCTTCGGCGACGTGGTAGGCGGCTCGTCAATGACCAAGCTCGCCTCGCGCCTGAACGAGGAAGGTATCCCAACGCCCAAGAACGGGCGGTACGGGTGGACCGCCACAGGGGTGGGCTACATCATCAGGAACCCCGCCTACAAGGGCGAGGCATCAGCCTACCGCTGGCAAGCGGTAACGGCGAAGACTGGGGGTCGTCGATTCGTGGAGCGGCCCCAGTCCGAGTGGATCGCGCTGCCGGAAGGAACCATCCCGGTGCTGGTGAGCGCGGCCGAATGGGAGGCGGCCAACACTTTACGGGCAGCTAACAAGAACGGCTCCGTCCGCAATAGCCGCAACCACCACTTATTCCTGCTGAGGGCGGGCTTCGCCCGATGCGGCTACTGTGGACAGGCCCTCATCGGTCGGGCGCGGGAGATCGGCAGCCCGCACTACTGCTGCACCAGGCACGACTGCCACCACCACAGCATCACGGCCAGCGAACTCGACACGGCGGTCTGGGACCGCGTGGTCCGCGTCCTCGGGGACCCCGACTTCGTCCGCCAGCACATCGAGCGCGAGATCGACGACGACACGATCGAACGGGACCTCGTCGAGGTCGAACGCGGGATCAACGAGGTCGCGCGCCGACAGAGCAACCTCAGCAAGTACATCGCAGAGATCGACGACGATGTCGCGGCGGTCCCTCTGCTCAATGAACTGCGCAACCTTGGGCCCCAACTGCGCGCGCTGGAAGCCGAACGCGAGGATATCCGGGGGCGTCGGGACGCCCATGCCCAAGCTCTGGCCCAGATCGAGGGGATGTTCAAGTGGTACGACATCGGGAACGACCACATCGACGCCATGTCGTACGACGAGAAGCGGGCCTGGATGACAAGGCTCGGCGTCAAAGCCCGGGTGTGGAAGCGCGACCATGAGCCGCGCTACGAAATCGAGATGAACATCGACCCCAGCTTCTGGGAGCCGCTCGACGACGACAGCCACGACCCAGCCACGACCGCACCCACCTGGTGGTTCGGGGGCGACGAGTGGCACCGGGGTAGCGCTGCCACCGCCATTGTGGAAAGAGCTTCCCGCCGAAGCCGAGGAGGAAGGCGAAGTCCTGCTCGCGGGTCCAGACGCCGTGCGTCATCACGGGCTGGGGCTCGCCGTCCCAGGTGGGCGGGACGCTGGTGTTGGCGGCGACGCCGGCGTCGTCGGCCTCGCCCTCGTCGGCCCGGCCGCCCAGGAGGT
>Ga0136611_10002581_pt1 | contig 12630 bp, 13 predicted proteins | sample AntDrymUQ2232306_2_FD_106645 | JGI IMG/M metagenome (GOLD analysis project Ga0136611, IMG submission 106645) | Polar desert sand microbial communities from Dry Valleys, Antarctica - metaG UQ223 (23.06) | ecosystem: Environmental > Terrestrial > Soil > Desert | place: Antarctica: Dry Valley... | reverse complement strand
CCTTTATTGGAATCCTTACCAGGTTTTTCAGACCGATCCAAGGTAAAACGCAGTACCAGAGCAATAATTAAAGGGATAATTATAACAGCGATTATTTTAATAGGCGTCTTGTCTACCATTTAAAATTAAGTTTTATGTGATAAGTAAACCTTTGCGGTTTATTTCTATTTAACTCTCGACCATATTTGAGTTTTTCCAATCAGGCTAATTCCCATAAAAGCCCTGATTTCTAACTCGCTGTTGCCACTAAGGGATAATTTACAGCTGTATTTTTTGCCTGATCTCGGATCATAAACAGTTCCGCCGCCCCAAACTCCTTCTTCATTATACGTGAAATCACCTAAAGCTTCCAGACCTATAATAGGTTGGGTTTTGAGCGATTCAGAAGGGTTATTTTTGTCGGTTTTGTTTTTTCCTGATTCATCTAACTCATTCTTGAGCCACACTATCTTCCCGTTATAATTTCCATTACTCTTAAAAATCTGAATCCGGGCATTTCCATGTTCGCTTTCCCAGAGTCCAAGAACTGCGTCACCCTTTTGCGCAAGAGCGGGGAAAAGTGCAGAAACTGAAAGCAGGAACGCCAATATTATTTTAAACTTCATATTCAATAATAATTATAGACCTATTAGCATATTCCAATTTTGACTTGAAATAGACCAACAGTCTCCCAGCTGTTATACAAAAACAATGCCGGGCAAGTTTAGCATGAATATAACCGGAAATACCAACCAGTGGCTTTAGGATTTTGAAGGGAAGGGTGGCAATGCCATCCAATGCGTAAAGTCTTCGAGCGATACTTTATCATTCGCTACAACAAATTTGTTGTATTTCTCACTGTAATATCCAAAATATATCTGTCCGCCGTCAAACAAAAGCACGTCCTTTGCTTGTTCGGGTATTTCGCTTTTAACTAATTTCCAAACCATGAGTAAATATATAAACTATTCTCGAAAGTGGGGTAGGAGTAAATCTAGCTCCTTTATTATTGCAGTTGTGGCATTTTAGCATTAACTTTCTTTTAACTAAACTACTAATCACAATAACATGAACACAAAAACATTAATTAGCGGGTTTGTGGCAGGAATTGTTGCATTCTTCGTGGGGTATCTGATTTACGGGGTCATCATGGCAAATTATTTTATGTCTACTATGCCGTCTTATCCCGGCCTGATAAAGGAGCCAATGGAAATCTGGGCAATTGGAGTAGGAAACGTTATCTGGGGGATCCTATTAGCCTGGATCTTAAATGCTGCCGGAGTGATGTCTGCTGCAAAAGGAGCCATTTATGCAGCAATTGCATTCTTTTTATTCACAGTGGGATCCGGTTTTATAGTCTTCGGTCAGATGAATATGAACACTATTCAAGGGATTTTCGTTGAGGGACTATGCAGCGCCTTGATGATGGCTACCGCCGGAGCGGTCGCTGGGTGGATGCTTGGGAGGCCGTCTGGGTTCCGCACCTAGGTTTAAGTTTTCTCCTTGTTTGGAACTTAATCCGTTAACGTCTCTAATTCAGCGCAACAAGATCAACAGGAACATCCAAATCCGGGTCGCCGAAAATGAAGGGTGCTACGGGCACATTTATGTTTATTGCTTTTATATGCGCCAATTCTGCGGGTACATCGCTATCCGGATTTCCATAAACGAAAGGTGCAACCGGAACCAGCACGTTTTTGTTTTCATTAATCATAACTACATCGTCAGGAGAACCCCAAACAAAGGGTGCTACAGGTACAAAAGCATTTTTTACTCTAAGACCAGCTAACTCGACAGGCGCGGTGGCGTCAGGATCTCCCCAGATGAATGGTGCAACTGAAACAGCAGCAGATTTTTCCTTGTTGGTAATCTTATCATCAGCAAGGCTGTTTAATGAAAGCGCGATAAGAACGATAGTTGAAAGAGTGTATATAGTTTTCATGTTTATGGTTTTTAAATGTTATTTATTCGTTTTTGTTGATCAAATGTACCCTGGTATCCGTTGCTGGCCTATAGTTAATTGGCAGGGAGACGTAAATATTCGGTGAAGCGGGGAATTTATTCGGTCAAATAATATGTATCCAGAGTTTAGAAGATCACAAAAGGAAAGTCTGAAACAGCGAGATCTTTGACCTTTGTTCATTGCTCCTTGTTCAAATTTCTTTAGTTTTGGAAAAACCATTTCATTATGTCACCCGAAACTGAAAAGAAGAACGATATACACCGATCCTTGAAGAAAGACTTATATGAAGCCCCTGACTATTACCTCATCGACGAATTGCTCAGCGATGAACATAAGTTAGTTCGTGACAGTGTCCGTAATTGGGTAAAAAAGGAAGTAAGTCCCATTATTGAAGATTTCGCTCAGAAAGCACAATTCCCAAAACATTTAATCCCGGGCCTTGCAGAAATCGGTGCTTTCGGCCCTACCATCCCGGTTGAATATGGAGGTGCAGGATTGGATTACATTTCCTACGGGTTGATCATGCAAGAAATTGAACGTGGCGATTCAGGAATTCGTTCAACTGCCTCGGTGCAGGGCTCATTAGTTATGTATCCTATTTATGCGTATGGTTCGGAAGAACAAAAGAAAAAATACTTACCAAAACTTGCTTCTGGTGAATTTATAGGCTGTTTCGGCCTCACCGAACCAGATCACGGTTCAGATCCTGGAAGCATGATTACAAATATTAAAGATAAAGGCGACCATTATTTGCTTAATGGCGCCAAGATGTGGATCTCTAATTCTCCATTTGCCGATATCGCAATTGTTTGGGCTAAGAATGAAGAAGGTGTTATAAAAGGCCTTATTGTTGAAAAGGGCATGGAAGGCTTTTCAGCACCGGAGATCCATGGAAAATGGAGTTTAAGGGCTTCCGCAAGTGGCGAATTAGTTTTCGATAACGTTAAAGTACCCAAAGAAAACCTCCTGCCAAATGCTTCTGGACTAAAAGGACCCTTAGGCTGCCTTAATCAGGCTCGATATGGTATTGCCTGGGGAGCTTTAGGAGCTGCAATGGATTGCTATGACACTGCCTTGCGTTATGCAAAGGAGCGCATGCAATTTGGTCGCCCGATTGGTGGATTCCAGTTGCAACAAAAGAAATTAGCTGAGATGATCACTGAGATCACGAAAGGTCAGCTACTTGTATGGAGGCTTGGGGTTTTAAGAAATGAGAACCGGGCAAGCCCTTCGCAGATCTCGATGGCTAAACGTAATAGTGTAGAAACTGCAATGAATGTTGCTCGTGAAGCACGCCAAATGCTGGGAGGTATGGGCATAACAGGAGAATATCCGGTAATGCGGCATATGATGAACTTAGAATCCGTTGTAACCTACGAAGGAACGCATGATATCCACTTGTTGATTACAGGGATGGATGTGACGGGTATTAGTGCGTTTGAATGAAAAGGGGACAAGTATCAAGTATCAGGTATCAAGACTGATCGGAAAGGTGTGCTTTCAGATATTCTTTTACTTGCTTCGGGTCTTTAAGTACGCTGATATGGCAGCGTTGAACACTTTGCGGCCGGGCTCAATAGTAGCCTGAAATCAACTAAAGATTCTCCATCCTACGCTTATCCTACGCTCGTCCTATACTGAGTCATTAGCTTGCAGTTCACCTCGCATTAGTTAGCCTATACCCTGCAACGCTCCATATAATACTCTGAACCTAATATAGCGGATTAGCTCCTGATTTCCAAGAAATTTTTCGTGTTTTGTACGCTATTCCGAATACTCAGATCGAACGATATCTCGCAAATTATATCCCGATGCCATAACCTGACCATATGCACCTGCTGTCCTGAGTACTACAATGTCGCCGCGTTTAGAAAGCGGAAGTTCAACTTCTTTACCCAGCCAGTCTGTGCTTTCACAGATGGGTCCCACAACGTCATATTTTACTGTTTCTCCCTTTTTATCTCCACTGACGTTCTCTATCTTGTGATAAGCCTGGTAAAGAGCGGGTCGCATCAATTCAGTCATTCCGGCATCTAAAATCAGAAAATTCTTTTTGAGCCCGTTCTTAACATATAGTATCCTGCTAACCAGATTGCCGCATTGAGCGACGAGCGCCCGACCTAATTCAAAATGCACTTCCTGGTTAGGTTTGCGTTCAAGGAATTTATCAAATACTTCAAAATAACTTTCAAAGTCATTCACTGGTGTAGCATCAGGGTTATGGTAGTCAACACCAAAACCACCTCCCACATTGAGTATCTGCAATTGAAAACCATGATCCTCAAACCATTGGCTCAGTTCGTTGGCCTTAACACACAAACTCCGAAAAATCTCCAGGTTTGTTATCTGCGAACCAATATGGAAATGGATACCGATCAGCTTCAGGTTTGCCGACTTTTTCAATTCCTCAACACAATCTTTAAGTTCCCACTGATTAACTCCAAATTTATTCTCTTCAAGGCCGGTTGTTATATAGTGATGGGTGTGAGCATCAACGTTAGGATTGACCCGGATGGCTACTCTGGCAGTTTTCCCACGTTTAGCAGCCAATTCATTGATAATCCCCAGTTCCTGCACAGATTCCACATTAAAGCAAAAAATGTTGTTTTCTAATCCTTCAACAATCTCCTTATCTGATTTACCCACACCTGCGAATACAATCTTTTCTGGATTGAATCCGATCTCGATTGCCTTTTTAACTTCATTTCCACTCACACAGTCGGCACCAAACCCAATTGCTTGAATGGCTTGCAGCAAACGCTCATCAAAATTAGCCTTAAACGCGTAATGCACATGAAAGCCATACTTATCTGCGGCAGATTTACAGGAACGCAGCGTTTCGTCCAGCAAGGCCAGATCATAATAGTAAAATGGCGTTTCTAAGTTTTCGAAACGTGATACTGTTGAATTGTCAAACATAAATGTGGTTCTGTCAGCGCGATGCTGATGCTTGTTACTCAAATAAACGATTATGCAGCGAACGAAGAGCCTCTACTTTATGCTTGTCGTCAAGCAATAAGGAAATGTTGTAGCTGCTTCCACCGTAAGATATCATCCTTATCGGGACATGTTTTAGCGCTTCGAACACCCGGGAGGCATAACCATGCTTATCTGCACCGAAATCACCAACAACGCAAACAATTGTTTGATTACTATCGACTTCGACTTTTCCGAAATTGTTTAATTCCTTAATAATGTCATCGAGATAACGTGTCTCATCAATGGTAACAGATACGGCAACTTCAGACGTCGTAATCATATCAATCGGGGTTTTGTAACGTTCGAACACCTCAAATACTCTACGCAGAAAACCATAGGCTAGCAGCATACGGCTCGACTGGATTTTAATTGCGGTAATACCATCTTTGGCGGCAATCGACTTAATTTTACCCCGCTCACTTTCGTTAGTAATTAAGGTTCCCGAAGCTTCAGGCTCTAAGGTATTCAGCAAGCGAACCGGAACTTTATATTTCTGTGCCGGAAAAACACTCTGCGGATGCAGAATCTTTGCACCGAAATAAGCAAGCTCGGCAGCTTCGTCAAAGGAAAGTTGTGCAATTGGTTTTGTTCCTTTAACAATGCGCGGATCGTTATTATGCATTCCATCAATGTCTGTCCAGATCTGAACCTCATCTGCACGAATGGCTGCCCCAATAAGGGAAGCAGTATAATCGCTTCCGCCGCGACGTAAATTATCAACCTCTCCAAAAGAATTGCGACAGATATAACCCTGTGTAATGAAGAATGTTTGGGACGGATCTTCATCGATCAATGGCTGAAGATGTTCGGTAATAAAATCCACAATCGGCTCATTATCGTCATCGATCTTCATAAAATCAAGAGCCGGCAATAATCGCGACCTCACTCCGATTTCATTCAGGTATATATGAAATAAAGTAGTTGCGATCAATTCGCCCTGAGCAACTATAACCTTCTCTTCAATAGAAGTAAAATGCTCATTTGCAAATGATGCTATTAAGTTAAAGTGATAATCGATTAGATCCTTGCCATTCTCCAGACCCTCCTCAGTTGAGAATAATTCTTTAATAAATATTTCGTATTTATCCTTAAGTGCATTTGTCAGCTTTGAAGCCTTCTGTTTATCTTCGGCGAGATACGCCTGACCTATCTCCAAAAGACTGTTTGTAGTACCCGACACTGCAGAAAGCACTACGATCTGCCTTTCTTTTGGCTGTATGATGTCTAGTAATTTTTTAATCCTTTCAGGGCTGCCAACAGAGGTTCCTCCGAACTTTAGTACCTTCATTTAATGTTCAATTTTAGATTGCAGCAAATGATTTTTATACTTGTGCAATTAGCTGCTAAAAATAGAAAAAATAGCTTAGTTTTCTCCCTTAGCGGAATTTTATTGGCAACAATCAAGCGAATTTAAGGTTGTGTACCTATTACACTCAATGGTAGTTTAAACTTATTTGTATGCAAAATCTGGAATCATCCGTTTCTAACAAGATAAATCAATGGCTAGGTGGCAACTATGACGCTGTTACAAAAGCAAGTATACAGTCGTTAATTGACTCCCAATCTTATACCGAATTAACGGATTCCTTTTATAGGGATCTGGAGTTCGGAACAGGGGGGCTCAGAGGAACGATGGGGCCAGGGACAAATCGTGTAAACAAGTATACCATTGGTTCGGCAACTCAGGGCCTCTGCAATTACCTTCTGAAAAAGTATCCGGGCGAAAAGATTAAAGTTGCTGTTGCCCATGATAGCCGGAACTTATCGGATTATTTGGCCAATGTTACTGCTGAGGTTTTTTCGGCCAACGGAATTCATGTCTATTTTTTTGAGGAACTGCGGCCTACGCCGGAACTTTCATTCGCTATAAGGCATTTAGCTTGTAAGAGCGGTGTAATGATCACCGCATCGCATAATCCCAAAGAATACAATGGTTACAAAGCTTACGGCGCTGATGGAGGTCAGTTTACAGCTCCCGATGACCGGATGGTAATGAACGAGGTTGCAGCAGTTGGCACTGTCGACAATGTTAAATTCGATCGTATTGATGCTAATATCGAATTTATAGGCGATGAGATCGATCAGCTTTATTTGGATAAAATTACAGAACTCTCGGTCTCCCCGGAAGCAATACAGCGACAAAAAGATCTTAAAATAGTTTATTCACCGATTCATGGGACAGGTATAACACTTGTGCCAAAAGCTTTAGAGCAGTTTGGCTTCACAAACCTGACCATCGTCGAAGAGCAGGCCAAACCTGATGGTAATTTTCCAACGGTCGTGTATCCTAATCCTGAAGAAAAAGAAGCGCTAACACTTGCGCTGGCAAAAGCTGCCGAAATAGATGCTGATTTGGTTCTTGCTACTGATCCCGATGCCGACCGTGTGGGCATTGCGGTTAAGAATAATGAGGGTAAGTTTATCCTGTTAAATGGAAATCAGACAGGCAGCCTTCTGATTAATTATATGCTAAGTGTTTGGGATGAAAAAGGGAAATTAACCGGTAATGAGTACATCGTTTCAACCATAGTTACCACCCCACTCATTATTGAAATAGCCAAATCTAGAAATGTTGACTTCTTTGAGACATTAACCGGATTCAAATGGATAGGCGCAATTATGACCAGGCTTGAAGGTAAAAAAACGTTTATTGTGGGTGGGGAAGAAAGCTACGGTTACCTGGTCGGCGACCTTGTGCGGGATAAGGACGCTGTTGTTTCCTGCGCTTTTATAGCTGAAATGACAGCCTACTATAAAGATAAAGGCAGCAGCTTGTACCAGGCTTTGCTGGATATGTACCAGAAATATGGTTTCTATAAAGAGAAACTGGTTTCCTTAACCAAAAAAGGGAAAACCGGAGCTGAAGAGATAAAAGCAATGATGGAACGGTTCCGGACAAATACGCCATTAAGCCTTGGTGGTTCAAAAGTTGTTATCTTGAAGGATTATGAATTGGGTAAAGAAACTGATGTAGTAGCTGGCACATCTAAAGTTCTGGATTACCCTAAATCAGATGTTCTGCAATTCGTTACTGAAGATGGATGTATTGTTTCTGCCCGGCCTTCTGGAACGGAGCCAAAAATTAAGTTCTATTGCAGCGTGAAAACAGACCTTAACAACAAAACTGACTTCGCCGCTAAAAGCGATGAAATGGATGGTAAAATCGATAAAATCATGTCGGATCTGACTTCCTGATGGCAGGTTATTGGGCGCAAGCGAGTATATTTGCCGTATGAAACACCTCTTGTTATTCGTTACTGCTTTTTGCCTTTTAACAGCCTGTACTAATCAGACTAACGACAAACTTCCAATTCTAGGGGAGCGCGAACCAGTAGAAAAGATCGTTGATGGAAAGACAGTAGTCGACACGATTTACCAGACCGTCCAGCCCTTCGCTTATTTAAATCAGGACAGCATAATTATAACTGACAAGGATTTCGACAATAAGATCTATATCACTGATTTCTTTTTCACGTCCTGCAACACCATCTGCCCGGTTATGCATCGCAATATGCTGGAGGTTTATAAAAAGTACAAGGATAATCCAAACGTTAAGATCCTGTCGCACTCAATTGATATAAAATACGATCTGCCGTCGCGCTTAAAAAACTATGCTTCTAGGCTTGGAGTGGAAAGCAATAAGTGGGCATTCGTTCTTGGCTCCCGAGACTCAATTTTTAACGTTGCCGCGAAAAACTACCTTGTGGCTGCCTATGAAGACGATGCTGATCCGCAAGGGCTGGTGCACCAGGGCTGGTTTGTTTTGGTTGATACAAAAAAACAATTGCGGGGAGCTTATGATGGCACAAATGAAGATCAGGTGAAGCAAATGATGCTTGATATGGAAAAGCTGCTGAAGGAAGAAAATCTCGATGAGAAATAAACTGCTTTATACCTGCGCATTTCTATTTTCTGTTATGATTATCTTCCAGGCATGCAGCAATGAGCTAGAACTGAACTACCAGAGATACTTTGTAAATGGCAAAGGTCTGTATGAAAAAAATTGCCAGAATTGCCATGGGCCAAACGGGGAAGGGCTTGGCAAATTGTATCCACCGCTGACCGACACCTTATTCCTTTCTAAAAGTAAATCTGCCCTTGCCTGTATTATCAAAAACGGCATTGGCGAGAAAATAACTGCCAGTACTCCCCGCTCTGACAACGCCATGCCTGGAAATGCAGCCCTTGCCAACATTGACATCGCTCAAATCATTGTTTATATCACAAATTCATTTGGCAACAAGCAGGGGTTTTATGATCAGGAGCAGGTTGCCGATGATCTAAAGGGCTGTGATTAAACAAAGAATTGGAGGTTCCAGCTTCCGCTGGAATGACACCGCTTTTTTTTGGGAATAGGGAGATTTCAGCCTTTGCGGGAATCTTAATTATGCACTGCGATTTCAGCGAAGGCTGAAATCTCCTCAATTTACACCATATACGTTGTCATTCCGGCGCAGGCCGGAACCTCCTTCAATTGAGGTCTTTACAATTGAGTCACATCATGCATTATACGATCAATTCCCCCTGCAACGACCCACTGGCATCTTGATATTTTTGCCGCGCTTTGCTCGCAACGACAGGCTTGCATCTTGCTACTTTTGCCGCGCTTTGCTCAAAATGACAGGCTTGCATCTTGCTACTTCGAATTGTACTTTTGCAACTCAATAAAAACACATGGCTAAGCGTACGCGGATTAAAGATCTTTTAAACACTACACAATTTGGGCAACAGGTAACTGTTATGGGTTGGGTTAAAACTTTCAGAAATAACCAGTTTATTTCTATTAATGACGGATCCAGTATAAACAATATCCAGGCAGTAGTAGATTATAATTCGACTGATGAAAACCTGCTAAAAAGATTAACCACAGGTGCTGCAGTTTCGGTAGAAGGCTCAATTATTGAATCGCAGGGAAAGGGTCAGCGCGTTGAAATAAAGGTAAGCAAACTGCTGATTCTTGGAGACAGTGACCCAGAAAAATTTCCCCTGCAACCCAAGAAACATAGTCTTGAATTTTTACGTGAGATAGCACACCTTCGCTTTCGCACCAATACATTTAACGCAGTATTTAAGGTCCGGCATGCTTTGGCTTTCGCAGTTCATAAATTCTTTAACGATAAAGGTTTCGTTTACATGCACACCCCTATCATCACTGCTTCAGATGCAGAGGGTGCGGGTGAGATGTTCAGGGTTTCGACATTTGACCCGGATAACATTCCACGCAATGATGATGGGACAGTAAACTATAAAGAAGACTTTTTCGGCAAAGCGACCAACCTTACCGTATCCGGGCAGCTCGAAGGTGAGCTCGCCGCGATGGCATTCGGCGACATATATACGTTTGGTCCGACGTTCAGAGCAGAAAACTCGAACACTACCCGGCACCTGGCCGAATTCTGGATGATCGAGCCTGAAATGGCTTTCTATGATCTGAACGATAACGCAGACCTGGCTGAAGAACTGCTTAAATATTTAATCAAATATGCCCTGGCAAACTGTTCAGATGAGTTAGAATTTCTGACGTCCAGATTACTCGAAGAGGAAAAACAAAAACCTCAAAATGAACGCTCTGAATTCGATCTGTTAGCAAAATTGAACTTCTGTCTTGAACATGATTTTGAACGTCTCACCTATACGGAAGCTATTGCGATTTTAAGAAGTTCGAAGCCTAACCAGAAAAAACAATTCAAATACCTTATCGACGCATGGGGTGCTGATTTGCAATCTGAACATGAGCGTTTTCTCGTTGAGAAACACTTCAAGAAACCGGTAATCTTAACTGATTATCCGGCAGAAATAAAATCATTCTACATGCGATTGAATGAACCAGATGCAGAAGGAAGAGTAACTGTGAGAGCCATGGATATCTTATTTCCCGGCATTGGCGAAATAGTTGGCGGCTCCCAACGTGAGGAACGGCTGGAAAAGCTGGAAGGAAGGATGGCAGAACTTAATATTCCGGCAGAGGAAATGTCGTGGTATCTGGATACCCGGCGTTTTGGTTCAGTGCCGCATGCCGGGTTCGGCTTAGGGTTTGAGCGGCTGGTTTTGTTTGTAACCGGAATGTCCAATATCCGGGATGTGATTCCTTTCCCGAGGACGCCGAAAAACGCTGAGTACTAATTCTTTTCGAGAACTCCAGTTTTTTTTGCTAGATTACTTATTGTTTCGTTTTCAATCCATGGATTATGGATGAACCCGGATATTAAGCTATAAACGATCATTCCATTATGAAACCATCAGCACCGAACAAAATTCTTTGGGCAATCGCTATTGTCGCGGGTATTCTCGGCATAGTAGGTCATTTGACCGCAGTTAATTATTTAACAGAAAACAGCTTTATGCTGCTTTTGGTTGGATTCGTATTATTGGCTATAGGGACCTCGTTTAAAGGTACCTGATACTGATGTGGTGCTTGGCTAAATGATACTAAGTAAGTCGTTTAAATCAAGCCCATCAGTCTTCATCAACAGGTTGCTGTTATGGTCAACCGGCCATTCTTCACGCGGCCGGTCCCAGTAAAGTTCTACGCCATTTCCATCCGGATCGTCTAGATACAAAGCCTCGGAAACTCCGTGATCGGAAGCACCTGTTAATTGATACCCGGCATCCATTAGTCGCTTTAAAACGATGGCAAGCTCCCTCCTTTGTTCGTATAAGATTGCTGTGTGAAATAAGCCGGCTGAATGTTTGGGTGCTGGGTCCGCATTCCTGGAGTACCATGTATTCAAACCTATGTGATGATGATATCCGCCCGCTGAAATAAAGACAGCCTGATCGCCATAGCGCTGAGTAATTTCAAAGCCTAAAATTCCCTGATAAAAAGTTAGCGAGCGCTCCAGATCAGAAACTTTCAAATGTACATGTCCAATGCGCGTAGAGTTAGGGATCTTATATGTCATAATTAAGTCGTTAATATTTGAACAAAGTCAAAAACAGAGGTTCTACCACTAGATGTTTAATTTAGTACTTTTAGAAATGCTTATCAAGATCTATCCCGAGAATCCCAATGAGAAAATCATACAGCAAGTAGTAGATGTACTGAAAAGAGGAGGTATCATCATTTATCCAACCGACACTGTATACGGCCTTGGCTGCGATATAAGCAATCAAAAAGCGATAGAACGAATATGTAAAATAAGGGGTATCAAACCTGAGAAAGCTAACTTCTCTTTCATTTGTTACGACCTCCGGCATATTTCGGACTATACAAAGCCGATCGATAATGAAACCTATCGCATACTCAAAAAGGCCTTACCAGGCCCTTTCACTTTTATTTTTAATGCGAGTAAAAATGTCCCTAAGCTTTTAAGTTCAAATAAAAAAACGGTCGGGATCCGTGTACCTGACAATAACATTGCCCGCTGTATTGTAAAAATGCTTGAGAATCCCATCATGTCCACTTCTATTCATGATGATGATGAGATTATGGAATATTCTACAGATCCGGAATTAATTCATGAGAAATATGAAGATCTGGTAGACCTGGTAATTGACGGTGGTTTTGGAGATAATCAGGCGTCAACAGTTGTTGATTGCAGTGAAGGTGAATTTGAAATTATCCGGCAAGGTAAAGGCGATTTGGATTTATATCTTTAATACGGACTATCGGCACTTAATCATGATCCACCGATATAATGTTCCATATTCTTAATAATAAATTTCTGCTCTTCTATTATATATTTCACCAAATCCCCAATAGAAATGAT
>Ga0136611_10002580_pt1 | contig 12636 bp, 13 predicted proteins | sample AntDrymUQ2232306_2_FD_106645 | JGI IMG/M metagenome (GOLD analysis project Ga0136611, IMG submission 106645) | Polar desert sand microbial communities from Dry Valleys, Antarctica - metaG UQ223 (23.06) | ecosystem: Environmental > Terrestrial > Soil > Desert | place: Antarctica: Dry Valley... | reverse complement strand
GTGTAACAGTCCCTGAGGCGGTGCTCCCGCTTCGGGGACTGCCGCGTTGGGGCCAGATCCTGCCCTGCTCAGCGCCGGGATTATGCCCGCGCTTGAGCGAGAGCGGCGCGCGCGGGCATAATCCCGGCATCGGCAGCAGCCGTAGGAGGCAGACGATGAGCGCACCGCTGACGGGTATCCGTGTCCTAGACCTCAGCCGCGGACCAGTGGGCGGCGTGGCGACGATGATCCTCGCGGACTTCGGCGCGGACGTGACGAAGCTTGAGCCGCCCGGGGGCGATCCCTTCGTCACACTCGCCGCCGCGCCGATGTGGCTACGGGGCAAGCGCCGCCGCGAGTTGGACCTGAAGAGCGACGCGGGTGTGACGGACCTGCACGCGCTGGTGTCTGACGCGGACGTGGTTGTCACGAGCTACCGTCCCGGTGTGGCAGCGCACCTCGGCGCGGACGCGGACACGCTCCGGGCGCTCAATCCAGCCTTGGTTTACTGCGCGATCACCGGCTTTGGCCCGCGCGGCCCCTACAGCGGCTACAAGGGCTATGAGGGGGTCGTCGCCGCGCTCTCCGGGCGGATGATGAGCTTTGAGGGACAGCCGGAGCGTCCCGGTCCTGCCTATGCTGCCGTCCAGGTGGCGGGCCACACCGTCGCGCAGGCCGCTGTCCACGGCATGATCGCCGCGCTCCTCCTGCGCCGCCGCACCGGCCAGGGCGACGTCGTCGAGACGAGTTTGCTCCAGGGCATGATTCCCTACGACCTCGCCGGCCTCTACACACAGCAGTTGATGCGCAATTTCCCTGACCACTTCCCCGCGGACGCCAACCTCGCCCTCAACCGCCAGCCCACGCTCCAGTACCAGCCCGTGCGCACGCGCGACGGAGGCTGGATTCAGCTTGGCAACCTGCTTGAGCATCTCTTCCATGCCTTCCTCGGTGCCGCGGATCTGAGCGAGATCTACGCCGACCCCCGCTTCACGAACGCGCCGCAGCTCACGCTCGAAGACCGCGAGGCGCTGCGTGAGATCATCCTCACACGGATGCAGGAGCGCACGCTGGCGGAATGGATGGAGACGTTCATTGCGGACGGCAACGTCGCCGCCGAGCCGTTCGCGACGCCGGAAGCGGGGTTGAGCCATCCCCAGCTCGTCCACAACGGCGACGTGGTGACCGCCATCCATCCCACGCTGGGGCCGGTGACGCAGCTTGGCCCGCTCGCACGTCTGCACGCGACCCCCGGCGTTGCCGCGCCGTTCGTCCCTGGCGCCGCGCCCGCCGCCGGATCAGAACGCTCCGCAGCGAGCGGTGAGCCCGCCCCGCGCTACCCCCTCGAAGGCGTGACCGTGCTCGAGCTTGCGACGATCATCGCCGCGCCGCTCGGCTGCGTGCTGCTCGCCGACCTCGGCGCGCGCGTGATCAAAGTGGAGACGCTGGAGGGCGACGGCTACCGCACAATGGGCCAGGGCGCCGGCGCGATCAAGACCAACACCGGCAAGGAGAGCATCTGCATCAACCTCCGTACCGCCGCGGGCCAGGAGATTGTGCGCCGCCTCGCCGCGCGCGCGGACATCCTCGTCCACAACTACCGCTCCGGCACGCCGGAGCGCCTCGGGATCGGCTTTGACGATCTGCACCAGCTCAATCCCCGTCTCGTCTACGTGAACGCCGTCGGCTACGGTGTGGACGGACCATACGCACGCCGTCCCAGTACCCATCCGGTTGCAGGCGCGGCGACCGGCGGCGCGCTCTGGCAGGCCGGCGCCGGCACACCGCCGGATGGCCCGCTCACGCTCGACGAGGTGCGCGAGGCGGGCCGCCGTCTGACGCGCGCAAACGAGGTCAACCCGGACCCGAACTCGGCCTCGGTCTACGCGACCGCCGCGTTGCTCGGCCTCTACGCGCGCGAGACGCAGGGGATCGGGCAGCGCGTGGACTCCAACATGTTTATCGCCAACGCCTACGCGAACAGCGACGACTTCCTGAGCTACGCGGGCAAGCCGCCACGTCCGCCGGTGGACCCAGAAATCTATGGCTTGAGCGCGCTCTATCGCCTCTACGAAACCGCGGAAGGCTGGGTCTTCCTTGCCTGCGTCACAGACCGCGAATGGGATGCGCTCCTGCAAGCGACCGGCGACGAGCGTCTTGCCACGGACCCTGCCTTCGCCACGCGCGCGCAGCGTCAGGCGCACGACGCCATGCTCGCCGCCGTGCTGATCTCGGTCTTCCGCGCGCGCACCGCCGCCGCGTGGGAGGCGGAACTCGCCGCCGTTGACGTCGCCTGTGTACAGGCAGCGCGCAGCACACCAGGCGTCTTCTGGGACCAGGACGCGCATGTGCGCGCGAACGGCTTCGTCGTCGAGGCGTCTCACCCCCGTTGGGGCACGCTCCGCCGTCACGGGCCGGTCGTCAGCCTGCGCGGCCTCCCGCCCCGTATGGGCGGCGCCTCCGTGGCCGGCGACAGCACCGACGCAATCCTGCGCGAGCTCGGGTACGACGCGGCCGAGGTTGCGGCGCTGCACACGGCCGGCGTCGTACGGCAGGCGACGGCGGAGGAATCGTGAACCGAACCACTAATGCCGCGGCGGCCAGTATCCTGATCGGCCTCCTGGCCGCCGTGTGGGGTGTCGTGAGTGACGCAACTCCCGCCGGGACGTGGGCGACGCGGGCGACGGCGTGCTAGACGACCTCGCGGAGGCCACCGGTGCGCACGTCGTAGATAAACCCGCGCACCGAGACGTCCTGCCGGACGATAGCAGCCGCGCGGTACACTGCTATGTCGGCGCGCACCGACGACTCGAGGTCCTGGAACGGCAAGAAGGCGATATGGTCCGCATCCGCTCCGAGGCTGTCGCGCAACTTCGCGCGCAGCTCGGCATCGGTGAAGGTGAGCATGCCACACTCGGTGTGGTGGATGACCATCACCTCCCGGGTGCCCAACAGTTGCTGACTGATGGCGAGGCTGCGCAGCGCCTCCACCATCCGGCCACCCGCGTTGCGGATCAGGTGTGCATCGCCTTCTTCCAGCCCCAACGCGCGGGCGGGGTCAATGCGCGCGTCCATACAGGCGACAACAACAAGCTGCCGCCTGGGCGGCAGCGGCAGCTTCCTGTACTGAAAACCGGCCATGTACGCTCGATTGGCCTCCAGCACCGCGTCAATCACAGCCATGTCCTGGTTCTCCACCATGTCGCACTCGTCCTTGCAGTCGGGAGCCGTGCTGCTACTCTACCGCGCCTGCTTGGCCGAGAGCCAGCACGAGCCTGCTGTCTGAGAAAGGAGCCCGCGTGGTGCGGAGCCGGCGGCGCTGCGCGGTTGATTCAGGATCTGGCAGCCGTCGCCGTCCACTCCGGTGCGATGCGCGTGGTCACGGGCCTCGCCACACTCCTCACGCAGGCTCGCAATAACGTGGGGCACACCCAGATCGAGTGAGGGACGCCCCGCAAGCGGGTATACTATTGATGCACCGCGGGCCCGTAGCTCAGCGGCAGAGCAGTCGGCTCATAACCGATCGCGCACAGGTTCGAACCCTGTCGGGCCCACCCCTCCGCTTACGGCGTGAGCGAGAGTGTCCCCACCTTCAGTTCATACGCCCGGGTCGCGGCGTTGAGTGCCGTCCAGACCAGCACACCTTCGTGAATCCAGACCTTGCCGACCACACCTTGGTCAATCACGAAGCCCGCGCGCTGTTCCGCGTCGTAGAGCGCGATTGCGGACGTATCTGAGCTGTTCCAGGTGACAAGATTGCCGCTGATGCTGGGGTTGTGGAGACTGTGGCCCTGGCCGGAGTCCGCAATCACGCGCGTCGTGCGCCGCTCGCGGTCAAAGAGCACAAGCTGGTTCGCCGTCCCGCCCACCGGGATCGTCACCCAGACGATCCAGCGCGGCGCAATCCCCGGCATCGTCGCGTTCTGGGCAGGGAGGGGCAGCAAGCGGCCGGCGCTCAGGTCGAGTTCCACCACATCAGTTGCAACCGCGCCGTCCGGCAAGCGTGTCGTGCGGACGGCGGCGGCGGCGCGTCCATCGAAGGCGATCCGTTGCAGCGTTACACCGGGTGCCGTGCGCAAGACGGTGCGCGGCTCCTCCGTGCCGGTGTCCCAGAGCCGTACCTCGGACGCGACCTCGACGCCGCTGCCGACGCCAACCGTATAGGCCGCTCGCGCGCCCGCCACCGCCAGTGAAAGCCCGTCCCAACCGTCCTGCGCGCCATCCACGATCCGTTCGCGTCCGCTGCTCAGGTGAACGGCGCGCACGCGCCACGGTCCACCGGCGGCATTCGTGTCCTGCGTCTCCGGGAAGAGCAGCCATTCGCCGGCGGGCAGGGGACGGCCGACGGCCTCGCCGTCGCGCAGGGGACGCGCGAGCACACGTTCGCCCTCGCCAGTCTGCGCGGCGCCCATCACCACGGCCTGCAGAGGCACGCCGCCGCCGAGCCAGTAGACGCCGCGCCGGTCTGCGATCATGCTCGTGTAGCCGCCCGCGGGGCGGAAGCTCTGCACGGCGATCGCGGGTAAACGCGGTGTGGGTGCGGGCGTAGCGCGCGCCATGCGGGTGGCGGTGCGTTCCGGTGTCGCGGGCTGCTGGGAGACGGGCGTGATCTTCACCCCGCCCTCGCTGCACGACGCGAGCACGACAAGCAGCACGGACAGGAGTGTGAACCGCCGCCCCGTGCTACCAGACAATGGCGTTGATGCCGTCACAGCCGCCGTACCCATTGTTGGCCGCGATCACGTTCGCCATGCCGTTGACGGACGTCCACCAGCCGTTCATCCCCGCTGCATCGCCGAGGTGCTGCCCCGTCGCCGAGTCAACATAGTAGACCGACGCCGCGCGGTCGCTGCCGTCGTAGGTGCCGGAGACGCCGCTCGTGAGCACAAAGTGAACCGAGGATGCGGTTGTGTTACACCAGGTCGGCAGGCAATAGGGCGAGCCGTCCGCCGGGTTGGGGTTGAGCAGGTTGCCGACCGGCACGCCATGTTCGGCCACTGCCACGCCGGTCATGCCCCAATACTCCTCCGCGTTGCGCAGGGGCGCGCTCCGGAACCAGCCGGGCTCGGGCAGGTTCTGATAACGCTGGTTGAGGACCGTGCGAATCGCGCTGATGCAGGTGCCGATTGCGTTGATGCCGCAGCCCGGCGTGCCCGCGAGCTGCGCCAGTTGTGTCTGGCTCGTTTGGACGCCGGAGTAGGCGAGCGCCTCCAGAATCGTCGCCGGGCCGCAGTAATTGCCGCACTGCTGCGGCACGCTGCGCACGTCCAGGACGCGATAGAGCGGCACAGCCTCTGTTCGCTGCCGCGCGAGAAAGGCGGCTACCTGCGCCTCTTTGTCCAGCGCGCGTGGCGCTGCCGCCGCCTGGAGGATCGAGCCGCTCGTCAGGGCCGCGGTTGCCAGCAGGAGCGCGAAGATGGGCAGGCGGAGACGTGTGAGGACGCGCACAAGCCGCTCCGGCGCACGGCGAATCGTTCTCGCCGGCCCTGTTAGTGTATGTCCTGTCGGGCCGCGCTCTCAACCGCAGCACGTCCACGCAAACCTGGGGCGGGTGTACTGGTACACTCGGAGCACCACTAGAAATCGGCACGGGAAGGCTCGCTTGACGAACGAAGGATCAGTCACGCCCTTGATTGACCGCGCGCGCGAACGTTTGCAGACGTACGCGCCGCGCCCGCGCCACGCGCCCACTGCGAAACCGGCGGCAGTGCTCCTGCTGCTCTACCATGACCAGGGCACCGAGCGCGTCCTGCTCACGCGGCGCACGGAGGAGGTCGGCGTTCACCCGGACGATGTTGAGATCCTCGGCCGCTTGGACGACATGGTCACGATCAGCGACTATCTCGTCGCGCCCTACGTCGGCGTGCTCCGTCGCACACCGTATGAGTTCATCCCGCAGGACTCCGAGGTCGCCCAGATCATCGAGCCGCCCGTGGCGCACCTGATGGACGATGCGAACCGCGTCTCGGAAGCGCGCGCATCCGACGCGGGCACTGTCTATGCTCCCGCCTACATCTGGGAAGGGCATCGCATTTGGGGCGCGACCGCGCGCATGCTCTGCGAATTCCTCGAACTGCTGCGCGGTGACGCGGAACGGCTCGAGTCCGCCCGCGTGCGTAAGGTGCCGTAGGGGTGTGCCGCTCCCCGCTGAATCGCGCAGGCTAGAAACCGATGAGGATGCCGGATGCGTCTGATCCTGATCCGCCACGCCGAGTCTGAGGGGAACGCCGGCAACCGCTTCCAGGGGCAGCGGGATTATCCGCTCTCACCGCGCGGCATCGCGCAGGCGGGGCAGCTGGCGCAAAGGCTCCGGGACCGCCCGATGGACCACATCTACGCCAGCCCGCTCACGCGCGCGAACCACACGGCGGAGATCGTCGCGGAACTGAAGGGCATGGCCGTCTCGCCGCTGCCTGAGGTGATGGAGTACGACTTCGGTGACTTCAGCGGCATGACCTGGGCGGAGATTCACGAGCGCCACCCGGACCTCGCGCTCGCGCACCGCAACCGTGGCCGCAGCTATGCAGCGTGGCCGGGCGAAGAAGGACGCGAGGCGTTCCGCGAGCGCGTCTGCGCCGCACTGTGGGCGCTGGAGCGTGGGCACGAACGCGAGACGGTCGCCGTCTTTACGCACGGTGGCGTGATCGGCGTCTTCGCCCAATCGGTGCTTGGCCTCAGCCATGAGCATCGTGCGCCGTTCACGGTGGATAACACATCAATCTGGGAGATCGAAGTTCGCGACGGTGCGGGCACGCTCTGGACCACGAACGATACCTGCCACCTTCTGAGGGATGAGGGATGAGGGCGGTATACCCTTCGTATGTGGGTTGGATCGCTTGAGGCTGCCCCTCACCCCAACCCTCTCCCCACGGGGAGAGGGGGTCCGCTGTCCCTCAGCCCTCGGCGCGCGGCCCGCGGTCTGCCCCTTCGCCGCTGGGCGTGTAGTAGCGGCGGCCCTTGAGTGCATCGGGGAGGTGCTGCTGCTCGACGTGATGGCCCTCGAAGTCGTGCGCGTACTTGTAGCCGCGGCCGTAGCCCAGGCCCTTCATAAGGCCGGTGACGGCGTTGCGTAGGTGGAGCGGCACCGGGTCGTTGAGCGTGCGCTGCACGTCCTCCAGCGCGCTGAAGTACGCGTTCTTGGCGGAGTTGGATTTGGGCGCGGTCGCCAGATAGAGCGTCGCGTGCGTGAGCGGATAGAGCCCTTCGGGCAGGCCGATGAAGTGAAGCGCCTGCTGTGCCGCCACCGCCACCTGCAATCCGGCTGAGTCCGCCAGCCCGACATCTTCCGACGCCAAGATCACGAGCCGGCGCGCGATGAAGAGCGGGTCCTCGCCGCCCGCGATCATGCGCGCCAGCCAATAGACCGCCGCGTCCGGGTCCGAGCCACGGATTGACTTGATGAAGGCGGAAATGATGTCGTAGTGCGCCTCGCCGGACTTGTCGTAGCGCGGCGAGCGGTGTTGGAGCGCCTCCCGCACCTGCTCAAGTGTGATCCGCTTCGTCTCCGCGTCCGCGAGCGCCGCCGCCACTTCGAGCGCATTCAAGGCGATGCGCGCATCGCCTGCCGAGGCGTTGGCGAGCAGATCGAGCGCATCCTCGTCAATCGTGAGGCCCTGTGCGCCCAGACCGTATTCCATATCCGCGAGCGCCCGCCGCGCCATTTCCGCGAGTTCGTCCTCGGTGAGCGCGCGCAGCACCACCACACGGCTGCGCGAGAGCAGCGGCGCGACGACCTCAAAGGAGGGGTTCTCTGTCGTCGCGCCGATCAATGTGACCGTGCCGTCCTCAACATGCGGCAGGATCACGTCCTGCTGTGCCTTGTTGAAGCGATGGATCTCGTCAATGAAGAGGATCGTGCGCCGCCCGCCGTCGCGCCGCCGCTCCTTTGCCTCTTGCACGACGCGGCGCAGGTCCGCGACGCCCGCCGTGACCGCCGAGAGCGGCTCGAAATGCGCCGCCGTCTCGCGCGCGATCAGCCCGGCGAGCGTCGTCTTGCCGCTCCCCGGCGGTCCCCAGAGAATCAGCGAAGGCACCGCATCGCGCTCGATCGCGCGCCGCAGCATCCGGCCAGGTGCGATCACCTGCTCTTGCCCGAGAAACTGATCGAGCGTGCGCGGGCGCATGCGCGCGGCAAGCGGCGCGGCGTGCTCCGCCGCGTGCCGCTCCTCCGCGGACCAGAGGTTCTCATCCGCCGGCGCCGGGCCACGTCGGGCCATGCTCACTTCCTTCCGTGCTATCGCTGCGGGAACATCGCGATCACGCGCGTGTCGAGACGATAGCCCTCCGCCTCAAAGAGATACGTTTCGATGAAGAGGCGCAGGCCGAGCAGCGGCGTGCTCGACCCGGGCTGGGGTACCTCGGTCGTTTCCTCAATGTCCGCGATCAGCCGGGGCATCGCGGCCCCGTCACGCGGCGGCTCGAAGCGCCAGCGCACGCGCTCGGAATGCGTGACGCCGTCCGCGGCGAGCAGACGCGCGTCCGTCACGCGGCGCCAGAGCAGATCCGTGCTGGGACGAAACAACTCGGTCACGCTGAGCAGGTGCGCGCCGGCCCCACTCTGGCTGCCGTTGCCCTTGTAGACGACGGTGTAAATCGGATTGCCCTCGCTCTGATTACTCGCCACCTCGATCTCAACCGACCAGCCGCGCAGCGCCAGCGCCGCCAGGTCGCCCTCCCAGACTTCGCCTGGCTCGTCTTCGCGCAGCGCGACGTACTGCCGGCCGTTCCAGCCGACGCGGTTCACCAGCCGGCGCAGGTCTGTGCCGCCGAACGGCGCCGGTGTCTCATAAAGCAACGTGACGAAGATCAGCGGCGAGCCGTCGCGCGCTGACGCATCATCCAGACGCGCCCAGGCGATCACCCCCGGCCGCCGGCCGGCTGCATCGAGCGGCAGCACGAGCCGCAGGAGGTCCTCGCTCGCAAGCGCGGGTGGAGGCTGCTGTGCTATCATGGGCCGGCCCCAGTCCCGCGTCACGGTTGCCGTGGCCGCCACCGCGACCACCAATCCCACGAGCGTCACGGTGAGGTACGAACGTCGCATCGTCATCTGCCAACCCCTCGCATATCTACCGTAACGCGCCGACCGAGGAGACGCTATGCGGGCGTGATACGTTATCCTGTCCCCCAGGAAAGCGCGGTGCGAAGCCGCGGCCCAGGAGGCGGAGATGGATTCACCAGTAGACTATCAGCGCGACGGCCACATTGCCGTGATCACGATGAACCGGCCCGAGTCGATGAACGCCATGAGCGGCGCGCAATCCGCCGGGCTGCGCGAGGCGTGGCATCGCTTCCGCGACGACACGGACGCCTGGGTCGCGATCCTCACCGGCGCTGGCACGCGCGCCTTCTGCGCTGGCGCCGATGTGAAGGAGATGTCCGCGCGCGGTCAGAGCGACGAGTCACCGCCACCCTGGATCGCCGGCAACATGGACCCGTCTCTGGAAAGCGGCTTCGATGTTTTCAAGCCGACGATCGCGGCGATCAACGGCTACTGCATCGGCATCGGCCTCACCGTCGCCTTCGCCTGCGATTTCCGGATCGCCGCCGAGCACGCCAAGTTTGGCTACACCGAGGTCGCAATCGGCCTGCCCACGATCATCGGCGCGATCCGCACCACCTGGGTGACGGGGATGCAGACCGCGCTCGAGATGCTGCTGACGGGTGACATCTACGATATCGAGTACGCCAAGGCGAAGGGCTTCGTCAACAAGGTCGTGCCCGGTGACCAGCTCATGGATGAGGCGCAGAAGCTCGCCGCGCGCCTTTGCAAGAACGGTCCGCTCGCGATGAAGGTGACAAAGGAAGTGCTTGTGCGCGGCCAGCGCATGCCGCTCCCCGAAGCCTGGCGCCTCGGCGAAGCCCTCCGCGCCCATTCCCGCTACACCGAGGACTCCCGCGAAGGCCCCCGCGCCTTTGTCGAGAAGCGCCCAGCGCAATTCAAGGGACGATGATGGTGAGGGATGAGGGATGAAGACGGGTACGAGCCACGCTTCATCCCTACGTCTTGTTCCACAGCTTCAGGCGTGCGCCGCAGTGATCGCAGACAGAGACCGGGCGCTTGAGGACGGCCATCCCCTCGCGGTAGACCTCCTCACGGTCGCGGAGGTGGAGGTCGCAGTAGAGGGCCTGACACTTGGAGCACTGGCCGGAGCGATAGTTGCCGCAATCCGGCGCGGCGCAGAAGCCGCGATTGCTGCGCTCCACCGCCGCCACGCGGTAGATCAGATGCTGTTTGAGATCATCGTGCTTGAGCAGGCAGAGCTCGCGGTTGCAGACCTCGTCCGTGTCCTCGCGCACGCTCGCGTGCAGCGCGCAAAACCCCCGACCGCAATACTGGCAGGTACCGGCTTCCGGATTGTGGCACCGGCGGAAGATTCGTCCGATCTGGCAGACACGAGGCATCGGCGGTGCCCTGCTTTTCCGGTGAGTGGCTACGGTGCCGTCTGATGAGAGTCGAATTGATCGTCGTCACCGAGGCTGATGATCCCCTGGCGGATCGCGTACCTGATTAGGTCGGTCTTGTTCTGCGCCCTGAGCTTCACCATGATGTGTGCCTTGTGCGCTTCCACCGTCTTCACGCTCAACACCAATCGATCCGCGATCGCCTGGTTGGTGTAACCCTCTGCCACAAGCTGGAGTACCTCGCGCTCGCGCGACGAGAGCGCATCCGTCGGCTTATCACGCTGCGCCTGGAGCAAGTATTCCACCGGCGAGCGACCGTGCGCGAGCGACTGGCTGAAATAGGGATTGCCGAGGTTCACCGCCTGGATCGCGAGCAGCAGCTCGTTCACGTCCGAGCGCTTCACCACGTAGCCGTGCGCCCCGGCGCGCAACGCGCTCAGCATGCGCTGATCGTCCATGTAGCTGGTGAGGACTAGTACCTTGGTGCGCGGGTTCTGTTTCACAATCTGGGCGGTGGCCTCAATCCCGTTGAGGACCGGCATCGCCAGGTCCATCAGCACCACGTCCGGCGCGAGGCGCGCGGTCATCTGCACCGCCTCGCGGCCGTCGCTCACATCGGCGACAACCTCGATGCTCTCGTGCATCTCCAGCATCACGCGCATCGCCTGGCGCAGCAGTTGATGGTCGTCCGCCAGCAGCACGCGGATGCGTCCGCCCCGGACGCCGCGCATCGTTTCCAGGGCGCGTCGTGCCCGCTCCTCGTAACCCGCGTGCTCGTTTACGTCAGCGACCCCCGCACCTTCACTCGCCGGTGAACGTCGCATAGTCTACCATAGCCTGCGGATGCCCGACCACGCATCGGACGGGCGGCAGATCTCCGCCGGAGGTGCGCATGGTTGCCCCCCGTCTCGAAGACCTCTTGCGCGAGCAAGCGCAGCGTCGTGCCGAGATCGAAGCCGCCGGGGCCTACTTCGTCGGCGCGATTGATGACCATGCGGCCGAGAGCTTCGCACGCAGCCTGCTGCTGATGTCGGTACAGCGTGCGAACCGTTCGGACCGACCGATCACAGTGTACGTGCATTCGCAGGGTGGCTCGGTCGGCGCTGGCTTTTCGATGATGGAAATGATTTATCACGTCGCGCGCGAGTATCGCGTGCGTGTGGAAATGCATATCACGAGCGCGGCCTACAGCATGGGCGCGGTCTTGGTCCAGGCCGGCGACCGGCGCACGATGGGGCCACTTTCGACGATGATGCTCCACTCCAGTTCGTGGGTACTCTCCGGCGAGGATGAGCGCATCTTCAAGGATTACCAGAAGCTGAGCGAGCACTATCAGAACGTCACCAGCCAGATCTTCGCCAAGCGCACCGGCAGACGCGATGCCGCCTGGTGGAAACGCTTTATCTACTCTGGGCGCGACCGCTTCCTCGGCGCGGAGGAGTGCCTCGAACTGGGATTGGTGGATGAGATCCTTCAGGTCGCGGACTCACCGGACCCGCGTACCCTGCGCCCTCCCAAGGTGTAACCGTGCAAGAGCCACCCTCTCCGCTCGCGCCTCGCGCCAAGATCGAAGGCCGCCTCGTGCGTCTGCGCGCGCGTGGCGAGCCGGGAGACCTCGAACGCTCACTCACCTGGGCGAACGACTACGAGGTCGCGCGCTTCCTCGTGCTGCGCTACCCACAGTCGCGCGCGCAAGAAGAGGCCTGGTTCCGCGGCGATGCCTGCACCTTCTTCAACCTCCCGCTCGCGATCGAGACGCTCGAGGGCGAACACATCGGCAATCTTGATCTGCGCGACGTGCAGCCGGAGAACCGCAGCGCCGAGCTTGGGATTATGCTCGGCGACAAGCGCTACTGGAGCCGCGGCTACGGCAGTGACGCCGTGCGCACGCTCGCCCGCTTCGCCTTCCAGGTGATGAACCTCCAGCGTGTCCACCTCCGCACCTACGAATACAACGAACGCGGCCAGGCAGCCTTCAAGAAGGCCGGCTTCCAGGAGGAGGGTCGCCTGCGCCGCCATCTCTACATGGATGGCCGCTACTGGGACGTGATCCTGATGGGCTGTCTGCGCGAGGAGTTCGAGGCTGGGGACGCGCCGCCCGGCCGTGCCTGATGCAGTGCGCGGCTGGTACGACGCCCACGCGCACCGCTACGACCGCCAGCATCCGGGCGTGCCCGGCGACCGCACGTTTTACGCTTCGCTTGCTCACGGCCTCCGCGTGCTGGAGATTGGCGCGGGCACCGGGCGCGTGACGGC
>Ga0136611_10002579_pt1 | contig 12640 bp, 13 predicted proteins | sample AntDrymUQ2232306_2_FD_106645 | JGI IMG/M metagenome (GOLD analysis project Ga0136611, IMG submission 106645) | Polar desert sand microbial communities from Dry Valleys, Antarctica - metaG UQ223 (23.06) | ecosystem: Environmental > Terrestrial > Soil > Desert | place: Antarctica: Dry Valley... | reverse complement strand
TCATCGCGGCAATGAACCCGCGGTTCGAGTAGCACAACGTCATGACACGGGAACCCGCTCCACGAGTCCGGACTTCCCGACCGGGCACGCTGCGGAATTCCGACCGAACCTCACCGGGTTTCACGGCCGTGCGGATCCCACCGGCAGCTCCCGAGCTACACCCCGTCACGTCGGGTCCCGACGGCCCGCCGGCCGCGCCGGCCGCGTCCTGACGATGTTCGACGGCCCGTACGCGCTCGCGATCGCGGCCGGCATGGCCGCGACCGTCAACCCGTGCGGCTTCGCGCTCCTCCCCGCCTACCTCTCCGCGTTCCTCGGCAGCGAGCATCGCGCAGGCGGCGCCAACGCAGTCGCCCGGGCTCTCGCCGTCTCCGCCGCGCTGACGGCCGGGTTCGTCGTCGTCTTCGGCGCCGTCGGGCTGATCGTCACCCCGCTCGCGTTGACGGTCGAAGACAAGCTCCCGTGGGTCACCGTCGTCATCGGCATCGGACTCGTCGCGCTCGGCATCGCCCTGCTCGCCGGGCGTCAGCCGACACTCAAGATCCCCAAGCTGCAACGAGGTGGCAGCGACGGAACCCTGCCGTCGATGTTCCTGTTCGGCATCTCCTACGCCACCGCCTCCCTGTCGTGCACCATCGGACCGTTCCTCGCCATCACCACCACCACCTTCCGATCGTCCAGCTTCATCGCGGGCAGCGGAGTGTTCCTCGCCTATGCCCTTGGCATGGGCATCGTGATCGGCATCCTCACCGTCGCCCTCTCCCTCGCAAAGGGCACGATCGTCCAACGCTTCCGCAACGCCCTCCCGAAGATCACCCGGGTCGCCGGCGCCATGATCGTGATTGCCGGCCTCTACGTCGCGTACTACGGCTGGTACGAGATCAGGGTCCTCGGCGGCAGCACCGACGATCCGATCATCGAGCGCGCCACCCGCATCCAGACGTGGCTCACCACCAACGTCGTCCCCGACGCCCCAGCGACCACCGCCGCCGCTGCCGTGGTCGTCCTCGGCGCCGCCGCCGCGGCGGCCGCCCTCGTCCGAAGGCGCAGACCCGCCGTCGAGACCGCAGACGCAACGGGCGCCAGCGGCTCAACGGACGTGGTGGAGGGCAAGAGCGGCACACCGGTCGATGAACCCGGCGACGACCGCGCGGCAGTCTGAGCTCCGCCGGCCGAGCAGCAGCGCGTTCGTCAGCGCGAAGATGAAGCGAGCGCGACTACGTCGGATTCGGGGAACGCCCCGAGCCATCCCTGCAGCAGGCGACCGTCCGCAGCGAACAGCATCGCGGCGGGCTGGGACGTCACGCCGAACGCTCGCCACGACTCGAACGATTCGTCCCACAGCATCGTGAACGACGTGGTGCCGAACGTGGCGAGGAACTGCTCGGCCTCACCGAGTGTGTCCTGGGTGCCGAGTCCCACGACGCGAAGGGTGTCTGCATGCTGTCGAGCGAACTGCTCGACGCCGGGCGCCTCTGCCCGGCAGACCGGTCAATGCGGCGCCCAGAACCAGACGAGCACCGGCTTGTCGGCTGGAAGGAAGTTCGCGAGTTGCACCCATTCCTTCTCGCCGACGTCCCACACCGTCACCTCGGGCAGGAACTGCGTGGATGCCGCGTTCACGACGGGAACGGCGGGGCGAGCCCCCGGATCCACGGATGCCTCGGGGGGACCACCACATGCTGCGCTGACGAAGGCGACGGTCAGCGCAAGGCCGGCCGATCGCGCCAAACGCCGTCGCCTCGACATCGCGGGCATAGGGCTGGAGATGGACGGCGTCCGACGCCGTCGCTTGGAACCTGACCGCATCAGGCGACGCCGATGAGGCGGCCGGTGACGACGATGCGTTGGGCGACGGAACCGGGCGGGTGGCACGCGACCAGGGTCATGGTGACGGGCCCGGCGCGGAGGACGTGTTCGAGCAGGATCCTCGGGATGGGAGCAATGCAATGACGCGCGAGCTCCGCGGAGCCGGCGTTTGAGTCGCGGTGACGACGGGAACCCCTGCGTGGGTGAGGAGGGACTGAGATCGTGAGCGGAGCTCGTGAACGTCCTGCGGGGCCGACCGCAGCAGCGGCGCGGGGCCGGCCCGGTGGGGTCGGTCGAGCGACATCGCTGATGGCCGAACGGGTGAGCGACGACCTGCGTCGCGGCGCGGGCGACCTGCTCGACCGTCGGCGGCGGGTCGCTGCGCTGTCGCTCGTCGCGGCGGGCGCGATGGGCGCCGTCGCCGCGTACCAGAACGGACTCGTGCGACGGCTGCCGGAGCCGCCGCTCAGGCTCTTCGACGCGGAGCGGGTGGACGCGTCCGGCGCGGCCTATCAGCTGCTGCGCACTCCCGATGCGTCGCTCGGGCTGATCAGCTACGGCGTCACCCTCGCGCTCGCCGGGATGGGCACACGCTCGCGCTTCAAGGACACGCCACTCATCCCGCTCGCGATGGCGGCGAAGGTCGTGTTCGACGCAGTCGGAGGTCTGTACCTGACCGCCGAGCAGGCGTCGAAGCACCGCAAGTTCTGCTCCTGGTGCCTTACCGCGAGCATCGCCAGCGTGGCGATGGTTCCCCAGGTCCTGCCCGAGGCGAGAGCCGCCTTACGCACCCTTCTGCGTCGGTGACGGACCCGGATTTCGGCCTGCCGCGCAGCGTCCATGCGCCCGCGATCGAGTCGCACCGTCTGATCGGGGATGGTCGCTCGGCGGCGCTCGTCCTGCCCGACGCGTCGATCGACTGGTGGTGCGCCCCCGATGTCGACTCGCCGCCGCTGCTGTGGTGGCTGCTCGATCCCACAGGCGGCATCGCCCGCTGGCGCAATGGCCGGATGGTTGGACGTGACGACCGTCCGGCCGGTCCCACTGCCAAGACCGTCGTCGTGGTGGACGGCAACCACCTCGAGTGCTGGGACGGCCTCATCCCCGGCGCCGACGGGAGCGGGTCGTGCCTGGTCCGGCTCGTCCGATGCGCCGATCGCGCCGTCACCGTCGTCCACGAGCTCCGGGTCGGCGGCTTCGACACACCCCGTGCGGTGTGGGAGGGCACCCGCGCCCCGGTCGGCGACGCATCCGTGCATGTGACGGGAGGGACCTCCCGGTCACACGGCCGATCACTGCACACCGAGATCACGACCGTCCCGGGTGAGTGGGTCGGGCTCGCCGTGTGCGTCGACGACCGACTCCCCCGGCCGCTGAGCGAGTTGGGTGTGCTCCTCGCGGAGGCCGAAGCCGACCTCGAGGCCCTGCTCGCCGCCGCGCGTCTGCCTCGCCATCACCCCGAGCGAGCGCGCGACGCGTTGATCGTCCTGGACACGTGCACGTTCGCCGCCACGGGCGCCGTGATCGCTGCGCCGACGACGTCGCTGCCGGAGGTCGTCGGCGGAACCGCGCAGTGGGACTACCGCTACACATGGCTGCGCGACGCTTCGCTCGCCGTCTCGGTCGCCTCCCTGCTCGGTCAGCGCCATACGGCGCAGCGTTACCTCGCGTTCGTGAACGACATGACGAAGGGGCGTCTGGCGCCGTCCGGGCCGATGACAGATGTCCGCGGCGAGACCGTTCCCCGAGAGCGGGAGGTGGAGGCGGCGGGTTGGGCAGGATCGAAGCCGGTTCGCGTCGGGAACGCGGCGCGTGACCAGGTCCAGTACGACGCGCTCGGCCTTCTCGTGCAGTCCATCTCCGTCTACCTCCAGACCGGGGGCTCCCTCGACCGGGGGACATGGGAGCTCGTGCGGACGATCGCCGACTCCCTCGCCGACGACACCCACACCGAGCTCGACACGAACGGGATCTGGGAACTGCGCGAGACGCTGCCGCTCGTCGACGCCGACATCGGCCGCTGGCTCGCTCTCGACGTGGCGCTCTGGGTCGCGCGTCTGCGCCACCCGCTCACCCGGCGCCGTCACTGGAAGGCAGCTCGGGACGCAGCACGCGACCGTGTCCTCGGCGCGATCCGCGACGACGGCGGACTTCCGCAGGCGTACGAGCGAAGCTCCGGCAGCGACGCGTCGGCACTGATGATCCCGGTGTTCGCGCTGCTCGGCCGCAAGGATCCTCGTGCCCACCGGCTCGTCGACGCCGTCCGCCACGATCTCGGCGCAGGACCGTTCCTCTACCGGTTCCCGCCACAGGCCGGCGATGGCCGCGAGGGAGCGTTCCTGCCGGTGTCGTGGTGGGCGGTGACCGCGCTCGCGGTGCTCGGCCGCTACGACGAGGCGAAGCAGCTCGCCGACGCGATGTGCGCGCGCCTGCCCCGCCTGCTCGCCGAAGAGGTGGACCCCGAGAGCGGGCACAGCCTCGGCAACACACCGCTCGTCTGGTCACACATGGAGGCAGCACGAGCGATGTACGTCCTCGATGCGGCCCGCATCCGTGCCCGCTGGGGACCCGTCGGGCTCACCCTGTGGCGGCTCGTCCGCTACGCGCAACTCCGTTGGTTCACCGGTCAGAGCCCGCACGACGAGACGCCACCCGAAGGAAGGAGATCGTGATGCAACGACAGTCGCGCGACGTCGATGGTGAGCTGCTGGCGTGGCACGAGCAAGGAGAGGGCGTGCCGGTCGTCCTCGTCCACGGTATCCCGACCGGGGCCCGAGCTGTGGCGTCACGTGGTCCCACTGGTCGCAGACGCCCGCTGCCTCGCGTTCGAGATGCTCGGCTACGCCGGCTCGATCCCGCTCGGCGAGGGCCGAGACATCTCCGTCGCCGCACAAGCAGCTCGGCTCCTGCGGTGGCTCGACGCGCTCGGGATCGACCGTGCCGTCCTCGTCGGGCACGACCTCGGCGGTGGCGTCGTGCAGATCGCGGCGGTCACGGATCCGCAACGCTGCGCGGGCCTCGTCCTGTCCAACGCCATCGCCTACGACTCCTGGCCGATCCCGAGCGTGAAGGCGATGCGCGCAGCGGGCGCCATCGTCGAGCGGATGCCCGCGCCGCTCTTCCGCCCGACGTTCTCCGCCTTCATCGCCCTCGGCCACGACGACCGTCGGGGCGGCGCGGAGTCGCGCGACGTCCATTGGGGGCCGTACGAGCAGCACGGTGCCGCGCCGGCGTTCGTGCGCCAGATCCGCTCGCTGCGCACCGAGGACACGCTCGCCATCGCAGACCGACTTCCGACGCTCCATCTTCCTGCGCGCGTCGTCTGGGGAGCCGCCGACCGGTTCCAGAAGCTGCGCTTCGGGGAACGCCTCGCCCGCGATCTGCGCGCACAGCTGACCCGCGTCGAGGGTGGGCGCCACTTCGTTCCAGAAGATCATCCCGGTGCGATCGCCGCTGCGATCAACGACGTCGTCGCCGAAGTGCGACACCGCCGAGGCTGATTCGATCACGCCATCAGTCGCGTGCTCGTCCTCAGTGGCCGGTGCGATAGGGGTGCGGGAACGTCGCGATGGCAGGACATGACGGGCTCTCGAACAGCTCGAGCGCGGCGCGCACGACATCGCGATGGCGATCGTGGTCGCCCGGCGCGCCGACGGGGCGACCCAGGGGGTGGTCGGTGACGAGCGCGCGGCTGACACCCATGAGCCGGGGCACGTGCTCGAACGCGGCGATGTAGATCCCGACGGTCGGGATGCCGGCTGACTCGAACGCTCGCTGGACGTGTCCCACGGACACGTGGCAGACAGGTCAAACGGGCACCAGCAGCACCGCGTCGACCTGATCCGCTCGAAGCGCCTCGGCCCATACGGGAGCGACGGTCTCGCGCAGTCGGAGCTGAGACGTCGCACCGACGAACGAGTACGCGGTCGGGGACAGCTCGCCGATGACCCCATGGGCGGCGAGCTCGAGCAGCGGTCGAAGCGGGAGGACGACGTTGTGGTCGAGTCGCGCTGCGGCCACCGGGTAGCCGCCATGGCGGACGCGCAGCTCGCCGGGAGCAGTGCCGGTCGGGATCGTCGACAGCGTGGGCTCGACGCGTAGGAACTCGCCGATGCGCGCCTCCGCCTCCGCCTGGGTCATGTCCTCGACGCCGAACGGCCGCGGATCATCGCCCTCGGCGAAGTGGCCACTGGACGTGACGAGAGCGACCCGCGCATCAGACAGCTTCTTCTTCAACGGTGCGTGTGGCACATCGTCGTAGCGGAACCGTGCCTTCTCCTCGGCATGCGATCCGTATGCGCGCTGCTGCCATCGGCGGGCGTGCTCGATCAGTCGGCCGGCGTTACCGTCGTCCATCGTGCGACTGAGCTGCGTGAGGAGCTCTGTGAAGAACTCGGACGCTTCTGGCGCGTCCAGCTCGGTCAGGAACTTGAAGTCGAGGTTGCTGCGCGAGCCGTAGAAGAACGAGTTCCTGAACTCCTCGAACGTCTCGGGCGGTGTGCCGCTGTTCGTCTCGGTCATCGTGGCCCTTTCAGCACTCGCCGGCATCGCTCGAGCTCGGCTTGCGCCCATGTTGCTCGACCTCGATCTGCTGCGGAGCCGTTCGAGAAACCTTTCGTCGGCGTCGGTACCGGCTTCGCAGACAAGATCGTGAACCCGCTGCAGCGAGAACCCGGTGACCCTGCCCACCATTCCGACCATCTTGCACTCTGTCGCAGACAGCGCGCCGAGTTGGGTGGGAATCGTTCTCGGCGATGTTGTTCGGATCGCGCGGCTTCTCTCCCGACCCGCGAGGCCAACGGTCGCAGTCGATCGCGTCGGGAAGAGATTCGGCCTTCGGGTGGTTTCCTGCGCCGCGAGTCCGGGCCCACGAAGCGTTCACGGGACGACCGTGGAGATGTCCGGATGATGAGAGCATCGACTCGAGTCCGAAAGGAGGGCGTGGTGGAGCAACAGAACGCAGGGCGGGTGGTGGTGATCACCGGAGCGTCGAGTGGTGTCGGCCGGGCCTGCGCCCGCGCGTTCGGCCGCCGCGGGGATCGTGTCGCGTTGCTGGCACGCAACGGCGACGCGCTCGTCGCCGCTGCGAACGAGATCCGCGGCGAGGGCGGTCAGGCGGAGGCGTACGTCGTCGACGTGTCCGTCGCCGACGCGGTCGAAGCGGCCGCGGCCGCTGTCGAGGCGCGGTGGGGACGGATCGACGTGTGGGTCAACAACGCGATGGCGACGGTGTTCGCGCCGGTGACGGCGACCACGTCCGAAGAGTTCCGACGGGTGATGGAGACGACCTACCTCGGCTACGTGCACGGCACCCAAGCTGCGCTCCGGCGGATGGTGGCAGCCGACCGCGGCACGATCATCCAGGTCGGCTCCGCTCTCGCCTACCGCTCGATCCCCCTCCAGGCCTCCTATTGCGCCGCCAAGGCCGCGATCCGTGCGTTCACCGACGCGTTGCGGACCGAGCTGATCCACGAGCGCAGCAACGTGCGGGTGTCGCAGGTGCACCTGCCCGCGGTCAACACTCCCCAGTCGCTTCGTCAGCGCAACAAGATGCCTCACCGTCAACAACCGGTTCCGCCGCTGTTCGACCCGGACGCGATCGCGGAGATGATCGTGTGGGCCGCCGAGACGACGCCACGGGAGGTGCTCGTCGGGTACCCCACGTTGCGCGTCGTGTGGGGTCAAAGACTGCTGCCCGGATACCTCGAACGCCGTGCCGCTCGCGACGGGTGGGAATCGCAGTTCACCGACCGCCCCAATGATCAGGACGGTGACATCCTGTTCGCCACCCTTCCCGGGGACCCCGGCGCGCACGGCCCCTCCCGCGACCGCGAACGGGGGCCCGACCTGCTGATGCGACTCCGCAGGCAAGTCGACGTCGCGGGGGCCATCCCGCGCGCCGGACGGCGCCTGTTCAGACGGCTCACCGACAGATCGCGTCGGCGGTGATCGGCGCCGCACGCGTTCTACTCGTGCGCTCTGGACGGTTGCAGCTATGATACGATAAACTGGATAGTCAGTGGAGATGTGGTGGCTGTCGGACGTCCTGCAATCGTCGAGCTCAAACCGATCGCCTTGGCCGACAGTGAGCTCTTGGCGAGGCTGTTCCGGGCTCTCGGTGACGCGACCCGGTTGCGGATCCTCGACCTGCTGGTGGAAGACGGTGAGCTGCACCAGGCGGAGATCGTGCGCCGACTGGGCGCCGTTCAGGCCCGGGTGTCGGAGCATCTCGCCTGCCTGGTGTGGTGCGGGTTCGTGCAGAGCCGGATCGAGGGCCGGCGCACCTTGTACCGGGTGACGGGGCGTGATGTCCGGCGGCTGCTGGCACAGGCGAAGCGTCTTCTCGACGACAACGAGGCGCAGATCGTGTCGTGTCGCCGCATCGATCCTGCCCCGACCGAGCAGCACGCCGTCCGATGAGCAGCACGGCTCCGCCGGACTACGACTTGGCGATCGTCGGCTCGGGTGGTGCCGCGTTCGCCGCGGCGATCCGAGCGACGGCGCTCGGCGCCCGCGTCGCGGTGATCGAGCGGGCGACGGTCGGCGGCACCTGCGTCAACGTCGGCTGCGTCCCCTCCAAGACGCTGCTCGCTGCTGCCGACGCGTTCCACGGTGCCGCTGTCCACCCGTTCATCGGCGGTGCGCCGACCAACGCGGGCAGCGCCGATCTCGCTGCGCTGGTCGCCCAGAAGGACGAGCTCGTCGCACGGTTGCGCCAGGGCAAGTACGTCGATCTCGCCGACTCGTACGGGTTCGAGATCCTCCCGGCGAGGCTCGCTTCGTCGACGCGGACACCTTGGTCGTAGAAGGACGGACGCTGCGTGCCGGCGCGTATCTGATCGCCACCGGTGCCGACCCGCGGATCCCCGACCTCCCAGGCCTCGCAGAGGCTGGCTATCTCACCTCCACCACCGCGATGGAGCTCGACGAGCGACCCGCGCGCGTGATCACCATCGGCGGCGGGTTCGTCGGGATGGAGCAGAGCCAGCTCTTCTCCCGCCTCGGCGCCCGCGTCAGCCTCGTCGGGCGTGTCGCTCCTCGCGCCGAGCCCGAGATGGCGGCTTGGGTGGAACGGGTCTTCGCCGAGGAAGGCATCGTGGTCGTCGCCGAACGGGCGGTCGCCATCGAACGCGACCGGGACGAGGTCACCGTGATGACCGACCGTGGACGGCGTGTCGTCGGCGACGCGGTCCTCGTCGCGGTCGGAAGAGCGCCGCGGGTCGCCGCGCTCGACCTCACCGCCGCCGGGGTCAGGCTCGACGCGGCCGGGTTCGTCGCCATCGACGACGAGCTGCGCACCTCCAACCCACGGATCTTCGCGGCCGGCGACGTCACCGGAGGGCCGCAGTACGTGTACGTGGCCGCCGCCCAGGGCAACATCGCCGCCGGCAACGCCCTCGCCGGCGAGCACCGCCGGATGGACTACACCGGGCTCCCGTCGGTCACCTTCACCAGTCCGGTACTGGCCAGCGCGGGGATGACTGCCGCCGAGGCCGAGTCCGCCGGACATCGGGTCGAGTTCCGGGTGCTCGATCTCGACAACGTCCCCCGCGCGCTCGCCAACCGTGACACACGCGGCGCGATCAAGCTCGTCGCCGACGCCGACACACGCAAGATCCTCGGCGTCCACGCCGTCGCCGCCGGTGCCGGCGATCTGATGCTCGCGGCGACGTACGCGATCAAGTTCGGCCTCATCGTCGACGACCTCGCCGACACCTGGGCGCCGTATCTGACGATGAGCGAAGCGCTCAAGCTCGTCGCCCAGTCGTTCAACAGCGATGTGAAGAAGCTGTCGTGCTGCGCGGCATGACAGGACGGGATGGACCCGTGACCGGTCGTCCTGACGCGGTCGTGTTCGACGTGGTCGAGACGCTGTTCGGGCTGCAACCGGTCGCCGACACCCTGACCGGGTTCGCGCTGGACGAGTCGACACTGCCGATGTCGTTCACCAGGATGCTGCGCGACGCGTTCGCGCTCGGGTGCACAGGCGGGTATCGCCCGTTCGCCGAAGTCTTCGACGCGTCGCTGATGGTCGTCGCGCCGGCGCTCGACGACGCACAACGGCGGACGGTGCTGTCGGCGTTCGGCTCGCTGACCGTGCACCCCGACGTCCGCCCCGCGTTCGAACGGCTCCGCTCCGCCAGGATCCGGATCGCGACGCTCACCAACGGATCGGTGACGAACACCGAGCGGCTGCTCGAGCGACACGGACTGGCGGAGCTCGTGGAGATGACGATCAGCGTCGACGAGGTGAAGGTGTGGAAGCCGCGGCCGGAGCCGTACCGGCACGCGCTGGTGCGCCTCGGCCTGCCCGCCGATCGGGTCGCGATGGTCGCGGTGCACGCGTGGGACGTCCACGGGGCTCGCGCCGCCGGCTTGATGACCGGCTGGGCGTCGCGCCTGGAGAGGGTCCATGCGGCGGTGTTCGACCCACCGGACGTGCAGGGAGCCGACCTGGTCGAGGTGATCGACGCACTGCTCGCGCTCTGACTCGTTTCGACGCGTTCCGAGCGGTGTCGGACTGGCTCATCGACCAGATCGATCCTCGACCCCGTCAGCCCGTGTTCGGAGCTCGCCCCCCGGACCGGGTGAGACCGGGTTCGTGGCAGCTGAACGGAAGGGGCGGCCTTCGTGATCGACGAGGGTGATGCCGGGGAGTCGGCCGCCGTCGCCGATCACGAGATCAGCGGTCATGCGAGGCCCCGAAGGGCGTCTTCGATGCCGCGGTGGAACGTGGGGTAGGCGTAGATCATCGTGCGCAGCTGTTCGATCGGAGTGCGGGCGTGCACGGCCAAGGTCAGCAGACCGAGAACCTCACCACCGCTCGGGCCGATCGAGGTCGCGCCGACGAGAACTCCCCGCTGCCGGTCGGCGACGAGCTGGATGAATCCCTCGTTGCCGGTCTTGTGCAGCCACCCGCGGGCAGTCGACGGCACCTCGGCGCGGCCGATGGCGATGTCGATCCCCGCATCGCGTGCCGCCTGGACGGTGAGCCCGACCGAGCCGACCTCGGGGTCGGTGAAGGTCACCCGCGGGACGGCGGTGTACTCGGCCGGGGTGTGCGGTTCGCCGAGGATGTCGGCTGTCGCGATCTTCGACTGGTACATCGCGATGTGCGTGAACGCGCCGTGGCCGGTGACATCGCCGACCGCCCAGACGCCGTCGATCACCCGCAGGTGCTCGTCGACCGGCAGCGCCCGCGCGCTGTTGACGTCGATGCCGAGGATCTCGGCGCCGATCATCGCGAGATCGACGCGGCGACCTGTCGCCACCAGCAACCGTTCCGCGACCACTTCACGACCATCGGCGAGCACGACATGGAACGTTCCGTCGTGGGACACCTCGGTCGCGCTCGTGCCCGTGACGACGTCGACGCCGTCGGCGCGAAACACGCCGGCAACGAGCTCGCCTGCCTCCGGCTCCTCGAGCGGGAGCAGCCGCTCCGCAGCCTCGACAAGAGTGACCTCGACGCCGAACCGGGCGTACACCTGGGTCAGCTCGGCGCCGACCGCGCCTCCGCCGAGCACGATCATCGACGCCGGCAACTCGGCGGCCTCGATCGCCTCATGGTTCGTCCAGTACGGCGTGCCGGCCAACCCCGGGATCGGTGGGATTGCGGCAGATGTCCCGGTTGCCACGACCACCGCCCGCGTCGCCTGGTACCGGTGACCGTCGACCTCGACGACATCACGCGCGACGAGGCGGCCGCGACCACGCACGAACGTGCCGCCTTTGCCGACGAAGCGATCGACTGCGACCGTGTCGTCCCAGTCGTCGGTGGCCTCGGCACGAATCCGCACAGCGACCGGCGCCCAGTCCGGCGTCACCGTCGAGCTCCCGGCGGCGCCGGGGATGCGTCTCGCCTCGGCGAGCAGGTCGGCGGCACGGACCATCATCTTCGACGGGATGCACCCCCAGTACGGGCACTCGCCACCGACCAGCCCGGCGTCGATGCCGACCACCGACAGCCCCGCGCTCGCCAGATCGCCGGCGACGTCCTCGCCTCCCGGACCCATGCCCAGCACCACGACGTCGACCGTCGTCACCGCACCAGACCCACTCATGACACCCCGACCCCATGCCAGAAGTCGGTCTCGTGCGATTCGGCGATCACCGCACCGTTCCAACGTGCTCGAACCATGTTCGCAGTTGCCCTTCCCGGCAGTGGTCTCGACGGAGGAACCCGGTGATGCCCCGGTCGACTTCCCCGATCGTGCAAAAGGGGGCTCTTGTGACTGATCCGTGGGCGGCTGAGTAGGCCCATCCGCGGGTGCACCCCGTTGTCTTCCTACGTTTTCGAGCTTCTTGACGGTTCGAGACGGAGGAGGAAAACGGGGTGCGATCGACGATGTTATGGGCTCGGCTGCTCGGGCTGGTGAAAGCGGTCGTGGAGGGCGTCTGGTGCGATGAGGACGCGGAGTGCGTGGTGGTCTCGGTGCGGCCCCGCAAGGCGAGCAAGCGGCGCTGCGGGCTGTGCGGGAAACGCTGCCCCGGCTATGACCGAGGCGAGGGCCGCCGCCGGTGGCGGGCGTCGGATCTGGGAACGATCCGTGCGTTCTTGGAAGCGGACTCGCCACGGGTCAGCTGTCGGGATCATGGTGTGGTCGCGGCGCAGGTGCCGTGGGCTCGTCATGGCGCCGGGCACACGTACGCGTTCGATGACACCGCGGCGTGGTTGGCGACGCATTGCTCCAAGTCGGCTGTTCGGGAGCTGTTGCGGATCGCGTGGCGCACCGTCGGCGCGATCGTGACCCGGGTCGTTGCCGACGCCGAGACCAAGACGGACCGGTTCGCCAATCTGCGTCGGATCGGGATCGATGAGATCTCCTAC
>Ga0136611_10002578_pt1 | contig 12641 bp, 12 predicted proteins | sample AntDrymUQ2232306_2_FD_106645 | JGI IMG/M metagenome (GOLD analysis project Ga0136611, IMG submission 106645) | Polar desert sand microbial communities from Dry Valleys, Antarctica - metaG UQ223 (23.06) | ecosystem: Environmental > Terrestrial > Soil > Desert | place: Antarctica: Dry Valley... | reverse complement strand
CGCGTCGACGCGGTGGCCTCGATGCTCTACCTGGACTACTCGCGCGAGGAGGGCCAGTGGTCGCCGAACGTCCACGGCGGCCGCGAGAACCTCGAGGCGGTGGCGTTCCTGCAGGAGATGAACTCCGTCGTGTACCGCCGCAGCCCCGGGGTCATCACCATCGCCGAGGAGTCGACCGCGTGGCCGGGCGTCTCGCGACCGGTCCACCTGGGCGGGCTGGGCTTCGGCTTCAAGTGGAACATGGGCTGGATGCACGACTCGCTGGACTACGTCGCGCACGACCCGGTCCACCGCGGCTACCACCACCACCAGATGACGTTCTCCATGGTCTACGCCTACGCCGAGAACTACCTGCTGCCGATCAGCCACGACGAGGTCGTGCACGGCAAGGGCTCGCTGCTGCGCAAGATGCCGGGCGACCGGTGGCAGCAGCTGGCGAACGTGCGCGCCTACCTCGCCTTCATGTGGGCGCACCCGGGCAAGCAGCTGCTGTTCATGGGCTCGGAGTTCGCCCAGGAGTCCGAGTGGAGCGAGCAGCGATCGCTGGACTGGTGGCTGCTGGACCTGCCCGACCACCGAGGCGTCGCGCTGCTCGTGAAGGAGCTCAACACGGTCTACCGGGCCACACCGGCCCTGTGGTCCCAGGACGTCGACGCCGCGGGCTTCTCGTGGATCGACGCGAACGACTCCGACGGCAGCGTCTTCTCGTTCCTGCGCTTCGGCAGCGACGGGTCGGCCGTGGCGTGCGTCAGCAACTTCGCCGGCGTCCCGCACGAGGGCTACCGCCTCGGCCTGCCCTGGGCGGGCGAGTGGCGCGAGGTGCTCAACACCGACGCGCCGGACTTCCTGGGCAGCGACGTCGGCAACCTCGGCGGCGTGGAGGCCGGGGCTGACGGCTGGCACGGCCAACCGGCGTCGACCCTGCTGCGCCTGCCGCCGCTGGGCACCGTCTGGCTGGCCAGCTCGCGCCCGTCGTAGGGTCGGCAGTCCCGAGCTGCCAGGAGTACGTGTGCTGACCGTCCAGAGCGACCCGGCCGAGGTGGGCGTCGACGCCGACCGCCTGGCCCGCATCGACACCCATCTCGCGCGCTACGTCGACGACGGCAGGCTCGCCGGCTGGCAGGTGCACGTCAGCCGGCGCGGCCGCACGGTCCACAGCTCGGTACGCGGCAGCCGCGACCTCGAGTCCGGGCAGCCCGTCGAGCAGGACACGCTCTGGCGCATCTACTCGATGACCAAGCCGGTGACGGCCGTCGCGTTCATGTCGCTGTACGAGCAGGCGCGGTGCTCCCTGAACGACGAGCTCGCCAAGTACCTGCCCGAGTTCGCCGACATGCGGGTGCTCGTCGGGGGCAACGCGGCCCAGCCCAAGACCGTCCCGGCCACCGAGCCGATCCGGCTGTGGCACCTGCTGAGCCACACGGCCGGCCTGACGTACGCCTTCACCCGCTCCAGCGTGCTGGACGACATGTACCTGGCAGCCGGGGCGGACTCCCTGACCGACCCGAAGGCCGACCTCGAGACGATGTGCTCGCGCTGGGCCGCGCTCCCGCTGCTGTTCGAACCGGGCAGCGCCTGGAACTACTCGGTCGCCACCGACGTGCTGGGCCGGGTCATCGAGGTCATCACCGGCCAGACGCTCGAGGAGGTCTTCACCGAGCGGATCCTCGGTCCCCTCGGCATGAAGGACACGAGCTGGTGGGTGCAGGAGGCGGACGCCGGCCGACTCGCAGCCCTGTACGTGCCCAACCCGGCCACCGGCAAGGCGCTGCGCTACGACGTCATGGGTGACACGGCGCTGTCGGCGCCGGCGCTGCTGTCCGGCGGTGGGGGTCTGGTCTCGACCGCGGCCGACTACGCCCGGTTCACCCAGATGCTCCTGCGCGGCGGCGAGCTGGACGGCACCCGGGTGCTCGGCCCCCGCACCTTGCGCTACATGACCCGCAACCACCTGCCCGGCGGCGCCTACCTCGCCTCGATCGGACGCGGCATGTTCGCCGAGTCCGCGTTCGACGGCGTCGGCTTCGGGCTCGGCTTCAGCGTCACCGCCGAGCCGGTCGCCACGAAGGTGACGTCCTCGCCCGGTGAGTTCGCGTGGGGCGGCTACGCCAGCACGGCCTTCTGGGTGGACCCGGTCGAGGAGCTGACGGTCGAGTTCTACACGCAGCTGGTTCCCTCTAGCACCTACCCCGTGCGCACCGAGCTGCGCCAGCTCGTGCAGGCGGCCCTGATCGACTAGGGACTAGTACAGGGCGTTGGACAGGGCCCGGCGACCGGTCACGATGCGCGGGTCCTCCGGGTCCAGCGCGTCGAACAGCCCGAGCAGGTGCTCGCGGGCCGCGGTGCGCTCGTCGCCGGCGGAGCGCCGCACCAGCTCGACCAGGCGGGCGATGGCCTGGTCGATCTGCTCGGTCAGGACCTCGACGTCGGCGGCCGCCGTCTGCGCCGCCACGTCGTCGGGGGCCGCCGCGGCGGCGGCGAGCACCGTGGCCGGGTCGGCGTCGACGCTGCGCCCAAGCAGCCGGGCCCAGGCACGCCCGGCGACGGCCTCGGGGTCGGACGGCTTGCGCAGCAGCAGGGCCTCGTAGGCCGCGGCGGCGGCCGCGTAGTCGCCGTCGGCCATCGCGTCCTCGGCAGCCAGGACCTCGGGCTCGGTCGGGACGGGCGGTGGCTCCGCTGCCGCCCCCGTGACCGCACCCGCCCCGGGCAGGCCGGCCTGGGCCGCGGCGGCGAGGACCTGCTCGAGGAAGGCCCGCAGGTCCCGCTCGGGCAGCGCGCCCGTGAACCCCTGGACCAGACGACCGCCCAGGGCGAGCAGCACGGTCGGGATGCTCTGGATCTGCAGCTGGCTCGACAGCGCCTGGTTGGCGTCGACGTCGACCTTGGCCAGCACCCAGGCCCCGCCGGCCTCCTCGGCCATCCGCTCCAGCACCGGCGACAGCTGCTTGCACGGCCCGCACCACTCCGCCCAGAAGTCGATCAGCACCGGCACGGTCATCGAGCGCTGGAGCCCCTCCACCTCGAAGCCGGCCTCGTCCACGTCCAGGACATGGGCGCTCATCGAGGTCGGGGCCGGCGCCGCGGCAGCTGTGGCGGGCGCCCGCAGCGACGACAGGTCGACGGCTCCCGCGATGTTGATGTCGGTGGGTCGCATGCTCATGCACCCATCCTGCCTGCTGGCCGGCGCGGGGACGCGGGCGGCAGGCAGGATGCACCCGTGAGCACCGCCACCTACTGCACCGCCTGCGCGGGCGTGCTGGACGTCTCCGGCCGTCACCCGGTCTGCACGCAGTGCAGGCGGGTGCACCACCGCGACCCGAAGGTCGGGGTCGGCGTGGTGGTGCTCGACGACCGGGGACGGCTGCTGCTGGTGCGCCGGGGCGTGTCCCCGGGCAAGGGCCTGTGGGCGCTGCCGGCCGGGTTCGTCGACGCCGGTGAGGACCCCCGGGCGGCGGCGGCCAGAGAGGCCCGGGAGGAGACCGGTCTCGAGGTCGAGGTCGGGGCCGTCATCGACGTCTACGCGACGGGTAGCGCCCGCGGAGCATCGTTCTTCCTGGCGTTCGAGGCCAGGCTGGTCGGAGGAGCGCTGGCCGCCGCCGACGACGCCCTCGACGCCGGCTTCTTCAGCGCCGAGGCGATGCCCGAGCTGGCGTTCGCCTCGACCCAGGAGGCGGCGGACCGGGTCAGGCGCGCCGCTCGCTGAGCGAGCCGGACCCCAGCCACGTGTGCGGCGCCCCCGCGTAGCACCAGCCCAGTCGAGGCCGGCCCTTGCTGACCCAGACCGCGGTGACCCGGCGGTCGCCGCAGCGCGAGCCGAGCAGCGACGTGCAGCAGGACGTGCGCAGCAGCTCGGGCTCCTGCATCGCGAGCGCCAGTCCCTCCTCCAGCGTGAGGGGGGACCGGTCGGCCGCCTCGATGAGGGGAAGCGCCTGGTCAGGTGTGCGCCCGAGGTGCTCCGGGCCGGTGCTGACCCCCACAGCCAGGTAGGCCGCGGCGACGGGCACGTCCACGGTCGCGACGAAGCGGTGCACGTCGTCGGCCTCCATGCTGGTGAAGCCGGCCCGTCCGCGCAGGACGATCCGCTCAGGGAGCTCGTGCCGGGGCACCAGCGCCTCGGTCAGGACGATCACGAAGGCGGAGCCGTCGATCGGCACGCGCCCGCGCAACGGGGCGAGCCGCTCCACCAGGGCGGCCGGGGCCGAGCCGGCCGCGGCGGGGACACCCAGGTCGAGCAGGCGCTGCACCTGCCGGTCGAACCGGTCGTACGGGTCGTACGGGTCGCAGGGGGCGGACGGGTCGACAGGGTCGGGCACGGAGGTCCTCTCGTCAGGGACCGCCTCAACGCCCGACGTCCCCGGTCGGTTCCCCGCTGCTGCCCCCGTCGGGCGCTCAGCCGCGCTCGCGCGACAGGAGCCCGCTGATGAGCACCAGGCCCATGAGCGAGGCGAGCACGGCGTACGCGCGGTCCTGGCTGGCGCGGGTGCACGCGTCGCGCACGGAGTCGCCCGAGGACGGCGACCGCAGGGCTGCTGCGGCCACCCGATCGTCGCAGCCGACCCCCGCGACCGAGGTCCGGCTCAGCCCGGTCGCGACCAGGACCACGAGCGCGACCACCAGGGCTGCCAGCAGCGCGGTGCGCTGGCGGGGCCTCAGCGGCGCAGCCGCCGCACGAGCAGCACGAGGGCAACGAGCCCGGCCAGCACCGGGGCGAGCCGCTTGAGCACAGGGGCCCCGGCGGTCCCGAGCAGGTCGATGGCCTCGGCCGGCGGGCGCACGGTCGCCGGGCGCGGGGCGGCAGTCCCGGCAGGCCCAGCAGGCCCAGCAGCCCCGGCAGCACCAGCAGCAGCGCCGTTCTGCGCCGCGGCGGCCACCACGGGCGTGCCGGCCTGGATCTCCTCGGACAGGCAGGCCGAGAACTGGTCGACCAGCTTGGCGCTGACGTCGGCCAGCACCCCGCGCCCGAACTGGGCCGGCTTGCCCGTGACGTTGAGGTCGGTGTCGACCTCGATCTCGGTCGTGGCGCCCTTGTCGATGAGCCGGCAGGTGATGAGGGCCTTGGCCGTTCCCGTCCCGCGGGTCTCCTTGCCGCTGCCGTCGATGACCGCGACGTGGCTGGCCTCGTCCTTGGAGACGAACTTCGCCTTGCCGCCGTAGGTCAGGTTGATCGGGCCGACCTTGACCTTGACCGTGCCCTCGAAGTCGTCGCCGTCCCGGCTGGTCAGGGTCGCGCCGGGCATGCACGGCGCGATGCGCTCGACGTCGAGCAGCACCTTCCACGCCTCGTCGACGGGGACGGGGACGGTGAAGCGGTTCTCGAGCTTCATGCTGTGGCCTCTCGTAGTGCGGCTAGGTCGGCGGGGGTGTCGAGGTCGTCGGGGGCGCCGACGTCGGTGCAGTCGACCTGCACGACCAGCTCGGGGTGCTCGCGCAGCCAGCCGCGGGCGCCCTCGTCGCCGACGGCCGCAGCGGCGACGCCGGTCCAGGTCGAGCGGTCGAGCAGGACGGGGTTGCGCGGACGTCCGCCGTACGTGGCGACCGCCGCCCGGGCCCCGTCGGCGTGGGCGGCGCGCAGCCGCTCGACCACGACCGGGGTCACGAGCGGCTGGTCGACCAGCGCGACGACGCAGGCGTCGCTGTCGAGCGCGAGCAGTCCGGCCCGCAGGGAGGCGCTCATCCCGCTCTCCCAGCCGGGGGCCTCGACGACCCGCGCGCCGTCGCACAGCGGGAGGACCTCAGCGGCCGACGCGCCCACCACGACCACGACCGGGTCGCACCCGCCGACGGTCAGCAGACGGATCCCCCTGCGCACCAGAGGTTCTCCCGCAAGCTCGACCAGGGCCTTGGGTCCTCCCATGCGCCGCCCGGCGCCGGCGGCCAGGAGCAGCCCGGCGACCGTCATGCGGTCACCGGCTCGGCGGCCAGGTCCTGGTGGATCGGCCCGGTCGTGGCGGCGAGCGGACGACCGGAGCCGCCCCAGCGGTGCTGCACGATCTCGGCCGCGATCGACACGGCGGTCTCCTCGGCGGTGCGGGCACCGAGGTCGAGGCCGACCGGTGAGTGCAGCCGGGCCAGCTGCTCCTCGCTCACGCCCGCCTCGCGCAGGCGCGCGAGCCGGTCGTCGTGGGTGCGCCGGCTCCCCATGACGCCGATGTAGCCGGCCGGCCCCTGCAGGGCGACCTCCAGGAGGGGCACGTCGAACTTCGGGTCGTGGGTGAGCACGCACATCACGGTGCGTCGGTCGACCTCGGTCGAGCCGAGGTAGCGGTGCGGCCAGTCGCACACGACCTCGTGCGCCTCGGGGAAGCGGCGCGTGGTGGCGAACACCGGCCGGGCGTCGCACACGGTGACGCGGTAGCCCAGGAACACACCGATCCGGCTGACAGCGGCAGCGAAGTCGGTCGCCCCGAAGACCAGCATCCGGGGCGGCGGGGTGAAGGAGTGGACGAAGACGGTGACGTCGTCGATGCGCCGCTGGCCGTGAGCCCCGTAGTGGCGCTCGCCGGTCTGCCCGGCGGACAGCATCCCGCGGGCGTCGTCGGTGACGGCCACGTCGAGCCCCTCCGCCCCGAGGGTGCCGAAGGAGTAGCCGTCGCCCACGAGCAGCTGCGCGCCGAGCGGCGCCGGACCGCTGACGACAGTGGCCAGGGCGACCGGGTCGTCGAGGGCCACCTTGTCGGCCCAGGCCGTCAGCAGCTCGCGGTCCGCCGGGGCGACGAGCACCTCCAGGGTGCCGCCGCAGGTCAGGCCGACGGCGAACGCGTCGTCGTCGCTGTAGCCGTAGCTCTCGACCACCGCGCCCTCGCCGCCGAGCACCCGCTCGGCGGTGTCGTAGACCGCGCCCTCGACGCAGCCGCCCGAGATGCTGCCGAGCGCCTCACCGGTGGCGCTGACGGCCATCGCCGCGACCGCCCGGCGCGGCGAGCTGCCCTTGGCGCCGACGACGGTGGCGACCGCGAACGGCGCCCCGGTGGCGAGCAGACCCCGCAGCCCCTCGGCGATGTCACGCACGCGCGAGCTCCCCCCGTACCCCGCCCCGGACGACCGAGGCCCCCCTCACCACAGCTGCCAGGTGCTCGAGCGCAGCCAGGCTGTGGCCCTCGACGAAGTCGTCGACGTGCGGCAGGGCAGCGGCCATCCCGGCCGCCAACGGCGCGTAGCCCGGCGCGGCCTTGCGGGGGTTGGACCACACGACCCGATGGGCCAGGCGGTGCAGCCGGGCGGCCTGCTCACCGAGCAGGGTCGCATCACCGCGCTCCCAGCCGTCGGACAGCACGACCACGACCGCTCCCCGCGCGGTGCCGCGCTGGCCCCACTGGTCCAGGAACTGCTTGAGCAGCTCACCCAGCCGGGTACCGCCACCGGCGTCGACAAGGGTCTCGGCGACGGCTGCCATCGCGGTGTCGGGGTCGCGCAGCGCCAGCTCGCGGGTCAGGCGCGTCAGCCTGGTGCCCAGGGCGAAGACCTCGGTGGGCGCTCCACTGCGGGAGGCGGCATGAGCGAACCGGAGCAGGGCCTCGGCATAGCTCTCCATCGACCCGCTGACGTCGACGAGCAGCACCACGCGGCGCGGCCGGGTGGCCGGTGACCGGTAGCGCAGTCGGGCGGGCTCGCCGCCGGCGGAGAGCCAGGCCCGCAGGGTGCGACCGCCATCGACCTGCCCGCGCGGCGACGGTCGCAGCCGACGGGTCGCGCGCCGCTCGCCCGGCAGGCGCAGCGCGGCCAGCAGTCTGCGCAGCACCTCCTTCTCGTCGGGGGTCATGGCGCTGACGTCACGGTGGCGCAGCTGCTCCACGGTGCTGGCCGCAGCGCTGACGGACTCGTGGGCCGACTCGTCGTCGCCGTCCGGCGCACCGGGCGCGTCACCGGGCTCGGCGACCAGGCGCAGCTCGCGCCGGTTCAGCCGCTGCCGCCGCACGACGCTGCCGGGCCGGTCGCCGAAGTAGGCGTCGAACGCCGTGTCGTAGCGCGACAGGTCGTCCGGGCTGCCGCACAGCGTGAGCCGGCCGGCCCAGTAGACGTCGGCCCGCAGGGTCGGGTCGAGCTCGGCGAGCGCCGACACCGCGGCGTGCACCCGGTCGGTGGACGCGGCGACACCCATGCCACGCAACGTGCCGGCCAGTCCGACCAGGCTGTCCACGGCGTCGTAGCGCTGGGCCATGCTCAGCCTCCCGCGATCGCCGTCTGGATCATCTGCTGCACGTCCAGGCGCTTGGCATGGGCCTGGTCCTCCCGGTACTTCAGCACGGCCCCCAGGGTGGCCGTCGCGAGACCTGCGTCGATGCGCTCGGCACCCAGGGCCACCAGGGCCTGCGTCCAGTCGATGCTCTCGGCGACCCCCGGCGGCTTGAGCAGGTCCTGGCCGCGCAGCACCCCGACCGCGCGGGCCACCTGCGCGGCCAGCAGAGCGGACGCCTCCGGGACCCGCTGCCGCACGATCGCGACCTCGCGGTCGAAGTCTGGGTGCTCGACCCAGTGGTAGAGGCATCGGCGCTTCAGGGCGTCGTGCACCTCACGGGTGCGGTTGCTGGTCACCACCACGATCGGCGGCACCTCGGCCCGGATCGTGCCGAGCTCGGGGACGGTGACCGTGTAGTCCGACAGCACCTCCAGCAGGAACGCCTCGAACTCGTCATCGGCCCGGTCGACCTCGTCGACCAGCAGCACCGCCGGCGACGTCTCCAGCGCCGCGAGCAGCGGCCGGGCCAGCAGGAAGCGCCGGCTGTAGACCTCGGCCTCCAGCGTCTCGGCGTCGACCGAGGCGTGGGTGGACTCCGCGGCCCGCAGGTGCAGCAGCTGGCGGGGGAAGTCCCAGTCGTAGAGCGCCTGGCTGGCGTCGATGCCCTCGTAGCACTGCAGCCGCAGCAGCTCCGCGCCGACGACCGTGGCCAGGGCGTGCGCCAGCGCCGTCTTGCCAACCCCCGCCTCCCCCTCCAGGAACAGCGGGCGCGGCAGGGCCAGGGCGAGGTACGCCGCGGTGGCGACGCCCTCGTCGGCGAAGTAGCCGGCGTCGGCCAGCAGACGAGCGAGCCCGGCGGGGTCCTGCACCCCCTCGGGGAGCAGGCCCCGCCGGGCTACCGCCTCGAGCAGGGGGGCGTCCTCACTCAGGACGTGATCCCTGCGGCCTTCGCCACGGCGCGGGCGGTGAGGACCCGGGCCAGGTGCTGTCGGTAGTCGGCCTGCGCGCCGAGGTCGGACGGCGGGGTGGTGCCGTCCGCCGCGGACGCCGAGGCCAGCACGACCTGCTCCTTGCTGGTCGCGCCGACGAGCGCGGCCTCGACCGTGTGCGGACGCACCGGGGTCGAGCCCATGTTCGTCAGCCCGATGCGGGCCTCCGCGATCGCGCCACCCTCCATGCGCACGGCGGTCGCGACGCCCACGATGGCCCAGGCCTGCGCGACGCGGTTGAACTTCTCGTAGCGCACCCCCCAGTCACCGGTCAGCTTCGGGATGCGGACCGCCGCCAGGATCTCGTCGGGTGACAGCGCCGTCTCGAGGTAGTCGCGGAAGAAGTCCTTGGCGGGGATCGTGCGACGACCGCCAGGGCCCTCGGCGACGAGCTCGGCGTCCAGCGCCAGCGCTACGGCCGCGAGGTCACCGGCCGGGTCGGCGTGGGCCAGGGCCCCGCCGAAGGTGCCGCGGTGGCGGACGGCCGGGTCGGCCACGGTCGAGGTCGCCTCGGCCAACAGCGCGGCGTACTGCAGGACCAGTGGGTCCTCCATGACGTCGGCGTGCTTGGTCATGGCACCGATGACCAGGGCGTCGCCGTCCTCGCAGACCCCGCGCAGCTCACTGACCTTGGACAGGTCGACGAGCGTGGTGGGGAAGGCCAGCCGGAGCCGCAGCACGGGGATCAGGCTCTGCCCGCCCGCGAGGATCTTGGCGTCCTCACCGGCCTCGCCGAGGGCCGCGATGGCCTCGGCCAGGGTGGTCGGCGCGACGTAGTCGAACTGGGCGGGGATCACAGAACCTCACTCTCCGGGGAGGCGGCACCGGCGGTGCTGCCCGTGGACGTGCCGCCGTAGGCGACGGTGCCGGCGGCCGCGCGCTCGCGGTCGCTGCCGTTGATCGCCCGCCACACCCGCTCGGGGGTGGCCGGCATGTCGATGTCGTTGACACCGAACGGCCGCAGCGCGTCGACCACGGCGTTGACCACCGCCGGGGTGGAGGCGATGGTGCCGGCCTCGCCGACGCCCTTCACGCCCAGCGGGTTGCTGGTGGCCGGCGTCTCCGTACGGCCCGTGTCGAAGTGCGGGAGGTCCGGCGCGGCAGGCACCAGGTAGTCCACCAGCGAGCCGGTGGTCAGGTTGCCCTCCGCGTCGTAGACGGCCTCCTCGTAGAGGGCCTGCGCGATGCCCTGGGCGAGCCCACCGTGGATCTGCCCCTCGACGATGACCGGGTTGACGATCTTGCCGACGTCGTCGACGCAGACGTACTTGCGGATCTTGGTGAACCCGGTCTCGGTGTCGATCTCGACCGCGCACAGGTGGGTGCCGTGCGGGTAGCTGAAGTTCTCCGGGTCGTAGACGTAGTCGCTGTCCAGCGAGGGCTCCATGCCGTCGGGCAGGTTGTGGGCCGCGAACGTCGCCAGCGCCACCTCCTGGATCGTCAGGCTGGCCTCGGGCGAGCCCTTGACCGTGAACTTCCCGCCGCCGAACTCGACGTCGTCCTCGTTGGCCTCGAGCAGGTGAGCAGCGATGCGCTTGGCCTTCTCGATGACCTTGCCCGTGGCCTTGTGGATCGCGACGCCACCGACCACGAGCGACCGCGAGCCGTAGGTGTCCATGCCCTTCGGGCTCGACCGGGTGTCGCCGGCGACGAGCTCGATGTCCTCGAACGGCACGCCGAGGGAGTCCGCGACGATCTGGCTCCACGAGGTGTGGTGGCCCTGGCCGTGCGGCGTCGCGCCGGACACGACCTCGACCTTGCCCGTCGGGAGCATCCGCACCGAGGCCGACTCCCAGCCGCCGGCGCCGTAGGACAGCGAGCCGAGGACGCGGGAGGGCGCCAGGCCGCACATCTCGGTGAAGGTCGAGATGCCGATGCCGAGCTGGACCGGGTCCTTGGCGGCGCGGCGGCGCTCCTGCTCCGCACGCAGACCGACCATGTCGAACATCTGCTCGGCCTTCTCGGTGGCGGCCTCGTAGTTGCCCGAGTCGTAGGTCAGCCCCGCGATCATCTCGTACGGGAACTCCTCGTGCTTGATCCAGTTCTGCTTGCGCAGCTCCATCGGGTCGCGCCCGAGGGTGTCGGCCAGCTCGTCCATGATCCGCTCGATGGCGTACGTCGCCTCGGGACGCCCGGCGCCGCGGTAGGCGTCGGTCGGCGTCTTGGTGGTGAACACACCGGTGCAGGTGAAGTGGTAGCTGGGCATCTTGTAGATGGCCGGGAACATGAAGGCCCCCAGCACCGGCACGCCGGGGGTGATGAGCTGCAGGTAGGCGCCCATGTCGGCGAGCAGCTCGACCTTGAGGCCGAGCAGCGTGCCGTCCTTCTTGGCGGCGATCTCGATGTCCTGGATTTGGTCGCGGCCGTGCGTGGTGGCCTGGTAGTTCTCGCTGCGCGTCTCGGTCCACTTGATCGGCCGCCCGAGCTTGCGGGCGATGACCAGGGCCAGCACCTCCTCGGCGTAGACGTTCAGCTTGGCGCCGAAGCCGCCGCCGACGTCGGGGGCGACGACGCGGATCTTGTGCTCCGGGATGCCGGTCACCAGGGCCAGCATCACCCGCAGGATGTGCGGGATCTGGGTCGTGGAGTACATCGTGAACTCGTCCGCCGCGGCGATGGGGGCGACGACGACGCCGCGGTTCTCCATCGGGGTCGGGATCAGGCGCTGCTGGCGGAACCGGCGACGGACCACCACCGCCTCGTCACCGGCGTCGGCCACCGTCTGGGCGTAGTCGGCTCCTGCGCCCGGGAAGTCGAACACGAAGCACTGGTTGGTGCCCTTGTCGCTGTGGACCAGCGGCGCGCCCTCCTCCAGGGCCTTCTCCATGTCGACCACGGCGGGCAGCTGGTCGTACTCCACCGCGATGGCCTCGAGGGCGTCGGCAGCGGCGTAGCGGCTGCGCGCGATGACGACGGCGACGCCGTCACCGACGTAGCGGACCTCGTCGGTCGCCAGCGGGGTGTGGGCCGGCGAGACCATGTCGGGGGTGACCGGCCAGGCGCACGGCATGGAGGCCCCCATGACGTCGGCCAGGTCCTCGCCACTGTACGCGGCGATGACGCCCGGCATCTCCAGGGCGGCCGACACGTCGACCGAGATGATCTTCGCGTGCGCCATGGGGCTGCGCAGCACGGTCATGTGCAGCAGGCCGGGCAGGGTGATGTTGTCGGTCCAGTTGGTCTGGCCGGTGACGAGCTTGGCGTCCTCCTTGCGGCGACGCCCCCGGCCCAGCTCCCCGCCGGCGTACGGCTTGGACAGGGCGTCGGGGTGCTCACGGATCTCGGAGGCCACCAGGCCCGCGTCCAGCTGCTCGGTCATGAGGATGCTCCTGTCGTGGCGGGCTCGTCGGCGTCGCGGAACGAGCCCGGCAGGGGGCCCTCCCCGCGCATGTCGGAGGCGGCCGACATGACCGCCTTGACGATGTTCTGGTAGCCCGTGCAGCGGCAGAGGTTGCCCTCGATGCCGTGCCGGACCT
>Ga0136611_10002577_pt1 | contig 12641 bp, 8 predicted proteins | sample AntDrymUQ2232306_2_FD_106645 | JGI IMG/M metagenome (GOLD analysis project Ga0136611, IMG submission 106645) | Polar desert sand microbial communities from Dry Valleys, Antarctica - metaG UQ223 (23.06) | ecosystem: Environmental > Terrestrial > Soil > Desert | place: Antarctica: Dry Valley... | reverse complement strand
GGCCAACCGCGTGCGGGAGGCGTGGTAGAGCGTGCCGCCGATGCCGCCGGCGAGCAGGATCGGCATGCAGCAGACGAGGAACGGGAACCGGCGGTAGCGCCCGCGCAGCCGCCAACCCCACGCGAGCACGATGACGATGAAGAACGACGCCGTGACGGCGTTCCACGGCTCGGCGATGGAGGGCGCATCGGTCGCATACGGGTCGGCGGGGGTTTCGACGTAGCGCGGCCCGCCGTCGGCGAGTCGCTCCGGCGGAGCGATGGGGACGGACTCGGATTCCGGCATCGGCGGACCTCGACCTGCGGGGCGACACCGTTCATGGTAGCCGGGCGCCCCGTCAGAGGCCGAAGCGACTCCGGCGCAGATCGGAGACCGTGCCGCAGCCCGCGACCCGCACGCGGCGGTGGACGCCCGCATCGACGAGGCAACCCGCTTTGCCGTTGCCGCGCGTCTCGCAGGCGCTCGCTTCGAGGGTCGTGTCGCCGCTCAGGTGCAGGCCGTAGGTCGCGTTGCTGGCCAAGTTCGAATTCGCGATCGTCCCGCCGCTGCGCTCCCCGGCGAGGACGCCCCCGGCCGCGTTCTCCTGCGCTTCGATCCGCAGCATCTCCGCGCGGGCATCGCCGATGAGCACCACGCCGTCGGCGTTGCCGCTGAACTGCCCGTCTTGGATCTTCGCCTCCGCGAAGTCGCGCAGTTCGAGGCCGCGACCAGTGTTCCCCTTGTAGACGACACCGGTCAGGACGACGCGGGCCGTGCCGATGGCCCGGAGGCCGTCCTTCCCGTTGGCGCTCGACCGGCCTTCGGCCACTTCGATGCGGCACTTGTCGTGGATCAGGATGCCGTGGTGCCGATTCGATTCGAACGCCGTCCGCTTCGCCAGCGCGGTGCACGCGGCCGTGAGCATCAGGCCGTGCTTGTTCCCCTGGAGGGCGCAGTCGGCGAGGTCGAGCTTCGCCGTGCCGAAGCCCCAGAGGCCGGCCCGACCGTTCCCCTGAAAGAGGCACGCTTTCAGCCGGATTTCGGAGTTCTTGCCGGCCGCGAGGCCGTTGCCGATGGGCGAGCGCGCATCGGGTTCGGCGGAGGCGATGCCCTGCCGGAACGCCACCGATTGGGCCGTGAAGGTGCCGCCCATGACGCGGACGACATCGCCGACATCGGCGCTCCGCTCGACGGTGAAGTTCTCGAAAGCCACCGTGCCGGCGGTCGCGATGCCGAACACGTAATCGCCCCCGCGGCCGCGGAGGATCGTCGCGGAACGGTTCGCCCCTTCGCCGAGGATCGTGATCGGCCGCTTCAAATCGACCGGTGCTGGCAGGTGGTGGATGCCCTCCTGAATCCGGACGACGGTTCCCGCGGCCCACTCCTTGCGGAGCGCCTCGGCGAGCGAGAGGAAGAATTCGCGCTTCGCCCCGTCTTCGACCCAGACGCCGGGGCGCTCGATACGCCAGAGCCAGAAGAGCGGCCCGAGGATCGCCTTCGGCTCGAAGGAGCGCTGTTCGATCCCGTCGAACTCGCGCCCCTGCGCCGAGACGATGCAGACGCGCACCTGCTTGAAGCCCGCGATGAACTGATTGAGCAGACCGGCGTACTGCGTCGTGAGCAGCCAGGCGTGCAGATCGCGGTGGACGATCTCCAGCTTCGCCCACGGGTCGGACTCGCGGTCGGTGAGGTCGTCGGAGAGGATCTTCTTCGCCGACTCGGGGAAGCCGGGCCACGTCTTGAACCGCTCGCCCTTCGTCAGGGTGAGGATGACCGTCTGGCGCTTCGTCGTGGAACCGAGGTTCGAGATCGCCGTGCGGTACGAGGTGATCGTCTTGATGAGTTCGTGCGGGGTCGTGCGGCCGTCCGGCCCGCTGCCGTCGGTGAGGCTCACGAGCCAGACGACGGTCGAGACGTTCGCGAGGTAAGGCCCCGATTTCATCGTCTTCACGGACGTGTCGTCGAACGCTTCGCCGGCGTTGTCGAGAAAGATCAACTGGCAGCCGCCGACGCGCGGGATGTTCTCGCACCGGACGATGACCGGCTCGGGAATGTCTTGGAAGGTCGTCCCCTCTTCGGCTTCGCCGCTCTCGTAGCGGGCCAGCCTCTGGCGCATCGCGAGGTAGTGGACATCGTCGAGCGCGTCGGTGAGGAAGCCGGGCCAGACGTTGAAGTTGGAGATGGTGTCGAGCTGCTTGAAGGTTCCGGCCAAGTAGGCCGACTTGCCGTGGCCGGTGTTGCCGACGACGCAGACGGGCACGGCCGGGAAGCCCTCGTAGTCTTCGGTGTAGCGGTACGGGACGTTCGCCTTGCGGCACTTCTGATCGGCGCAGGTCCACGTCCGCACGCCGTCGGGCGAAACGCTCGGCAGGAGTCCACTCGCCGTCAGGCATTGGGGGCAAAGCACGGTTCAATCCCCGGCGATCGTGGGTGAGGAGCGGACTTTTTCGCCGGCCGGGACCTTCTTCAGGAATTCCCACATCAGCCAGTGGAGCCGGTGCGCCGCATGCGGAGCGGCCTCTTCGAACGATTCGGTGTCGATCCGGTGGATTTTGACCGCGGACGCTACGAGCGCTTTGAGGAAGGTCACTTCGAGCGCGTTGAACACGATCATGTTGTTTTGCAGGACCAGCCCCAGGAACCATGAACCGGTCGCGGGATTCAACTCGGCCAGTTTGATCCGCGCGCGGAAGGACGGCAGCGTATTGTTCGACGCGATCTCGTAGTAGTGGGAGTCGGGGAAGTCGCTCAGCAGTTCCGCCAATTCGCGGACCTTTTTCTCCTTCGCCAAGATCTTGGCCGCTTCCAAGGTCTTATCTCCCGCGCGGCTCGCATAGGGGGCGACCCGTCCGTCGGCGCCGGGTTCGCACGCGAGTCGCTGGCGGAATGAAGCCGTCAATCGGATCGAATCCCGCTCGGCGATCCAGCGGAACAGGCGCGGATGGAGGTCGTTGAAGGACGAGAAATCGACTCGGTAGCCGAGGCAGAGAATCGGGGCGTTCATCCCGCCGAGCGCCTCGGCCCAGACATCGGGATGGGCGTCGCCGATTTCGATCGCCGCGATGCGGTAGTGCTTCCCGTAGATCGCCAGCAGGTTTTCGAGCGCCCACTCCCGCGCCTCCGCCCACTGGAACCCCGGTTCCCATCCCGTCGCCGGGTCGAGCGAGAGCAAAAAGCCCAACCGGGACGAGCCCGCCGACTGCTCGGGCGCGCATTCGAGCCGACACACGGAGTAGTACCACCGGGCGATTTCCAGCGGCGGCTCCGCAGACCAGAGCAATCGATTCAGGAGCGCATCGACGGCCCCTGCAGTGCGGAACTCCTCCGGTAGGGTCCGTCGGCAGTACTCGCGGATCCATTCCTCGCCGGGCACGCTCTCGCTCTGCAATTTGTCGTGCAGCAGATTTGCGTGATCCGGAAGCCACCGATAGGCGATCCAGGGCAGGCGGTCGATTTCAGGGCCGCTCCGATCCGGCTTCCAATGCAAAACGGCGTTCGCCACCTCTTCGGGCACCATCGGCAGCGCGCGCAGCGCCGCTTCGATCCAGCCGGCGGCTACCGGAACCGGAATTCCGTCGTCGAGCTTTGCGAAGCCCTCCTTCGACCACTCTCCGAAATATGCGAGGGCGGTCGGCCCGATCGGCCCGAGGCGGGCCAACTCCCCCGGAAACTCGGCGGCGCACTTCGCGGCGACCAAGTCCTGCCAGCGCTCCTGCGCCGGCGGCCACGTACCGGCGTGCGCGATGGCCGCTTCGGTCGCCGACGGGCGCGGCCCATCCCCCGCCCCGTTGAGCCACTCGGCGAGTGCCCATGAACCCGCGCGATCCGCTTCGCTCCACTCGGTCGCCCCGTGCCAGTGGCGCACCAATTCCGATTTCCAATGCGGGCCGATGTCGATCTTGGGCTGACACTGCTTCCGGCGGAGGTCGTAGCGGATCGTTTGGCGATACGTCCAAAGGGACAGCGCATCGGCGGTTCCGGCCCCGGCGATCTGCGGCGTGTATTTCCCCCGGCCCGGCCAGAGCGTGTCGAACGAAGCCCGCAAGCGAAGGTCGAGCGGCAGCAGCGCGAACAGCTTCGCGAGGAAGAGTTCGACCCGCGCCGGCGCAAACGGCATCGCAAATGTCGGGCGCTCGGTTCGGTCGTCCACGAGCCACTGCGCGATCAGCGGCAGCACGTCGTCGGGCACCGGTTCGGTCGCGGCTTCGGCATCGGGGACGGTCGGCAGCGGAGGGGGGTGCGCGACCGCAATAGTCACTTCGGGGCTGTGCCCTCGCTTCCAGTCGTCGTAGCGCTCGGCTTCTTCGGGTAGTTTTTGGAACGCGAAGCCGCCGCCGAACACCGCGAAGGGATTGTTGCGGGCAACTTCGCGGAACGCGGCCGCATCGAAGATCAGGGCGTGCGTGTGGAAGCGCCCCTCGCGGTTGAATTTGTCGCGGGCCGGGTTGCTGCGCGACTCGGCGAGCATCACGCGCACACCGTCCGACAGCGGCGTGAAGATGCGGCGGACGAAGCCGGTGGGCACACCCGGCGGGCGGTGGAACCCGCTGACGAGGGATTCAACTTCGTCGCGTGCCGCGGATGGGAAGAGTGTGTCGTCCTGCGTGTGCAACCACACTTGAAATCCGCGCCGCCGTCGGGGGGAATCCCCTTCTTCGACATTCGAATAAATCAGTTGGGCGGCGCGGAGTGTCGCGGCGGTGTCGGAATTCACGGTAGCCCACTCCCGCCGGCATCGGCGCGGACGGCCGGAAGCCGGTGCCCGCGATTTCCATGCGTTTGCCGCAGTGATAATCGGGGCGAGTGCGAGATCCCCGATTTCTGCAAGCGCGCCGACGGCGAAAAACTGAGTGCGAAGCTCATCGTCTACCGCACCGGTTCGCCGCCGCCACCGGCACCTGTGAGGCCCATTCCGGCCGAGGTCGTCCCGCTGAGGGAGTCCGCCGAACCACCGCCGGAGCCGAAGCCGAAGACTCCCAAGCTGCGCGGCGTCGAAGTGCCAGCCGACCGCGACGATGCGCCCGTCCGCAAGCCGAAACCGGCCCGCTCCTCGCGCTCGACTGCGATCTTCGCCGCATGCGCCGCGCTCTTCGCGTTTGCGGCCTTCGTGCTCGGATTGCTCTCGTACTTGAAGCCCGCGCCGACTTCGGCCCCCGCTCTCGCCGACTATAGCCAGAAGCTGGACGCGCTCGATCGGAAGGTGGACGGCCAAACCGCGGCCATGTTCGAGATCCTCGCCCGCTGGAAGGCGGGGGGCTTCTCCTTCCAAGCCTCCGCGCCGAAGGTTCGGACCCGCACCCTGCTGCTCGTCAGCCACGACCTCCGCACGGCCCGCGCCCAAGCCGACCGCTTCCTCCTGCTGCGTCCGGACTGCGGGCCGGCGGAATCCTTTGCGGGCGGCGATTGGCACCGGCACGCCGCCGACCTGCGGACTCAACTCGGCTGGGTCGAACCGGAAAGGGACGGTGGCCGTTGAGCGCCGCGCCGCCGATCCTGAGGAACCTCGCGTTTCTCGCGTGGTATGCCTGGCAGGAACTGTTCCAGCGCCGCTCGCGCGCGACGACGCTCGCCCTCGTGCTGAGCGTGGCGTGCGCGACCGCCGCCGCGACCCTCGCGATGGCCGTCCCGGACATCACCGCCGCGATCCGGCTCGACCGCCTCGCGAAGACCCCGCTCGCCCGCTGCATCTGGCTCGACGACGCCCGCTCGGCGAAGTTCGGCGAGGCCCGCGTCGCGCTGCTGCGCGGGCGGATCGACGCCATCCGCGATCCCGGCGTCGCGGAGTACGAACTCGTCGGCTTCCACGATGTCACGGGAGTCGAGTTCGCCGCGCTCGATGCCGGGGACACCTACCGCGAGCCTACGGGCGCACCCTCGCGCCCGGCGATCCGATCGCCGGCGACTTCGACCGCATCCTGCAAGCGCCGCCGCAGTTCGGCGCGGCGGGCGAAGGGGTCATCGTTTCGAGCCAGTTCCTCAAGAAGCTCGGCTGGAAGGAGGGGCAACCGAAGCCGTCCGCGCTGAAGGTCCGCTTCGGATCGACCGGCGCCGAATCGGAACTGCCCCTGGCCGGGGTGAGCCGCGAGCCGCTGCCGCTGAACCACGCCTTTTGGATCACCGAGGCGCAGGATCGCAAGCTGCGCACCGCCTCCGGCGGCAAGCCCGACCGCGTCTGGTCCGGGCCGATCCCGCCGGGGTGGCCCACCGCCGCCGACGAGTACGAAGCGAAGTGCGGTCGCCTGCTCGACCGGTTCGGGGTGGAAGTGGCGTGCATCGTGCGCGACGGCGAGTCGCACTTGGAGTTCCGCACCGGCGGAAAGCCCGGCAAGCCGCTGCGGGAGTGGAACGACCTGATGATCGGCCTCCGCGAGACGATGGGGCGCGACCGCCCCGAGATCGACGCGTCCCGCTTCGTCCGCACGAACCACGACCCCCTGCCCGAGCCGGAACCGATCCCGCGCGGCGACTACGGCTTCCTCACCGTCTACGCCGCGGAGCTGAAGGATCTCAAGCCGATCGCCGCGGTCTCCGTCGAGCACGCCGACGGCGTGAACGACGGTTCGCGCCTGCTCGTGGACGAGATCGAATCGACGGCCGCGCGGACCCGCCGCGTTCTGATCGGCCTGATGATCGCCTTCTTCGTCTCGGGCGTCCTCGCGCTGATCCTCGCGCTGAATCTGCGGGCGCGACAGAAGACTCCGCAGATCGGCCTGCTCTGCATGATGGGGATCGGCCGCGGAGCGCTGGCCGGGCTGATCCTCCTCGAAGCCGCGCTGCTCTGGCTCTTGGGCACGGCGCTCGCGGTCGTCATCGTCGCCGCGCTGGCCGCGCTCGGCTGCTGGCTCTCCGACGTCACCGCGGCCGAACTGCGCTCGGCCGCCTCCGCGGGCCACTGGCCCCTCTCGTCGACGATCTTCGCGGGCGGCTACCTCCTCGTCTGCTTGGCGGGCACCGCCCTCGCGACCCGCGCGGCCCGGCAGGCTCCGCCGATCGCGTCGATGACTCAAATCCTCTGAGTGCCGGCGGAAGGGTTGTGCCGAGCCCCCTTCGGAAAGATGATTCCGAATGGCCGGAAACCGCTTGGAAATCGGGCGGTCGGCCGTTAACTTCATCAGAAACGGCACCCCTTGCCCGACCGGAGTTTCCGATGAGCCGCACCCTCGCTTGGATCGCCCCGCTTCTGCTCCTGCCGGCCCTGCCCCTCGCGGCGCACGCCGAGCCGATCAAACTGAAGGATCTCACGAAGGAGACCCTCGCGGCGAGCGTCGAGAAGTACCTCGCCAAGGGGGAGAACCGCGCGGATTGGGCCAAGAAGATCGAAGAGAAAAAACTCCGGGTGGCTCTCAAATCCACGGACATCAAAACCCTCCGGGTCACCCCCGAGGGCGAGGTGGCCGCCTTCGAATGGAACTTCGTCGTCCGCCCGCCTCTCGCGAAGGCTGAGGCCGATGCGCTCAAGAGCTTCCTGACCGATTTCCTCACGGAAGCGATGGTGCAGGATCTCGACCTGCTCAGCAAAGACGATGTCGGACTCTTGGCCAAGAAGCTGACGATCGTCGCGGAAGACGTGCCGCCGCCGAACACCGCTCCGACGATCCGAGCACCCGCCCTTGCGGTCTCGGTCGCCGCGGGCACCGATGCGAAATTCGACATCGCGCTCGGCGACCAAGAGACTCCCGTCGGCAAGCTGAAGCTCGTCGCCGTCTCGCAGAACGAAGTCGCGCTCGCATCGAAAGCGATCCGCCTGAGCGGCACCGGCGCCGTGCGCAGCGTGCGCATCCCGTCGCCGGCCGTCGCGGGGGACTACCGCATCACCTTCACGGTCACGGACGAAGGCGGCCTCGCGGAGTCCGCGTACGTCACCCTGAGGACGACGGTGGCCATCGAAGAGCGCAAGCGCGTTCCGGCCTACACGCCGACGTACGAAGCGTGGGGCATGGGCACCGCCGATCCCGTCGGCTTCTACGGCCCCTTCCGCCGCCTCTGCGGACGGTCTTCCGGAACTTCGCAGTTCGTTCCCGTACCGGTGCGCATCCCGCCGTCGTCCGTCTACTATTCGGGCTTGGCGATGCCCTATCCGGCGCAGCGGCCGATGCCCGCCTATGTGCTACCCGTCCGGGTCGCAGTCCCGAACGTCGTGACTGCGACGCGCGAGCAGTTGCTGGCCAAGTCCGAAGCCGATGCGGCGGAGCTGTACGACCGGGGGCTGCGGCACTACTGGGGCGGAGCGACGGCCCAAGCCGTGGAGCACTTCGCCGCAGCCTGTGCGACATCGGAAGACGCTTGCGTTTGGACGTTTTACGCCCTCGCGTTGACGGCCGAGGGACGCACCGACGATGCGCGCGGGGCCGCGCGGATGGCGACCGCGATCCAGATCTTGGATGAAAGTGCAAAGCCCGCCGTGCGAATCGCTCTGGAACGGATTCAGGGCACCGTCCGGCAGGAACTCGCCGACTTGGGCGACGGCGTCGCGGATGCGACGGCGGCCAACCGCATCCTCCTCGATCACCGCACCCGCCTCGCGGCCGCCGCGGCGAAGGGCGCCGTCGCCAAAGCGGATCGCTGAGGCCCGGACACGTTGATCCGGTGCGCCGGCGAAGGGTCGTCATCCCTCGCCGCGTACCGGAATCCCTACGGCCGCGTCGCGATCGCATGGCGGATCACCGCCAGAACTTCCTCGCGCTCCGCGCCGACGAGCGGCAATCGCGGCGGCCGCGTCACTTCGCTACCGTAGCCGCACACCGCGCTCGCCAGCTTGATGTACTGCACGAGTTTCACGTGCGTGTCGAGGTGCAGCACCGGAGTGTACCAGCGGTAGGCGGCGAGCGCCTCCTTCCAGCGGCCGGCTTGGACGTGATCCCAGATGAGCCGGTTCTCGGCGGGGAAGGCGTTCACCAACCCCGAAATCCAGCCGACGGCCCCGAGCATCACGCATTCGAGGAAGAGGTCGTCGACCCCGGCGAAGATGAGGTAGCGGTCGCCGGTCAGGTTGAAAATGTCGGTGATGCGGCGCGGGTTGTCCGACGATTCCTTGATGCAGGCGAACTTCGGCTCGTCGGCCATTTCGGCGAACATCTCGGGCGTGATGTCCACCTTGTAGGCGGGCGGGTTGTTGTAAATCATGATCGGCAGATCGCTCGCGTTCGCCACGCTGCGGAAGTGGGCCATCGTCTCGCGGTCATCGCTCTTGTAGACCATCGGCGGCAGCACCATCAACCCGTCGGCGCCGAGCTTCTGCGCCTCGGCGGCCCAGCGGCAGGCACCGGCCGTCGTGTACTCGGCGACGCCGACGAGCACGGGCACGCGCTCGCGGATGTGCTGCACCGTCGCCATCAGCAGGTCGCGCTTCTCCGCCGGTTCGAGGGTCGTGTTCTCGCCGACGGAGCCCATCATCACGAAGCCGTGGACGCCGGCCGCGAGCATGGCGTCGAGGTGCGCGAGCGTGCCGGGGATGTCGAGGGAGAAGTCGGGGTGGAACTGCGTGCAGGCGGCGGGGAAGACGCCGCGCCAGGAAACGGTCATCGCTTCGCTCCGAGATCGGAAAGCGATAGGGTATGCTGGGGAGAGTCCTTCGTCATTCGTCCTTCGTTATTCGAGAAAACGCCGAACGGGACTCTCCGTGCATCGAGTTGTACTGAACTCACCGCAGCCATTCGACCGACTCGGGCCGATCCTCGCCGTCGCATTCCAACGTCACCTCTCGGATTGAACCGTCGATCCAGAGAAGGGCCGACCACGCTCCCGGATTCCGCCAGACGGCGCGCCGTTCGCTCCGGGACGTCTCCCGGCCGTCGTCCGCGACTTCGATCCAGGTGAACCGCACGCTCGTCCACTCGGTCGAAGTGGGCCGAGTGCCGCGCACGCGGACGGCTCGGACACCGGGCACCGGCGTACCGATCGGCCAGCGCAAACTATCCGCCGATTGCGCCAGTGGGGCGGTGGCGGCGACGGAAAGGATCGGACGCGGGGGGGCCTCGGCGGCCAGGCCGATGCCGCGCGTGTGGAGGATGCGCCAAGCGCGGGCATTCCATTCCGCACTCTGAAAGTAGTAGTGGTTCCGCTCCGCGAGCGCGTCGACGGGGATGCCCCGGCGGGCGTCGCCTTCGGCGGCGGCGTAGGCTTCGGCGTACCGGTCGCCGCACTGGATGCCCGAACCCCAGTTCTGCCGGATCACCTGCGTCGCCACGACGGCGACGATCGCGGCCCCGACGACGGCGTGCCACCGGCGGCGTTCGCGGAAGCGCGTCGCCCAGAGCCAGGGAACCGCGACGGCGAACTGGGAGAAGGCCGAGTTTCGGTAGGCGTAGCCGTTCGGGCGTGCGTGGCCGACCGCGAGCAGGAAGGCGAACGCCCCGGCGAGCACCGCGAGGAGGGCGAGCGACCGGTGCGCGACCGGATCGCGCCGGGCGGATCGGACGAGCAGCAGCGCCGCGAGAAGAGCACCGGCGATGACGGCCGCACCCGTGCCGGGGAACTCTTCGCCGATGCAGCGCCCGAAGGCTCCATCGGCAACCTGCAGAGTCACCGTAGCCGTGACCGCGAATCCGTTGCGCGCGGAGTCGGTCGGATGGAGGAGGGCATCGGCGATTTGCAGCGCGGCGGCCGCGAGGGCGATGGCCGTGAGGCACGCCGGACCGAAACCCGTTCGCCGGCGGACGATGATCGCGAGCAGCGTCAGTCCGAGCGGGAGCGCGAAGAGGATGCCCGCGCCGCCGCCGCCGGCGAGGCCGGCGACGGCGAGCGCGGCGATCCCGAGTCGCGGTCGGGAACCGGCGAGGGCGAGCACGAATGCGGCGATGCAGAATTCGCTCAGCGCGAACGCGAGCTGGTAGCCCATGAGCAATTCTTCGCAGTGCCCGCGGTGCAGGAGCAGAGCCGGGAAGAAGCAATCGGTGTATTCCGTCGTACCGCGCAGCCGCCGGGCGGCGAGGATGAGGAAGGCGCTCGCGGCGGCCAAGAGCACCGCGTTCAGTCCCGTCGCGATGCGGTAATCGTGCCCGCACACTTCGTCGATCAGGACGAGGATCGACCTCGCGAAAGGATAGCGGTGCTCGGCGTGGCGCTCGAAGATCCACTCGCCGCGCGGCTTGTCCCCCGCGAGGAAGTCGCCGACGAACGCCCACTCGTCGGCGATCGGCCAGTTTCGCGTGTATTGGGCCACGTAGCCGAAGGCGGTGCCGACGAGCGCCGCCCAGACAGCGCCGACGAAGAGCCGCCGGCCCGCATCGGAGAGGTACCACTCCCAAGCCCGCCCTGCGCGCCCTGCGGTCGAGTCAGCCATGCGGGATGCGATACCGGCGGGGCTGCGGGCCGTCTACGGGAGGGACAGGCGAGATGTCGGTTTTGTAGGTCACGCTCTCCGCTTCGGAACATGATTCGCGATTCCGGATTCACCCCTTCGTCGCGGCGTAGATCCTCAGGATGCAGACGATGGCGAACAGCACGCCGACCGTCACCGCGACGATGAGCGCGCCGAGCGCCAGCCATTTCGCGGGCTGCTGTTCGCCGTAGCGCGGTCGCGCGGGCTTCTTGCGCGGATCCGGCTCCCTGGGGATCATCGACTTCCGCTTCGGCAGCGTCACCGGCGTGATGTCGAAAACACCGGCCGTCTGCACCGTGACCACTTCGCCGGCGGGCGGCCGCTTCGTCGGGAAGGGCGTCGCGATCGGCACCGCTTCGATAACCATCGTCGGGGCGGGGGCGAGGTCATCGTCGAAGATGATCGGCTCGTGCGGCAAGTCGGCGAGCAATCCGGAGAGTGAGCGGCCGATGGCCGACGCCGCTCCCGATGGGGGCGGGGGCGTCATTTCGATCGCGCCGGATTCGTCGCCGTCGGAGTAACCCGCGAGGACCTGCGACACAACTTCGGCCGACGTGGGCCGCGCGTGCGAATCTTTGCTCAGCAGTTGCAGCACGAATTCCGCGAGCGCGGCGGGCACGTCGGGCCGCAGGTGGCCAAGATGCGGCGGCGGGGAGTGCCGGTGGTGCCCAGCGGCTTCGGCGACCGTGGTGGAGGGGAAGGGCGGCATCCCGGCTAGCGCATGGTGCAGCACGCAGCCGAGTGAGTAGAGGTCGGCCGCGGCGCCGGCATGCTCCGGGTCGGCGAATTGCTCCGGGGCGCGGTATTCGAAGTCGGGCTCCTCGCAGTCGGCCCCGAGCCGGCGGAGGCCGAAGCCCGACACCTTCACGAGTGGCTTGTCGTCCGCGCCGCGGAGGCTCGCGCGGCCGACGAGGATCGCCGCCGAGGAGAGCCGTCCGTGGGCCGTCCCCTTTTCGTGAGCGTGCTGCAGGCCGAGCGCCGCTTGGCGGACGATCTCGCAAGCCCGGCGCACCGGCAGCGGCCCGTTCGCCCGCACCAGCGCCGCGAGGTCGCCGCCGTCGAGATACTCCTTCACGAGGTACATCCGCTCGCCGACCTGATTGGCGTCGAGCAGCGTGACGATGTTCGTGTGCGCCAGCCGCGCGGCGGAGCGCGCCTCGGCGCGGATGCCGTCCCGCACCGCTTCGGTCGCGGTTTCATCGACCGAAAGGATTTTGATCGCCACGATGCGGTTCATGGTCCGATGCCGCGCCTTGTAGACGCGGCCGGTCGCGCTCTTGCCGAGGTAATCGAGGACGAGGTACGGCCCGATGCGGAAGCCGTCGGTGCGGCCCGCGAGCAG
>Ga0136611_10002576_pt1 | contig 12642 bp, 17 predicted proteins | sample AntDrymUQ2232306_2_FD_106645 | JGI IMG/M metagenome (GOLD analysis project Ga0136611, IMG submission 106645) | Polar desert sand microbial communities from Dry Valleys, Antarctica - metaG UQ223 (23.06) | ecosystem: Environmental > Terrestrial > Soil > Desert | place: Antarctica: Dry Valley... | reverse complement strand
GTGAGTCACGCAAGGCGACTCCGAGATGGAACGCCACGCGCTGATAATGCCGTCATCCGCTCCCAGGTGCGCATCGTAGGATAATGGCCGAATGAATCATCATCTGCGGGGCCTGAGTTTTGTCACGGTGAACCTGAGTGGAGGACGGAGTGGTCACGAGTCAAACAGGATTGACGAACTGGTCAGGGAATTACACCTACGGCGCGTCACAGGTCCATCAACCATCCTCCCTTGATGATCTCCGGTCGATCGTCGCCAAGGCGCCGAAGATTCGCGCCCTCGGAACGCGGCACTGCTTCAACGACATCGCGGACTCTGTGGAGTTGATCTCGCTTGATGGTTTTGACCAATCGATCGAGATCAACCGCGCTGCCCAAACGGTCTCGATCAACCCCGCGATGCGGTATGGCATTCTCGCCCGGGCATTGGAAGCGGAAGGGTTCGCCCTCCACAACATGGCGTCCCTGCCGCACATATCGGTCGGTGGGGCGGTGGCGACGGCCACGCATGGGTCGGGCGATGCGCACGGCAATCTTGCAACGGCTGTCGCCGCGCTCGAACTCGTGACCAGTGACGGTGATCTCCTGCATATGTCGCGGGGGGACGCCGATTTCAACGGGATGGTGGTTGGGCTTGGGGCGTTGGGTGTTGTGACCCGATTGACGCTCGATATCCAACCGAGTTTTCTCGTTCGGCAGCAGATTTTTGTCGATCTCCCTTGGGAGACGTTGTTCGATCAGTTCGACACGGTAATGTCGAGTGCCTACAGTGTCAGTTTGTTCACGAACTACGGTGAGACGGTTAGCGAAGTGTGGTTGAAGTCGCGCGTCGATCCAAAGAATCCGCAACCGACGCGGACCGAACTCCTGGGTGCGCCCGCTGCTACCCGGAAGCTGCATCCAGTGCCAGAACTCTCACCGGAGAACTGCACCGAGCAACTGGACGAACCGGGTTGCTGGGCGGATCGCCTCCCGCACTTTCGTCTGGACGCGGTCCCGGCGAGTGGTGATGAACTCCAAACCGAATACATGGTGACCCGGCAGCACGCGGTCGCTGCGTTGCGCGCCGTCCACGCGCTTGCGCCGCAGTTGAAGCCGCCGATGATGATCTCGGAAGTCCGCACGGTCGCGGCGGACGATCTCTGGTTGAGTTCGGCCTATGGTGTCGATGCGGTTTGCCTCCACTTTTCCTGCCGGTCTGATCTAGCGGCAGTGCAGCGTATCCTCCCGTTGATCGAGGAGACGCTGGCTCCATTCTCGCCACGCCCGCATTGGGGCAAGTTGTTCGTCGCGACCGCCGCTGACCTTCACTCGCGCTATCCTCGTATGGACGAGTTTCGCCGTCTGGCAGATTGGCTCGATCCGCGCGGCGCGTTTCGCAACGCCTATCTGGAGCGCCATGTATTTGGCTAGCGTCTAAGGATCTGGTTCATGCCGACGCCTCGTGCCAACGAACTCCTTGGGTATCCGCCGGATGCACGGCTGCTGATCATCAATGCCGACGATTTCGGGATGTATCACGCGGTTACGGCGGGCATCATCCACACGCTCACCGAGGGCGTTGCTTCGTCGACAACGCTGATGGTGCCCTGTCCGTGGGCGTTGCACGCGATGGATCTGCTACGGACACACCCAGAGATTCCCTTCGGCGTTCACCTGACGATCGTCACCGACTTCGATGACTACCGGTGGGGACCGCTCAGTCCAAAAGCACGCGTGCCGTCGCTGCTCGATGGGACGGGCTTTTTTCACCGCAACGAACCGGAACAGGCGTATCTCACGGGACTTGCGCTTGACGAGGTTGCGCTCGAGTTTCGGGCGCAAATCGACGCCGTCTTTGCCGCAGGCTTGCAACCGACGCATCTCGATTTTCACTGTCTGCGCGATGGAGGGCGCCTCGATATCTTCATGATGACGCTTGATTTGGCACGAGAATACGGTCTAGCGGTGCGCTTTTTTGAACGGAACGAGGACGTGCAGGGTCGAGGACTCCCGACCAACGACCATCTCGTTATCGATAGCACCCGCATCGAGACCGACGGCAAGACCGACACCTTCGTTCAGATGTTGCGCGATCTCCCCGCCGGGTTAACCGAGTGGGCGGTTCATCCCGCGCTTGACACGGTTGAAGGGAGGGCGATTGACGGCTGGCTCAATCGACGCGTTGCCGATCATGCCTTCCTAACCTCTCCGGTGGCGCGGGACACGATCCGCGACGAGGGCATCATCCTGCTTGACTTCCGCGCGTTGCAGGCGTTCTGGCGTCAGGCATGAGGGAATGAGGCGTTAGGGTGCTTTAAGTTCGGCCTCCGCCAATGCGGCAACCGCCAGCGCAATCGTTGGCTGGTCTCCATCTGCTAAGGTCCAGGCGGCTGAGAGACCTGCGTAGGCGACCACCCATTGCAGCAACCGAGTGCGGTCCAGTCCGGCAGCGAGTGCAACGACATCGGTTTGTCGGGATAGGCGACCGGGGGTGGTTGCGATTTCCAGATCAGGGTTGCAAGAGAGGTTGGCGAAGTCGAATCCGCGCTCGCCCAGAAGTCCTTTCGGGTCAATCGCCAACCAGCCGCGCCGACCACCGTCGAGAACGTTGGCGTGATGCAGATCACCGTGCAGCGTCGTCACCTCGCGCGGTGTTGCCAGCAGGTGATGGGCCGTCTCCGCCGCTTTGACGAAAACGCCGCCGTGCGCTGATGCGGCGAACTCGAGTGAACGAAACCAGCGCGATAATGGAACCACGCTGGGTGGTGGGTGAGGGCGAGGCGCGTGCAAGCGGCCAGCGACTGCGCAAAGAATTTGACTGGCTTCGTCGTCACGACCGGATCGCGCCATGGTGACCAGCGACTCAGGTCCGTCCAGCCGTTCCATGAGCAGGGCACCGCGGTCGTGCGCGAGAACACACGCCGCACCCTCTCCTGCCCACCAGACCATGACCTCCGCCCCGGCACGCTCCTCTTCAACCGTCGCGACTTTCAGGATCGCGGGCGTCGATCCTTGGAGAACGGGGAGAAGGATGCCGGTGTGGGTGGTGATGGGCGCACCGTCTGGAACGAGACCCCATTGAGCGAGATACGGTTCAATCATCCAGCGATGGTCGCATACCTGGGTGCCTTGGGACATGGTCTCAGGCGGTGTCAAAATTGCACGTCTGGCTGCTCATCCCTGTGTAGTGTGGATGACTTTCCGCCAACTCGTTACCTTAGCGAACTACTTGACGAAGCAGGTGACGCTCATCATCATTGCACTAGTATCATAGATAAATAGATTAAGACGAAATGATGGATGATGATCGAATTCCATCTCGATGCACGCTCAGGCGTTCCCCCCTACTTGCAACTGGTTCATCAGGTGCGCCATGCGCTGCGGCTTGGTATGTTGCGCACTGGCGATCAGTTGCCCACCGTCCGCGAGGTAGTGGCGCGCCTTGCAATCAACCCCAATACGGTGCTCAAAGCGTATCGAGAACTCGAACACGATGGTCTTGCCGGTGGGCGACCCGGACAAGGCACCTTCATCGCCGCCACCTCCGATGGCATTGCGATGGCGGATCACACCGAGCTTCAGGACGAACTGGGTCGCTGGGTGCGCCGAGCGTACGCGGCGGGTTTGACACCGGATGATGTCGCGGCGCTCTTCGCCGAGGTGTTGCGGCCAGTCCCTCATTGGGCCGGGGAGAAGAGCGCATGACCACTCCTCTTGCACTTGAGTCGATCGGTTTAGGCAGACGCTACGGCGCGGATTGGGCGCTGGCCGATTGCACGACCTCACTCCCAATCGGAAGCGTGACTGCGCTTGTTGGTCCGAATGGCGCCGGCAAAAGCACGTTGTTGCAAATTGCGGTCAGGCTGACGAAGCCGAGTGCGGGCAAGATTGCCATCTTTGGCCAGGACCCGGCGCTCCATTTGGACCGCGCGATAGTGTCTCCAGGGTTGCCGACCGGCACAACGTCCTCCAAATCACCCACACCGAACGGCAAACGTCTGCGTTAGTGCGGACCAATGGTCATCTCTACGAACCCGAATGGACGGTGCAGCAGATATCGCTCGAAGAGATTGTGCTCGCCGCCGGTATCTCGATGGTCGCCTTCCTTGGGATTCGCCTCTTCATTGAGAACAGTTGGCGTCCGTCCTCCATGAACCCGATTCAGATGACCTGGGACGCCCTTGATGCGGATCAGGAGGCGATCATCACTCAGTTTGGGTCAGGCAATTGGTTTCTCAGCCAGGGGATGGTCGATGCTGCGGGTCGAACGCTGTCGTTCGACGATCCAATCATGCGAACGTGTGGGGTTGGCATGAGGAACCGGGGGGAGAACTGGTCCAGGTTGGCGGCATTGATGCCTTCAACGCCTGCCTGCACGACAATGGGATTCTGCGCTCCTTGACCTATCATCCTGCCGATCGTTTTTGGGCGTTTCAAGGCATCGAAACTGCGATCTTTCTCGCCCTTTCCCTGGCGCTCCTTGCGCTGACTGCTTAGTAGGTGAGTCGTCGAATCGCGTAGGCGATAACGTCTGCGACTCACGACCCGGCAGAATGACAAACCGGATGAGACGCGAGTCGTCGTCCGGTTTGTGCCGGTCAAGATCAACACCTTTGGATAGTTGAGGAAGCTTTGTGCGCAGACCAATCACTGCGTTAGCTCAACAACACATTCGCGAAGACTTGCCAGGCGAGAGCTGTTTTGGCGGTCAGGCTAAGGATGATGTACGCCTTTTCGCCGTAGAGGTAGTCGCGCCATTTGCCGACCTGCTTGTACTGGAGCACCATGTTGACGGCGAACGAGTTGAAGAGCAGGAACAGCGAAACGATGATGCCGTAAACAAAGCTGGGCGCGCCACCGTTTGGCGAGCGATCGGCTGACGTGGCGATTTGGAGGGCGATGATTGCCCACGGCACGGCGCCCGCGAAACAGCCATAGATATAGGGCATCCAGTTGACGTTGCCTCTGCTGGGTCGATTGATGGCTTCGTGAACCAATCCGAAAAAGATCATGCAGGCGTTGACGCTGGCGATCGCGACCAAAGCGGCGATGTCGCTGACACCTGTGATCATGCTAATGAGGACGATCATCAACGAGGCACTGATCGAGTACTCGATCCAGCGGGCGTCATTGCGTTCGTTCGTAAGCATCCGGTTGTACCAACGGTTGACCGGCCCGAATGCCATCAACAGGTGGTCGACTGCTGCCAGGAACAAGAAGAGCGCGACGGCTGGACCGAGGCGAACGGTGAACCACGCTTCCTGCGTTGGTGCGGTCCCTGGTGCATCGGTCAGGAATGTGCGGGTGACTGGGAGTGCGAAGTCGTTGCTGAGGACCAGGAGAACAATCGCTTGAACGAGGTGAACCAATCCGACAACGAGGTTTAAGGTGCGGAGACGACCGAACCCAGCCGAAGATGCGACGACCTGTTGTCGCGGGATGGCTGTGGCGACCATCGTTGCTCCCTTGATTCGATGAAGTGTTTCGGTCAGGTGTCACAGGACAGGCAGTTACGTTGGCGCGTCTACTCTAGGGTATCACTGACGGTGTCGATCCCAGGTATTGCAGATCACGGATCTCGTGCCTGTCGCTATGCCTATGTCCGAGGCAGTGTTACGCGCGTTCAGTGCCTCAACGCGCGTCGTCAGGTTTGAAGATTTGTGCCAAAACCGGGCTCGTGAACTCGCTCGCCAGACACTCCATGAAGATGGTGTCCCACATCGTGCCAGCCATCCAACGACAGGCGTGTCGCCGACCGCACTCGCGGAACCCGACCTTCTCATAGGCGCGGCGACCGGCGTGGTTAAACTCGGCCAGGGTCAACAGGACGTTGTGCAACCCAAGCGCGGTAAACGCGTAGTCAATGGTCAATGCCGTCGCCTCCGTCCCGTAACCTTTACCGCGCGCCTCCAGTTCGCCGATCAAGATGCCGAATGTGGCCGTCCGATTGCGATGGTCGATCTCCGTCAACGAGGTCGTGCCGATCGGTCGCCACGTCGCACGTTCGTACACCGTGAACCGTACCTCGTTGTTCGCCTGCCGGTCATACCACGCGACCTCTTCCTCCAAGGTCATTGGGCGAGGTGGGATACCACCAAGCGTCCGCAATGTGGCGAAGTCGTTGACCCAGCGTTGGTAGGTCGGCACCAGATCGCGGCAGTTCGGCCCGAGCGCAATCCGCTCCCCGACGATGTTGATGATTAGCTGCGGCGTCTGGTGTTCGTCGGGCGAACTCACGCGATGTACTCCTCAATCGTTGGATGTGTCCATGAACCTGGGGGTGATTTCGAAGACATGCTGGTAACGCGCACGGTCGTAATTATGGGGATTAGGAACATTCCCGAAAACCGGCGAACGAGTCTCGAATGATCGATGTATCAGCAAGAACAGCGACGACCTGACAGTGGGGTTCGCTCGCCATTTCACCGAATGAAACATCCGCCGGAACCAACGTGAAGAGACGGTTGCGTCGTGCACAAAAGGCTCTGCCTACGCTGTCTGTCAGTGAAAGACTCGCGTGGACAGAGCCTCCTCGACGGTGGCGGAAGAACCGCCTCAATCGTGGTGCTAAAGACTCCGGGTTGCTCCCTGTGCCACGATGAAGCGTTCGGCCATCTTCGAGGTTCGCTCTGCTTCAGCACGATCGAACGGGTCACGGGCGCGGCCCGCCAGCGCCATGCTGGAAAAGCGCACCCCCCGCATGTAGACGGCGAGATCGGCCAACGGCAGGGCGCGTGGACCAGGGGCTGGGGGCAGATGGAGTGCGGTGGCAATCGGGAGATCGAGCGGTGGAAGCGCGAGTCCGTCAAGGGCAATAAGCACATCCTCATCGACTGGTCGATCCATGAAATCGACGCCGACATAGCGAAAAATCTCCTGCCCGTCGGGGGCAAGGACGATGATCGCCGGTTTGCTCATCTTGCCCGTGTCCGCCCAGACATCGAACGGCTTGATCGCCCCGTCTCCGCTCGGATCAGCGAGGATCGGGAACGGGAGAGCGAGCGTGTCAACCATCGCCGCGTTTTGACCGGGCGTATCGATCACAACTGCCGCAATCGTTGCCCCTCGCTTCAGATACTCATCGTATGCGCGCGCCATAACGGCCAACTGGCCGTTGCAGTATGGTCACCAATCGCCCCGGTAAAAGACGAGGACGACTGCGCCCTGACTGAGGGCGTGCGCCAGACGCCAGGTTTGCCCGTTCTGGTCGGTCAATTCGACGTTAATCATTGGTAGTTGGACTCCCTGATGGCGAAACCGGTGACGAGCAGTTCTCGTCACCGGTCGCAACGATCGTTGGACTACTTGGGGCTCAGCGTGCGTTGGCGTTCGGGATCGGACAGCCATCCGGTCCGCACCACCCCTCGGCTTCCTCCCGTTCGGTCTCGGCGCGAAGTTGCTCGCGTTGCCAATCCCAATCGATCATTGGATGGAATTTTTCCGGGTGTTCCGTCGCCCAAATTTGCTTGCGGATGGTCAAGTTTCGTGGGTCAATCCGCAGCGCTTCGCGCCAGGTCGCCGTTGCTTCGGCGCGGCGTCCTAACTCGTTCAGCGCGCTGCCCAGTTTCACCTTCGTTTCGGCAAGGTCGCGGTCGCGGGCCATGAGCGTGTACGGTGTCGAGCTCTCTGGGCTGGGACCTGGTTCGTCTCCCGCGAGGAATCGCTCAACTGTTGCCACATCCTCGGGATTGGCGACGTCAAACCCACCGTACTTGGCGTAGCGGATGACACCATCCTCATCGACCAGAATTCCGTTCGGCACCGCTTTGAATCCGAGACGGGCACTGAGCAATCCCTGATCATCGACGAGGGTAGGGAACGTCGCGTTCGCCACGTCGACAAAGGGGCGGGCTACCTCCGCTCCCTGGTGGTCAATTGCGATGGAAATGAATTCAAAGGAGTCGGATTGGTGCGAGTCGACAAAGTGCTGCCACCCGGGCAGCTGTTCACGGCATCCTCACCAGGAACCCCACATATATAACAAGCGACGTTTTCCGCGAAGATCACCGAGGTGCGTCTCTTGACCATCGAGTGACAGGAGTGTTACGTCTGGGAATGAGAACCCAACGCCATTAGTGACCTGCATGGAATGCCTCCTTGACGCTTTCACTATCCAATGAAAAGCAGGTTACCAGATGGAATTGGTGCCGTCGAGGCGTAGCCACGAATCGAACGCGACCAAATCGGGTGTTGTCGCAATGGTGTCCAGAGCGTCGCCCGACGTGCTGGCGTCGCCGTGCATAATATTCAGCACAGATTCCTGACATGGTCAACTGGCACGAGCGGTCAATGCGCGCGACATTGTGAGAGGACACCGTCATGCAGCAGGTGACAGACGATTTGTGGCTCGACACTGGGATTGCGGACCCTGAATCGATTCGACTCTATCAAACCGACGTGATGGCCAAAGGCGTTTCGGGGTTTGACGCCGTCACTGACCGGGAGATTAGTCAGTTTCTCTCGCACGGCTACCTCGTGGTCGAGAATGCGTTCTCGCCGGATGAGGTCAGTTCGGCGCTGGCAGGACTCCTCGATTTGATCGACGGACGCCCGCCCGAATTCAAGGGTGTCCAGTTCGAGTCGTCGGCTCGTGAACTGTTGCCGACCCTATCGGCCGGCGAGAAGCAAGACGTCGTCCGCAAGTTGATAGGCTTTGTTGAGTACGACGCGCGCCTGAAGACGATTTCCGCTCACCCGCATTTGCTCGATGTTCTCACGCGAATCATCGGTGAAACGCCAGAGTTGTTTCAGGACATGGCGATGCTCAAGCCGCCGTATGTCGGTCGTGAGAAACCCTGGCACCAGGACATTGCCTTTTTCGCGATTCCGGCGGAGACGATTGTGGTCGGCGTCTGGATCGCCCTGGACGAAGCGTTGCCGGAAAACGGCTGTATGCACATCATCCCCGGTTCGCATCGTGACGGACCCGTGACCCACTTTCAGCGGCGAGACTTTCAGATTTGTGACACGGAGATCGTCACCGACCAAGTCGTCGCGGTTCCGCTGAAACCTGGCAGTCTGCTCTTTTTCCACGGATTGATTCACCACGGCTCACCACCGAGTCGGTCACCGTTGCGTCGGCGAGCACTCCAACTCCACTACAAGCCTGCCAGCGTGGCATGGACGACTGAGGAGAAGCGTCTCGAAGTCTTCGGCAGCGATGGAAAAGACGCCACTTGTTAAGCCGAAACTGACGCAATCGATGATGTGCCTGATCTCCCCTGGAGGCACGTGTGTCGCAACCTCGCTGCCATCAGCAACGCTCATTGCAGCGGGGTGACCCTTGGAGCAGACGAGGGCGAGGAACCGACTCAATTTTGTTTCAACTACAGCCGATCGTTCCACTGGTCAAATAGCTCGTAACCATCGTGTGACGGGTCGATCTGTTCATCAGGGCCGAGCACTATTTGGGGCTGAAGCGCTTTGATGAAGTCGTAGTTCTCCTCCATGACGCCAAGACGTCGCTGCATCCGACCGTTCCTGCCATCGGATTGATAGATCAGGGATTCGATTATCAAATTACTACGCCAGAGCATGTAATTTGGCAATCCGCCTGTGCCGGTTGTGCAGAGGGGACAGATGGTGAACCGTCCGTGAACTGCCCTCACCCCCTATCCCCTCTCCCTTGCGAGGGCGAGTGGAACGCGTTTGGTCGGGCGAGCGTGCTCCCTTCTCCCGCGCACGAGGAGAAGGGTTGGGGATGCGGGCTGTTTGCGGCAGTGTTCGCTGGATATCCGTCTTGGGTAGCCCGGGATCGTCGCACCGGTCAACGAGCTGCATCCGAATGCCCGTCAATTTAGATGCGTCTAATGCTCGTAATAGCGCCGAATTGGAATCGAACGTATGGCTGGCAATGCCGAGATTTATCAGAATTGTTCTCCTCATTGCGTGACCACATCAAAGACCGATTCCCTAGTGACAAAACGGGGAAACGTCGCGTACGATCAAGTCTGCTCGTGCGCGGCTTCGCGTTACGCGTTCGTTTGAGCGTTCTCTTGGAACATCGTGAGAGACAGTTCGTTGGTGACCCAATCGCCGCCATCGCCGCCAATGCCCACCCCAACGTCGACGTTGACCCGATTCGCCTGGTTGGCGATTGGAACGGCGATCGTCACTATTGCCTTGAAATCAGGGGCGTACCTGCTGACTAATTCGGTCGGTCTCCTCTCGGATGCCTTGGAATCGGTCGTCAATCTGCTCGCGGCAATCGTTGCCCTCTACGTCCTCTCGGTCGCCTCGCGGCAACCGGATGAAGAGCACGCCTACGGGCACGCAAAAGCCGAGTACTTCAGCAGCGGGTTTGAGGGGTTGTTAATTGTGCTGGCGTCAGTCAGCATTGGGTTCACCGCCATCCCACGGTTGCTCAACCCGGAACCGCTCAATTACATCGGTGTCGGATTGGTTGTGTCGGTCGGTGCGTCCGCTCTCAACGGCGTAGTCGCTTGGCGTTTGTTTCGGGCGGCCAAAGCCTATCGCTCGATCACACTGCGGGCGAGTGCCCGTCATCTGCTGACCGATGTCGTGACGTCGGCTGGTGTGCTAGTCGGTGTTGCGTTGGTGCCGCTGACCGGTTGGAACCGACTCGATCCGATCCTCGCGCTGTTGGTGGCGGTCAACATCATCTGGACCGGTGTCCAGTTGCTACGGGCGTCAGCATATGGGTTGCTCGACACAGCAATTCCTGCGGACGACCTCGCCAAGATCGAGTCGGTTTTTGCCCGCTACCGTGCCAATCATCCGATCGAGTTGCACGCGCTGCGTACACGCGAGGCAGGCGCTCGGCAGTTCATGTCGATCCACGTTCTGGTCCCAGGCGATTGGACAGTTACTGGTGGTCACCGATTCGTCGAGCAATTGGAACAAGATATCCGCGCCGAGTTGCCGACCATCACCGTCTTCACGCACCTGGAAAGCCTGAACGACCCCGCATCCTATGAGGACATGGCCCTCGACCGCACACGTCCCGTCAATTTCTCGTCGGCGCAGCCGTCGCACAGTTAGGTTGAGTGGTCCGCTTGTCGATCTGGGGTTCTGGCCTAGACGATAGGCAGAATCAGCATCACGACGGCAACGACGAGCAAGATATGGATGAACGCGCCGGCGATGTGGAAGCCGAGCCACCCCAGCTACCAGAGCACCGCAATCACGGCCGCAATCGCAAATAACATCGTGAACTCCTTTTTCGTTTCCGAACAGGCGGTTGTTGTGCGACCGCACCCGCCAGCAATGCCATAGGGCGTGCCATTTCCTCCAGTGCATCGCGTCGTGTCGGCGACCTCAGCGACCTCGGCGATGCCCGATCCTTCGGCGCGATACGATTGCCCGATGTGATGCGTTGCAACGATTACAGACAACATGCGCGATCACCTGAGAGGAATCAGATGCCAACAGCACTTATGGTTTACGGTGGGTGGGACAGACACGAACCGAAGCAATGCGTCGATCTCTTTGCCCCGATTTTGCAGGGACACGGATTCGACGTGCAACTCTCCGACACGCTCGATGTCTACCTCGATGCCGAGCGATTGCAATCGCTCGATCTGATCGTTCCTGTCTGGACCATGGGCACGATCACGAAGGAGCAGGAAAAGGGATTACTGTCGGCAGTCGAAGGCGGAGCCAATATCGCCGGTTGGCACGGCGGAATGGGCGACAGTTTCCGTAACAACCCCGACTACCAGTTTATGGTTGGCGGCCAATGGGTCGCCCACCCCGGAAACGTGATCGACTACGGCGTCACCATCGTTCGCCCCGACGATCCGATCACGACCGGTCTCAACGATTTCCAAATGCACTCGGAGCAGTACTACCTCCACGTCGACCCTTCAAACGAAGTCCTTGCGACGACGACGTTCAGCGGCGACTACACACCCTGGATCGCCGGGACCGTGATGCCCGTTGCCTGGAAACGCCGCTGGGGCGCGGGCCGTGTTTTCTACTGCTCACTCGGCCACGAAGCACACGACTTTGAGGTCGACGAGGCGCGAACGATCGTCGCGCGCGGGATGTTATGGGCCGCCGGGGTGCTGTGAAAGTCGTCAGACGTCAGAAGGACGACGCCTCGGAGGGAGCCACTCAAACTCCCGGTTCTTCCTGAGCGTGCGAAGAATCTCTTCGTCGTCACTGTCGCCAATCGCCTCCCAATCCCCAGACGATTGGCGTCTATCAAAACGGAGAGACACGCAATGCCAATCTCCATCGCCATCCCCCACGTCCTTCCAATGCGGCAACGGGCCGAGGTGATCAATCGGCTGCTGAAGCGGCGGGTAAGCGAAGTGTTGCCGGGGGCGATGCGAGAGGCGGGGATCGATTGCTGGGTCATCGTCTGCCAGGAGGACAACCTCGATCCTATTTTGACGACGATGATTCCGATGGACACCTGGTGCCCGATCTTGCAAATCCTGGTCTTTTTCAATACCGGCGAGCGGGTTCTGGGCTTCAACATTTCCAATCGGTTTCAGGACATCTATTTGGATGAGTTTCGGGTCGGTCTCTCGGGGAATGCGTTGCTAAACGCGGTGCTCGACCGGGCGCGGGCCGAAAACATCCCCGGTCCGAAGCTCTATTCGCCCTCGGTTGGGTTGTTCCTGCACGAACCTGGCGCATTGATTGGACTTCCGTGGGAGCAATCGAACAATCCAGGGCGAGGCGACGTTCAGAT
>Ga0136611_10002575_pt1 | contig 12650 bp, 7 predicted proteins | sample AntDrymUQ2232306_2_FD_106645 | JGI IMG/M metagenome (GOLD analysis project Ga0136611, IMG submission 106645) | Polar desert sand microbial communities from Dry Valleys, Antarctica - metaG UQ223 (23.06) | ecosystem: Environmental > Terrestrial > Soil > Desert | place: Antarctica: Dry Valley... | reverse complement strand
TCACAGGACCAGGTGGGGCCAACTCAGACCGTCGCGACACCCCCAAAGTGGGGCCAAATCAGACCGTCGTTCTCACACCAACGACTCTGCGTTGATCCGCCAGGTCAATGACGACCTCAAGACTTGGAAGCTGGCCCGGGTAGTGTGGGTCGCGGACCGGGGGTTCTCCTCCGCGGAGAACCGCCGCTACCTGCAGCGTGCCGGCGGGCACTACATCATCGGCGAGAAGCTTCGCGGCGACAACCGCGAGGCCCAAGCGGCGCTGTCACGTCAGGGTCGCTACCGCACTGTCGCCGGGAACCTGCGGGTCAAAGAGGTCGTCATCGACGACGGCACCATGCGGGACCGGTTCGTGGTGTGCCACAACCCCGAACAAGCACAGCGCGACCGCTTCGTGCGCGACCAGCTCCTCGCCCAGCTACGCGACGCGATCGCCGGCAGCGACAAGATGACCGCCACCGAACGAGCCGCCCTGGCCGGTCAGCTCACGAACTACCCGGGTCTGAAGCGCTTCGTGCGCACCACCCCCGCCGGGCGACTACGCGTCGACCAGGCAGCCGTCACCGCCGAGGCCCGCCTCGACGGCAAGTTCTTGCTGCGTACCTCGGACCCGACCCTGTCCGCCGAAGACGTCGCTTTGGGCTACAAGCAGCTCCTCGAAGTCGAACGCGGCTGGCGGGACATGAAGTCCACGCTCGAGCTTCGCCCCGTCTACCACCGTCTCGAGGACCGCATCCGAGCCCACGTCCTGCTGTGCTGGCTGGCGTTGCTGCTCATCCGACTCGCCGAAACCGCTGCGAGCGACACCTGGCGCAACCTGCGCCACGAGCTCGACCGCATGCACCGCGTCACCTTGGCCACCGACGAAGGCGTCGTCGTGCAACGCACCGCCACCACCGCCAACCAAGCCGCCATCCTCCGGGCGCTCAAGGTCTCCGAGCCGCCCCGCTTCTTCGGCTTCACCCCCGCCGGTCCCTGACCGTCCGCCCGGCCCACGCGTAGATACACGCCCCCGCGACCCCTCGCGCCCAAAAGACCCTGGTCAGCGCACCATTCCGTGCCTACCGCCGGACATCAGCTGCGGAACTCCGGCATGAATCCATCCTCGTTTCCAAGAGTTGGAGCCTCCAACGAAGCCAGTGCGGATCAAACTTCAATCGTTGTGGATTCGTGCGAGGGCTGCGCGCCGGTGCGGCGACGGCGCCGGCGACGTGTGTGGAGTGCGACGTTGCTTTGATCTGTTCGCGTCCAACAGAACTGACTTGGCGTCGTTCACGATCACCGCCCGAGGCGGCCGCGCCGCGGACCTACCTACTCACCACCGCGAGGACTTTTCCTGGCCACCAGCGGGACCTTGACATGGCCATGGACACCGATGTGGCGTGCCGACGTCACCGGACGCCTCCGCTTCGTGATCAGCGGCGCAGGAAGAAGACCACGAGTACGATGATGACGATCAGCAAAATGACGCCGCCGCCGATGTACACGCCCTCAGCGAGTAGTCCGAACATCAGTCACCTCTTTCAGTTGTCAGTTGTCTCCACGTGTTTATCACGTCAACGAGTTCGCGGGGCGCAATCGCTCGGCGTGGCGGTACGGTCCAGCGACCGGCGCAATCGCAGGACGTGAGATGACTCAGTCGCAGACCTGTCGCGGAGTGATGGGGTTCGCGTTGACGAGTCCTTTCGTCAGCCGAGCTCATCCATCGCGCAAGCAGAATGGAGTCGTGGGTGTGCTGTGGTGGTTGTCAGGATCCGAGAACGAGTCGTACGCGGTGGGTGATCCCGTCGTCTGCGAGAGGGATCGCGACGGGCTGGTGCGGGAGGGGATCGCCGTCGAGCTCGACCGATGACACGCCTCGACTCGCGCCGTCGGGGTTCTCGACGATGATCTCGTACCTGGCGGAGTGGTAGCGGAAGTCGATGCTGAACCCAGGCCAGGCACGGGGGATGCACGGGTCGAGCGTCAGTGTTGCGCCACGGAGCCGGAAGCCGAGGATCGACTCGACTCCTGCTTGGTACATCCAACCTGCCGAACCGGTGTACCACGTCCATCCGCCACGGCCGACGTGGGGCTGTTCGGTGTACACGTCGGCTGCCATGACGTAGGGCTCGACCTTGTACCGCAGGACGCCTGCCCGGGTGCTCGAATGGTTGATCGGATTGAGGAGGGAGAACAGCTCGCCGGCTTTGTCGCCGTCCCCCAGAGCCGCGAACGCGAGGACCGACCAGATCGCACCGTGTGTGTACTGTCCACCGTTCTCGCGGATGCCGGGCACGTACCCCTTGACGTAGCCGGGGTCGAGGTCCGAGTGGTCGAAGGGTGGGGTGAACAGCAAGACGAGTCCGTCTCCACGCCGGATCAGGTATTGGTCGACGGCGGCCATCGCGTGCTGCGCCCGGATCGGATCGGCGGCGCCGGACAGAACGCTCCAGGACTGGGCGATGGAGTCGATCCGGCACTCCGCGTTCACGGCTGAGCCGAGCGGAGTGCCGTCGTCGAAGAACGCTCGTCGATACCAGTCCCCGTCCCAGCCGTGCTGGTCGAGAGCCTGTCGGAGAGCGGCGATGTGGGTTCGCCACCGATCGGCACGCGGACGATCGCCACGGCCGTCGGCGATCGGCGCGAAGGCCGCCAACGCGGAGCACATGAACCAGCCGAGCCAGACGCTCTCACCCCTGCCCTGATGGCCAACTCTGTTCATGCCGTCGTTCCAGTCGCCCGACCCGATGAGCGGCAGACCGTGAACGCCGACCTTCAGGCTGCGGTCGAGAGCCATTGCGCAGTGATCGAACAGCGAGGCCGGCTCGGTCGAGCGCGTGGGCTGGAAGTAGGAGTCCGTCTCCCCGTCGCGCAAGCTGGGTCCCTCGAGGTAGGGGGCGGTCTCGTCGAGCACGCCTGCGTCGCCGCTGATCGCGACGTACCGGGCGACCGCATACGGGAGCCAGAGCAGGTCGTCGGAGATTCGCGTTCTCACACCGCGACCCGACGGGGGATGCCACCAGTGCTGGACGTCTCCTTCGACGAACTGGTGCGCCGCGGCCCTGAGGAGGTGTTCGCGGGCAATCTCGCGCTTGGCGACAACAAGAGCGAGGACGTCTTGGAGTTGATCGCGGAACCCGTACGCGCCGCCTGCCTGGTAGAACGCCGACCTTGCCCACATCCTGCACGCGAGTGTCTGGTAGGTGAGCCAACGGTTGAGCATGATGTCCATCGACCGGTCCGGGGTTCGCACCCGGATCGTGCCCTGCGTGTCGTCCCAGAAACGCTTGATCGCGCCGAGCGTCGCATCGTGGTCGAGGCCGCGGAAGCGCCCGATCAGCTCGAGCGCGGCTCCAGCATCGTCTGCCTGTCCGAGGAGTACGACCACCTGTGTCCGGGCTCCGCCGGCGAGCTCGACACTGGTCTGCAGGGCGCCGCAGGGATCGAGACTCGCTCCGACGGCGCGTTGCAACCGGTGTCCGCGGTTGAGCCCGGCCGGCCGTGCGGGATCACCATTACGGCCGAGGAACTCGGTCCGATCGGTGGTCCACGACGTCTGTCGTCCGCCGAGGTCGAAGAACGCGACGCGGCCCCCGAACTCGGTGTTCCACGGGTTGCGGACGAGCAGAGCGTGGGTGTCGGGATCGAGGGCGGTGATGATGTGCGGGGCGTTCGTACCACGTGAGGTGCCGAGCGCCCATTCGGCGTAGGCGGTGATCGAGAGATGTCTGGTACGCCCCGAGTGGTTCTCGATGGTGAGCACCGAGACCTTCACCGGAGCGTCGAGGGGCACGAACTGCAGCAGGTCGAGCTGAACGCCGTCGTGCAGGTGCTCGAAGCGGCTGAACCCGGCGCCATGGCGCGCGACGTAGGTCGAACCCTGGCGGCGGATGGGCTGGGCGGTCGGGCCCCACAGCTCGCCGGTGTCGTCGTCGCGAATGTAGATCGTCTCGCCGACCGGGTCGGTCACGGGATCGTTCGACCATGGGGTCAGCTGGTTCTCACGGCTGTTGCCCGCCCACGTGTAACCCGATCCGGACTCAGAAACCTGGAACCCGAACGACTCGTTGGCGATCACGTTGAGCCACGGTGCCGGCGTGGACTGTCCGGGGCCGAGGATCGTGACGTACTCGTTCCCGTCGGCCGCGAAGCCGCCGAACCCGTTGAAGAACTCCAGCTCGGGGCGGCGGAACGGCGCGTCGATCGTCTCGGGCACCGTGCCCGTCGGCATTGCGGGTCGACCGACCTCCTCTGGTCGCTCGAATCGGATCACCTGATCGGCGAGGCTGCCGCGGCGGCTGAGCAGCACAGCGCGAGCCGCGCTGTAGAGCAGGATCCGATCCTCGGCGGAGAGCTGATCGCCGCGCACGATGTACACGCGGCCACGAGCGGCGTGGCCGTCGTGGCCGACCATCTCGCTCGTCCGGACCACCGCTGCGAGGGAGTCCTGCAGGTCCTGAGCGTACGTTGCGGCGTGCTCGTTGAGAATCACGAGATCGACGTCGAGGAGCTTCAGCCGCCAGTACTCATGTGCACGGACCAGCTGGCGGACGATGTCGAGATCCTCGACCTCATCGATGCGGACCACGACGAGAGGAAGATCACCGGAGATGCCGTGAGCCCACAGAGCCGGAGCGCCCCGATCGTTGCGAACCAGCTGACCCTCTCCCGGACGCAGCGACGGGTCCGAATAGATGATCCTGTTGGCAAGGCGCTGGAACAGGTGGGCCTCGTCCGGCTCGATGTTGAGGTGATGCATCTGAACCTGGGCGTGCGTCCAGGCGAGGATCGAGGCGCGTTCGAACGTCGCCGGTTCTCGGTACCTGTCGGCCTGTTCGAGGACCAGCTCGCGTGATTCAGCGACCACCGTCGAGAAGATCGCGTGCCCGGTCGCGCCCGGCGCAAGCGTGACCCGGCACCGCAGACTGAAGATCGGATCGAGCACCGAGCCGACCGTGTTCGACAACGGGTGCCCGTCGATCACCGACACCGGCGACCGGACCGACCGGCCGCGGCCGAGGAAGCGAGCCCGATCGGTCTCGTACTGGATGACACCGCCGGGCTGCTGCTCGACCACCGCGACATGTGCGGCCCACACCCGGCTCTCATCGCCCGAGCGCGGCCGGCGGGTCGCGAGCAGGCCGCCGATCGCGGGGACGAACTCGGTCTGCACGAACAAGTTCTGGAACGTCGGGTGCGCGACGTCGGCGGCCTGCGGAGCGAGCGCGATCTCCGCATACGAGGTCAGCTCGATGTGGCGCTCGTGCGAGCTGTGATTGGTCAACGACACCCGACGGATCTCCGCGTCGTGCTCGGCCGACACGACGACGGTCAACCTGGTCGCGATCGAACCATCTCTACGAGAGATCTCTGCCCGATCTTCGGAGTACGAGACCTCGTAGCTGTCCGCCTCTGCCCCGCTCGGCTGATGACCCGCCGACCACACACGCCCCGTGTCCATGTCGCGCACGAATAGGTAGCTGCCCCACGAGTCGCGGGTGACGTCCTCGCGCCAGCGGGTCACCGCCATGTCACGCCATCGGCTGTACCCGGATCCCGCTGTCGTCACCATCACCGCATACCGGCCGTTCGACAGCACGTGCGTGCGCGGGATCGGATCGTGAGGTGACGTGAACCGCCGAGGGATCGGTGGCACGAGATCACGCACGTCGGCCGCACTCTTCACCTCCTCGGCCCGCGGCCGCGCGACGAGGACGTCGCGCGGCATTCGCTCGTGCAAGAGCAACTCCGCCGCGTCCACGATCGGCTCGGCATGGAAGCGCTCCACCATCGCGCGACCGTTGATCACGTTGCCGATCGCGACCAGCGCCATGCCCTGATGATGTGCCATGTAGCTGTTGACAACCGCGACGGTGGCGCCGTCCGGGAGCCGGCGCTCCGTGAAATCCAGCGCCTCCCGGAACCCGTAGAGGCCGGCAGCTCCGGCGGCACCGAGGCGGGCGAAGTTCCTCACCGCCGACTTGGGGTCGATCATCGCCGCCAGAGCAGTCGCATACGGCGCGATGACACGATCCTCACTCAGGCCCCGTTTGAGACCAAGGCCGGGCACGCCGAAGCCGGAGTACTGATAGTTCTGCGCCAGGTCGCGGGCGTTGAACCCCGATTCGGAGATCCCCCACGGCAGACCGAGGTCGGTCGCGTAACGGATCTGGCGGGCCACGACGATCCGGTACGTGTGATCGAGCAGGCTGTGCGCCGGTGCACGCATCACGAGCGCCGGCATCAGGTACTCGAACATCGACCCCGACCAGGAGATCAGGGCTGACCCGCGACCGACCGGTGTCAACGCCCGCCCGAGCCGGAACCAGTGGTCCGCTCCGATGTCTCCCTTTGCGATCGCGACGAAGCTGGTGAGACGCGCCTCGGAGGCGAGCAGGTCGTAGAAGCTCGGATCCAACGAACCGTCCTCCACCCTGTAGCCGATCGAGAACAGCTTGCGAGTGGGATCGAACAGGAATCGGAAGTCCATCTCGGCGAACAGCTGCTTGGCGCGGTCGGCGATCGCTGCGAGTCGTCGAACCAGCACCGCGGCGACTTGCGTCCCGTCGTGAGACGAGCCATCTGCCGGATCGGAGAGCTCGGCGATCGTCGGGAACGTCGCCGACGGTGCCTCGGCCCCGAGCAGCGCGAGATCCCGAACGTGGCTGCTCACAGCCCGCCGTGCTGCATTCGCCCACGTCACCAGCTCGGCGAAGCCACCGGTACCTTGCTGCTCACTCGGTTGCTGGGCTCCTTGTTCCGCCACGAAAGCCGAGGCGACGTCCGACAACGTGTGGGTGTATGCCGCCAACGCGTCCAGCTGAGCAATCCATGCCGCTGGGGTCGCGGGAGTGGCGTTCGCGCCGTCCGGAGGCACCACCGCGTCGTCGAGGTGGCGCCGAGTGAGCGTTTCGCTCCTCCCACTCCGAACCGTCCCGGACGCTGCGCGCGTCAGCGTGACGACGTCGCCGATCCCGGCGACTGCGGCTGCGATCGGGAGCGGTTGGTCGATCATCTGCCGGCATGCGGTGGCCAGCACCAGGAGATGACCGGCGAGATTGCCGCTGTCGACCGTCGACACGTAGTCGGGATCGAGCCGACGGAGGTCGCGGGTGTCGTACCAGTTGGAGAGGTGACCGCGGAAGCGGTCGAGACGACCGATGGTCGACAGCGTCGCCTCCAGACGGTCCACCATCTCGTACGTTCCGATCCACCCGAGATCGCGGGCGGTCACCGTCGCCAACAGGTACATCCCGATGTTCGTCGGCGACGTGCGATGCGCGACGGCGGGACTCGGGTCGTCCTGGAAGTTGTCAGGCGGTAGCGCGTTGTCCTCTGGGCCGACGAAGGTCTCGAAGAACAGCCATGTCCGGCGCGCGGTCAGGCGGAGCGACGCAATGTCTGTCTCGGACAGCTCCTCAGTCGCCGCGTCCGACGGGTGCAAGCTGATCCACATCGCGATCAGTGGGGAGAGCACCCACAGCACGGCGAACGATGCGGCCACCGGCGCAGCATCGGGGTTCACGGCGAGACTGGCGCCGAGTGTCGCGACCGCGAGCGCCACGCCGCCGGTCATGTGTCGGTAGAAGCCCGTGAGGGCGACGTTCCGAGCCGCCTGGGCCTGCGCGGCGGTCGTCCACTCCAGCATGTTCCGCCGGGTGACGAGTCGGCCCAGTGTCCGCACGATCGCGTCGGCCATCAGCCACGCCTCGTACGCGAGGAAGGTGATGCGCAGCGCCGCGTTGGCGAGGCTGTCACCGACGTCACCCGCGAGCGCCCGCGCGTGGCTGCGCTTGGAGATGCCTTTGCGTGGCGGGCGCAGCGCAGTTGCGACGGGCAGCGAGGCGGGGATGATCAAGCACACCATCACGAACCATGTCCAGATCCCCGACGAGACCGACTCCACCGTCCACGCGGCGCCGAGCGCCGCCAGCATGCACGGCGTCGAGATCGTCCTGCGCAGGTTGTCGATCATCTTCCATCGGCCGATCGCCGGCATCCGGTCGCCGCTGCGCCGGCCTCGCGCGTCGCTGGCGACACCGAGGATCCACGGCAGCAGTTGCCAGTCGCCCCTCGCCCAGCGGTGCTGCCGGTTCGCCGAGACGAGGTAGTTCGACGGGAACTCCTCGAACAACTCGACGTCCGAGACGAGCCCGGCTCGGGCGAACACTCCCTCGAACAGATCGTGACTCAATAACGCGTTCTCGGCAACCCTGTCCTGCATCGCTTCTCTGAACGCGTCGAGGTCGTAGATCCCCTTCCCGGTGTAGGTCCCCTCGTGGAAGAGATCCTGGTAGACGTCGGACACCGCCGCGGCGTACGGGTCGATCCCTGCCGCGCCCGAGAAGATCCGCTGATAGATCGATCCTCCCCATTCCGGGGGGAGCGTCGGGGTGATCCTCGGCTGCAGGACGCCATAGCCTTCGGTCACCCTTCCGGTCAGCGGGTCGATGATCGGTTGGTTGAGCGGATGCGCGATGGTCCCGACGAGACGGCCGACAGCCCCCATCGGCAGCCGTGTGTCGGCGTCGAGTGTGACCACGTAACGAACATCGGCTGGAAGCGTCGACGACGGCAGTGCGTTCGTGACGAAGCTGGTCGTCGTCGAGCCGCGCAGCAGCTCGTTCAGCTCGTGGAGCTTTCCCCGCTTTCGTTCCCAGCCCATCCACCGCCCGTCGGCCGCATTCCACGTCCGTCGGCGATGCAGGAGCAGGAAGCGTGCACCTCCACCCGGAGCTTCGCCGTGGCGTGCGTTGAGCTCGTCGATCGCCGCCGACGCAGCTGCAAGGAGCTCGTCGTCCCCTTGGTCGTGCTCGGTCGCGGCATCGAGCCAGTCGGACAGCAACGCGAAACGCACATCGCCCTCACGGTTCCCGAGGAAGTGGACCTCGAGGCCGCTGACCTGTGCGCCGACTTCCGCCTCGTCTGTGAGCAGCATCGGCACGACGACGAGCGTCCGCAGTCGGGATGGCACTCCATCGTCGAGATCCAACCGGGCGAGAGGACGCGGCTTGAGCACCATGGTCACGATGCGATTGATGACTGCGATCGCGAGATCGGAAGCCGGGACGATGGCGAGAATCGCAACGATCACCGTGCCGGCACCGATTGTGTCACCGCGCCACGCCAGGAGAAGCGGGACAGCGAGCGCGACCATCGAGACGGCCGCGATCATGGTGAGGTACGCAATCACAGCACCGTCGACGAAGGTCCGCCTCAACCGCTCGGCGATGTCCACCCGCACTGCGAGCGCGGCCTCGAGCACGCGCCGGCCGTCGGAGATCAAGTAGTAGCCAGGATCTCGGCGCCGCATCGAGGGGTCGGGCGCGACCTCAGCGTCCGCTGAGGCAGCCACTGCCATCTCGACCGCTTTGCGCGCCACGTCGATCTCGAGCACGCCCGAGCTGCGGGCCATCTCTTCGATCGCACTCCGATATCGATTCCGCGTCGCGAAGTCCGAGTGTGCGAACCCCGGATGAGCGCGCAGCACGTCGTCGACAAGGCTCGCACCCTCCACGAACTGCGCCCAATCGAACCACGAGATCAGGCGCATGCTCGTGATCACGTTCCTGACCGCGACGTTCATCGTCGCCTGTTGCTGATGCTCGCGGCGGACCATCTCCTCCGCGGTCATCCCGTCCGCCGCCACGAGCTCCTCGATCCACCGCAGCCCCGACGTGGTGGCCGGATCGAGATCGCGAACCCGCTGGAACAACTGCACGCGAGCAGCGGTCGAGAGCGGCTCTCGCGACAATCGCCGCTGGGCAGCGGCCATGGCTGACCCATCAGCGCGGTTCCCTATGAAGAGGTCCGCGAGCTCGTCCGCGATCTTCCGTGCTGCACGACCGCGAACCATCTGCTCCGTCAGACGGCGAAGGTTGTCGACGAGGAGGATGCGCAGGCTGATCGCGACAGCCCACAGCTCGCCGATCGTCAGCGGCTCCACCTCCTGGTAGGCGCGCACCATTCGTTGCAGACTCTCCGGATCGAAGCGGCTGTCGGTGTGCGCGATGTACGCCCAAGCCAGACCGAGCACACGCGGATACCCCGCGAGAGGACCCGAAGCAAGCTTCGGAAGCTGTCCATAGTAATCGGGGGGAAGGTCGTCGCGGATCTCACGGAGCTGCTCGTCGACGATCGGGAAGTTGTCGACCAACCACTCCACCGCGGGCGTGACCGAACGCTCATCCCTGATCGCGCGAGCAAGGACTCGATACGACTCCACCAGAACACGCGCATTCTCGGCGATCCTCGGCTGGACCGCGCGACCCCGGCCGGGCACCGCCGTCACCGTCTGAGCGGCCGCAAGCGTCCGTGCGTGCTGCTCCAGCCGCTCCACACTGAACAGCTCAGCAACGATCGGCTCGTCGACCTCCCCAGATCCAGAACGAGCTCCCCGGCCAGAAACCCCCAACGGGTCATCGAGCGACCGGTTCGATCTCGACCTCGCACCCAGCCCGATCACACGTCAAATCTCCCACACGGCTACACGCTCACCAGATCCCCGCCGGCAACTCCACCCGCGGGTCATTCGACGTCGAGCCAGCGCGGTGTCAGCCGGGAGCCAATCGTGCGAGGCTCACTTGTAGAGACGACTGGGTCTGCCCCCACGACTCGGCCACAATTCGCAGTGCAGTGAGACACGTGATGGGCGGCGCCACTGCACCGTGGGTTCCGGTCGGGAACTTCCCGCAAGCGTTCTCCAATGTCGGGTTGATCAACGCGGCGTGGCGCCTCGATCGGCTTGCGGCGAGTGACACTGCCTCGCGCTGATTCGGGAGACGGGCGTGTGCCTACTTCACCGCGAGGACATCGGCGGGCATGATCTCCGGTGGCGAGGCCAGAAGCCGGTCCGCGTTCTGCATCAGCGCGGCAGCGATCGGACCGTTCAGGTGGTCCTGCCGCTCGGAGTCGGTCGGAAACGAATCCACGATCCAAAAGGTTGTCTGATCACTCCGCAGGGCGAACCAGTTGATCGTTCCCACCTCCTGGTTGGCGAGCTCGACGGCGCTGGCGAGGAACTGGCCGACCTCCTCTGCGGTCTCGGACTTCGCGCTCAACTTCACAACGAGTGCCTTGGTCACGGACATGGTCAACCTCTTTCTACAACTCGATCTGGATGATCGAAAGTCGGTCGGCGGGCAGGGCCCGCCACGGAATGGTCATACCGCTCGGAAGGTGCCCACGTAGGCGAGGGCGCTGTCGAGCGCGACGCTCACCGGCACAGTGGACCGCCTTGTCTTGGCCAGGAGCAAGCCGCCCTGCAGCGAAGCGATGACCGCCATCGCCAGGTGCTCGGGGTCCGCCGCGTCGGTCAGCTCACCGTTGCGACGCATCAGTTCGAGACCTCGACGGATCGGCTCGATCCACCGCTCGAACGATGCTTCCAGCTGTGCCCTCGATCGGTCGTCGGCCGCCGCGAGCTCTGCGGACAGCGTGCCGAGCGGACAGCCGAGGTCGGGCCCGAACGCCTCGTTCAGTGCCACGACGTGGTCCGCCCACGCACGGAGTGATTCCGAGCTGTCGATTCGGTCGATGTGCGGCCGCTGGGCGGTCAGGACGCCGGTCTCGGCTGCAGCGATGACGGACTCGATCAAGCGAGGTTTGCCACCGAAGTAGTGGTAGAGCTGGCTCTTGCTGGCCTCGGCTCGCTGCAGGACGTCTTCGATCGTCGTTGCGGCGACCCCACGCTCCAGCATCAGCTCGAGCGCTGCGCGCACGATCCGCTCGCGACTGACACGTCCCCGGGCCGTCAGCTCGGGCCCCGCCTTTTCGGTCGCCCCGGTCGCCACCTGGGGTAGCGAAGCGGTCCGGGTCATGATTGGACTCTAACGTACATTTTGCTGTACGTTTCGGTCCAGATCATTGGACTGCCCGGACACGCCGGCGACAGACGAGACGACGTTCAGGAAGTGAGCGAGCGGATATGACGATCTTTGACGACTTGCGATCAAGTCACGAAGTGCAGCGCTCACTCGCACGCAAGATGACCCACGCGCGAGCATCCGCAGATCACCGGCGGGCAGCATTTCTCGCGCTGGCGAACGAGCTCGACGCCCACGCGACTGCCGAGGAACGCCATCTGTATCTCCCGCTGCTCATGGACGACGCCGGGCTCAGCGTCAGCCGCCACGCGCTCGCCGACCATCACAAGGCCGAGAAGCTCGTCGAGCAACTTCGCGGCGTCGATGCCGCGACGGATTACTTCCGCGACATCGCGTTGCAACTCTCCATGGAGGTGCGGGACCACTTGGACGAGGAAGAGCACGGCACGTTCCAGCTCGCCGGCAAGCTGCTGTCAAAGACCCGCCAGCACGAGCTCGCCAGCGGCTACCGCGCCGCGTATGCCAAACGCGGCGGTCCCCACACCGTCTGAGACACCCGACCGCGGACTGCAGGGTCAGAAGCGGTACCCGATGTGCGAGAGCGCGTACAGAGTTTCCATCGCGCACGCCTTGACGCCGTCCTCGTTGCCGGTGACGACGCAGCCACCGGCCTTGCCGTAGTACAGGTACTGGCCCGCTGAGTTGGTGTCGCTGCTGAAGGAGTACAGCCGTTCGATGGCGAGGGTGGCGACACTGGACTTCACGCCGAGCCAGATCGGTGTGCCGATGACGAGGATGTCGGCGGCCATGATCCGTTGGTGGATGGTGGGCCAGTCGTCGACG
>Ga0136611_10002574_pt1 | contig 12652 bp, 12 predicted proteins | sample AntDrymUQ2232306_2_FD_106645 | JGI IMG/M metagenome (GOLD analysis project Ga0136611, IMG submission 106645) | Polar desert sand microbial communities from Dry Valleys, Antarctica - metaG UQ223 (23.06) | ecosystem: Environmental > Terrestrial > Soil > Desert | place: Antarctica: Dry Valley... | reverse complement strand
GCGTGTGGCGGTGAGGCCGACGTGGGCGCCACTCCGACCACCACCAGCGCGGCAACGCCGGCCGCCGTCACTCCCGTGACTCCAGGCGCTGCGGTCGCTCCGGCGACGAGCGCCTCGCCCGCGCAGAGCAAGTCGACGGCTGGTCGAGCGCCGCGTCGCGTCGTGCTGCACGGCATCGACCTGACAGGCATCGGCTACGACGATGGCAATCCGAACGCGTCCGTCGTTGTCGTCAACTTCAGCGATTTCGGCTGCCCGTTCTGCGGCACGTTCGCGCGCGAGACCTACCCGACGCTCGCGCGCGAATTCGTCGGCACGGGCAAGGTGTTCTTCAAGTACGTGCCCTTCGTGATGGGCATGTTCCCGAACGGTGACAAGGCGGCGCGCGCGGCCGAGTGTGCGGCAGACCAGGGCAAGTTCACCGCGATGCACGATCGACTCTACGCCGACCAGGCCGCATGGAGGCGCGGCTCGTCACCAGCGGCGGTGTTCCAGCAGGCGGGGTCTGCCATCGGTCTCGACCGGCCCGGCTTCGACGCCTGCTACGCCGACGGGCGCACCGACTCACGGACCGCGGCCGCGACCGATCGCGCGACGCGCCTCGGCGTTCGCGCCACGCCCTCCTTCTTCGTCGGAGACAGACTCGTCGAGGGCGCGCTGCCGCTGGAGCAATTTCGTGCGCTGTTGACGGAGGCGACGCGCTGAGCAGGCCGCGCTGAACTGTCCACCGTCCGGAGGGCACGGATTCCGCGTCGCGGGCGGTCGTCGCGGTCTGACGTCGAGGGCGACGCGCTGCCCGCGGCGGCTCTCGCTTGACTATTCTACTAGCGGAGCATATAGTTGTGTCATCCGTCGCGTGTCGCACTGCCGTGGAAATGCGCGACCGTGTTCCGCAGCTCGGCGTCCCTGCATCCCGTGCACCATTCCCATGATCTCTCCAGTCCTTCGCGCTTTCGTCGAGCCATGGCCGTGGTACGTGGCCGGGCCTATCATCGGCCTCTTCGTGCCCGGCCTGCTGCTCGTCGGCAACAAGATGTTCGGAATCTCCGCCAATCTGCGCCACGCCTGCGCCGTCGCGCTCCCCGGTAGAGTGGAATTCTTTCGCTATGACTGGCGCCGAATCGGCGGGTGGAACCTCGTGTTCGCGCTCGGCATCCTCGTCGGTGGCGCCATCGCCGGGCAGCTCCTCGCCGGTGACGCAGGCACGAACATCGGGCCTGCGGCTCGCGAGTCGCTGGCAGCGCTCGGGGTGCGCGACTTCACCGGCCTCATGCCACGCGATCTTTTCTCATGGGCCGCGCTCGCGACCTGGCAGGGGCTCGTGATGCTGGTGGGCGGAGGCTTCCTCATCGGCTTCGGAACGGCCTACGCCGGCGGGTGCACGTCAGGCCATGCCATCAGCGGACTCGCCGATCTCCAGCTGCCCTCGCTCGTCGCCGTCCTCGGCTTCTTCGCCGGTGGCCTCGTCTCCACGTGGCTCATTATGCCACTTCTCGTGGGAGGGTGACCTCATGGTGATCAAGGAACACTCCGGCACGCGGCGCGGCGACGACATCGGCACGCGTTCCGCTCGGCGCACACGCGATGACAGGACGCCACCGTCCTCCGGCGCCCCGACTTCTGCCGCCGCGACTTCCGCCGCACCGGTGCACGCCGGTGCCGCGGCTGGCGCACCGTCGCCACGGGGACTCGCGATTTACCTCCTGCTCGGCACGCTCTTCGGCATCGTGCTCACGAAGTCGGAGGTGATTTCGTGGTTCCGCATCCAGGAGATGTTCCGATTTCAGGCGTTCCACATGTACGGGATCATCGGCTCGGCCATCGTGGTGGCGGGCCTCGCGCTGCGGCTCATCAAGCGTCTCCGTCTCCGCGCACTCGACGGGCAGGTGATCGTGGTGCCGCCGAAAGTGCTGGGGAATGGAACGCGCTACTGGGTAGGCGGTACGCTGTTCGGCCTCGGCTGGGCGCTGGTTGGCGCATGCCCCGGTCCGCTATTCGCGCTCCTCGGCAATGGCGTCGGCGTGATGCTGGTGCCTATCGCGAGCGCGATCGCGGGCACGTGGGCATACGGTGCGCTGCGGCCGCGGCTGCCGCATTGACTTCGGGCACCGGCTGGCCTCGGCTGTCCGCCGGGGAGAAAGCGAGATGATTCCTGCCAGCGTGCAGTTACCATGGCGCAGCGTTGGCATTGGTATCGTTAGGCGACGGCAAGATCACTTACCCCGCTGGCGTCCGCTGCGCCAAGCATCGACCGCCTGCAGGGTCGATTAGCAGTCGTGCGATCCGCGACGCGCGTCGGAGCGACCATTCTGCCAGCGGTACCTTACCGGAGAACAACCTGATGATGCACCAACACGATGCGAAGCAGGGCTGCCGGCGCCTGCGCTGGCACGCGGGGAACGCGTTGCGCGCGATGACGCTGGGCGCGATGACACTGGGCGCGATGCTGACGGGGGCGCGCACGCTCGGCGCGCAGGCCGCGGCCGAGACGCTGTTCGTCTACGGACCGGGCGGGCCACTCCCGGCAATGAAGGACGCCGCTGTCGCGTTCGAGCGCAGGCACGGGATCACCGTGCGTGTCATTGGCGGACCGACGCCGGAATGGCTCGCGACCGCGCGTGGCAACGCTGACGTCGTCTTCAGCGGCGCGGAAAACATGATGACGACTTTTATCGAGCAGCTCGGGGATACGGTTGGCCGAGCGGGCGGGCACCCGGGCCGCATCGACGAGTCGACGATCGTGCCCCTCTACCTCCGCCCGGCCGCGATCCTCGTGCGTCCTGGCAATCCACGGCGCATTCGCCGGTTCGAAGATCTGCTTCGTCCGGGCATCAGGATTCTCGTCGTGCAGGGAGCCGGCCAGAACGGGCTCTGGGAGGACGTGGCCGGTCGCACCGGCGACATCGGTATCGTGCGCGCGTTCCGACGGAACATCGGCAGCGTGGCGGCGAACAGCGCCGCCGCGAAGCAGCGCTGGACGAGCGACAGTACGTATGATGCGTGGCTGATCTGGAACATCTGGCAGGTGGCCAACCCGAAGCTCGCTGATGCCGTGCCGCTGGCGGAGCCTTGGCGAATCTACCGCGACGCTGGGGTCGCTCTCACCGTCAAGGGACGGGAGCGCGCACACGCTCGCGAGTTCGTCACCTTCCTTCAGTCGTCGGAGGGCGCGACGATCTTCGCGCGATGGGGATGGAAGACCGGACAGCGCGGTGGAACGCACGGCAGCCGACGGGGGAACGTTCGCAACGAGTGAGGGCCACTCGTCTAGCCTGCCCCCGGGCGTGATTGCTACGCGGCACCCTTCTCGACTGCTTCCAGGACTCGCCGCAGCCGTGTCCTCACATCCTCGGCGATCGTGCGGATGTCGTCGTTGCCGGTGAGCTGCAGTGCCTCGACGGGATCCATCGCGGCGACAACGCTCTGGCCCGACTTGTCCGTGGCGTAGACGATCACGTTGCAGGGAAGGAGGAGCCCGATATCCCGCTCGACGAGGAGCGCCTGGTGTGCGAGCGGAGGGTTGCACGCGCCGAGAATTACATACGGCCGGAAATCGACGTTCAGCTTCTTCTTGAGCGTCGCCGCAATGTCGATCTCACTCAAGATGCCAAACCCCTCGGTTGCAAGCGCCGCCTTGGTGCGATCCACTGCGTCGGCGTAACCGATGCTGACCGCCGTGCTCATCCCGTAGCGTGTGGTTTGCTCGATCATGTTGTCCATTGTGTAACAGGTTTCGCGCATCGGACCGCGCCGCCATCGCGATTGGCGCGCCGCAGCATCACACTACGCGTGGTCATCCCGCGTAGACGTAGCTCACGCCGCGCTCCTGCATCTGCGTGAACGCGATGACCATGGCCGGCACTACCGTCACGTTCGGCAGGATGCCGCCCTCGATCGCGCTCCGCACCTGCTCCGTCGTACCCATGCCAGCGGCGACCAGCTTCCGGGTGGCGCCGCCGATCGTGTTGCGGCAGACGAGAAAGAGGACCTGCCGCGCCTGCAGCGCCTCAACTGTCTGCTCCTTCGTCACCAAGCCCTTGGGCTGCACGTTGGCGACGATGAATGGGTTCCGGACCGCCGCTACCTTCGTCACGGGATCGATGATCCCGTACTGCTCCCCGAGTTTGTACTTGGCCCAGAGCGCGTCGGTGAGCACGATCGCGATGCCGGTACCGCGCACCGCCATCACCAGATTCACTGCGGGTGGCTCGAGCTGGTACTCGCTCTTCCACGCGTCGAGCATGCTCTTGCCCTGCTGGAGCGCGTTGCCGTTCTTGTGGGTCTCGACGTCGAACGCTGTCTTGTGCTTGCCGGTCAGCGCCCGGAGCCACGTATCGTCGGGCGTGCCTTTCATCACCGTCGTCTCGTCCGCGCGGACGGCAGCAGGCCATGAGACGCCAGCGGCCGCGAGCGCCGAGAGGCGGGCGAGGAATCGGCGGCGCGGGGAGCGTGCAGGCACATCGAACATCAGAAACCTCCTGGAAGTAGCTGGCACTCAGCGAGCAGGAACGAGGTGAGGCTGTACACCTCGGGGGGTATGAGCGATCCGGGTGCGTCAAGCGGCATCGCGCGGTGGATGTAGTCGTACACACCGCGCGAGCCCGTCAGTAGAACAGCGACCACCGCGCGTGCAGTCGCGTGTTGTTCTCCACGACGGCTGGATTCGGCGCGGCCATGGTCGGCGCCGGACGTGTGCCCTCGTTGGCGTACCGGCTGTGCTCGAAAAAGAACATGAAGCGCGACTCGCGCTGCACGTAGTTGAGTGCGCGCCCAAGCCGTTTATCGGGCGGAGCACCGATCTCGACGAAGTAGAAGTTGACGCCGGCCACGTACTCGGTGATCTCGTCGTCCGCGACCGCGTCGTCCGGGTCCCACGCGTCGTAGCGGCCCACCAACTCCACGCGGCGCAACGCTGGGCTCACCATACCAAGGCGGACGGCGGCGAGTGCGTTGTACCCGGTCTGGAAGAGCGTCGCGCCGCGCGGGGTTCGCGTCCTGGCCGTCGTGTCGAAGCCCGCACGGTTGCGCGCATACTCCGCGGTGACGAGCACCGGACCGCGGGCAAAGCGCGCGTCGGCGCCGTAGCGTCGGAAGTCCGCATTGTCCAGGAATGCCGCGGCCGGCCGTGTCTCACCCGCGCGCACGTACGGCCTCGGCGTATGCCCGGTCCACCCACTCGCTCCCACCTGTAGTCCGGGCACGATCGCGTACGTGAGACGCCCGGCGAAGTCCTTGGTGCTGTCGTTGTCGGCGAGCACGTTGAGCCCGGCCCCGTTGAATATCCCGCCCGCATACTCGAACGCGCCGACGCGCCCCTGGATGGTCGCGCCAATGTCGCGGAACGCGCTCACGCGCTGCTGCACCGAGCGCGCGAACTGCGCAAACTCAGGCGTTGGCAGCGACGGCGCGCCGGTAGTCGAGTTGAGACCGAACAGCACGCGCTGCTGTCCTACGCGCACGAGCACGCCGCGCGGCAGCGCGTAGTCGAGATAGGCCTCGACGAGCGGCGCTCCGCGGAACGGCGACGCGCCCTGCGGACCCGACGCAAGTTGCGTGGGGTCGAAGTGCAGGCGATACCCGAGTCCGATCGGCCCCGTGCCCTGCAAGAAGATGCGCATACGGCGCACCCCGAAGCCCTCGCTCGGATATGGCGGGAACTGCGCGCGCGGGTCGGTGTCCTGCACGTAGTCGATCTCCATCAACAGCTTCACCTGCACCGGCCCAAGCCCGCCCGACTGCGGTGGCGCCACGCCGGGTCCGGGACCTGGCCCCAGCGGGTTGGTTGGCGCCGCTCGCGTGGTCGTGTCGCGCGCCACGGGGGTCGGTTGCTGCGCGGCGGCGCGCGCGGCGCCGCCGAACGCGAGCACGATAAACGCGAATGCGGGGATCAGCACGGCGACTGCGCGCGCGGGGCGACATCCGCGCGACGAGGAGCGTCGGGCGCAGTCCGCGGTCACCGACTACCCCCGGGGCCGGACGTAATCAGCGTGATGTCACCCATCGACGGTGCACTCACCGTCCCGCGGCGGCGAAATGCTTCGACCAGCACCGCGGTGACGTTCTGCTCGTCGCGCTCGACGCTCGCACCTTTCGCGACTGTGGTGTATCGGTGCGTGCCCTGCAGGATTCCTCCGTTCGTCACGACATTGTAGCTACGCGCGAGATCGAGCGGGGCGTCACCCACAGAGACCGCGCTTACGCGGCGGCCGATCGGCTTCGTGAGGTCCAGCGTCCACCGGATTCCCGAGGTTTGCAGCAGGCCGCCCACCCGGTCCATGTCGTCGGCTGGCCGCAGGTTCGTGGCGCTCTGCTCGAGCGTTTCCATGATCTGCGCGCCGGTGAGCGTTACGTGCACGATCTTGGCGGGATGCGGGAAGATGGCGTAAATCATCTCGCTCGTGATCGGACCCGGGCGCATGGTGGTGCCGAAGCCGAGCCCTGGCAGCATGGCGATGTCGGCCTTCGCGTACTCGCGCAGCATCTCGCCGGCGAGCTTGTCGACCGGGCTCTCGGACTTGTAGCGTCGGCCGATGTCGGTCGCGGCTGTCGCGATAACCTCCTCCAGCTGCGTGCGGTGCCTGGCGCGTAGCGAGTCGAGGAGGGAGACAAAGCGCGGCGCCGGTGCGTAGCGATCCGCGTAGAGTTGATGCACCTCGCCATGCACGCGCGCAACCTTACCGCGCCGCACTGTGACGGTGAGCTCGCCGAGCGCGGATGCGTCGGACAGCGCCTGCACCATCCACGCGCCACCCACGCGGCGCGGTGGCGTGATCTCGTCGTGCGAGTGGCCGCCCACGATGAGATCGATACCAGGAACTCGCGCGCCGAGAATGCTGTCGACTACGGTCCCCTGGTGGGAGACCACGACGACGATGTCCGAGCGTTGCCGGAGCGCCGGCACGTAGCGGCGGGCGGCGTCGATGCCGCTTCCGAACGTGAGCTCCATCGTGTTGTCCTTGCTCCCCGTCTGGTCGGTGTTGTGATAGGCGAGAGCGAGGAGCCCAACGCGGAGCCCGCCGACGGTGATCACCGCGGTTGGATCGCCGAGAAAGGACTGCCCGGTCCCCTTGACGATGGCGTTCGCCGCCCGCATCGGGAAATTGACCATGCCCTGCAGGCGACGCGTCTGCTCGGCGGTGTACTCGAAGTCGTGGTTGCCGAGGGCCATGAACTGGTAGCCGAGCGCATTCATCATACGCATCGTCGGCTCGCCCTTTTCGAGGTTCGCGAGCAGCTGATCGCCGAACGTGTCACCAGCGTCCACGAGAAGAACATTTGCCGCGCCGCGGCGCTGGCGCACCTGCTGCACCGCGCCGGCGAGCCGCGCGAAGCCGCCGATCAGTCCCTCGCGTTCGTACTCCTGAGCTCGGCGCCCCGGATCACCGGTCTGCGCCGATGCGTTGCCGCGCGCGACGCGGAACTCGTCGAGATGCCCGTGGATGTCGTTCGTATGGAGAATCGTGAACGTGCCTGACGGACCAAAGCGGATCGGTGGAATGTCGTCGGGCGATGTCGCTGGCGCAGCGGCGGGTGCGGAGCCCGCGGGTGCGCCGGCCGCGCCCTGCGTCCGCGGCGGTTGCTTCCGGGTTACGCCCACGCACCCGAGCGCGGCGCTGACACACGCCACCGCCACGAGGCACACGTATCGTCGATGCCTGCCACGCCTCACAATCGATCCCGCATCGTCACTCCTCGCGTTGCATGAGCTCTGAGCGCCAGCTCCCGGCGCGCCACACTCCCTGCCGGCACTACGAGCTGCCCGCGCACAACCGCCGGCGACAGGCGCATGGCATGCACCTCCACGATGGCGTGTCGATCGCGGTGTGCCCATATAACCATGCGCTCATATCGGTGTCAAGCGCGGATTCGGCAGTCAAGAAGGTTATTGCCGACGGACAGCCGCATACGATCGCATGCTACGGGTCGCGACCGGTCTTCTTTCGACCTTTGCGTCAAGCTTGCCCACGACGGCGTTCGTCCGTGCAACCGCTTGGTTCGCTCAGTGTGGCAGCCACGGGCGCAGATCCGGTAACGTCGCGGGCGCGCTGGCGTTCACCCTGACTTATCCCGAGCTGAAGAGGGCGATCATGTCGCGCGCCGACTTCGGCAAGGTGACGCTGGCTTCGTTACCGGCTGCGGCTACATCGCCAGCAGCTTGCGCCGAGCCTCCGTACTCGCCTCGAGCTGGCTGCACATCACATCGCATAGCTGGAACACGCTCCGGTCGGAGATGGCATAGTAGACGAATAGCCCCTCCTTGCGGCGGCGCACAAAGCCGAAGGTGTGCAGCTGCTGCAGGTGCTTGGACACGTTAGCCTGGCCGAAGCCCGTTTCCTCGACGAGCTCGCCAACGGACAGCTCACCCCCGCGGAGGCACTGCAGGATATGGAGACGAGCCGGCTCGGCGAGCGCCTTGAACCGGTCGGCGACAAGCGCGAGCACTTCCGGCGTCAGGGCGAGCTTCCCCATGTGTCTCCAAGTCGGTGGCATACAGCAGTCGCGCGAAATCTACGCCCGGACGAACGGGGATCAAGCGAGGTTTCGATCGCGGTGAATGGATCACGTGTATCAGCAACGCCGCACGCGCTCCGCATTCTGTTCTACGGGCCAGGCAGGTGTCTTACAGGCACACCCTTGCGCAGCTTGCGGATGCGTGACCACATTCGCGTATGGTAGTACTATCGGAAGTACTTTCGGAATTGCGGCATAGGTAGTGGCGATCGGCGCGACACCAACGGGGCAGTCAAACGATCGATGACCGTAGTCCCGCGGACGACGCACCGGCTCGTTGCGACGATTTCGAGCCGGCCCGCTCGCGAGGGAACCAATAGCTGTTGCGCAATGGCGCGATGGAGCCGTCACACATTTGCAGGAGCGATAGCATGTCCAAAGACTCAAATTCATTGGCCTGCTTCATGGCCGGAGCCGCCGGACGGGGCGTGCGCATCGGGCTGGGTCTTGCGATCGTGGCCTTCGGATGGTCCCGGGTGGACTCGACCAGCGGCAAGGTGTTCATGGTTGTTGGGCTCGTTCCGATTCTGGCAGGGGTATTCAACGTCTGCCTCATCGCGCCGCTGATCGGAGCGCCGTTCTCTGGACGTGCGGCACTCGAAACATCACGACGCAGCTGACGAGCATTCGATGGACCATCCTCACCGAGGGCGAATCATGACACAGGGAATACGACCTGTGCGCGTCGGCAGGGTACTCTCGACTGCGTTGGCGATCACAAGCATCGGCCTGGGCAGTTGCGAACGCAGCGACAGGGCGAGCGTCCCGGCGGCGGACTCGACCAGCAAGACCGCGGAACTGGGCACCTCGGTGGCTGCCACGTCGGGCGGACCGCTGGATTACACGCCCCCACCCGATTCGGCCATCCCCAACGACGTGCTCGGCGCGTCGATCAGGCGCGGCCAGGCACTGATCGTTCACACCTCTGACAGCCTTCCACGTTTCGTGGCGGGCGGGTTGAATTGCTCCAGTTGCCACCTTGACGCGGGGCGCCGCCGCGATGCTGCCCCGTTGATCGGGGTTCACGCGAGGTTCCCCAAGTTCATGGACCGGACAGGGGCCGTGATTCCGCTCGAAGACAGGATTAACTACTGCTTCACGCGCAGTCTCGCGGGCACCAGGCTGCCGACCGATAGCCGCGAGATGCAGGACATCGTGTCTTACCTCGCTTTTCTCTCCACCGGTGTGCCGGTCGGCGCGCGCGTACAGGGCGAGGGCATGCCGAAGATGCCAAAGCTGACAGGAGACACGACCCGCGGCGCGGCGATCTTCGCGTCCACGTGCATAGCGTGCCATGGTGCGGCTGGAGAGGGAAATCCTCCGGCCATTCCGGCACTGTGGGGGCCGAAGTCGTACAGCATCGGCGCGTCCATGTCGCGGGAAGAGCGTGCCGCCTCGTTCATCCGGCATTTCATGCCTCTCTCCAAACCGGGATCGCTGACCGACCAGCAGGCGTACGACGTTTCCGCCTACATCAACTCTCAGCCACGGCCGGACTCGCCTGGCAAGGAGAAGGATTGGCCGGCCGAAGGCGTCCCGTACGACGTCCCCTACAACACCAACGGTCATGCGGCGTATCGTCCGCCGGCCCGCCTGGTGCCGCGCCGGAATCCCGCGGGCGCGGTGGTGCAGCCTCCCCGTTCCGTCATTTCCGGCCCAACTGGCAAAGCCGCGGGAGCGATTGGACGAGGTACACAATGACGGAGCGTTCATCATCGCCCGACGTCACTTCCGCGGCGACCCCAACTGTCGGCGAGGCGACAACGGGCGCGATCTCCCGGCGCACGCTCGTGCGATCGGCCGGCGTGCTGGCTGGTGCAGCGATCAGCGCCCCGCTACTCCGCGCCGCCATCGCGCAGTCGCCCGCGTCCACAACGCTGGCGCCGGTCTCGTCGCCGGTCGCACCACTCGACGCGTCAACGGTACCAGGATTTCCCTCGACCGCGCTCAGCGCGCGCGCCTCGTTCGAGGCGCCTGCGCTCGCGCCGACCGGAGTCACGACGGGCGCGTCATTCAGCCCCCTGCAGGACCTCACGGGCACCATCACGCCGTCGGACCTGCACTTCCAGCGGCATCACAACGGCATCCCGATCATCGATCCGGCGCGCTACAGCCTGACGATCCACGGGCTTGTCGCGCGCCCCGTGAGTTTCTCGCTGGAGGAACTGAAGCGCTTTCCTGCGGTCACACGGGTGCATTTCATCGACTGCGCCGGTAACGGCCGAACCGCCTATCGCGCTCCCAGGCCGGACCTGACCCCGCAGATGATCGACGGCCTCACGAGCAACGCGGAATGGACGGGCGTCCTTGTCTCCACATTGCTGCGGGAGGCGGGCGTGGAACGATCCGGCGATTGGGTCCTGGCGGAGGGAGGCGACGCGGCGCGCCTCTCGCGCAGCGTGCCGATGTCGAAGATGCTGGATGACGCATTGGTCGCTTACGCCCAGAATGGGGAACCCGTGCGTCTGGCCAACGGATATCCGGCGCGCCTCATAGTGCCCGGGTACGAGGGCAACATGAACATCAAGTGGCTTCGCCGGCTCGAGGTGATAGACCAGCCGAACATGTCGCGCGACGAGACAGCCAAGTACACCGATCCCCTACCCAACGGCACCTCGCGCCAGTTCAGCTTCGTCATGGACGCGAAGTCCATCATCACCTCACCCGCCTACCCGAACCGCCTCACGAGCGCGGGGTGGTGGCCGGTGAGCGGGATCGCCTGGACGGGACGAGGACGGATTACACGGGTGGACGTGAGCACGAACGGCGGCCGCACCTGGTCCGCCGCGGAGCTCCTGGGTCCGGTGTCGCCCCACGCCCACGCGCGTTTCCAGCTTATGTGGAATTGGGATGGGCGACCCGCCGTCCTGCTGAGTCGTGCTGTGGACGAGACCGGATACGTCCAGCCAACGCTCGCGGAGTATCGGAAGGCCCGCGGACCGGGAACGGACTATCACTTCAATTCGATTCGATCCTGGAATGTCGGCGGCGACGGCACCGTCACGTTCGGTGGTTAGATGCGAGCCCTCCGTGCCGCGATGACGCGCCCGCCTTCCGCCCTGACGTTGCTTCTGCTCGCGATGGCGACCAGCGCCTGCGAGTCGAAGTCCGAACAGCGCTCCGCCACCAGCGCCGCGGCGAGCGTTCAGACGCGGCAGCCCTCCTCGTTCGGTCTGGGCCATGCGCCGACTGCCGGGCAGCTCGCCGCGATAGACATCGACGTCAACCCCGCCGGCATCGGCTTGCCCGCCGGCGAGGGAACGGCTTCAACGGGCGCGGCCATCTACGCGCAGAAATGTGCGCTGTGCCACGGCCCGCGCGGCGAAGGGCAGGGACCATATCCGCGACTCATCGGACGCGTTCCGGCGCCGGGTTTCGCCTTCGCCAGCGACGTCAAGGCACCGAGGACCATCGGGAATTACTGGCCGTACGCCACCACGGTCTACGATTACGTACGTCGCACGATGCCGTTCAATGCGCCCGGATCGCTCACTTCAACGGAGACGTACGCGCTGGTAGCCTACCTGCTCAGCGAGAACGGCATCGTGCCCGCAACCGCCGTGATGAACGCGAAGACCTTGCCGGCAGTGCAGATGCCTGCGCGTCCACACTTCGTTCCCGATGATCGAGAGCGCGGCACGTCAGTCCGCTGAGGTAACCCGTGGCGTCTGGCCGGTTTTCGATGGCGACGCATCTGCAGATTCCTCATTGAACGGTAAATCCCATCATCATGTCCGCCGAGAGATGCTCGGCGATGTGACAGTGCAGCATCCAGCGCCCGGGGTTGGATAGTTCGAGCAGCACGTCCGCCGTCGCTCCTGCGGGGAGCAACACTGTGTCCTTCCATACCAGGTTTGTCCTCGCCACACCGTTCACGGCCAGCACGAGGAATCGCTGGCCATGGATGTGAATCGGGTGCTGCATCGCGTGAAGTGACTCGCGCGCGTTGACCAGGCGCACCCGCACGACATCTCCACGTCGGAACGTCCAGTCGACGCCCATGTTCTCGCGCCCACTCGACGCATCGCGGATTACCCACCGCACCTGGTCGGCCGTTGACGCCCAATTCATGTTGGGCATCGTCCCGCTCCACTCCACCGGATTGAAGTAGATGGAGTCCATCTGCATCAACTGTCGAGTG
>Ga0136611_10002573_pt1 | contig 12654 bp, 14 predicted proteins | sample AntDrymUQ2232306_2_FD_106645 | JGI IMG/M metagenome (GOLD analysis project Ga0136611, IMG submission 106645) | Polar desert sand microbial communities from Dry Valleys, Antarctica - metaG UQ223 (23.06) | ecosystem: Environmental > Terrestrial > Soil > Desert | place: Antarctica: Dry Valley... | reverse complement strand
TCCGTGAAGAGCGGCTGTTGCAGCCTGACGGCCACCGTGTAACCTGTGCCGCGCCGCTGCACGCGTACCACCTCGCCGCGGCAATGCAGCGCGAAGTCCTGCCCGTTGACCAGGTACTGCAAGGTCATGTCGACCCGGGCGCCGATTTCCGGCGCCGACGAGGACTCGATCAGCATGCCGCTCGAGCTGAGGTTCTGCGTCTCGCCCTCTTTCCCGTCCACGCTGATGGGAACCCCGACGTCGAAGCGTTGCGCCGACCTCTCGTTTGACCGCCTTGCTCTTGCCATGCCCCGCTCCCGTGCGCCTGAAAGCAGCGCCTGCGCAGCAGAGTACCGCGCGGCGGCTGGCTCATCGTTAATGAGCGTAACGGGACTGCATGGCATGCCCGGGCCTCATCGCGCCGCACTGTCAGGGCCGACTCCGACGCGCGGCCGATCAGGTGAAGTGCACCTCCAGCGGGCCCAGCGGTGTGCTGAAGCCCGCTTTCCAGCTTTCGCCCAGGGCCACGGGCCAGGCATCCGTCCAGGTGCCGGTGGTCACGACATCGCCGGCTTTGAGCCGCGGCGCGTCTGCGCATTGATACAACTCGAGTACGAAATGACGCAGGGCTGACAACGGTCCGTCCAACACATTGCCGCCCTGCCCGCGTTCGACTTCGTCGCCGCCCCGACTCAGCTGCACGCCCGCCGCCACCAGTTGCCGCTCGAGCTCCGAAGCGTCGCTGGCCCGCTCGCGCACGGTGCTGCGCGCTCCGACCAGGAGATGGCCGTGCAGACCGCCGTCGGCCACCGTGTCGGCGGCACTGAACTTCCAGTCCGGGCGGTGCGACTGCACCACCTCGAAGCCCGGCGCCATCCAGTCGATGCACTCGAACAGCTCCTGCAGCGACGGCTCCGGGCCCGGCGCCGACCGGAACCCGAACACCACCTCGGGTTCAAGGCGCGGCTGGCAGCAGCGCTCGAGCGACACCGTGCCCTGCCCCTCGCAGAAGCTCAGCGTGGTGTCCCAGACCGTGCCCCAGATGGGGGCCGCCACGTTGTAGCGCGCCCAGATGCCACGGTTGGTGAAGCCGATCTTGAAGCCGGCCGGAACCTCCCCGCGCTCGATGCGAAGGGCGCGCACGGCCAGGGCGCTGCGGTAGGCCGCGGCCATCTCCTGGCTGGGCGCCGCGGTGGCGGGCCAGGCAAGGCCACTGTCGTAATGCGCGAGCAGGCTCTGGGGTGTCATTGAGACAAGCGTACCCCAGCGCGCCCCGGCCCGGGTCGGGTCGGGTCGGCCGGGTCCAAGTACGATCACGCCTCATTGCCGCGCGCATCCATCGCTCCGGCATCGCCCTTTTCGACCGCCCCATGCACATCCCCACCAAAGAACAGATCGCCCTGCTCGAACCCTTCCAGCGCCTGGGGCTGGACCGGATCGTGCAGGTCGCGACCGGGGCCCAGGCGCAGGCCGCTTTTGCCCAGCTGGCGTCCAGTCCGGCCTGGGGTTTCGACACCGAATCCAAGCCGACCTTCTTCAAGGACCAGGTTTCGGAAGGGCCGCACACCGTGCAACTCTCGACCCTGGACCAGGCCTGGGTTTTCCAGCTGCACGACCTGGAGTGCCGCGCCGTCGTCGCCGAGTTGCTGGCCTTGCGCGGCGTGCCCAAGGCCGGTTTTGGCCTGGGCGACGACCGCCGGCGAATCATCGAGAAGCTGCGCGTCGATCCGGTGGACGTGCTGGAACTGAACACTGTCTTTCGCGAGCGCGGCTGGCGCAAGGACATGGGCGTGAAGGCGGCGGTGGCAGTGCTCTTCAACCAGCGCTTCATCAAGTCCAAAAAGGCCACCACCTCCAACTGGGCCAATGTGCGCCTGAGCGAGGCGCAGCTGGTCTACGCGGCCAATGACGCCTATGCGGCGGCCCGGGTGTACCACGCGCTGGGCCTGCCTTGAGGCCCTGGACGGTGGTGCTGGCGGGGCTGGTCGCCCTGGGCGTGGCGATGGGCATCGGCCGCTTTGCCTTCACCCCTCTGCTGCCGATGATGCTCGCCGACGGGGTGGTGGACTTGGCCGGTGCGAGCTGGCTGGCGAGCGCCAATTACGCCGGCTACCTGCTGGGCGCGCTGCTGTGCACCTTCCAGCCCTGGATCTGGCGGCGGCTCGGTGCGAGCGGGCAGCTGCACGGTCCCACGCTGGTGCGCGCCGGGCTGGCGGCAACGGTGTTGCTGACGCTGGGCATGGCATTGCAGGCGCCGCCCCTGTGGCCCGTGCTGCGCTTTGCCGCCGGTCTGGCAAGCGCATTCGTCTTCATCTACACCTCGGGATGGTGCCTGGCGCGGCTGGGCGAGCTCCAGCTGCCGGCCCTTGGCGCCCTGATCTACGTCGGCCCGGGCGCCGGCATCGTCCTCAGCGGGCTCGCCGCGAGCGCGATGGTGGCGCTGCAGGGGTCGGCCGCCCTGGGGTGGCTCGTGTTCGGCCTGCTCGCCGCCCTGCTCACGGCGCTGGTCTGGCCCATCTTCAGCGGCGCCGGCCAGGCCGTGGCCCGGGCCGGCGCCCCGGCCACGAGCGAAGTGGAACCACCCCCGCCCGGTCCCCGTCTCGAGCTCGCCCTGCTCGCCCTGGCCTATGGCCTGGCGGGCTTCGGCTACATCATCACCGCCACCTTCCTTCCGGTGATCGCTCGTGCGGCGCTGCCCGGCTCGCCCTGGCTCGACCTGTTCTGGCCGCTGTTTGGCGCCGGCGTGATCGTCGGCGCGCTGGTGGCGTCGCGCGTGCGCAGCGGCGGCGACCTGCGCCTGGCGCTGGGCGGCTGCTACGCGGTGCAGGCCCTGGGCATCGGCGTGGGGCTGGCCAGTCCCAGCCTCTGGGGCTTTGCCCTGGGCAGCCTGCTGCTGGGGCTGCCGTTCACCGCCATCACCTTTTTCGCGATGCAGGAGGTGCGGCGGATCCGTCCGGCGCAGGCCGCCAGCTTCATGGGTCTGCTCACGGCGCTGTATGGCATGGGTCAGATCGCCGGACCGCCCTTGGCCGCCGCCCTGCTGGCGCGCAGCGGCACGCCGGGCCAGGGTTTCACACTGTCGCTGCAGCTGGCGATGGCGGCGCTGCTGCTGGGAGTCGCCCTGTACGGCGTACTGGCAAGGATGTTCCCGATGCCGGCGGCGAAGCGCTAGCGCCTTGCGCCGCGGATCCTGAACTGCAGCAGCTTTCCCGCCAGCTCGATCACGTCGGCATCCTTGAGCGCGACGGCGCCAACGCCGATCGGGTTCCGATTGAGCAGCGGGCGCACCGTTGAATCCAGGCAGGCCACGAAATAACCGGTGCGCCGGTTCGACACGGCGATCACCGCGAGTCCGGACTCGCCGAAGCTCGTGACCGACTTGTCCAGCGCCACCTCGGCGCCCGCCGACGCGCCGTTGAGTAGCTGTACACAGGCGCGAAGGCCACCCGCCTGCGGGTCTGCATCGTCCTGTAGCGCAGGCGCGCCGACAAGCCGCTCGCCGGATCCTGCCTGGGCCACGAAACCGAGCGCAATGCCGGCGACGGTCACCACATCGCCGTCCCTGAGCTGATGCCGATGGATCCGCTGGTTGTTCACCTGGGTGCCGTTCCTGCTTCCCAGATCCTGCACCACCCACGGATCGGCGCCCCGGCGCTCGAATACGCAGTGATGCCCGCTGACGCTGCGATGGGGCAGGACGATGTCGTTGTCGCTTCTTCGCCCCAGCGTGATGGCGGGCTTGAACAGATCGACGGTTCTTGTGTCGGACCCGGCAACGGAGACGATGAGCTGGGGCATGGGCCGTATTCCTGGAGCGTGCGGCGGCATGCCGCTCGGGCGATACTAGTGTGACGCCGGGACCGAGGCAAGCTGCGGTCCCGATCCTCCCCCCGGATGGACCGTCGGCGTGACTTCCTTGATTCCAATCATGATTCCCTTTTCCGTCCTCGATCTCTCGCCCATCACCGAAGGCAGCGACGCCGCCCAGTCCTTTCGCAACACGCTGGATCTGGCGCAGCACGCCGAGCAGTGGGGCTTCAACCGCTACTGGCTGGCCGAGCACCACGGCATGCCGGGCATTGCCAGCGCCGCGACTTCCGTGCTGATCGGTCACGTGGCAGGCGGCACCAGCACCATCCGCGTCGGTGCCGGCGGCATCATGCTGCCCAACCACTCACCGCTGGTGATCGCCGAACAGTTCGGCACGCTGGCATCGCTGTATCCCGGCCGCATCGATCTGGGCCTGGGGCGGGCGCCCGGCTCGGACCAGGCCACGGCACGGGCGCTGCGGCGCAACCTCAGCTCGGATCCGGACGAGTTTCCGCGCGACGTGGTGGAACTGATGGATTTCATGTCCGACGAACCGCGCCAGCGAATCCGTGCGGTACCGGGCACGGGCCTGAAGGTGCCGGTCTGGATTCTCGGCTCCAGCCTGTTCGGAGCCCAGCTGGCAGCCATGCTAGGCCTGCCCTTTGCGTTTGCCTCGCACTTCGCGCCGGCCCAGATGATGCAGGCGGTGGAGATCTACCGCGCCACCTTCAAGCCCTCGGAACAGTTGCAGCGGCCCCATGTGATGCTGGGTTTCAACGTGTTCGCAGCCGACACCGACCAGACAGCCGCCTTCCACGCCAGCTCATGGCAGCAGGCTTTCGTCAACCTGCGCAGCGGTCGCCCGGGCCGGCTGCCCCCGCCCCGGGCCGATTACTACCAGTCGCTCGGGCCCGCCGAACGGGCGCTCCTGGACAGCGTGCTCTCCTGCGCCGCGGTGGGCGCGCCGGAGACTGTCAAGGCGGGTCTGGAGGGCTTCATTGCGCGGACGGGCGCCGACGAACTGATGATCACCTGCAACAGCTTCGACCACGCCGCCCGGCTGCGTTCCTACGAGATCACCGCGCAGCTGCGGGAGAGCATCGCGCTGCCCTCGCCGCTTCAGCCCTGAGGCAGCGCGCGAGTCGGTGCCGGCAGGGCGGACACGGTGTCGGCCAGGGTCTCGTAGTAGCGGAACTCATGACAGCTGGCGGCCCAGTGCACATTGGTGGCGCCGCGTGAGCCCACGCCCACCAGGCGCCGGCCGCTGGCCCGGATCTTCTGCGCCAGCGGCATGAAGTCACTGTCGCCACCGACCACCACCACCGTGCCCACATGGCCGAAACGTTGCAGATCCTCCATGGCGTCCAGGCAGAGCCGGATGTCGGCGCCGTTCTTGGCCGCGCCACCGGGCGGAAACAGCTGGATCAGCTCGATGGCATGGTGCAGCAGCGCGTCACGGTAGCGCCCGAAGAACTGCCAGTTGCAGTAGGCACGGTTGATCGCGATCGGCCCTAGCGCGCCTGCCAGCCCGACCACGGCGGACACGTCCACCAGCGGCTCCTGCACCTTGAAACGGTTGTCCTGCTTGCCGTAGGCGCCCTCCTGCCGGGCCTCGCACAGCGCAGCGTGAAGGTTCTCGAAGTCCCAGTAGAGGGCGACTGAGGAAGGCGCGTGAAGGGCAGGCAGGGACATGGTGCTTCTGGATGGAATCGCCCATCCTAGCGCGCCGGCGCCGCCCCGCCGCCACCGGCCTAGATGTAGCCGATCACCGGCGGCAGGTGCCGCATGTGCAGGGAGAGGCCGAGCGCCGCCATGTGATTGCCATTGCGCCCCAGGATCCGTTCGGCCAGCGGCAGGAAGCGCTGCTCCTCATAGGCCGCATGCGCCAGGTATTGCTCTACCAGGGTCTGGACTGCAGCGGCATCGAGATCGACCGGACGGGCTTTTTGCGCAGCCTTCACGGCCGGCTCCAGCCTTTTCCACAGGGCCTCGATCCGTCGGTGTTCAGCGCAGAGCCGGTCCACCATCAGGCGCGCAGTGTCGGCCTCGTCACCGGCAAGGGCACTGCGCAGAACCGCCGGGAACAGCTCGCGCTCCTCGTCAGCATGGTGCTCGATCACCGCGCCCTGGAACAGCGTCAGCGTGGCGGCCGCGACCTCGCGGGAGCGCAGAGCCGCCGCATGCAGCCCAGGCAGTTGCGCAAAGGCGTGGAGTTGCGAGACGATGCCGCGGTGGCACTGTGCAAATCGGTCCAGCGGCTGCTCGCCGATGGCGGGTGAGGCGGCCTTGGGTGAGGCGGTCAGGGTCATGGCTTCAATGTAGTGCGCCGCCCAGCTTGCGACTTGACCCACATCAAACCGGCTGCAGCAGCCCTTGAGCGTTGAGGCTTCCCAGGCGTCACCGGACCAGGCGACAGGCGTCAAACGTCAAACGTCAAACACAGGTGTCAGACAGCGGGTAACGGGCGGCGGGCGGCGTCAGGCAGCGCCGTTGCTGCACGCTCAGCCGAGCACCCGGATCTCGTACATCGCGTCGCCCATGTACCGGTTGGGGCCGAAAGTCGCCGTCACCGCCGCTGTTTCCGCCGCCTGCCACTGCTCGAAGATGGCGCGCTCGGCCTCGCTGAGCAGATCCGGGTCCGGGGTCTCGCCATAAGTCGCGACGATGCGCTGGTAGGCCAGGTACACCGGGGCCACCAGGAGCGCATCACCCAGCGTCTTTTCCAGCACCGCGCGAAAGCGCCGCTCGAGGGCGCTCTGCTCGCTGTCCGTGAGCCCGTCGACGTCGTAGAACTTGAGCCGATAGCCCAGGGTGCCCGGGTTCATGGCGAGCGGCGGGGTTGCCCACCCGGGCGCAGCGGATCGAGCAGCGCCGACAGCCCGTTATGGTCAAGCTCATGCATCAGCGCCAGCAGCCGTCCCAGCTCGCCGGAGGGAAAGCCTTCGCGTGCAAACCAGTTCAGATAGTTGCCCGGCAGATCGGCCAGCAGGCGGCCCTTGTACTTGCCAAAGGGCATCTCCAGCGTGACCAGGCGCTGCAACTGGGCCGGGTCCATCGGCACCGGACCCATGGCTAGCCGCCCGCCCGCTTGACGTTGTGGCCGCGTGTCTTGAGGAACTCGATCACGCGCTCGCAGTGGTCGCCCTGTACTTCCACCACGCTATCCTTGACGGTGCCGCCGGAGCCGCAGGCCGCTTTCAGTTCCTTGCCCAGGGCACCGAGTGCCGGCTCGGCCAGCGCGAGTCCCTTGACCAGCGTGACGGCCTTGCCGCCGCGCCCCTTGGTTTCGCGCGAAACCCGCACCACGCCGTCGCCGGCCGGAGGCAGGGCGGCTTTCCTGCAGCTGCACTGGGCCACCGGTCGCCGGCAGACCGGACACATGCGGCCGGCATCGGTGGAATACACCAGGCCACCGGCAGCGCCCCGGCTCTTCATCCGACTGTGGCCGGCACGCGGCCGTTGAGCGGGTAGGCCGGATCGGAGAAGCCCGGCGTGGAGGGATGGCCCGGACGCACGAAGGAGTCGACCAGCGCCTCGTCCTCCGGCGTCACGGTGTAGCCCAGCGCGGGCAGGTAGTCCTGCCACTGAGCCAGCGTGCGCGGCCCGGCGATCACCGAACTGACCGCGCCGTTGGCCAGCACCCAGGCGGTGGCGAACTGCGCCAGGCTCACGCCCCGCGCCTGCGCATGCGTCTGGAGCTTCTGTGCAATCACCAGGGATTCCTCGCGGAACTCGGTCTCGGCCAGCCGCTTGTCCCCGCGGCCGGCACGGGTGCCTTCGGCCGGTGGCTGGCCCGGGGGGTACTTGCCGGTGAGAACGCCCCGGGCGATCGGGCTGTAGGGCGTGACACCGATGCCGTAATGCGCGCAGGCCGGCAGGATCTCCACCTCGGGCATCCGGTTCAGGAGGTTGTAGTAAGGCTGGCAGACCACCGGTCCGGGCATGCCCAGCTGGCCGGCCAGCCGCAGGGTCTCGGCAATGCGCCAGCCTCGGAAGTTGGAGACGCCCCAGTAGCGGATCTTGCCCTGGCTGATCATCGAATCGATCGCCCGCAGCGGCTCTTCCAGGTCCATCGCGTTGTAGTCGCGGTGCAGGTAGAGGATGTCGACGTGGTCGGTCTGCAGCCGCTGCAGGCTGGCCTCCAGCTCGCGCAGCATCCAGCTGCGCGAGTAGTGACCTTCGTTGGGCCGCTCGGACATGTTGTTGCCCAGCTTGGTGGCCAGCACCCAGTGGTGACGCTGGCCGCGCAGAACCTCGCCGACCAGGGTCTCGGACGCGCCCCTGGTGTAGACGTCGGCAGTGTCGATGTAGTTGATGCCGTTCTCGTGCGCGTCGGCGACGATCGCGGCCGCCTCCTGTCGTTCGGTCTGGTCGCCGAACATCATGGTGCCCAGGCAGAGGGCGGAAACACGAAGATTGCTCTTGCCGAGCTTGCGGTATTGCATGCGGAACTCCTAGGACGGCGAGCTTAACAAGCTGCACCGTCCTTCGCAGTTGCGCCTCACCAGCCGATGGCCTTGGGCAGCCAGAGGGCGATCGCCGGGAAGAAGAACACCAGCACGATGCCCAGGATCTGCATGGCCTCAAAGGCAAGTTAGTATGCAAAGCCCATGCCCGAGCACTGCACCAACCGAGTGCAAGCCTTTGCCCACAGCGCCACCGGCACAAGTCCCCATGCCCTTCCAAGCCCTCGGTATTTCCCCTGAACTCGCACGCGCTGCCGCCGACCTGGGCTTCCACGAACCCACCCCCGTCCAGGTCGCCGCGATCCCGGCCATCCTGGGCGGCAAGGACGTGATCGGCTCGGCGCAGACCGGCTCCGGCAAGACCGCCGCCTACGCCCTGCCCCTGTTGCAGTCACTGGGCCAGCCTGGCGCGGATTCGAAGCGCCGGGTCCAGGCGCTGGTACTGGTCCCCACCCGCGAACTGGCAGCGCAGGTGGGTGAAGTGCTGCGCAGCCTGGGGCGGCACCTGCCGCAGGCGCCGCGGGTGGCGGTGCTGGTCGGCGGCGTCTCCGTCAATCCGCAGATGATGGGACTGCGCGGCGGCGCCGACGTGGTGGTGGCCACGCCGGGCCGCCTGATCGACATCGTCGGACACAACGCGCTCAAGCTCGGGTGGGTCCGCACACTGGTGCTCGACGAGGCGGACCGGCTGCTGGACCTGGGCTTTGCCGACGAGCTGCAGCGCGTACTGGGCCTGCTGCAGCCGCAGCGGCAGAACCTGTTCTTCTCGGCCACCTTCCCGCCCGAGGTCGAGGCGCTGGCCGCCGGACTGCTGCGCGAACCGGTCCGCATCGAAGTGCCGGACAGCACCACGCACCAGCCGCCGATCACCCAGCGCGTGATCCAGGTTGACGAAAAGCGGCGCACCGAGCTGCTGCGCAAGCTGATCAAGGACGAGGGCTGGACCCGGGCGCTGGTTTTCGTGGCCACCAAGTACGCCGCCGAGCACGTGGCCTGGAAGCTTCACAAGGCCGGCATCTTCGCCACGCCCTTCCACGGCGACCTGAGCCAGGGCGCGCGCAAGCAGGTGCTGGCCGATTTCAAGGAAGGCGGATGGGACGTGGTGGTGACCACCGACCTGGCGGCGCGCGGCATCGACATCGCGCAGCTGCCGGTGGTGGTGAACTACGACCTGCCGCGTTCCGCGGTGGACTACCAGCACCGCATCGGCCGCACCGGACGGGCCGGTGCCAGCGGACTCGCCGTGAGTTTCGTGAGTGCCGGGGCGGAAGCCCACATGCGCCTGGTCGAGGCCCGGCAACACCTCAGTCTGTCGCGCGAACAGATCGCAGGTTTTGAACCCACCGAAGCCGCCCCTGCCCCAGCGCTCGGGCCCGGCACGGGCGGCGTCAAGGGGCGGCGACCAAGCAAGAAGGACAAGCTGCGTGCCGCGGCAGCAGCCGACGACGTAGTGTCGCCTCAGGGTGTGCCGGCGTCGACTGCGCCAACCGGCAAGGCCCGCAAGGATTGAAGGTCGAGGACGAGAGCCTGGGCTGTGCCCTGCCCCCTCGGTTCCCTGGCCTTGGCGGGCGCTAGCGCTTCAGGTCGCGGGCGCGGTTTCCGCTTCCAGCTCCTGCTGCCGTTCGCGCAGCTGCAGGCCCAGCGGCACCAGATCGAGCCCTGAGGCCCTGGCCTTCGGAAAGAGCTCGTCGCGCTCCTCTTTCACGTGGTGCTCGATGGCGCGGTTCAGTTCCGCCACCAGACTGTCCATGGCCGCGTCGGGAGCACCCATGTCGCGCAGGCGCGCGATCATTTCCTTGGCTTCCTGGTGTTCAGCCTGCGCTTCCTGCAGCAGGTCGGCTGCGTCGGGCAGCGCCTGCTGCAGCGCCGGATAGAAGATCTCCTCCTCGATCTGCGCGTGAACGGTGAGCTCGTCGCAGATTTTCATCGCGATCGCAGCGCGGTCGGCGGCTGGCGCCGCGGCCTTCTTCCCCAACAAAGCCGGTGCAGGGGGCGAAGCGGCGGCGAAGGCCAGCCGCGCGTAATCGACGAACAGGTGCTTGACGGCGATGTGGTCGGCGTCCAGAAGCTCGCAGGCGTCCTTGTCATTGAGAGCGGGCATGGGGCTGATTTCTCCGGGTCGGTGGGTTGAGGTTTTCACAGCAGCGGCGGGTCCATCTCGCGGCCGAAGTGGCGGTGCATCGCCATGGCTTCGATGAAGGCGGCGATGGCCGCACCGGCATCGCCAGCTTCGGCCAGGATCAGGCCGGTGCCACCCTGGGCTTGGCTCTTGTCCATGCTCACGGGCAAGCCGGCCTTGACCAGCAGCTGGCGCGAGGCGCCCAGCGCCAGGATGGTCTTGCAGTGGCGGAACTGGTCCTTGATGAACTCCATGGTGTGGCCGTCCTGCGCCAGCGCGGCCACGGCCTCCTGGCCGTCCGGCAGGATCAGCGCGTCGAACAGGAAGCCGGGCTCGTTTTCCATCGACGCATCAGCATCGATGACATCGCCCGAGGCCGTCGGCATGCGTCCGATCCGGGGGCCGACCAGCCGCGCAACAACGCCCTGTTCAAGAAGGGCGGCCTGCGCCGTGGCGACAGCCTCGCCCTCCACGCCGGGCGCCACCAGGATCGCGACCTTGCGGCCGGTGAGCGAGCCGTCGCCGGGCCGCGCCAGCAGCGACAGCGCGGGTGACTTCGTCACTTCCGGTTGGGCCGGGTTGGGCAGAGCCAGCGGCAGCGCCTCGGGCAGCGGCTCCATGCCCAGGCCCATGGCGACCTTGCGGGCCAGCGCCTCGGAGGCATTGCGCAGCATGGCCACGGTGCGCTCGCGGATCGCCGGGACCGTCAGCTTGGACAGCTCGAAGCGGAAGGCGTTGGCGATGTGGTCCTGCTCCACTGGCGACTGGCTTTCGAAGAAGAGGCGCGCCTGGGTGTAGTGGTCGGCAAACTTCTCCGGCTTGGCCCGCACCTTGCCCTGTTCTTCCTTGGCCTGGATGCTCGCCGAAACCGAGACGAAGCCTTGCGCGGCGCCGGCCTGGAAGGGACAGCCACCCGCCAGCGAATTCGGCTCGTAGCTGACGCGGCCGCGATGGATCGCCTGCCGGTGCATGCCATCGCGCTGGTTGTTGTGCACCGGCGCGATCGGAGAGTTGATCGGGATCTCGTGGAAATTGGGCCCGCCCAGCCGCGAGATCTGCGTATCCACGTACGAGTGGATGCGCCCCGCCAGCAGCGGGTCGTTAGAAAAATCGATGCCCGGCACCACGTGCGCGGTGCAGAAGGCCACCTGCTCGGTTTCGGCGAAGAAGTTGTCCGGGTTGCGGTTGAGCACCATGCGGCCGACCGGCTGCACCGGGATCAGCTCTTCGGGAATGATCTTGGTCGAATCGAGGATGTCGAAGCTGAATTGCTCCGCTTGGTCTTCGGTGAAGATCTGCACGCCCAATTCGTACTCGGGGAAGGCGCCCGATTCGATGCGCTCCCACAGGTCGCGGCGGTGGAAGTCCGGGTCGGCGCCGGAGATCTTGACCGCCTCGTCCCAGACCAGCGAATGGGTGCCGTACTTCGGACTCCAATGGAATTTGACGAACACCGAGTCGCCGGCCTCATTGACCAGGCGGAAAGTGTGCACGCCGAAACCCTGCATCGTGGCGAAGCTGCGGGGGATGGCGCGGTCGGACATCACCCACATCAGCATGTGCGTGGACTCGGGCATCAGGGAAACGAAGTCCCAGAAGGTGTCGTGCGCACTGCCGGCCTGCGGCATGGCGTTGTGCGGCTCGGGCTTGACGGCATGCACCAGGTCCGGGAATTTCATCGCATCCTGGATAAAGAACACCGGCATGTTGTTGCCCACGAGGTCCCAGTTGCCTTCGTCGGTGTAGAACTTGACAGCAAAGCCGCGCACGTCGCGCGCCGTGTCCTTGGAGCCGCGCTCGCCGGCAACCGTCGAGAACCGCACGAACACCGGCGTGATCTTGCCGGCTTCCTTGAAGGGCGCCGCCTTGGTGTACTGGGTCAGCGGCTCGTAGGCCTCGAAGAAGCCGTGCGCGCCGGATCCGCGCGCATGCACGATGCGTTCCGGAATGCGCTCGTGGTCGAAATGCGTGATCTTCTCGCGCAGGATGAAATCTTCCAGCAGCGCCGGGCCGCGCACGCCGTATTTGAGCGAATTCTGGTTGTCCGCCACCGGCACACCCTGGTTGGTGGTCAGGCGCTGGCCGGAGGAGTCGACGCGCACCCGGTCCAGCGAGTCGATGGTCGAATTCACGCCTTCGGGGGCGACGCTGCCGGTCTTGTCGGAGCCGTTCTCTTCCGACAGCGTGCTGGCGGTCGGCATGCGCGAGTCCGGCTTTGCGGTGGCGCCCGGCTGGGCTGCAGGCCATTGGCAAAGCCGTGCTCGCCGGCCTTGGTCGGGT
>Ga0136611_10002572_pt1 | contig 12659 bp, 11 predicted proteins | sample AntDrymUQ2232306_2_FD_106645 | JGI IMG/M metagenome (GOLD analysis project Ga0136611, IMG submission 106645) | Polar desert sand microbial communities from Dry Valleys, Antarctica - metaG UQ223 (23.06) | ecosystem: Environmental > Terrestrial > Soil > Desert | place: Antarctica: Dry Valley... | reverse complement strand
TCAAGCACGCCAATAATGGTGTCGCGCCAGATTCAGAAATGGCGTATGGAGCGGGGGACGCGATTCGAACGCGCGACAGCCTGCTTGGAAGGCAGGAGCTCTACCGCTGAGCTACCCCCGCATGGCGACTGGCTGGCCTTGAACCTCCACTCCGCCCCTGGTCCGCGAAAAACGCGGAAGGTAGGTAGTCGGTTTGCGTTCCCTACTGCCATTGTAGGCGACGCGCGCATGCTCGTCCAACGAAGCACGCTCGGCGACCAGAAGCGAGACCGCCAGACGCCAATCCGTGCGCTCTCGACCGCCGCTGACAGCCGGGCCAGATGATTTTCCACGCAGCGGTGGCTCCCTCCCTTCCTTGACCGCATCATGGACAATATAGCACAATAAGAAACAGTATGAGACATATACGCCTGTTACTGGGGGCCAGCCACATGACCAGCAATGACACGACCGACCTGCTCACCGTCGCGGAGGCGCTGCGCCTGTTGAAGGTGAGTCGCGGCACGCTCCACCGCTGGCGCCAGGAAGGGCGGCTGCGTGCCTATCATGCCGGTCCCAAAGCCGTGCGGTTCCGTCGCGGTGACCTCGAAGCGATCCTCACACGAGCGCCACGCAAGGCGGTGCGCGACGGGACGGACGCACAGCCTGCCCCACTTGAGACCGCGATTCGCCCGCTCACCGACGACGCGCTGCGCCGTGGCCGTGATGCGCTTGCTGCCTCCCAAGCACGCATTGCCCGGCTGCGTGCGCGCCGTGGCGGTGTTCCTTTCGCTCCCTCGTGGCCGTTGATTCGTGAGGTGCGTGAAGAGTGCGAGCAGCATCTATGAACGATGCGATCGGGGTTGACGCCAGCCTGGCCGTCAAATGGGTGCTCGATGAGGAATATACGGAGCAGGCCCAGCGTCTTTGGTCAGATAGCCTCGCCGCCCGACGACCGGTGATTGCGCCGCCGCACTTCACCGGCGAGGTGACCAGCGCCCTCTACCAGCGCACACGCCGCACCGACCCCGACGTGCATCTGGACGTGAGCGAGGCCAGTGAGGCGCTCGCCGACTTTCTCCAGTATCCGGTCGAGGTGTTGGCCCATCTTGACCTTTACCCGCGGGCGTTCGCCTTCGCCCACACCCACGGTCTACCTAACATCTACGACAGCCTGTATGTCGTGTTCGCGCAGATGCTCGATGTCGAGCTCTGGACCGCGGATGAGCGGCTCTTCCACGCGATCACGCGTGTTGCCCCGTGGGTGCGCTTGATCCGTGACTATCCCCTGTGATCCACCCTGTCCTATCGCACCCGCGGCGCGATCAGTTTCTCTGACCACTTCGGCTTGTGCTGGGCGGCGATGCATTCACGCATGAACCCTGAAGTCATGCACCTGTGGCATTCACGGCTCAAGTTCTAGCACCGGCCCGCGCGCGATCTCGTAACGCAGGAGGCGGCGGTCCGGCGTCGCTGCATACCAGGCGCGATTGATCAGGCCCGCGGCGCGGAAGTCTAGCCGCCATGCCTCGATCATGCCTGCCGGCAGCGTGAGCGTCTCCTTCCCAGCAACCGTGACCGTTCCGAGCGCACGGTTGATCGTGCCACGCCTCGGGTCAACGATCACGTTTCCGTAGCTCACCTTTGCGCCGGGGGCCATTTCCAGCGTGCGCCAGAGAACGAGTGATTCGAGATTGTCGTAGGTTGAGTCAGAGATCCCTGCCCGGCGCGTGCGCTCGCCGCGCCCATCGCGGAATGTGACCGCAACCGCGGCCTCCTCATAGACCGCCTCGGTGAGATAGGTCATGCCGCGATCGTGGACCTCGCGCGCGGAGTGCAGCGGGCGGAGGCTCAGCGGGTCCAGCAGAACGGTGAGGCGGTCGCGCTCGCCCGCGCCGAATTCGTACTCTTGGATGAAGCGCACCCGGCCAGCGTCCGGCTCGATCGTGAAGACCGCGCGGCCGATCTGCGCGCCGTTGCGATCGAGCACGCGGTAGACCGCTCGCTCCTGCGCCGGCAGCGGCGCCTGCACGGGAAAGACCTGGGTGGTGACGGAATCCTCGCCGCAGCCGAGGAGCAGCAGTCCGAGCGTGGCGAGCAGCAGCAGGCGGCGCGTCATGCGGGTACGGGGTCGCGCACGAGCCGCCCGATGCGGGTAAGCGCATCCTCAACGTGCGCGCGCTCGATCCCGTAGTGCGTCACGAAGCGCACCGACCGCGCCGACCCGCCTCCCAGCACGCCCGCCTCGCCCATCCGCCGCACGAAGTCCTGCGTGCTGCCCTCGGTCACGCGGAAGAAGAGGATGTTCGTCTCCACCGATGCCGGATCAATCTCGATCCCGGGCAGGCGAGATAGTCCCTCTGCCAACAAGCGTGCGTTGGCGTGGTCCTCGGCGAGCCGCTCCACCATCGAATCGAGCGCGACGATCCCGGCGGCGGCGAGGAAGCCAACCTGACGCATCCCTCCGCCGAGCATCTTGCGGTAGCGGCGGGCGCGGCGGATGAAGTCCTCGCTGCCGCAGAGGAGCGAGCCCGCGGGACAGGCAAGCCCCTTGGAGAGACAGAAGGTGATCGTATCGGCGGGCGCGGCCAGCGCCGCGACGGGCACACCCAGGGCGACCGCGGCGTTGAAGATGCGCGCGCCGTCCATGTGGACCGCGAGGCCGCGCGCATGCGCCAGGTCCGCAAGCGGCTGGAACTCGTGCAGCGACAGCGAGGAGCCGTTGCATTGGTTGTGCGTGTTCTCGATGCAGAGCAGGCGCGTGCGCGGATAGTGAACGTTGTCGGCGCGAATCGTCTCTGCGACTTCATCCACGTCCAGGCGGCCGCGCGCATCGTTCTGCACGGGACGGAGCACCGCGCCCGCAAGCGCGCCCGCGCCGCCCACCTCGGCGAGCAGGATGTGCGACCGGGCGCCGACGATCACCTCATCGCCGCGCTCGGTATGCGTGAGCAGGGCGGTGACGTTGCCCATCGTGCCCGAGGCGACGAAGACCGCCGCTTCCTTGCCTGTGACGACGGCGGCGCGACGCTCGAGCTCGTTCACGGTCGGATCGTCGCCGAAGATATCGTCCCCGACCGCGGCCTCGAACATCGCCTGCCGCATCGCCGGCGAAGGCTGCGTGACCGTGTCGCTGCGCAGATCAATCGTTTCCATCTTGTCCTCCAGGGCGGCGCGCACTCAGGCCCCGTCGCGCTGCCAGAGCGTCTCATAGCGGTCGCTGCCCCGGATCGCGACCATCTCCTCGCGCCGTTCCTCACGGAGCAGAAGCTCCCAAGCAGCGGCGCAGCGGTCGTCCGTGCGCCGGTCGCCGCTCTCGGCCAGCCGCGCGCGGATGCGCTCCCAAATACCGCTGTCTTTGAGCGCGGCGGCGCGGCGCGGCCAGTGAAAGGAGATGATCCGCTCCGGTACGGGCAGCCGCGGCCGGGCCTCCAGCACGCTGCGGAAACGCTCCTCAATCCCCGAGGCGGCGGGCAGAAGGGTGATCACGGGTGGGTCCTGGTCGTCCGCGCGCAGGTCCACGAGCAGGCGGTGGGCGATGAAGGGAAAGCGGACGATCAGCACCTCGGCGCGGTCCACGGCCGCAAAGACCGGCACCAGGTCCAGGCCGAAGTCCTTTGCATCCATCAACGCCCTCCCGCCGCGCGACCGCGACAGGCCCATTGTAGGAAGCGCGCCGCGCCGGAGGCAAACGCAAACTTCGGTATGTGAAGGGGGCCGCCGCTTAGGCCGGCGGTGAGCCAAGCAGGCGCGTGCCATACTTGGCCGCGATCTCCTGAATGCGCGCGTCATCCGGCACGATCAGGCCCGCGGGCGGGAGCGTGCGTGTCAATGCCTCTGCCCCCAGGTCTTCGAAGTATCCCTCCATGCCGGGCGGCGTGACAAAGGTGAGGAACTTCGCCGTCTCCGACTCGACGCGGAACGCGTGTGCGACGCCAACCGGCACGTAGCCAAACGCGCCCGGGCCAGCGCGAAAGCTGAGGTCGCCAATCGTCATCGTCAACTCGCCTTCCACGACATAGAAGCCCTCGGTCTCCCGCGCATGTGTGTGGAGCGGTGCCGCGTATCCCGCCGCGCCGACCTGCTCGACCAACTCGTACGCGCCGCCCGTATCCGCGCCGACCGCTTTCCAGGTGACGAGGCCGCCCAGGAACCAGAGCGCGCGTCCCGCGTCTCCGCCGACCCCGTAGCCTTCGATGTGGCGCTGGACTGACATAGCGTCCGCCCCCTTCGCGGCAGGCCCATTGTAGGAAGTGGCGGAGGCGCGGGCAACCTGCGCTTCCATGGGCGCTTGCACCACCGCACCCTCACCGAGACCGGCGCTTCCCCCGATCGTCGCCCGCTTGAGTGACCCCATCCGAATGACGTACCGTATTCGTGAAGAACCGCACGAATCACTCTGGCCACGGTGCCACGGCACTCAGCACTCAGCACTGGAGAAACGAGATGGTTGCAATCGGAGGCGGCGTCGGCAAGGTCGTGCAGATCATCGGCACCGTCGTGGACCTTGAGTTCCCGCCGGACCAGATTCCCGACCTCTACAACGCAATCGCGGTCGAGGTCTCCCCGCAGGGTCAGGCCGCCCATGCCGCCGAGGTGGCGATGGATGATCCCGCGCGGATGGAGATCGTCGTCTGCGAGGTACAGCAGCACCTCGGCAACAACTGGGTGCGCGCCCTTGCCATGACAAGTACCGACGGGATGGAGCGCGGCGCGCGTGCCGTGGACTCCGGTCGCGCGATCGCCGTCCCCGTCGGCCCCGCCACGCTCGGCCGCCTCTTCAACGTGCTCGGCGTCCCGTTGGATAACAAGGGCGACGTTGTCACGGAGGAACGCTGGCCAATCCACCGCAAGGCGCCAGACTTCCAGGATCAGGTGACGGAAGCGCAGATCCTGGAGACCGGGATCAAGGTGATTGACCTTGTCGCCCCGCTCGCGCGCGGCGGCAAGGTCGGCCTCTTCGGCGGGGCCGGCGTCGGCAAGACCGTCCTGATCCAGGAGCTGATCCGCAACATCGCCACCGAGCACTCCGGCCTCTCCGTCTTCGCCGGCGTGGGCGAGCGCTCGCGCGAGGGCAACGACCTCTGGCGCGAGATGCAGGAATCCGGCGTGCTGGAGCGGACCGTGCTCGTCTTCGGCCAAATGAACGAGCCGCCCGGCGTGCGTCTGCGCGTCGCGCTCACCGGCCTGACGATGGCGGAGTATTTCCGCGATGTCGAGGGCCGTGATGTGCTGCTCTTCATTGACAACATCTACCGCTACACCCTTGCCGGCATGGAGGTCTCCGCCCTCCTCGGTCGCATGCCCTCCGCCGTGGGCTACCAACCGACGCTCGCCACGGAAATGGGTGTGCTGGAAGAGCGGATCACGACCACGAAGAAGGGTTCGATCACCTCATTCCAGGCGATCTACGTCCCTGCGGACGACTTCACCGACCCTGGTGTCTCCACCACCTTCGGCCACCTCGACTCGCGCGTGGAGCTGGATCGGACGCTCGCCTCACAGGGACTCTATCCGGCGATGGACCCGCTCAGTTCCTTCAGCCGCATGTTGGACCCGAACATTGTCGGCGAGGAGCACTACACCGTCGCCTCCGGCGTGCTCCAGGTGCTCCAGCGCTACAAGGACCTCCAGGACATCATCGCAATTCTCGGCGTGGACGAGCTTTCCGATGACGACAAGCAGGCGGTCGCCCGCGCGCGCCGCATCCAGCGTTTCCTCACGCAGCCCAACTTCGTCGCGGAGCAGTTCACCGGCATCACGGGCCAATACGTCCCGATCCGTGAAACCGTGCGCGGCTTCAAAGAGATCCTGGACGGCACCCACGACGCGATGCCGGAGCAGGCTTTCTACATGGTCGGCGGGATTGACATGGCCGTGGAAGCGGCGCGCAAAATGGGCAACTAGGTTGATCATATGCTGCGTGCCGAGTGGAGCCGTTCTCACTCAGCACTGAGCACGCAAACGCCGAAGGACACAGCACGATGCCGCTGAAGCTGGACATTGTCACCGCCGAGCGCCAGGTACTGAGCGTGGACGGGCTCGATATCGTGGTTGCGCCGGGAAGCGAGGGGGAACTTGGCATCCTCCCGCGCCACGCGCCCCTGATCACAATCCTGGAGCACGGCGCACTGCGCGCGCGCAAGGGCACGGAGGAGCTGATCATCGCCGTCTCCGGCGGCTTCCTCGAAGTGCGCAACGATGTTGTCACCGTGCTCGCCGACACCGCCGAGCAGGCCGAGGAGATTGATGTCGAGCGTGCCGAGCAGGCGCGACGCCGCGCCGAGGATCTGCTGCGCGTGCGTCCGCCGGAGCTGAACGTGAACCTCGCCCAGGCTCAGCTGCGCCGCGCCCTCCTCCGCCTGAACGTCGCCGAGCGCCGCCGTCGCCGTGGCGGCCCCACCGGAACGCCAAACTAGCGAGTGGCCAGTGGGGAGTTGGGTGGCTATCGTGCCGCCCGTCCGTTCTGTCTACCAGGCTCCCGCGGGCTCCCTCCCAAGCGTCTGTTCCCTAGTACGCTGTTCCTATGAATGAGGCGCTGCGTATCCAGGGCGGTCGTGCCCTTTACGGGACCGTGCGTGTCAGCGGTGGCAAGAACGCTGCGCTGCCCGCGATGGCCGCCGCGCTCCTCACCGGCGACGACTGCATCATTGAGAACGTGCCCGCGATCGAGGACGTGCGCGTGATGGCGGAGATCTGCCGCCGCCTGGGCGCGGTCGTCCACGAGCAGGATGAGCGGCTCGTGATTCGCGGCGATGGCGTCGCGGGCACGGTCGCGCCGACCGAGCTTGTCTCCTCGCTGCGCGCGAGCTTCCTCGTGATGGGGGCGCTGCTTGGCCGCTCCGGCGAGGTTGCCTGCGCGCCGCCCGGTGGCGATGTGCTGGGGCAGCGCCCGCTCGACGTGCATCTTTCCGGCTTCCGCGCGCTCGGCGCAGAGGTAGGACGCCAGGGCGAGAAGTATTACGCGCGCGTCCCCCTCGGCCGGCGGCTGCGCGGCGCGCGCATTTTCCTCGATTACCCCTCGGTGCTGGGGACGGAGAACGTGCTGCTCGCGGCGGTGCTTGCCGAGGGCGAGTCCGTGATCATCAACGCCGCTTCCGAGCCCGAGATCAGCTTCCTTGCTGGGATGCTGAACCAGATGGGTGCGCGCATCGAAGGCGCGGGTACGCACACGATCCGGGTCGAGGGCGTCCATGAACTGCACGGCGCGAGCGTGCGCGTGATCCCGGATCGGATCGAGGCGGGCACGTTCGCGATCGCGGCGGCAGCCACCGGCGGCGAGGTGGAGGTGATGGACGCGGAGCCGCGCCACCTGGACGCGCTCCTGCTCAAGATGCAGGAGATCGGCGTGCGTGTCGAGGAGATCGAGGGCGGCCTGCGCATCACGGGCCGCGGGCGCTATAAGCCCACCAGTGTCCAGGCGCTGCCCTACCCCGGGCTTGCCACGGACCTCCAGGCGCCGATGGCGGCGCTGCTTACGCAGGCAGAGGGCGTCTCGCTTGTACACGAGCGCGTCTACGATAACCGTATGATGTATCTGGGCGAGTTGCGGAAGTTCGGCGCGGAGGTCGCCAGCGCCGGGTCCACCGCGATCATCGCCGGCGGCACACCGCTCGTCCCCGCGAGCGCGCGCTCGCTCGACATCCGCGCCGGCGCTGCCCTGATGATCGCCGCGCTCGTCGCCGAGGGCGAGAGCACGATCACCGACGTCTACCACCTCGACCGCGGCTACGGCCGTCTGGACGACAAGCTCCGTACCCTCCACGGTCGCGTGCAGCGGTTCACCATCCAAGGGGGCATGTCCCATTGAGTGAAACGACGGACCCCCGCTCGCCATGGGGGTCCCATGAAGCAAGGAGCGCCCGACGGCCAGCGCGCGGGTGGGAATGATTGAGGACTAATGATCGTCAAGAAGATCGGCGTTGACCTGGGGACGGCGAACGTCCTCGTGTATGTGAAGGGCCGCGGGATTGTGATCAACGAGCCGGCCGTGGTTGCGCTCTACCGCGATAACACCGTCGCTGCCGTCGGCATCGAGGCGCGCGCGATGCTTGGCCGCGTGCCGGGCAGCATCAGCGTCGTGCGCCCCATGAAAGACGGCGTGATCGCCGACTACCTGATCACCGAAGCGATGCTGCGCTACTTCATCGGCAAGGTGGTCGGCCGCTTCAACATCGTCAAGCCGGAGGTGATGATCTGCATCCCGGCCGGTGTGACGAGCGTCGAGCAGCGCGCGGTGCGCGACGCCGCTGAGCAGGCGGGCGCGCGCCGCCCCGCGAACATCGTCTACGAACCGCTCGCCGCGGCGATCGGCGCGCAGATTCCGGTCGGCACGCCCCACGGCCACATGATTCTCGATATCGGCGGCGGGCGCACCGAGGCGGCCGTGATCTCGATGTACGGGATCGTCGTCTCTGAATCAGCGCGGATGGCGGGCGACAAGATTGACGACACGATCGCGGCCTACATCAAGCGCCGCCATAACCTCGTGATCGGCGACCGCACCGCCGAGGAAGTGAAGATCGCGATCGGCAGCGCCCTCCCCGTGGAGACAGAGCTGGCTTGCAACGTGCGCGGACGCGACCTGATCACGGGCCTGCCCAAGACCGTGACCGTGACGTCGGTGGAAATTACGCAGGCGCTTCAGGACCAGCTCGGCATCATCGTGCAGACGGCGCGCACCGTGCTGGAGAAGACGCCGCCGGAGCTGGCCTCCGATGTGATTGACCAGGGGATCGTGCTCACCGGCGGTGGCGCGCTCTTGCGCCACCTGGACGAGCTGATCACGCAGGAACTGGGTGTCCCGTGCTACGTGGCGGAGAACCCGATGCAGTGCGTGGCGATCGGCGCGGGGATTGCGCTCGAGCACCTGGACGAGATCAAGCGCGCGCAGCCGACGGAGGAGGAACTGCTGGTGGGGATGTATCCGGGATAGGCGACCCCTCCCCCGATCCAGCACCAATCCCCGCTCCCGATCCCTCGCCGCAGGCACGGTCCCGCGGCACCAGCCTACCGCCGGACCCGCCCGTGTGATAGAACGGGCCGTACGATCCGGTTCGCCGAACGCGGGAAGCGTGCCACGCGGATTGGGGCGCGATAGGCGGGACGCGTGCGAGCACCGGCGATCTTGAGACGCGATGGGGACGGGCATGCAGCACCAGAACGCACCGACGGCGACATCACTACCCCTCACCGGCATCAAAGTGTTGGACCTGACGCTCGCGCGCGCGGGTCCCACCTGCGTGCGCCACCTCGCCGATTGGGGTGCGGACGTGATCAAGGTTGAGCCGCCGCACGCGGAGGGCGAGGATATCGTCGGCCGGCGGCACGACTCGGACTTCCAGAACCTGCACCGCAACAAGCGCGCGATCTGCCTCAACCTCAAGGACCCCGAGGGGCATGCCGCCTTCATGCGCCTCGTTGAGACCGCGGACGTGGTCGTGGAGAACATGCGCCCCGCGGTCAAGCACCGGCTCAAGGTCGCCTGGGACGACGTGTACGCGGTCAATCCCCGGATCGTCTACGGCAGCATCAGCGGCTTTGGCCAGGATGGGCCGTACGGCGTGCGCGCGGGCGTGGACCAGATCGCGCAGGGGATGGGCGGACTGATGTCAATCACGGGCCTGCCCGGCCAGGGTCCCGTGCGCGTTGGGATCGCGATTGCGGACCTCACCGCCGGCAACCTGCTCGCGCTCGGGATTATGATGGCGCTCTTTGACCGCACGCGCACCGGCGTGGGGCGCTGGGTGACGACAAGTCTGCTCGAAGCGCAGCTCTTCATGCTGGACTTCCAGGCAACGCGCTGGCTGATTGACGGCGAGGTTCCGCCCCAGGCCGGCAACGACCACCCCACCGGCGTGCCGACGGGCGTCTTCCCCACGAGCGACGGCCACATCAACATCGCCGGTAGCTCGGACCGGATGTGGGAGCGGATCTGCGACGCGGTCGAGCGGTCGGAGTGGAAGGCGAAGCCGGAGTGGAAGGCGGGTCGGGATCGGCGCACGAATCGCGCGGCGATCAGCGCCGCGATCGCCGGCGTGACCCAACACAAGCCCTCGGACCATTGGGTCGCGCTGTTCGAGGAAGCAGGCATTCCCTGCGGGCCGATCTACACGATTGACCAGGTGTTCGCCGACCCGCAGGTGAAGCACCTCGGCATGGCGCGGCCGATGCACAGTCCCAAACTCGGCACCCTGAACGTGCTCGCCTCGCCGATCAACATCACCGGCGCGGAGAAAGACATCCGCCTGCCGACCCCGGAATTGGGCGCGCAGACCGAGGAGGTGCTGCGCTCGGCGGGCTACACCGAGCGCGAGATCAGCGAGATGCGCCGCAAGGGAATCATCTAGGCAGGTTGGGAGGACGGAGATGGGAATGCCAGACGAGCCGGAACCAACCGGCCGCGGATTCAGAGAGGTGAGCGATGGCAGGCGCACTTGATGGCGTTCGCGTGATTGACTTCGGGCAATACATCGCCGGGCCGCTCGCGGCGATGCTACTCGGCGATCAGGGGGCGGACGTGATCCGCATTGACCCGCCCGGTGGCCCGCGCTGGGATACGCCCGCGAACGCGACCTGGAATCGGGGCAAGCGCGGTATCGTCCTGGACCTTAAGGATCCACAAGACCGCGAAACCGCATCGCGCCTGATTGACACGGCAGATGTCGTGATCGAGAACTTCCGCCCGGGTGTGATGGAGCGGCTCGGCTTCGGCGCGGAGGCACTCACAGCGCTCAACCCCCGTCTGGTCTACTGCGCGCTCCCCGGCTTCGCCGCCGATCATCCCCGCGCGGGGGTTGCTGCCTGGGAGGGCGTGATCGGCGCGGCCACGGCCACCTACCGCCCCGCCGCTGACGGTGGCCCGCCAGTCTATACCGCGATTCCGATCTCCTCGGTCTACGCTGCCTTCCAGGGCGCACTGAGCATCGCGGTCGCGCTCAACGCGCGCGCGCGGGACGGTCTCGGCCAGCGGATCGAAGTGCCGCTCTACGATGCGACCTTTGCCGCGATTGGCAGCCGCGGCCTGCGCTATCACGGTCAGGCGCCGGCGGAGGAGCGCACCGCGGCGGTGATGCGCTTCATCACCGGTCAGTATCAGTGCGCCGATCAACGCTGGGTGATGTACGTCGGCAGCAACCTCAACGCGCGCGCCTTTCTGGAGGCGATCGGCGCGGCGGAATCGTTTGACGCCGCCTGCGCGGGCAGCCTCTCGATCGAGGACATGCTGGAGCAGATCCGCGCCGTTTTTCGTACGCGCGGCGCGCGCGAATGGGAGGTCTTCTGCGAGCAGGTGGGCACGGAGTGCGGCGTCTGCCGCACGAGCGCCGAGTGGCTTCAGGACCCGGGCGCGACCGAAACGCAGATCGTCGTAGACCTTGAGGACCCGCTGCTCGGCACGGTGCGCGGTCCCGGCATCAATGTGCGCCTCTCGGAGACGCCCGGCGTGATTCGCTCCCCCCGCTCGCTGCCGGATACGGACCGCGATGGGGTGATTGCGGATTGCGGATTGCGGATTGCGGATTGGGGCACCACGCAACCGCCTCACCAGCAATTGCCGGGCGCGGGCACCGCGCCGGTCAATCCGCAATCCGCAATCCGCAATCCGCAATCGCCCCTGGCCGGGGTGAAGGTGCTCGACCTCTGCATCATCCTCGCCGGTCCGACCTGCGGGCGCACGCTGGCCGAGTTCGGCGCGGACGTGATCAAGATTGACAGTCCCTCGCGCGAGTCGGTCGCATTCCATAACGATGTCAACCGCGGCAAGCGAAGCATCCTCCTCGACCTCAAACAGGCGGAGGGGCTCGCGCTCTTCTGGCGCCTGGTAGATGACGCGGACGTGGTCGTGCAGAACTTCCGCAAGGGCGTGGCGGAGCGGCTTGGGATCGGCTACGAGGCGGTGCGGGCGCGCCGTCCGGGAATCGTCTACGCCTCGCTCAACACCTACGGCCAGATCGGGCCGTATGCCAACCGCCCTGGCCACGAGCAGATCGCCCAGGCGGCGAGCGGAATGCAGGCACGCTACGGCGGCGACGGCCGCCCCACGCTTCAGCCATTTCCCGTGAACGATTACGGCACCGGGCTGATGGGCGCCTACGGCGTGGCGCTCGCGCTCCTCCACCTGCAGCGCACCGGCCAGGGGCAGCATGTCAATACCGCGCTCGCCTACACCGCCACGATGCTCCAGTCGTCCCTGATCCAGAGTTATGCCGGCAAGCAGTGGGACGAGCCACACGGGCAGGACGCGCGCGGCTCCGGTCCGCTCAACCGTGCCTACGAGGCCAGCGATGGCTGGCTCTTCCTCGCCGCCCGCGACGCCGATCTGGCGCGCATGCCGGACTTTGCTGGCCTCGTGGGCTGTGCCGGGGCCGAATTGGAGCAAGCGTTGGAGAGGCAGCTGCGCTACCGCCGCGTAGACTCCTGGGTGGCCGAGTTGACGGCCGCCGGGATCGGCGCGCACCGCGTGGTGATGGATGTGCAAGAGGTAATGGATCACCCCTGGAGCACGGCGCACGGCTTGAGCCTGACGCGCGCGCACGAGGGACTGGGCCTCGTCACGACCACCGGACCGGCACCGCGCCTCTCGCGCACGCCGGTTGTGCCAGGGGCACCAGCCTCAAAGCCCGGCGCGGATGCCGCGAGCGTGCTCGCCGGTGTGGACCGGCTGGACGACCTCGACCGGC
>Ga0136611_10002571_pt1 | contig 12659 bp, 14 predicted proteins | sample AntDrymUQ2232306_2_FD_106645 | JGI IMG/M metagenome (GOLD analysis project Ga0136611, IMG submission 106645) | Polar desert sand microbial communities from Dry Valleys, Antarctica - metaG UQ223 (23.06) | ecosystem: Environmental > Terrestrial > Soil > Desert | place: Antarctica: Dry Valley... | reverse complement strand
GCGCCGCAAACGCGTGACTGGTATTGACGCCTGTCATGCACCGAACGCTGGATACCAATATCTGCAGTTATGTACTGCGCCGCCGTCCCGCTTCCATGGTCGAGCGTTTTGCGCGATTGGACCGCGGACAGCTTTGGTTGTCCGCGATCGTGGCGGCGGAATTGCGCTTCGGGGCGGCAAAGCTCGCCTCCGTTCAATTTTCCGCAGCGGTCGAGGCGTGGCTTGCCGGGTTCGACGTGCGCCCGTGGCCAACTGCCGCGACGCATCACTACGCGGCAATCCGGGTGGCGCTGGAGCGAATCGGGCAGCCCGTCGGCGGCATGGATCTGCTGATCGCCGCGCACGCCATGGCAGAGGAATCGGTGGTGGTGACCAACAATGCGCGTGAATTCCTGCGCGTTCCCGGCTTGGCCGTGGAAGAGTGGAACTTGAACACATGAAAATCCTCCTCCTCGGCAAAAACGGCCAGCTCGGCTGGGAACTCCAGCGCAGCCTGGCGCCGCTGGGCGAACTGGTCGCGCTGGACCGGCATAGCCAGGCCTTTTGCGGCGACTTGACCCGGCTGCAGGGCCTGGCCGAAACCGTGCAAACGCTGCGGCCCGACGTCATCGTCAACGCCGCCGCCCACACCGCGGTCGACAAGGCTGAAAGCGAGTCCGAACTGGCGCGCACCCTCAACGCCCTGGCGCCCGGCGTGCTGGCGCGCGAGGCCGGCAACATCGGCGCCTTGCTGGTGCATTACTCAACCGACTACGTGTTCGACGGCAGCGGTTCCAGGCCGTGGCTGGAAACCGATGCGCCAGCGCCGCTCAGCGTCTATGGGCGGACCAAGCTCGAAGGCGAGCAGATGATTCAGGTAGCCTGCGCCAACCACCTGATTTTTCGCACCAGCTGGGTTTATGCGGCGCGCGGCGGTAACTTTGCCAAGACCATGCTGCGGCTGGCGCAGGAGCGCGAGCGCCTGACGGTGATCGACGACCAGTGGGGCGCGCCCACCGGCGCCGAACTGCTCGCCGATGCGACCGCGCATGCGATTCGCCAGGTACTGCGGCGCCCGCAGGACGCCGGGCTTTATCATCTGGCCGCGCACGGAGAGGTGACCTGGAATGGGTATGCAAAACATGTGATTGCGCAAGCAGGACGGGCGCAACCAGCTATTAAAATAGTAGCAAAGGAAGTGGCGGCGGTGGCGACCAGCGCTTTTCCGACGGCGGCGGCGCGCCCGGCCAATTCGCGTCTGGACTGCGCCAAGCTGCAGGCCGCGTTCGGCTTGCGCCTGCCGCCGTGGCAGCAGGGCGTGGACCGGATGCTGGCTGAGGTTCTGGTTTAAAGATGCCATCACTTGACGACTCGATCGATGTCCAACACTGAATTCAGGAGACTCCACGCATCATGACCCAACGCAAAGGCATCATCCTTGCCGGCGGCTCAGGCACCCGCCTGCATCCGGCCACACTGGCCATCAGCAAACAATTGCTGCCGGTGTACGACAAGCCGATGATTTATTACCCGCTCAGCACCCTGATGTTGGCCGGTATTCGAGATGTGCTGATCATCAGCACGCCGCAGGACACGCCGCGCTTCGAGCAGTTGCTGGGCGACGGTAGCCAGTGGGGAATGAACCTGCAATACGCCGTGCAGGCGAGCCCGGACGGACTGGCGCAGGCTTTTCTTATCGGCGAAAACTTCGTCGGCAATCATCCGAGCGCGCTGGTGCTGGGCGACAACATTTTTCACGGTCATGACTTCGAGCCGCTGCTGGTCGAGGCGGACACGCAAACCAGTGGCGCGACGGTGTTTGCCTATCATGTGCATGACCCGGAGCGCTACGGCGTCGTGGCCTTCGATGCTAACGGCAAAGCCAGCAGCATCGAGGAAAAGCCGCTTGCGCCCAAGAGCAACTTTGCCGTCACCGGGCTCTATTTTTATGACACGCAGGTCGTTGACATTGCCAAGGCCGTCAAGCCCAGTGCAAGGGGCGAACTGGAAATCACGGCGGTCAACCAGGCCTATCTGGATCTTGGGCAGCTCAGCGTGCAGATCATGAAGCGCGGCTATGCCTGGCTGGACACGGGAACGCATGACAGCCTGCTCGAGGCGGGCCAGTTCATCGCCACGCTGGAGCATCGCCAAGGTTTGAAAATCGCCTGTCCGGAAGAAATTGCCTGGCGCAACGGTTTCATCAATTCGGAAGCGCTTGAAAAGCTGGCGCGGCCGCTCGCCAAGAACGGCTACGGACAGTATCTGCAGCGCCTGCTGATTGAAGGATCGCAACCGTGAAAATCAAGCCGACGGCGATTGCCGATGTTTTGATCATCGATCCCACGGTCTTTGGCGATGCGCGCGGATTTTTCTATGAAAGCTTCAACCAGCAGGCTTTCGACAAGGCCACAGGACTGGCACTGAACTTCGTTCAGGACAACCACAGCCGCAGCGCCCAGGGCGTGCTGCGGGGCCTGCACTACCAGGTCAAGCAGCCGCAGGGAAAACTGGTGCGGGTAGCGCGTGGCGCCGTGTTCGATGTGGCGGTGGACATCCGCAAGCATTCGCCCTCGTTCGGCAAATGGGTTGGTGTGGAATTGAGCGAAGACAACCACCGGCAGCTGTGGGTGCCGCCCGGCCTGGCGCATGGCTTTCTGGTGCTTAGCAAGACCGCCGACTTTTTATACAAAACGACTGAATACTATGCGCCTGACCATGAGCGCTGCATTGCCTGGAACGACCCGGCTATCGGAATCGACTGGCCTAACGATACGCCACCGAGTCTTTCCGCCAAGGACCAGGCGGGTTCGCAGCTGTCGGAGGCGGAAGTGTTTTCCTGAACATGCTCGGTCTCGTTCATGTCGCTCAAACGCAATACGCTGTGGAACCTGGCGGGAAGCATCCTGCCTCTGGTTGCCGGCGCGGCACTCATTCCCTACACGCTCGCGCGCCTGGGCCATGAGGCGTTTGGAATATTGACCCTGATCTGGGGTTTGATTGGCTACTTCAACCTGTTCGACCTGGGGGTCGGCCGCGCGCTGACCTTCAAGCTAAGCCGGCTCAAGGCGAACGCGAAAATTCTGGAAATCGGACCGACATTAAAAGCAGGGATGCTACTGACGCTTGGCGCGGGCCTGGCGGGCGCGGCACTGATTGGGGCACTCGCTCCGGGCCTTGCCGGAAGCTGGCTGAAAATCAGCCCGGCCTTGCAGCAAGATGCGATGCTCGCCTTTTTGATAGCGGCCTTCGGCGTGTTGCCGACAACGCTGGCCAGCGGCCTGCGCGGGGCGCTCGAAGGGTTGGACCGATTCGCCGCATCGAATATCAGCCGGATTCTGCTTGGACTGTGGATGTTCGTTTTGCCCGCCTGGGCAATATATTTTCATGGCAACGCACTGTGGATCATTGCGCTTTACCTGGTGCTGGGGCGATTTTTGGTGGTTCTTGGCATGAGTTGGCAACTTCGGGTCCACCTTCGGCGTACTTCCGAAGCGCCGCTGCGGGGAAGGCACTTCCGGAGTGTATGGAATTACGGATTTTGGGTGTCGATCACCGGCATCGTCGGTCCCCTGATGGTCTATGGAGACCGCTTTTTCGTCAGCGCGGCCGTGGGCGCCGGGCAACTGCCACTGTATGCCATTCCGCAGGAAGGCCTGCTGCGTCTTTTGCTGCTTCCGGCCGCCCTGACCGGCGCCTTGCTGCCGCGTCTTGCAAGCATGAATGACGAGGCGACGGTTCGCAGTTACCGGCAAGGCAGCCTGCGAATAGCGGTTTGCATGCTGATCGTCTGCGCGCTGGCCGCGGCGCTTGCTTATCCGGTGCTGGCGCTCTGGCTGTCGGCGGAATTCGCCCGGACAGCGCTTCCGGTGACGCTGATTTTGTGCGCAGGCATCTGGGTCAATTCGATGGCGTTGATGCCGTATACGCTATTGCACGCAAAAGGAAATCCGCGCCTGACGGCTGTTTTCCATTTGGCCGAGTTGGGGGTGTATTTATTCGCCGTCTGGTTCTTGTCGTCGAGGTTTGGCCTGGTGGGCGCCGCGCTGGCCTGGCTCGCGCGGGTGACACTGGACCTGGCGCTGCTGCGGCTTGCGGTGCGGCGCCTGTACGGCGTGTAGAGTCGATTGATGGCGAATCTCAATACCGCCGTAATTGAAAAGAACTGGCCGTTGCATGGGCTGGAAAGTGTTTTCGCCTGTCCCTATTGCGGCGCGGCAGGAAAAAGCCTGGCGTATCGGGACGTGCGCGACTGGTCGTTCGGCTGCGCTGCCGGCGGCTGGTCCTATTGGGCTTGCGATGGTTGCCGCGCGCTTTACCTCGATCCCCGGCCGACGCCAGATGCAATGAGCAACGCTTATGGCACTTACTACACCCATGCGGACACGGCGAAAACGCATCTATTGGCCGCGTTCAAACAGCGTCTCAAGAATGAATTTTTGTCGGCGCGGTTTGCGCGCCCGATCGGCCCAGGGTTCTGGCTGCCTGGCTGGACGGCATCCTTTGTCAAACTTTTGGCGCGCTGGGTGGCCGAGCCGTTTGGCATGCGGCAGCTTGCGGGGCTTGCAAGCGGATTTCTGATCGATGTCGGTTGCGGCAACGGCGACGCGCTGAAGCTGGCCAGGCAATGGGGCTGGCGGACCCTTGGTATCGAGCTCGATCCGACGGCGGTCGCGGCGGCCAGAGCGCAGGGTCTCGATGTAATGGAAGGAAGTTATGAGGAACTGGCGCGCTACGAGGGCAAAGCCGACTGCATAATTTGCTCGCACGTAATCGAACATGTTCACCATCCCCTGCGATTGCTGAAGCTGCTGCTGGCTTCGCTTGCGCCGAGCGGAGTGCTGCTCCTTTCCGCGCCCAACGCGTCCAGCCATCTTCGCGACCACTACGGTGAAAACTGGCGAGGGCTCGAAGCGCCCCGGCATCTGGCCATTCCCGATGCCGGCTGGCTCATTTCCTGGCTGCGTGAACAGGGCCTGGCCTGCACGCAGGTGCCGTCCCACAACAAGGTCATGATCATCGAATCCGAGCGGATCAGGCGCCGGGGATCAACGACAATTCGGGCTGATCTCAAGACAGCCAGAAAAGTCGCGCTGATGAATCAAAACGCTTCACTGCAAACCCAGGATATCGTCCAGGTAGTCTGCTGCAAGGCGATAACATGAACAATATGGCGCCCACGGCGCGCAAAGGTTGTTGGTGAAGCGGGTGGCGGTGGTGGTCCTGAACTGGAATGGCTGGAAAGACACGATTTCCTGTCTGGAATCGCTGCGGCAACTGGATTACCCCGATTTCTGGCTCATCGTGGTTGATAACGCATCCAGCGATGATTCGGTAGTGCGAATAAGACAAGTCATGCCGGATGTGGAACTGATACAGACAGGCGAAAACCTGGGGTTCGGAGGGGGTTGCAATGCCGGTATCCGGCAGGCCCTTGACAAAGGTGCCGATTACGTCTGGCTGGTCAACAGCGATGCCGTGGCCGATCAGGCTGCGCTTATGGCACTGGTTCGGGTGGGTGAGGAAAATGAAGCGTTGGGTTCGGTGGGATCGGTTCTTTATGAGTATGGACAAGCAGGCAAGGTCCAGCTTTGGGGCGGCGGCCGGGTTAATTTGTGGACCGGTCAGTCGCGGCATCAGCTCGTTTCGGGTCGGCCGGATTTTATTTCCGGCGCATCGCTGTTTTTGCGCCGCGCCGCGCTTGAAGAAGTTGGCCTGTTCGATCAAAAAACATTTTTCATGTATTGGGAGGACACCGACATTCATTTTCGCCTGCGCAAGGCTGGCTGGCGGCTCGCCGTGGCGGTTGACTCGCGGTTATGGCACAAGCAATCGGCCAGCCTGGGTAAGAAGAGTCCACTGCTCGATCAATACTTTGTTCAATCCGCAGTGCGCTTTTTTAAACGGCATGCCCCCTATCCCTTCATTCCTATTTCCCTCATGCTGACAAGAATGTTGCTAAAACGAGTGCTGCGGGGTCAGTTCAAACGTTCCAGGGCGGTCCTTAGGGGTTTTCTGTCCGCATGACGCAAACCGTGCCCGTGTCCGCGGTAATTCCCTGCTACCGGTGCTCGCAAACGGTAGGGCGGGCCGTCGCGTCGGTCGCCGCGCAGACCGCGCTGCCTGTCGAATTGATCCTCGTCGACGACGGCAGCACGGACGAGACGCGCTCGGTGCTGATTGAACTGCGCGAACGGCATGCGCCCGGCTGGATCAAGCTTTTGCTGCTGGATGAAAATGTCGGCGCCGCCAGTGCCCGCAATGCCGGGTGGGACATGGCCACCGGGCGCTATATCGCTTTTCTCGATGCCGACGACTCTTGGCATCCGAACAAGCTTCAAATTCAGTATGCGTTCATGCTTGCCGCACCTGAAGTCGCGGTGTGCGGCCATGGACATAATCAAGTTACGAATATTCCACGGGCGCCGGTGCCGCGCAAGCCGGTTTTCCGCAAACTTCCGGCAATTTATGTGCTGCTGAAAAACCCGTTTATTACGCCGTCGTTCATGGTCCGCTCGAATTTGCCGATCCGGTTTCTGTCGGGACGACGCCATATGGAAGACCATTTGTTCCTGATGCGGGTTAGCGCCGCCGGATTTCAAATTGCCAAAATCGGGATATCGTTGGCGTTTATTTACAAAAATATATTCGGCGACGCCGGCTTGAGCGCCGACCTCTGGATAATGCAGCGCCGTGAGATCGAAAACTACGAGATCTTGCGGCGGGAAAAAGGCATTTCCCATATCGCCAGCGGCTTACTCAAAATCTATTCCTGGCTGAAATTTTTTCGCCGCTACCTGATTGTGATTGCCCGGAAAATCCAGCGCGGAGTTGACAAATGAGCGCGCGACATGAGAAGAGAATTGTCGCCGGTATGAATGCGGCATACCGTGATTTTTATCTGGCGCGGCCATTTTGACGGCCGCTCGCGCAACCGTATCCCTGTCTGTCGTAAGTCATGGTCAGGCGGCGCTTGTAGATGCTCTTTTGAACGATTTGCGAAGACATGGAAGCGGCATCGACCTTGAGGTTTTTCTTACTGTGAATATTCCGGAAGCGTTGCCCGAATCGCTCGCGAATTTGCCTTTCCCTGTAAAAATAATTTATAACCCGCAGCCGCTTGGATTTGCCGAGAACCACAATCGGGCTCTAGGCCAGGCTGCGGGAGGGTTTTTCTGCATCGTTAATCCGGACGTGCGCATTGGTTCGGATATTTTTCCGGTGTTGCTGAACGCCGCGGAAAACCTCAAAACCGGCATCGTCGCGCCGCTGGTGCTCGACAGTGCCGGCAAAATTGAAAACAGCGCCCGCTTTTTTCCCACGCCATTAAAGATAATCTGCAAAGCAAGCGGTGGGTGCCGAGGTCGTGATTATGTGATTGGCGACGCCTGCGTTTTCCCGGACTGGGTTGGCGGCATGTTCATGCTTTGTCGCCGCGAGGTATATCGCCTTACTCGAGGATTCGACGAAAAGTTTTTTCTTTATTATGAAGACGTTGATTTGTGCGCTCGCGTATGGCTGCTGGGACTTAGAGTCGTACTTGTTCCGCAGGCCAGAGTGGTTCACGATGCCAGGCGGAGCAGCCATAAGCAGTGGACCTATTTTCTTCATCACATCCGAAGCATGAGCCGGTTTTTTATGTCGCCGACTTTTTGGCGCGCCAGTTACTTGCGCAAGTTAGAGCGATATCGGTTGGTGGAATGACGCGAATAGTGAATGCCGATTCATTTTCACAACCGGTGCTTGTCACGGGCGCCAGCGGGTTTGTCGGCAAGGCCCTGGTCCGTAGCTTGAAAGAGCGGGGCCGTCGGGTGACGGCGGTGTCTCGGCATCCGGAATCAACCCTTGGGTTTGCTTCCAACCGTGTGCAGCAATATGAGGAATGCACCCAGTTCATGACGCCTGGTTCATGCATTGTTCATCTGGCGGCCAGGGTGCATGTTATCAATGACAAGGCCGGCAATCCGCTGGCGGCGTTTCGCGCCGCCAATGTCGATGTAACCCTGGAACTTGCGCGCCGCGCGGCGGATGCGGGCGTAAAACGTTTCATCTTGCTCAGCACTGTCAAGGTCAATGGTGAGCAGACCCTGCCCGGGCATCCATTCGGTGCGGACGATCCCTGCGCGCCTGTCGATGCCTATGCCATGTCCAAATGGGAAGCGGAACAGGGCTTGCGTCAAATCGCCGCTGAAACCGGACTTGAAATTGTTATCATCCGGCCGCCATTGGTTTATGGGCCGGGTGTCCGCGCCAATTTCGCCGCGTTGTTGAACGCCGTCGCGCGCGGCTGGCCGCTGCCTTTCGGCGCGGTGGACAATCGGCGCAGCCTGATCGGACTCCACAATCTGCTCGATGTCATTGACGTATCGATTGAACACCCGGCTGCCGCCAACCAGACGTTCCTCGTCAGCGACGCGGACGACTTGTCGATGCCCGAGCTTATCCGGCGCATCGCGCGCGCCGTCGGCCGAAAGCCGCGCCTCATACCTGTTCCGCCGTTGCTGCTGAAAACCGGCGCGGTTTTCTTGGGTCAACAGGAAAAACTGCGGCGCCTTTGCGGCAATCTTCAGCTGGATATTTCGAAGACACGGGAATTGCTGGGCTGGAAACCGCCTTTCAGCGTCGATGAATGCCTTTACAAAATGGTTGCCGCGTCGCCGCGATGATCAAGCGTATATTCGATATTGCGTTGGCGCTCCTGGCGGGCTGCGCTCTGCTGCCGCCCATGTTGGCAACCGCGCTGATCGTCAAACTGACTTCGCGCGGACCGATGCTTTACTGGTCCGAGCGTGTCGGCCGCGACAACATACTTTTTAGAATGCCGAAGTTTCGCACCATGCGCGTCGGCACGCCGGCCGTCGCAACTCATCTTCTGAGCGATCCGGATACGTATTTGACGCCGATGGGAAAGTTTCTGCGAAAAAGCAGTCTGGACGAATTACCGCAGATTTGGAGCATTCTCAAAGGCGACATGAGTTTCGTCGGACCGCGGCCAGCGCTTTTCAATCAGTATGACCTGATCGCGCAGCGCAGCCTGTATGGCGTGCAGAAACTGACGCCGGGATTAACCGGCTGGGCGCAAATCAACGGCCGCGATGAATTGTCGATTCCCCAGAAAGTGGCGCTTGATGTCGAGTACCTGCGGCGACGCTCCTGCCTGTTTGATTTAAAAATATTAATTTTCACCGTCGGCAAGGTTCTTGAACAGAAAGACGTATCGCATTAAATTCATATTGAAAACAAAACCGTGCGAAGTTATAGTACTGTGTATTACATAATCAACCAGGAAATACTTCATGAGTAATTTAATGGAAATTCAGAACCAGATCGGCAAGCTGCAGAAACAGGCTGAGGACATCAAGGCGCGGGAATTTGATAATACGGTGCAGGAGATTCTCGGAAAAATGCAGGCCTTTGGTATTACCGCCAAGGACCTCGCGCCCCGCAAGCGCCGCGGCGCCAAGGTGAAAACCAAATCGTCGGCGCCTGCCACGCGCACCGGTGCCGCGAAAAAGACCGCCAATCCGGTCGCCGCGAAATTCCGCGGACCTGACGGTCAAACCTGGAGCGGCCGCGGTTTGATGCCGCGCTGGCTTTCCGCGCTGGTTGCGCAGGGCCAGTCGAAAGAAGAATTTGCCGTCAAGGATTGAGTTTCCCCCATCAAAACCTTGATGCAGGAAAACATACTCGGATGGCCTCGTCGTCTCAAACAAATCGTCGTCATCGCTCTCGACGTGGTCATGTGCCTCTTCGCCACATGGCTGGCGTTCACGCTGCGTCTTGACACACCCAACGTTCCGGACAGTGCTCAGCGCTGGATCTATGCGCTGACGCCAGCACTGGCGGTTCCGATATTTATCCGTTTCGGACTCTATCGCGCAATTTTCAGATATTCAGGCCAGGCCGCCCTGGTCGCCACGGCCAAGGCGGTTGCCCTTTACGGCGCAATTCTTTTAGGTTTGCTGCTATGGCTGCGCTGGCCGAATGTTCCCCGAACCCTTGGTGTTTTGCAGCCGTTGATATTTTTGCTGCTGGTCGGGGCGAGCCGGGCAATGGCGCGATTTTGGCTAACTGGCTGGGACGAACGCCGTCAGCCGCAAGGTCGGCTCCTCATTTTCGGCGCCGGCACGGCGGGCGTTCAGACCGCCGCCGCACTGGGCGTTTCCAGCCAATTCAAGCTGGTCGGTTTTGTCGACCATGACGCCGGCAAGGTGGGGCGCAGCGTCAACGGCGTGCCGGTGTTTTCGCCGGCGGCGATTTCCGAAATGGTCAACAGCGGCAACGTGACCGACATTTTGCTGGCATTGCCCAGCGCCTCGCGGGAGCGGCGCGCCGACATCATCGAAAGCCTGCGATCGCTGCCGGTGCATGTCCGAACGCTGCCCGGCATGTCCGATCTCGCCAGCGGCCGCGTCACTGTGCAGGACTTCAGGGAACTCGATATCGAGGATTTGCTGGGGCGCGACACCGTGCCGCCCGACGCGGTACTGCTGGCGCGCAACCTGGTCGGCAAGACCGTGCTGGTCAGCGGCGCGGGCGGCAGCATCGGCAGCGAGCTATGCCGCCAGATTCTGCTGGAAAAGCCGCGCCGGCTGCTTTTGCTCGATCATTCCGAGTTCGCGGTCTACAGCATCGAGCAGGAGCTGCGGGATTCGTGCGCCGCCGCGCATCTGGAGGTGGAATTGATTCCGTTGCTCGGCTCGGTCACGAACCCGCTCAGGTTGCGGAATATCTTTCTTGCCTGGCGGCCCGACACGGTCTACCACGCCGCCGCCTACAAGCATGTGCCGATGGTCGAGTCCAATCCGGCCGAGGGCATCGTCAACAACGTCTTCGGCACGCTCAACATGGCCCGCGCGGCAATGGCTGGCGGCGTCGCGGATTTCGTGCTGGTATCGACCGACAAGGCGGTCCGGCCGACCAACATCATGGGCGCCAGCAAGCGCATGGCCGAGTTGATCCTGCAAGCGCTCGCCGCGCAGCCCGGCGCGTCGGGCGTTTGTTTCAGCATGGTGCGCTTTGGCAACGTGCTCGGCTCAAGCGGCAGCGTCGTGCCCTTGTTTCGGCGTCAGCTGGCCGCCGGCGGCCCGCTGACCGTGACGCATTCCGAAGTGACGCGCTACTTCATGACGCTATCGGAAGCGGCGCAGCTGGTGCTGCAGGCCGGCGCCATGGCCGCCGGCGGCGATGTGTTCGTGCTCGACATGGGAAAACCGGTCAACATCCTCGACCTTGCCCGCCGCATGGTCGAGCTGTCGGGCATGAAAGTGCGCGACGAAGCGCGCCCCGACGGCGACATCGAAATTGTCGTGACCGGCCTGCGGCCCGGCGAAAAACTCTATGAGGAATTGCTGATTGGCGACAATCCGGCGCCGACCGGGCATCCCAGAATCATGAAGGCGCATGAGGACTATCTGCCATGGTCAATGCTCGACGGCCGCATCGAGGCGCTGCGCCAGGCCTGCGGGTCCGGCGATGCCGAGCGTATGAAGGCGGTGCTCAAAAGCTGCGTTCACGGCTACGAACCGCAAGCAAGCGGCGCGGCCGCGCCCGGCGCCTGAAGAAACGGGCGCCGCGCCGATGCGGCACAATTTGCGGATTGTTCCTTTCTGGCGCCGCTTCGATGATCTCCATCCCCATGTCTTCCGCCGACCCCGACCTGTCCCATATCGGCCCGCGTGAAAAAGCCGAAATCCTGGCGCAGGCGCTGCCCTACATCCGCAAGTTCCACGGCAAGACCATGGTCATCAAATACGGCGGCAACGCCATGACCGACCCGGCGCTGCAGGCCGACTTCGCCGAAGACGTGGTGCTGCTCAAGCTTGTCGGCATGAACCCGGTGGTGGTCCATGGCGGCGGGCCGCAAATCGAGGCGGCGCTCAGCCGCCTGGGTAAAAAAGGCAACTTTATCCAGGGAATGCGCGTCACTGACGAGGAAACCATGGAAGTCGTCGAGTGGGTGCTGGCCGGTCAAGTGCAGCAGGACATTGTCGGCCTGATCAACCAGGCCGGCGGCAAGGCGGTCGGACTGACCGGGCGCGACGGCGGCCTGATCCGGGCCAAAAAGCTCAACCTGCCCGACCGGAATGACCCGGCGAAGGCGCACGACATCGGTTTTGTCGGCGACATCGTCAGCATCGACCCAAGCGTCGTCAAGGCGCTGCAGGACGACGCCTTCATTCCCGTCATCAGCCCGATCGGCTTCGGCGAGGAAAACGAAAGCTACAACATCAACGCCGATGTCGTCGCCGGCAAGCTCGCCACCGTGCTCAAGGCCGAAAAGCTGCTGCTGCTGACCAACATTCCGGGCGTGCTCAACAAGCAGGGCGAGCTGCTCACCGACCTGACCGCGCGCGAGATCGACGCACTCTTCGCCGACGGCACGATTTCAGGCGGCATGCTGCCCAAGATCGAGGGCGCACTCGATGCCGCCAAGAGCGGCGTGAATGCCGTCCAAATCATCGACGGCCGGGTGCCGCATGCCCTGTTGCTGGAAATTCTGACCGACCAGGCGTACGGGACGATGATCCGCTCGCATTGAGCGGCGCGGCCGAAGGTTTGCGGGCGGCTTTGGCGCAACCGCAGTTTGCTACTAAATTCATAGCTGTTCGCGCTCGCCCCGTCTGCTGAAAAGCCGTATTTGATTGATGTTTAGTAACTACTCAGCTCCCAATCAAGCT
>Ga0136611_10002570_pt1 | contig 12666 bp, 7 predicted proteins | sample AntDrymUQ2232306_2_FD_106645 | JGI IMG/M metagenome (GOLD analysis project Ga0136611, IMG submission 106645) | Polar desert sand microbial communities from Dry Valleys, Antarctica - metaG UQ223 (23.06) | ecosystem: Environmental > Terrestrial > Soil > Desert | place: Antarctica: Dry Valley... | reverse complement strand
CCAACTGGGCGGTGGGCGCAAGTGGTGTCGGCCAGAGTCTGATCCGCAAGGGCGCGGACATCTTCGTCACCGACGAGGTGCTTGGTCAGGCGTTGATGACGATTGGTAAGTTGATGGTCGCCCCGCAGCGGGGCATGGACCTGACAGTCGATGCGATCCCCAACCTGCTCGTTGAGGCGCTGGGTGATGCGGTCGGGGCCATACCCGGCGTGCGGAACATCAAGCGCATCCCGGACTGGCTGACCGCGGACAGCCCCGACGCCGCCCGGATCGCCGGCACCGAGCGCGTTGAGGAGATGGACCGGCTCGCCCGTGAGCGAGCAGGGGCGGGCCGGTTCGATCCCCAGCAGCCGCTCCCGGAGACCGGTCCCCGTCGCGGCGGCGGCGCCAACCGCAAGGGCCAAGGCCCCATCGACGACAGCGGCGGCGGTCCGGGGCGGACGGGCAATAACCCCGACTTCGGCCCTGATCCCAACGAGCCGATCCCGCAGCCCGGCGGAAGCGCAGACGTGGAAGCTCGCAACGCCCAGCGCCGCGCCTACGATGCCGACCAACCACGGGCCGCGGCAGGCGTCTCCACCCGTCGAAACATGACCCCCGAGGACATTGCCGACGACGAGCGCGCGGTCGCGGCGGCACGGGAGCAGCGCCGACGGGCGGAGTACGACCAGAGCGTTGCGATGGCCCCGGCCGTTCCCGAGGACGTGGTGGCGCGGGATCAGGCCCGTCGTGCCGCCGACGTGGAGCAACGTCGACGCTCGGCCTATGACGCAGCCAATCCCCCTGTCGCTCCGAAGGCCCCGGAGGAGGTCGTCCAGCCGCCGCTCGCCCCGGCCCGCGTGGACGCGCCGAACGAGCCGGTTGCAGATGAGTGGGGCACACCTGAGGGTCGCCGCGAGAACCGCGACCGGGCAACCCGTGCCCGCACGGCGGACAAAGAGGAGATCATCCGGCAGCGGGAGGAGCGGGTCCGGCAGGAGGATGCAGGTCGCTCCCGGTACACGCCGCCCGACACCTTTGACGAGGCGCTCCCCCCCGTGGAGGTCCCCGACCGCGCCGTTTACGACGGTCCTGATATGCCGTGGCAGGCGGCCCCCGATGTGGAGGTCCCCGGCGTCGCGGCACGCGCCACCCCCGATCCGTGGCGGGACGGCGACCCTCGGCTTGGGTGGAAGAAGGTCGCCACACTCGAACAGCGGAACGGACTCAAGAAGGCGGGCTACTCCCTGCCTGACGAGAACCTGGGGTTCATCGACCCGTCCTACCGTCCCATCACGCGGGACCTGAACCAGCCGTCGCTCTCTGAGCAGGTGGCGTTTATCGAGGGTGTCAAGGACCCGGCAAAGGGCGCGGCCTACTGGGCCGACATCACGCCCGTCTTCCGCGAGCACGCGGCGGCCGACCGTGCGCTGCGGGGCGGCAAGGGTGCGTGGTTCCCCGGTGAGCGCACGGGACAGGGCGTGGATTCCGCCGAGCGGGTGCTGGGGCGCGTGAAGTTCGACGCGGACCAGGAGCGCATCTACAGCAGCCACTTCGACGCGCCCCCCACCGACTACCCGTTCCACACCGACGCGCCGGTTGGGGTCCGGGCAATGGAGCACGCCGTCTTCGGCGACGCGACCACGGCCCCCGCTGCCCAAGACTGGCTACTCGACCCCGCGAAGAACACCGACGTGCGGTTCGTGGGCGGTCGTCCTATTGAGGATGTTGTGGAGGAGCTACGGGCCACCCGCGCCAGCCTCGGCATGGAGCAGGCACCCGTCACCGAAACCACCCCCGGCCCCATGCCGTCCACGGCGGACGATGCCACCCCCGAGGTGCCGTTTGACACCCCGTCACCGGACGCGCCCTCGGCTCCGGCTTCGTCGGCCCCGGCGTTTCGTGATGACCCGTACCCGGAGATGCCGCCTGAGCCGGTGTGGGCGGCGAACGGCGACGCCGCCGCGCAGGATGCCTACATTGCGGCAGTGCGCCAGAACGAGGCGGCGCTGCGGGAGTTGGCCGTCCACGGTACCCCGGACTCGGTGGTGGGCAAGGGCAAGGCTCGCGTCAGGACGCAGGGGACGGCGGGCCGGGCACGCAAGGACCTCCGCAAGGCGCTCGGCGCGGCCGATGTGAACCGGCTAAGCGACGAGCGGCAGATGCTGCACGGCCTGGCGGACACCCGCTACGGCACCAGCGGCTACGCGCGCAACACGCACCACAAGGGAACCCGCTACGAGGGCGGCATCGACAACGACATCCCGAGCGCCGAGGCGGCTGGGTTCTCGTCGTGGGACTCCGCGAAGGGTCGGCGCATCGCTCAGGCGAAGGCGCACCGGCGCAAGATCAACGACGCCATCGAGGAGCGGCTGGGCGTCCCTGTGATGGACGATGCACCGGCGGCCCCCGGCACGTCGTGGGCGACGCAGGGGTACAACGAGGGGCGGCTGTCGCGGGGCCAGATGGACGACCTCCAAGAGGTGCGGACGATCAAGGCCGGGGCGAAGGTCAAGATCGAGCAGCCGGACGGCACGTTCAAGACGACCACCGTCAAGACGGACATCGTCGCCTCGTTCGAGCAGCGCGTGGACCAGAACCTCGCGGCGCTCCGGGATGCCGACGCGAGGCGGCTGAAGACGGAGGCCGCCGCCCGCAAGCGCAACGTCAACCAGCAGGCGGTCGCCAATGAGCAGGGCATCACCCCGGCCGGGCCACGGTCGCAGGCCGACATGCTGGACGAGGCCGTGACGAAGACGACCGCGGAGTTCACCACGCTGTACGCCAAGGACCCGTCGAAGATGCCGAAGGGCCTTCAGAAGATGGGGTCGGCGCATCGGATCATGACGAAGCTGATCCGGGAGAACTTGCAGTTCAACGTCGCCTCGGGGGTCAGCGCAGCCAACCAAGACACGATAGGCAACGCCTGGACGGCGTTCATCACCGGCAACGGCGGGGCGCTCAAAGACGTGCTCCAGACGGCGGTGAAGGGGGCGCGGAAGAACGATGAGGACTTCTTGTACCACGAGGTCGTCACGGTGGCCCGCGAGTCCAAGAAGCTCGGCATCGACACGCCGAAGAAGTACATCGACAACAATGTCGGGCGTGAGCAGGTGGACCGGCGCGACCTGCTCTACACCGAGCGGCTGGGCAACGCGGTCGGCGGTCCCATGAAGCCCATCGCGGGGATGGTCGCCAGCAAGAAGATCAAGAACCTCCGGCAATGGATGGACTCGGCGTTCCGGGTCAGCGTGTTCCACAACCACGTCAACAAGAATGTTGCCGTCTCGCGGGTCAAGTTCCTGAAGTCGGCGGACGCGCTCGCCGAGAAGCTGGGCATCCCCGAGTTGTCCGAGCAGGCGAGGGGCCTTGGGCGTCGGTTCGACGCGGACGACGTGCGGGAGATGACGCGGGGCCTCGGCCTCACCGACGACACGCTGGCCCGGCAGTGGAAGCGGGAGACCACGAACCTCGCGTCGCGGGCGCAGAAGGAGACCGACCGCGTCTACTTCACCTACCGTCAGACGAACGCGGACGCCGCCATCTCCAAGGTGTTCATGTTCCACTACTACATGACGCGGGCGACGGCGCTCCACGCGAAGACGGCGCTCCAGCATCCGGGGTTGCTCAACGCCTACGCCGAGATGTGGGAGTACACCGAGGAGAACACCGACCCGAACGCCCCCGCCTGGATGAATGGGTACATCGGGTTCATGCGCGACGTGGGCGGGGCTGCGGGGTTCTTGGACCCGCTGTCGGTGATCCTGCCGCTGACGATGTTCCGCGACTCCGCTGGCGACTTCGAGGAGCGGGGCTTTGATAAGGTGATGGGCGCGACCAGACTGTTCCCCTCCCCGCTGATCCAGGCGGCGGCGGTGGCCGTGGGCTGGTCGGGCAAGCCGGCGGACTTCCTTGGCACGCCGTCGCTCCGTGGTGCGGTCAAGAGCGTCCTGGACTACGCCCGCAACCACGGGATGGACCTCGGGTTCGGACCGGGCCTGACGCCTGATCCGTACGCGAACATCCAGCAGCGGATCAACAACACGGTGTCCGAGATCGCTGCCAGTGTGGGTGGCGGTGGCATCCCCTTCTCCGAGCCGAGCAACTTCCCCGATCCCGATGACGTGGAACTGGGCAAACTGCGGGGCATCGTGACCACCCTCTTCGTGGAGGAGTACGGGGAGATGTCCACCTGGGATCAGGAGACCTGGGGCGAGTACTACCAGATGGGCTACGACATCGCGGACGGGAAGTACGATCACCCGCTCGTCGAGGAGGCGCTGGACCGGCATACCGAGATCGAGCTGGCCCAGGACGTTGCTAACAGCTTCTTCCCGGCGGACGTGCGGATTCGGGACCAGCGCAACGACGAGCGGTCGCGACTGACGAACGAGGGGTACGACAAGGCGGAAGAGGACCGCAGCCCGGAGGAACGGGCGGCCATCGACGAGACGAACGCCAAGAGCAGCCTCACGGGCGAACCGGCGGCCGTCCTGCTCGCGGGGGAGGTCGCTCAGTTTGAGTCCATCGGGACGGAGAACCAGAAGGCGCTTGGCAAGGGGTACAACCGGATCGCCTACGACGAGGACATCCCCCCCACCGCGTTCATGGACATCGGGGGCGTCACCTACACGGGCGAGCAGGTCAACGCCATGACCTACGACGAGCGGGTGGCGCTGGCCGACGAGTGGGTGGCGGAGTGGGAGGGTGAGAACCCCGGTGAGCCGAAGTACGCGCCCTACAAAGAGGAGCGCGACGCCTTCAAGGCGCAGCACACGGAGCTGAGCAACTACACCACCTACAAGTCGTGGGTCTACGACTACAACACGAAGCCGGACGGGACGGTCGGCGGGCCACGGGAGTTCCGCAACGAGATCGAGGCGAAGATGCCCGACTCCGAGTTCTCCCGCGCCATCGCCGCCCAGCGCAAGAACCTCACCCGACAAGACATCGAGGGTGAGGAGTTGGAGGAGCGGCTGGACTCGTGGACGGCCAGCGACGAGGGCTACAACGCCATCATGGGCGTCCAGTCCAAGGGCGGTACCAAGACGGGCGACGTGGTCTACGACAAGCCGGGGGAGGAGCCGTGGATTCAGGTCGAGTCCTCGGACACCAAGTACGGCACCAAGGGCGAGGATGGCGAGTACACCGGCGATAAGGATGTCCACTATGACTCGAAGACGAAGACCTACGTGGACCGGAAGGGCAACTACGTCAGCCCGTGGGCGCACATGCCGTAGTTGTGCATGGAGGCGGGATGGCGTATCTTGCGGTGGTACGCCCGCAGCGTCATCCGTGACGGAGTGGGCGAACACCAGGAGGGTAGTCTGACGACATGGACGACGACGCGGCTTTGGACGCGATGCTGAGCGATGATCCCGTGGCTTCCCCGCCCGACTCTCCGGAGGGCACGGCCGGCGCAGCCGAGCGCCCCGTGGACGGTGGTGGGCAGGTCGACGCAGGCAACGAACGGGTAGCTCCCGCGGTTGACCCGGCGAACGCGGAGGCCACCGAGCAGCCCAGCGACCAGATCGCCGAGACGGACGTGTCCGCCGCGACCGCGCCATCCGAGCCGACGACCCCCAACTGGGATGACCCGTCCAACCCTCACCTCGCGGCTGCCCAGCAGTTCGAGGAGGTGCGGAAGGCGGCGGCGGAGATGGCGCGGCAGCAGGCGGAGGAGAAGCGCATTGAGGCGTGGCAGGCGGGGTTCGAGAAGCTGGCCGATGGCAACATCGCCGACGACGACCTACCCCGGTACGCCAACGCGCTGATCGCAGACATCCAGCAGCACGCGGCCGAACCGATCACGGCTCAGCTCCAAGAGCAGGGCCAGCAGTTCGGACGCCTCCAGCAGTCCACCACGGCGCTCGTGATGGCGATGCAGGACGCGCTGCCCGCCGACCTCCAGGAGAAGGTGAAGGCGCGAGCCGCCCAGCTCCGGGAGTTCGATTCCCTCCCCGCCATGCAGCAGCAGGTCTCGCTCAAAAAGCAGATGGAGACCGAGACGCAGGCGGCCCTCAAAACCATGCAAGAGAAGATCGACAACCTCACCGCCCAACTGACCGGCACGCAGCAGCGGGACTCGGGCGTCTTCCGCACCGAGACCGTGACGCACGGCGCCGCGAACGGTGGGCAGATCGCCGACCTGGACGACTACCTGAGCGGTGGTCGCTGGTAACTGACACCCTAGGAGGGCCGTGATGGCTCAGACCGTTTTCAACCGTCCCGTCAGCTCCTACGTTTCCGACTCGACCAGCGACCGCTTCATCCGCGACGTGTCCGAGTGGCCGAAGGTGATCCGGCGCACCGACACCCCACTGGTGAACATGATCGGGTATAGCCCGCCGCCGTCGAAGCCCATGCAGAAGGCCGAGTGGGGCTCCAGCTACCCCGACCCCATCACCGACACGCTGTCGGTGGGGATCGACGGCTCGACCGGCACGGTCACGCCGACCAACATCGGCTACTACCAGATCAACGACATCATCCAGATGGACAGCGAGCAGATGCAGGTCACGGCCATCGGGGCCACCGACCTGACCGTCACCCGCGCCTTTGCCGGCACGACCGGCGCGGCCCACGTCGCGACGGCGCTCCTGAACGGCATCCTCATCATCGGCTCGGCCACCTCCGAGAACGCCGAGACCCCGCGGATGCCGATCACCCTCGGCGACACGGACTTCAACTACCATCGCCTGTTTGACGGGATGCTCCAGTTCTCGAACCGCGCCGAGCACACGGCGAACTACGAGGTCATGGACAACCAGCTCAAGTACCACACCAAGAAGTACCTCCAGGACACCCTCCCCGTGGACATGGAGCTGACGCTGCTCCGGGGCCTCCGCGCCCTCGGCACCAGCACCACCGCCTCCTCGATGGGTGGCGTCTTCCAGCCGTCGTTCTCCACGGCGGTCGATGTGGCCGGTGCTCCCCTCACGGAGTACAGCTTCCTGGAGGCCATGCAGTCGGCGTACATGGCGGTCGGGCGCGACAACATGTCCCGCACGGTCATGGCGCACCCCTTCTACAAGCGGGTGTTCGGGAGCTGGTACAACAACCTGCGCCGGATCGACGGCAAGACCTCCAGCATCAACACCTCCTTCGACGAGGTGGACACGGACTTCGGCACGTTCCAGTTCGTCCACAACCACCTGATGCGCGACGTGGCGAACCCGGCGCTGCCGGACGGCCGCATCCTGGTTGCCGACTTCAAGGACTTCACACTCCGCCCGCACAACTCCGAGGCCAAGTGGGGCGTCTGGTCGGTCTACGAGGGTGGTTTCTACAAGCGCCGGGCACTCCGAGGGGACTACACGCTCCTCGCCCCGTACGCCGAGAAGCGGACCCGCATCACCAGCATCAGCACCGACCCGGCGCAGTACCCGTCGCTGATCGCGGCTTAGTAGCAAGGCAGGGAACGGAACATGGCATCTTCGATGATGGTTCGACCGGCTGACCGCACCGCCCGTGCGGCGACGCTGGTCAGTCAGGTCCTCGGCGAGCGAAGTGCCGGGCTGGTCGATGAGGGGCGGGCAGCCGCCCCCGCTCGGCTGAACATCAACCAGAAGTACCTGTTCCGTTCCCAGCCCGGCACCCTGTTCCAGTTCGTGGCCAAGCTGCCCACGCTTCCGGCGCAGCACAGCAACGACAAGAACGAGGCCCGCACGGTCGCCGTGTGGGAGCGGACGCACGCGATGGATGCGGACCGGCTGTACCGCCTCCAGGACAAGATTCGGGGGGACGCCATCGCCTTCACCAAGGTGCGGGGGGCGATGGAGGTCTGGTACGCGACTGACGACAATGAGATCGCCGAGTACCTGCGGGAGCGGATGCGCTCGAAGCAGGGCGACTGGCAATGGATCTACGAGGAGCGCCCGACCTCCACCTTCACGCTCAACGGCGAGGCGTTCCCCCAGACCCCGGCCGGTTTCGAGGCGGCGCGACGGTTCGCGCTGGAGACCACAGACGAGGCCGAGTCCCTGATGGCGACCGATGTTGGCCCGACCCGCACGAAGCGCAAGACGGCCACCGTCGTGACCGTGGAGGAGGAGCCTATCAGCGTGGATGACGCGCTGGCGACCCTGCTCGGAGAGGAGCCCCTGCTGTGAGCACAACCCCACTCCTGAGATTCAAGGGCGGAGGCGTGACCGACAGCGCCACCACGACCCCGGATGTGGTCGCTCTCCCGGCGGCGGCGCGGGGGTACTACCTGTCCACCGACGCGGCCTTCCGCATTGACCACACGACGACCGCGACCGTGCTGGTGCCCGGCGCGACGAACATGGGGTATGCCCCGGCTGGGGGATACACCCAGTACAAGCAGCCGGGCGACACCCACATCCAGATCGCCGCCGTCACCGGCACGGTGAACTACACGATTGGCTGGATTCAGTAATGGGCGTGCAGGGATTCCGCGCGGAATCAGCACCAGCAGGCAATCAGGCGTACCTGAAGAACTTCTCCGCGGGGGTCGTCGGGTCCGGCACGGCGGCGAGCACGGCGAACACCATCGCCCTGACCCGCCTGCCTCGCGTCATCGTGTCGTACCGGGTCACACGGATGGGCGTCATCAACGGCACGGTCGTTGCGGCCAACATGGACCTCGCGCTCATGACCAGCTCGGACGAGGTGAACTTTACTCGCGTCGCATCCTCCGGTCCGATTGCGGCTGCCGGGTCGAGCGTGATCCAATGGCTCACGTTGACGGCCGCCTATGTGCTGGTCCCCGGCGTGGACTACTGGGCCGCGTGGGGCGAGGACGCCCTGAACCCGGTCGTGCGATTTGTTCCGTCCGTTGGACTCGGCGTCGTCAAGGCCGAGCACGTCTCCAAGGCGACGGCATGGGCAAGTGGCATCCCCGCCACGCTCACCGGCATGGCAGGGTCCGCGTTCTCCCCACTCATCTTCCTCGACGGCTCCTAGTCGTGACGGCCACGGTCCTGCGGAACGCGCCGACGGTGCCGGTGTATGCGGGCCAGAGTCTCGCCGTGACGCTTGCGGCCAACCCTGGTCGCCACTTGAAGCTTGGCCCCGGTACGTTCGACGTGCCCGTGTCCCTTGCTCCCAGCGCGAACACGATCATCGAGGGGGTGGCGGGGGCGACCATCCTGCGGTCGGGTGCGGCGCCGACGACGCCCATCATCAACATCACCACCAACGGAGTTCAGGTCAAGGGCGTGGCCTTCTCCGTTCTCTCGGGCGTCGCAACGTCGCGGGGCTACGGCGTCCACGTCCACGGCAACGCCGCCAACGTGGTGCTGGAGGACCTTTCCGGGTCAGGGTTCGTCATGACCGTCGCCGTCGGCTACGGGGCGACGGGGGCGGGCGACGGGACCGTCACGAACCTGTCCATGCTCCGCGTGCGGGGCAACACCAGCCCGAACTCCTGGGGCATCGGACTCGACGACTGCGACGGGGTCTCCCTCATCGACTGCTATGGCACGGGCAACTGGCTCGACGGGCTCAAGCTGCGGAAGAAGACCAAGAACGTCACGGTGCTGGGCGGCGAGTACAGCGGCAACGGGGCCTCGGGGACTGGAGACGGGATCGACGCCTACGCGGGCGGCGACACGTTCGTGATATCCGGGACCATCTGCGACGACAACGCCGGCAACGGCCTCACGATCAAGCAGGCCCTCGCCTCGCCGCCGATCACGACGGCCGAGTTCGGATACGTCCGCAACGTCCAGCTCGCCAACCTCCGCGCCCGCAACAACACGAACGGCTCCGGGCTGTACATGTCGGCCGATCCGGGCGTCCCCCTCGTCTCGCACGTCTCGGTCACGGGCGGCCTGTTCGAGGGCAACAGTCAGCACGGCGTCTACCTCGGCACCCGCAACGCGACGGTCGTCGGGGCCATCGCCAAGCTCAACGGCGAGCACGGGTTCATCACCGAGGGCGACGCGATGGAGACGACGCTCTCCGCCTGCCTCGCCATCGCGAACAGCCAGTCGCTCGCCAACGGATTCGACGGGTTCAACCTGTCCGGCTTCAACGGCAAGGTCTTGGGCTGCCAGGCCATCGGCGTCAACGGCGACGACGTGGACGATTCGACCGACTACGCGGCGCTCACCAAATACCACCGCAACGGGGTGCTGGTCACGAGCATCGCGACCGGTTCCTGGTACGTCGGCGCGGGGACCACGTCCACCCACCACCTCACATCGCCCAGCGCGACGGGGCTGGCATCCGCCATGACCAGTGGAGACTGCCGGATCGACGCTGCGCTGGCCGCATTTCCGAACACGACCGGAGCGTGGGGCAGCATGGGCGGACGGGTCGTCCACACCTCGGCCCCGCAGCCCTTCGACGTGGAGTGGATCAAGACGGTCGGGGCGCCCAACACGCCCACGTCTGGGTGGACCCGCGGCGTCCAGTTCCAGCCGATGGCCGCGCTCCCCGTCGCGGCCGTCGCCATGCGGTACGCGACCGTCGTGCTCACCGGGGGCGCTGGTGTCGCGGATGTGGCGTACCTGTGCCGCAAGAACGCGGCCGATGCGTACGAATGGGTGGTGATCTAATGGCGATCTACGTTGGCGAGACTGGAACTGAAACGGTTGACCTGGCCGTTGCGGCCCAGACGTTCGTGACCGACTACAGTACCGGCCCGGCTGGGGGGTGGACCCCGACGATCACCGAGCCGTACACGGGTGGCTACACCTTCACGAAACTCGTCACGCTAGCCGGGACGTGGGTGTGGACGGGGACCTCCTCGATCACGGGCGACGTGGTCACGATCCAATTCGACGTGGACGCGAACGTCGTTCCCGCCACGGCCGGGGCGCGCCTGACCACGCTTGCCGAACTGCGACGACGGGCGGCGGACAACCTCTTCGACCTCACCACGTACCTGACCACGGCGCTCGGCACGACCACCACGTTCATTGACGTGCGGACCATCCAGGGCGAGACGATGAACGGGCGGGAGCTGGTCTTCACGTCCGGATCCAACATCGGCCAGATCGTCCGCATCACCGGCACGAACCAGGCGACGAACACCGCCACGTTCGCCCCTGCGGTGTCGGTCGCGGTGGCCGCGGGGACCACCTTGGAGAGCTACAACAAGCGGTCCAAGGGCTATCAGATCGACGAGTACCGCCGGACGATCAACCGGGTCATCTCGGAGTCCTACCCCCTGGCGCGGCCCCTGGTGATGTCCTCGGTGGGCAGCTTCGACGACCTGACGCGGCTATTGACCATCCCGGCGGGGGTCGAGGAGATCTACGCGGTGGAGTACCAGGGGGCGGACGGGTTCTGGCACCCCATCCGGGCGGCCCAGTACACGGGCTACGCAGGGTGGACGGCGGACCAGTTCAACTCGCAGATCGAGGTCGGCGGTCCCATCACCAGCTACCTGAACTCGTACGCCGTGCGCGTCATCGGCTACGGGCGGCACCAGGAACTGGCCTCAGACGCGGACACCACGTCGTTGCACCCCGAGTACATCGTGGCGAAGACGACGGCCCTGATGGCCCCGATGGGGATGGACCGGGTGCCGGAGCGGGCACAGCTCATCATGCGCTTTGACCAGCAGGCCCGCGCCTTGCAGACCCAGATTCGGACCCGACGCAACTCTGGAAGCCGCAAAGTCCGGGGCGTCTGATGATCCTGAACCTCCTCCGGTTCAAGACCGGGAGTGAGTACCTCCGACCTCCGGCGACCGTCGACATGCGGGGGATGGTTCGGTTCATCACCCGACTCCCGGCGGGAAAGGATGTCCTCAGCTACGTGCGGCTCAACGCGGCCGGGGTAGCCGAGTGGGTGGACATCGAGGCGGCGGCCGGCGGTGGTGGAGTGACGGACCACACGCTGCTCACGAATATCGGCACGACCACCCACGCCCAGATCGACACGCACGTTGGCAGCACGGCAAACCCACACACCGTCACCAAGGCGCAGGTTGGCCTCGGCAGCGTGGACAACACCACGGACGCCGTCAAGCCCATCAGCACGGCCACGCAGACGGGGCTCGACGCGAAGTCCGGGACGGCCCACTCGCACGCGCACTCCGCGCTGACTGGTCTCGACACCGACACGGCGACCACGTCCCTCCACCACACCCTCGGGGCCGGCGCGTTCCAGGCGGCGGCGGGGAACGATGCTCGCCTCTCGGACGCCCGCGTCCCCACCGCGCACAACCACGACACGCTGTACTACACCGAGGCCGAGACCGACACCCTGCTCACGGCCAAGTCGGGGACCGCCCACACGCACGCCCAGCTCCATGACGCGGCGACGGTGGCGGACTCCACGTCCATCGACCTCACCCTCACCGGGCAGCAGATCAGTGCCGCCGCCATTTTTGGGAGCACGGCAGGTACGATCACACAGGGGAGCGATGCCCGCCTGTCAGACGCTCGCACGCCCACGGCCCACGTTCATGCTGCTGGAGATGTGACGACCGGCCAGTTTGCAATGGCGCGCTTGGCGAGCGGCACGCCCGACGGCACGAAGTTTGTCCGGGACGACGGGGTGCTCGCGTCTCCAGCGGGCGGCGGCGGTGCCCCGACAACGGCGACGTACATCACCCAGACGGCGGACGCCGGGTTGTCCGGCGAGCAGGCGTTGTCGGCGCTGGCGACCGGCATCTTGAAGAGCACGACGGCGACGGGCGTCCTGAGCATCGCCGTCGGCGCGGACCTGCCCGCCCACACGCACGCCAACGACCACGTCGCCGCGACGGTG
>Ga0136611_10002569_pt1 | contig 12668 bp, 10 predicted proteins | sample AntDrymUQ2232306_2_FD_106645 | JGI IMG/M metagenome (GOLD analysis project Ga0136611, IMG submission 106645) | Polar desert sand microbial communities from Dry Valleys, Antarctica - metaG UQ223 (23.06) | ecosystem: Environmental > Terrestrial > Soil > Desert | place: Antarctica: Dry Valley... | reverse complement strand
TGGCGGAAGTCGACCGGGCTGAGGAAGGCTTTGGTTTCGATGTGCGTCGGGAAGCAGTGGTCGACATGGCGCAGGCCGGCATCGTCGACATCGCTGCCGCGCAGCGAGCCGTCATCCGTGGGGCAGTAACTGCCGCCGCGTTAGCCTTAACGGTGGACACGCTGGTTCATAAACGGAAACCGACCGCGACGCCGGGACGGCCGTAAGCTGATGGTGGACGAGCAAAGGATCTTGATGACAGAAGACCTCTTCACAGGACCAACGGATTTGCCGGACCAGGTCAACACGCTGGCCGCGTCGTCCCATTTCGAGCAGGATGGTATCTGCTTTGCGGCACGGAACTCTGGTCTGTACCGCTCGGACGATGGTGGGCGATCCTGGCGATCAGCGTATAGCTCCATAACCGTGGATGCGCCATTGACCACGACCACCGTCGCGCTCTCGCCGGATTTTGCGTCCGACCAGCACGTCTTCGCCGGCGTGAACGGCGGAGTGTTGCGCTCAATGGACGGAGGCCAAACCTGGTCCTCCGCCGTCCTGCCGTTACCCGCGCCACTGGTGACAACGCTGGCTGTATCGCCAGTCTATGCGAGGGACGGCGTGGTGTTTGCCGGGACACTCGAAGATGGAGTCTTTCGCTCAGCGGATCGCGGCAGTTCCTGGGCTGCATGGAATTTCGGCCTGCTCGACCTCGGTGTGCTCGCGATAGCTATTTCGCCGGGGTTTGCCGAGGATGAGACGCTCTTCGTCGGCGTCGAAAGCGGTCTCTTCCGCAGCGAAAATGGCGGTCGCGCCTGGCGTGAAAGGGACTTCCCGCCCGAGCTTGGGCCGGTGCTGAGCGTTGCCATATCGCCGAACTACCCCAACGACGGTCTCCTGTTTGTCGGTACCGAAGAACATGGTCTCTTTTTGGTTGACGACCGTGCGAATACCTGGAGGCGGTTGGGCGAGGATACGGTAACCGGCACGGTGAACGGCATTATTCTCGGGCGCCAATACTCCTCCAATCCGGAGATCCTGGTCCTGCTCGACGACACGGTCATGGTTTCACGTGATAAGGGTCGATCCTGGTCGAACTGGCAGGCCGGCCTGCGTTTCGAGCAGGGCACGGCGTCGATCGCCGCGCCGCAAGGACTCGATCCAGGGGCTACGCTACTCGTGGGTCTGATCGAGGGCGGTATCGTATGCTTGTAAGAACGCTCGTGTGTGCGTATAGGGAACGCCATAGCCCGTAGCGCACCGCGCAAAGGGGAAGCTAGATGTTACAGCAGATCACCGCGCCGCTAAGATATCTGGCGTCCCGGCTGGGACGGTTCCAACTCCTGTTGCTTGTCCTGGCGATCATCGGGGTTGTGGGCGGCTTAATCTGGGAGCGGCGACGGCATCCGCCGCTGCCGCCAGGCGCGGCGCAGGTCGCAACGACAACGGCCACCGAGCTTCGCCAAACGTCGTACCGTATTGATGGATCTGCTGAAGATGTGCGCGCCTTTTATCAGCAGGCGTTGCCGGCACGTGGCTGGAGCTACTGCGGCACGCAGGCGGCCGACCGCTGCACCAATATGCCCAGCATCGTCGAGGCGAACGCCCAAGTGACTGATGTGTACCGGCGCGCCGGTGACACTGAATATACCGGACCAACCGTCGAGATCTGGCCAATTCCAACCGACGATAGCCAGACGTTCGTGACGGTGCTGGAGTTACGAGGCGGCTGACTAAGGCAGTGGAAAGACGAGTTGTAACGCAGAGACGCAGAGACGCAAAGACACAAGGAACCGAGGCAACATCTGCTTGCAAGCGCCGTTGCAGGAATAATACGCCATACTTGGCATCTCTGCGACTCTGCGACTCTGCGTTACCCGTCCTTTCCGCGACAGGATATACGTGAATGTGCCCTAGCTGACGGTAACCCAGCCTCTCAGACCTTAGCCAGCCGTATCACGTTCCAGGATAGTTGCGGTAGTGAAGCCGTCAATTTTCCGGATGAGAGGCTCGCGTCTCCACCCGTATGCGGCACGACCTCGTCCGGTCGCTCGCGGGTGTTCTTGGCCATGGGATCGGCATGCTCAAGCACAATGTGCTCGACGACCCGATACGTTCCGATGCCGCGCATGTCACCTTCGGGCGCCAGAGGACCTTCTTGGCCGCGGTTCACGGCAAAGACGGTCATCTCCTCGGCCTCCTGGTTCCACACGGCTACCGCGTCGAGCATGGGCACGGCGTCGAACGTTGCGTTCGCGTACACTGGTGACTGCACCTGGATGTCGACCACGGCACCGCGACCATACAGCGAGGTATGGAGGTATGGGTAGAATATTGATTGCCGCCAGGCCCCGCCACCCGTGATGGTCGTGATCGGCGCAATCGTGTTCACCAGCTGCGCCATGCAGGCGATCTTGACACGGTCGGCATGCCGCAACAACACAATCAATATCAGCCCGACTACCAGAGCATCCTCGTGCGTGTAGGGTCCCTCGAACAGCGGAGGCGCTATCTGCCAGGGATTGTCCTGCATGATCACGCGGTCACTGGGGTTTTGGTACCAGACATTCCATTCGTCGAATGAGAGATAGAGTTGCTTCTTGAGATGTTTTTTGGCGCGCACATAGTCGCAGGTGGCGACGACCGAGTGGATGAAGTCATCCATTTGGATCGACTGCGCCAGGAATGTGCCCAGATCATCATCCGTCTTCTTGTAGTACTGATGAAGCGATATGTAGTCCACATACTGGTAGGTATGGTCGAGGACAGTCGCCTCCCACTCCCCGAAGGTTGGCATAAGTCGGTTTGAGCTGCCACACGCGACAAGCTCGATCGACGGATCGACCCACTTCATCGCGAGCGCGGTCTCGGCCGCGAGTCTGCCGTACTCCTCTGCGGTCTTGTGGCCCATCTGCCAGGGGCCGTCCATTTCGTTGCCGAGACACCAGGTCTTAATCTTATGTGGCTCGCGGTAGCCATTGGCGATACGCATGTCGCTGTAGCGGCTGCCGCCAGGGTGGTTGCAATACTCGACCAGGCTACGCGCCGCGTCGATGCCGCGCGTGCCGAGGTTGACGGCCATGTTGACTTCCGTGCCGGCGCGACGAGCCCATTCACAGAACTCGTCCGTGCCCATCTCATTCGTTTCAAGCGTCTTCCATGCGAGATCGAGCCGCCGCGGTCGTTGCTCTTTCGGCCCGACGCCGTCCTCCCAGTCATATCCGGAGACAAAGTTGCCGCCGGGATAACGGACGATCGGAACACGCAGTTCACGCACGAGGTCGAGGACATCGGTCCTGAAACCCATGTCATCCGCAGTGGGATGGCCGGGCTCGTAGATGCCGCCATAGACGGCCCGCCCGAGGTGTTCGATGAAGGAGCCATACAAGCGTGGGTCGACCTCACCGATCTTCCATTCCGGATCCGCGACGATTTTGGCCTTTTCCATTCTTTAGCGTTCCTTTCCTGCTGGGATGGTTATGGTGTGTGACTTGTGCTCGGCTCAAGGCATCGCCACCAGGTAAACAACGTGTAGCTCTCCTCTACGATGGTGGCACGTCTGTCGACTGACGCACCACAATGTGACCAAGGAGCATGGTCTTCGCAGGCGCTCGTCCACCGGCGGAGAGCAGGTCGTGCAAAACGGCGACCGCCGTCTCGCCCATATTGTATTTTGGGACATGGTAGGTCGTCAGCGGTGGAACGCTATAGCCACTTTCGGCTACATCGTCGATGCCGATGATCGAGATATCCTCGGGGATGCGTAGCCCGGCCTCCTTGATCGCCACCATGGCGCCCAACGCGCTTTTATCGCTGACGGCAAATACGGCGGTAGGTCGCTCGGGAAGCGCCAGCAACTGCCGCATCTGGAGGTACCCTTTTTGGGGATGACCAGAAACGTGCGGCGGCTGTAGGTCATGGTCGAGCGCGATCCCATGCTCCAACAGCGCAGTATGGTGCCCACGCAGTCGATCGCGCAGACTGCTGTACTTGCTTGGGCCCCGCAGGGCACTGATACGACGGTGGCCGAGATCGATCAAGTGTTGGGTCGCCATCAAGCCAGCCGTGAAATTATCGGCCGTGACCGCGTGAATAGCGTAGTCCAGGTAGCTTTCGACCAGAACTACCGGGATGCCGGTCGCTGCGATCTGTCGGATAACTTCCTCGGTGACATCGCCGTCGTTGGCGATGATTAAACCGTCGACATCGCGCCCCATCAGGGCGCGGATATCACTGATCGGATCAATACCAGGGCGATACAGATGCAGCAGTAACCTGTGTCCCAAATGGAATGCCGCGTCCTCGATACCGGCAATGATGCGCGTATAGAATCCATCACTGCTGGCTTGTTGTGATAGCGACTCCATCAAGAGCCCAAGCACTTTGGTATCTGTAGCCGTTATGCGCCGGCCTGCCGGAACATACCCAAGCTCGTCCATGGCCGCCAGCACACGGGCACGCTTGCCTGGTCCAACGCCAGGTCTGTCGTTTACGACCAGCGAAACGGCCGAAAGCGAGACGCCAGCGCGAGCCGCCACATCGCGCATGTTCGGCTGGGACGCGGAGCTGACGTTGGTAGGCGACATTACACGTTCACTGTGTCGTTCTTGTTTCATGGCCGAGCACCCTCAAGCAACCAAAACCTTCAGCGTCCGACAGTTATTTCCTAAACGAAAGCACGAACATGATGGACGCTTGTTTAATGTTTGTCAAGCGACCCACATGTACGGTATACTCGTGCCTGCCACAGTTGGCAGGATTTGTACGACTGGCGCACGCTGATGAGTAGCCCAGTGCCGTCCTTGTCAGAAATGAACAAACGTGCCCGCGTTGACAAGTGTATAATGCCCATGTTATCCTTCGGTCAATAATAAAACAAGGCAAGAACATTCTTGCCGAGCGGGTCTATCGTTATCGTTTTCCTTTCTGTAGGCTGTACCGCACCATAAACTAGCTTCGGACATGTCGTCTTGCACGCGCGGGACAGTCTGCTCCACCTTATATTTGGCTCACCTGACACGAGCCGGGAAGGAGGTTGGGTTCTCATATCCATCACAGACATTCGTTGCCGGCCGATTGTTTTTTCCCGACGGACGTCACGTTTCGTACAGATGTTCCCAGATTCCAGGTCGAGCCTACTACAACCTTAGTTTTTGAACAGGAGTACCAGAATGGAAGCTGATCGCGAACGACATATTATCAGCCGACGTAAATTTCTTGCGGCAGTGGCCGCGAGCGCCAGCAGCCTCGCGCTTGTCGCGTGTGGCGGAGGCACCGGCACGACCCCCAGCGCCGCAACAACGGCTTCTGCCGAGTCCATTGACGCGGGCGCTGAAGCGACCGCTGCTCCCGTTGCCGAGGAGGCCCCTGCCGAGGAGGTTCCTGCAGAGCCGGCTCCTGAGCCGACAGTCGGCATCGCTGAACTCGGCACCGGCAGCCAGAAGTTGGTCTATTGGCACGGTCTCGGCGGCGCGGACGGCGCCACCCAGGTCACGATGCTCCAGCAGTATGCCTCAGAAAATCCGGATATTTCGATCAGTTCGGAAACGTATGACTGGGGTGTTTTCTACCAGAAGCTGCCGACGGCCACAGCCGCCGGCACACCGCCGCACATGGGGATGATGCACAGCTGGGGTATCCCGCAGTTCGCCAACCAGGGCATCTTGCAGGAGGCCGACACGCTCTTCTACCAACCAGGGCTTATCCCCAAGGAAGATTTCCCGCCGGCCCTGATCGAGGCGGTCACGGTCGAGGGTAAGACACAGTCGGTGCCATTTGATAACCATGGCTGGCTCAATTGGGTCAATACCAAAGTCATCACAGACGCGGGTCTTGATCCGGCAGCCTTGCCCAAGAACGGCGCCGAATTTATCACCTGGGCGCAGCAGATCACAGTCGACGAAGCCGGCAAGCATCCCAATGAGGATGGGTTCGACCCCGACCGGGTCAAGGTTTGGGCGACTCATTCCGCCTGGCAGAAGTTCACGCTTGGCTCGACGATCCGGCAGTTCGGCGGCGACATTTTCAGCGAGGATAAGAAGACATCGCTGCTAAATGACCCGAAAACGATCGCGGCCGTCCAATATTGGCACGATCTGATCTACAAGTACTACGTCGCTCCACCGGCGGTTCCCGGCGTCTCCGGTCCGGGCGACCTTTTCAAGACCAACTCTATCGCCTTGATGTGGGACGGCACCTGGAACCTGAATTTCTTCAAGGATAATCCGGATGCCGAGGCGGTTATGGATCCCATGTGGCTGAACTCGCTTGGGCCGGACGGCAAGCAGGCGGTTAGATACGACTCGCACATGATGGTGGTTCCGACGGGCGTCGAGGATCCGGGCCTGGGGCTGGCCAAGGGTCTGATCCAGTGGCTCTCCGACAACGGCGAGACCTGGGCGACCTCCGGCCAGGTGCCGGCGCGCCTTTCGGTCCAGGGCAAGCCGGCGGTCACAGCGATCGAGTCGGTTAAGGTTGCTGGCGAGCAGTTCGCGGCCATCGGCGTGCCCGGCGAGTCGCACACGTCGATCAACGAAATCGTGACGGCCTACGAGGCTGCGTTCAGCGCTATCCTGGCGAATACCACGCCCACGGAAGAGGCGATGAACGAGGCGCACACGGCCGTCCAGTCGATCCTCGACCGCGGGTAATGGTTTGCCGCGCGGGCGGGGCTAGAGCACCCCGCCCGCGCCGATGCAACGGAGGTTGATATGGCTACCTCGACACAGGCGCGAGCCGGGGCTATCCCGCAGGAAGCACGAGCGCGGAGCCGCCGCCAGCTGCGCGACCAGCTTCCAAACTACCTTTTCGTCCTGCCCCACCTGATCTTCTTCGTGGTCTTCCTGGTTTGGCCAATTATCTTTGGCCTGCGTATGAGCATGTACGACTGGAAGATCATGGGCACGACCCAGAAGTGGGTCGGTTTCGACAACTATAGCAAGCTGATGAGCGATCCAGTGTGGTGGACGACACTGCGCAATACCGTCTATTTCGCCATCATCACCATGGCGCTGAGCATGCTGGTCTCGCTCGCGGCGGCGACAGCAGTCAAACAGAACATCATTGGTCGCAATTTCTTCCGTACGGTGTTCTACGTCCCGGTCATCCTTTCGGTGTCGGCCATGGCGCTGGTGATGCAGCGCGTCTTCGACCCGCAACGTGTCCTGCTGAACTACTATATTACCGACATCTTTAATGGCCCCCGGATTGTCTGGCTCGGCAACGCCGACATCGTGATCCCCGCGATCTCGCTGGCCACCGTGTGGTGGACCTTTGGCGCTCCGATGCTGGTGTTCTTGGCCGGTCTGCAAGGCATCTCCGAGTCGCTCTACGAGGCAGCCAAGATCGACGGCGCCAACACGCGCCAGGCCTTCTTCCGGATCACCCTGCCCCTGCTCAAGCCCACGTTGCTCTTCGTTGGTGTGACCCAGTTCATCGGGCAGATGCAAATGTTTGGGCAGTCGCAAATCATGACCATGGGTGGGCCTGGCCATTCCTCCAGAACGGTGCTGGTCTATCTGTATCAGACGGCGTGGTCGTTCTTCCGCATGGGCTACGCTTCGGCTATGGCGGTGTGCCTCGCCCTAATTATGATTGCGGTCACGCTGGTCCAGTTCAGACTCTTGCGATCTGAAGCCGATTAGGAGGTAAATAGTGGCAGCTTCAGTAAGTAGTCTCCGAAATCCACGGCGTATCACGATAGGCAGCGTGTTTCTTTACACTGGGCTGGTGTTGGGGGCGCTCTTGACGCTTATGCCGATCGTCTATATGTTCTCGCGCGCCATTTCGCCGGAGGCGGAGCAGATGGTCTGGCCAATCCGCTGGATTCCGGCTAATCCGACCATCGGAAACTTTCAGCGGATTATGAGCGACCCAACCTTGCCGGTCTTCCGCTGGTTGATCAACAGCTTGCTTGTGGCGACGGCGGTCACGGCGCTGGTGCTCTTTATCTGTTCACTAACCGCCTATGCCTATGCTCGGCTGCAGTTCCCGGGCCGCGATGCGATCTTTTTCCTGCTGCTCACTAGCCTGATGGTCCCGGGCGCGGTAACATTCATCCCGAACTTCATGATGATGCGCGATCTTGGCTGGCTCGATAGCTACAATGGCCTGATCTGGCTGCATGGTGCCAACGTCTTCGGTGTCTTTCTGCTACGACAGCACTTCTTGGGCATCCCGAAGGAGCTTGAGGAGGCTGCCGTCATGGATGGGGCAGGGCGCTTCCGCATCTATTGGCAGATCGCACTGCCGCTGGTGACTTCGGCGATGGTGGCGCTGGGCATCTTCACCTTCCTCGGCAACTGGAATGATCTGTTCTGGCCGCTGGTGATCATGAGTGATCGCGCCAAGTTGACGCTCCCAGTCGGCCTCGCGGTGCTGGGTGGCGGCAACTACGTCCAGCGCGGTCTAACGATGGCGGCCGCCGCGCTTGCGACAACGCCTCCGTTGATCCTGTACGCCATCTTCCAGCGGCGCATCATCGAGGGTGTCTCGCTGACGGGCATGGGTGGCAGATAGGGTCCACTGGTGGGTGGATTGGTGTGTCCACAGCCATTTCCTTATTGTTATAGGGCTTCAAAGGCAAGGGCGGCTACGAGTCCGCCCCTTGTGCTTTGCTGCGCTAACTGTTTGCAGGATGAGATAGAGAAGCAATGGCTGAAACGAGACTAACCATCCGCGCGGATGCTCCGATTGGGACAATTTCGCCCCGACTGTATGGTCATTTCGCGGAGCACCTGGGACGGTGTTGCTACGAAGGCCTGTGGGTCGGCGCCGACGAACGAGAGATTCCTCATCAGGGTGGGTTCCGTATCGATGTGCTTGAGGCACTGCGGGCTCTGCCCGTCCCGATGCTGCGTTGGCCGGGTGGCTGCTACGCCGACCACTACCATTGGCGCGACGGCATTGGGCCTGCGGCTGATCGACCAACCCGACTGGGGATGTCCTGCGGTCTACAGGTGGAAGACGACAACGGTCTGGGCACGCACGAGTTTCTACGGTTGTGCGCGCTACTGGGCGCCGAGCCGTATCTGGCCGGAAACGTCGGCAGCGGAACGCCGCAAGAACTCTGTGATTGGTTGGAGTATTGCAACAGCAGTGTTCGAACAACGCTGGCGCGCGAGCGCGCCGCCAATGGCTCGCCTGAGCCTTTCGGCGTCAAGCTCTGGGGTGTCGGCAACGAGAACTGGGGCTGTGGCGGCAATTACGACGCCGTGACGTATGCCCAGGAGTACCGCCGCTACACTACGATGCTGCGGCATGTCGACGAGACGGCTGAGCTCGTCATCTGCGGCCATGATGATGCCTGGAACGCGTCGTTGTTGCCCACGCTCGGCAAGCATATGCGCCTGGTCGATCACCTATCGATCCACAGCTATTGGATCCGCGGTGGTCCCGAGACGGATTTTACCGAAGAAGAATATTATGGGCTCCTCACCGAAGTCGAGGAGACCGAAGACTTTGTGCGCCGGACGGCCGCGATTATCGCCGATGCGACGGGCGGCAAGCAGAAGATCGGTATCGCGCTCGACGAATGGGGCATCTGGCATCCCGAGGCCCGTCCTTGGGGTCCGCAGGGGACAGCGGTCTGCCGTTCGCCGGTCACCTATGAGCAGGCGAACACGATGCGCGACGCGGTAGCCGTGGCGATCGCACTCGAAGGCTTTCACCGCCAGTGCAACGTCCTGACTCTCGCGAATCTGGCGCAGATCGTTAACGTGCTACAGGCGCCGGTGATGACCGAAGGCCAGGGTATGTGGTTAACGCCGACATACCACGCGCTGCGACTGCATCTTCCCCATATCGGCGCCACGGCGCTCCCGGTCGAGGTCGAGCACGGCAACAGCCTGGCGAATGGATCGAGCGCCGTAAGTGCTACGGCGTCGCGGACCGACAGCGGCCTGGCGGTGACGTTGGTCAACCGGCATTATCGTGATGGTGCCACTGTGCGCCTGGGGAGTGCCCATGCGTCGAGCCAGGCCAGCGGCCAGTTGCTCGCTGCGGATAGTTCTCGCGCGGGCAACAGTCTGAAGGAGCCGAATGCTGTCGCGCCGACCGATCTGATCATACATGCCGACGGAGAGGGCCAGTGGCAGATCGACCTGCCGCCGCACTCGATAGCAACGATCGTGATAGGGGTTGGGGGATGAATAGGAGCACATACGCCATTGGTGTCGATTTCGGCACCGAATCCGGGCGCGCGTTGCTTGTTGATCTTGCGGATGGTCGCGAGATTGCCACAGCGGTGCATGCCTATGCTAACGGCGTTATCGACGAACATCTTCCCGGCACGAATATCCGGTTGGAGCCCGACTGGGCCTTGCAAGACCCGAACGACTACCTGGAAGTCTTCAAGCACGCCATTCCTGCGGTCCTGCAGGAGAGCCGCGTCGATCCTGCCGACATTATCGGCCTGGGAGTGGATTTTACTTCCTGCACAATGCTCCCGACCAAAGCGGACGGCACGCCACTCTGCTTTTTGCCTGAATGGCGCAATCACCCGCATGCCTGGGTTAAACTTTGGAAGCACCACGCCGCGCAGGACGAGGCCAACAAGATCAACGCGATCGCCCGCGAGCGGGGCGACACGTTCCTGGATCGCTATGGCGGCAAGATCAGCTCCGAGTGGTTCTTTCCCAAAGTCTGGCAGATTCTGGATGAAGCGCCCGAGGTCTATGCCGCCGCCGATCGAATGCTGGAGGCCACCGACTGGGTTGTATGGCAGTTGGCGGGCGTGGAGCGGCGCAACGAATGCACGGCAGGATACAAGGCGATCTGGTCCAAGCGCGACGGCTTCCCGCCAGATGAATTTTTCGCCGCGCTTGATCCGAGCATGGAGCATGTCGTCGACGAGAAAATGTCGCGCACTCTCTATCCGTTGGGCTCAAAAGCAGGCGGTCTGACCGAAGAGGCAGCGCGCTGGACTGGACTACCGGCGGGCACACCCGTGGCGGTGGCCAACGTCGATGCCCATGTCGCCGTGCCGGCTGCCACGGTCCTCGAAGAGGGCCGAATGGTGATCATCATGGGCACATCCAACTGCCACATGCTGATGAGCGCCGAGGAGCGCGAAGTTCCGGGTGTCTGCGGCGTCGTGCGAGATGGCATTGTTCCAGGTTTCCTGGGATATGAGGCCGGACAAGCCGCCGTGGGCGACAGCTTTGCCTGGTTCGTGGAGCAGTGTGTGCCCGCCGCCTACACCCGCGAGGCAGAAGCGCAGGGTCTGAATGTCCACCAGTTCCTGGAGCAGCAGGCAGCTCAGCAAAAGCCCGGCGAGAGCGGCCTCCTGGCGCTGGACTGGTGGAACGGCAACCGGACCATCCTGGTCGACGCCGACCTGACGGGCGTGCTGATCGGCGCGACGCTGGCGACCAAGCCGGAAGAGATCTACCGGGCGATGATCGAATCGACCGCCTATGGCACACGCATCATCGTCGACAACTTCGAACGCAACGGCATCCCAGTCCGAGAGATCGTGACCACGGGCGGACTGCCGGAGCGGAATAAGCTGCTGATGCAGATCTATGCCGATGTCACCGGACTACCGATCCGGCGCACGGCGACCAGCCAGGGTGGCGCGTTCGGCGCCGCGATGCATGGCGCCGTGGCGGCCGGCAAGGTGGCAGGTGGCTACGATTCGATCTTCGACGCTACCCGGCAGATGGCCTCGTTGCACGAAGAAGCGTTCTATCCAATTCCTGAGAACCGGCAGATCTACGACCGGTTGTACCAGGACTACGTCACGCTGCACGACTATTTTGGACGCGGCGCCAACGATGTGATGAAGCGCCTCAAGCGGCTCCGCGAAGAGAGCCTGGCGCATCCGGAACGGGCTAATCGCCAAGACGCCAAGGACGCCAAGAAAGACGGATAAAGAAGTAATTGCGAGGAAGGCTCGTTACCATACGGCACATGCTTAATTTAGGCGATATTTCTAAACGTTCTTGGCGTCCTTCGCCCAGAGGGCACCCGCTTGGCGGTTCAATTATCCTCGTAGTGGAAAGGTATTGGATCTAACATGCTCGAGCAGCTTAAGGAACAGGTCTGCAAACTCCACCTGGAATTGCCTAAGAACGACCTGGTGAAGTGGACCGGCGGCAACGTCAGTGCCCGCGATCCGGAAACTGGACTGGTGGTCATCAAGCCCAGCGGTGTGTTGTACGAGGATTTGCGCCCCGAGGATCACGTCGTCGTGGACCTCGAAGGCAAGATCGTCGAAGGCAGCCTTAAACCCTCTTCCGATACCGCTAGCCATCTGTACATCTACCGCAACCGTCCCGACCTCAATGGTGTCGTCCATACTCACTCGCCCTATGCCACTGCCTTTGCCGCAGTCGGCAAGCCGATTCCGGTTTACCTTACCGCCATCGCCGACGAGTTCGGTGGTCCGATCCCCTGCGCTGGGTTTGCCTTGATTGGAGGCGAGGAGATAGGCAAGCAGGTGGTCGAGCATATTGGCGACTCGGCTGCCGTGCTGTTGAAGAATCATGGCGTCTTTACGGTTGGCAAGAGCGTGCGTGATGCCGTCAAAGCTGCGGTCATGGTCGAAGATGTGGCGCGCGCTGTCTGGCTCGCCTTGCAGCTTGGTCAGCCGGACATAATTCCGGCTGAGGATGTCGCAAAATTACATGACCGCTATATGAATGTCTACGGCCAGCAATGATAGGCGAAGGAGGTTAGGGAGCATGGTC
>Ga0136611_10002568_pt1 | contig 12671 bp, 10 predicted proteins | sample AntDrymUQ2232306_2_FD_106645 | JGI IMG/M metagenome (GOLD analysis project Ga0136611, IMG submission 106645) | Polar desert sand microbial communities from Dry Valleys, Antarctica - metaG UQ223 (23.06) | ecosystem: Environmental > Terrestrial > Soil > Desert | place: Antarctica: Dry Valley... | reverse complement strand
GACGACACTGGGCCGCACGTCCGCTCACCGTAGTCGGCGAGCGGACGTGCGGCCCAGTGTCGTCACCGGGGCAATCGGTGGCGGTGTCGGTGCTGTCGTTGCTTGTGAGCGCGCTCACGGCGCAGGCGCGACTCCCCCGCCTGACGGCGCAGCATCTCCTGGTGGTCGCGGACGGCTTGCAGGACGACATCGGGATGGACGTTGAACATGGGAATCCCCTTCGGTGTGGTGGTGGTGTTGGTGGCTCTGCGTCGCCGGCGACGCGGCCGGGTGGCCGCGCCGCGAGCGACTGCAGATGGTGGGCGGAGGCGGGCGTCGAAGGCCCGGTGCGACGTCAGCCGGCGAGGAACATCCCGCCGCGGCGCGCAGCGACCAGGTCGGCTGTCAGAGCGATCAAGACCATGGCTGCACCTCCTTCGCGGTTCGGAACGGCAGGAGTGTGGCAAGTCTCGCGAGCGGCCGCAAGTGATTTACGCGGCGTCGGTACATTCGGTGCGGTGACGCCGATCGCGGTCGAGCTCTGCGTCGGCGGGCGGGACCTCACGGAGCCGCGACTCTCCCCGAACGGGACGTGGATCGGATGGGTGGAGACCGTGCAGCGCGTGTCCCGACTCCTCCTGCGCTCGCTCGGCGACGACGGACGTTCGGACGTCATCGAGTCGCCCGCGCCGCGGCCAGGGCGCGCGCTCGGCGGCGGGTGCTGGTGCTGGACCGCCGACGGCAACGGCGTCGTGTACGCCGCGGCCGACGGGAACATCTGGTTGCACATGGTCGGCAGCGAGGCGCGTCAGCTGACGGACGTGGAGCCTCGGACCGCGCAGGCGCCGTGCGTGTCGCCCGACGGCGCGTTCGTCGTGTTCGTGGTCGACCAGGTGGAGGTGTGGCGCGTCGCTCTCGCCGGCGGCGCGCCGGAACGTCTCGACGTCGGGTCCGCCGACTTCTGCTTCGACCCTGCTGTCGATCCGACGTCGACGGTGGTGGTGTGGCAGGGCTGGAACGTGCCCGACATGGCCTGGGACGGCGCGCGGATCGAGCATCTCGCGCTCGCGTCACGGTTGCGCTCGTCGACGGTCGTCGACGGCTCACTCCAGCAGCCGCGCTTCCTGCCCGACGGCCGCCTCATCTGCGTCGCGGACGATCGTGGATGGGCGAACGTCGTGATCGACGGGCGGCCGGTCGTGGCGGAGGACGTCGAGCACGCCGGGCCGACGTGGGGACTCGGCCAGCGGTCGATCGCTGCGTCGCCGGACGGTCGACTCGTCGCCTTCACGCGCAACGAGCGTGGCTTCGGCCGGCTGTGCATCGCCGACATCGCGACCGGTGAGGTGCGTGAGGTCGCACGCGGCGTCCACGGTCAGCTGTCGTGGCAGGGCGATCGCATCGCGGCGCTGCGGACCGGTGCGCGCACGCCGACGCAGGTGGTGGTGCACGACGCGCACGACCTCTCGCGCACGGTGCTCGACGTCGGCCCGCCGGCAGAATGGACCGACGCGGAGCTGATCGAGCCGGAGCTGGTCGAGATAAGCGCGGACGACGGCGCCACGGTGCACGCGCGCCTCTATTGCGCCGACGACTCGAGCGACCGGCTGATCTGCTGGGTCCACGGCGGGCCGACCGACCAGTGGCAGGTGACGTTCATGCCACGGGTCGCGTACTGGCGGTCGCGCGGCTGGAACGTCCTCGTCCCCGACCATCGCGGGTCCACCGGTCATGGCCGCGTGTACCAGCAAGCGCTGCGCCGGCGGTGGGGGGAGCTCGACGTGACGGACACGCTCGCGGCGGTTGCGCACGCGCATGCACACGGTTGGGGGACGCCCGCGACGACTGCGCTGTTCGGCGGCTCGTCCGGCGGGTTCACCGTCCTCGGCGCGCTCGCTCGCGACGACCGGCCCGGCATCGCGTGCGGCGTCGTGAGCTATCCCGTGAGCGACCTCGGCGATCTCAGCGAGCGCAGCCACCGCTTCGAGCGGCACTACACCGCGACCTTGGTCGACCCGGCGCAGTACCCGGCGCGCTCGCCGGTCACGTTCGCGCACCGCATCACCGTGCCATTGCTCGTCTTCCACGGGGAGGACGACCCCGTGGTGCCCGTCGCGCAGAGCCGCGTGCTCGTCGAGCGGATGTGCGCCGCAGGCGCGGACGTGGAGCTCGTGGTCTACCCGGGCGAGGGGCACGGGTTCCGCATTCGCGAGCACCAGATCGACGAGTACCGCCGCATCGAAGCGTTCCTCGCGCTCCACATGCCCGTTCGCGGGTGAAGGGATAGCGTCGTCGCCATGACCGAGTGGAACCCGTCCGACCCCGACGTGACGAGCGTCTACTACGACCTCTCGTCCTGGTCGATCGACCACCGCGGCGAGGTCGCGGCGGAGATGGCCGACGCCGAGATCCCGCACGCGTGGAACGACACGGAGCTGATGGTGCCGGAGGACTTCGAGCAGGCCGCCGACCTCCTGATCGAGGTCGTCGAGACGCGCCTCGGCATCGCGTCGGCATCGGACGAGGACACGGCGGACGCGATGGCCTCCGGCGCCACTGCGGATGGCGGCGACGGGCCTCAGCCGATCGTGCTCCCCGAGGGCGCACCGACGACGGAGTACGGGCTGGAGGAGTGGCCGGCGGGTGACCTCGCCACGCTCACGCATGCGCTCACCGGCGCGGGCATCCCGTTCCGGTGGAACGACCGCGAGCTGCTCGTCGGCACCGACGACGAGGAGGTCGTCGACGCGCTGCTCGACGAGATCGAGACCGGCGAGTACGTCGACGTCGACATCGACGCCGATGCCGCAGAGCAGAGCGAGGCCGCCGAGGCGGCGGGGCAGCTTCCGTTCGAGACGCTCACGACGTTCTTCCTCGCAGGGGAGCGGCTGCAGAAGAACCCGCTCGACGCCGACGGGCTCGAGGAGCTTCTCGCCGCGACGGAGGTCGCCGACCCTGCGAGCCCGCCGTACGGCGTGCAGCCGAGGCTGTGGGAGCAGACGTGCGCGCTGGCGGAGCGACTGGCCGATGCGCTCGCGGGCGACGACGGGCCCGACGAGCAGGAAGCGATGACTGCCGCCGGCGAGCTCCACGACCTGCTCCGCCCGTACGTGTAGAGCGCGTCTTGCTGCTCGCAGAGCTCGAGGTCTGGCACTCCCGGCCGGTCACGCCGACGCGCCGCGTCTCGCTCGGCCACCTCGTGCTCCCGATCGACCCGGCACCGGGATTCGGTGGGCTCCTGCTCGGCGCGGTCGTCGCCGCGCACCTGCCGGAGGTCGACGAGGAGCTCGTCCCGGACATCCACCGCCTGCTCGATCAGATCAGCCGCGGCGACCGGATCGCGCAGCCGCGACTCCGTCACCGCTACCAGGTCGACCGGCACGGTCTCGCGGTGAGCGTGCACCGCATGGAGGGCGAGGGCGACAACGTGCGCTTCGACCTGCGGCCGAACGGGAGTCCGCTCGCGCAGGTGCTCGGCGCGATCTATGCGGTCGAGCGGCTGGAGATGACGGGGCGGATGATGCTCGTGCCGATCCTGCACCGCGCGATGCGCTGGCGCGGTCCGACGGGGCCGTCGTTCGTCGCCGACCTCGCCGGCGCGGCGGGCGCGTCGCTCGCGGCGATGGCCGACCCGCGCGCGTGGGCGCTCGACACGCTCGGGTTCCCGCTCGGGACGGCCGGGGTGTCGAAGAAGGACGTCACGGCGCGATACCGGGAGGGCTTGCGGCGCGTCCATCCCGACCACGGCGGCAGCGAGGACGTCGCGAGCAAGGCGATCGCCGACCTGCACGAGGCGCGGCGGATCCTGTCCGCATGACGAGCCTGCTGCTGTTCCCGGGTGCAGGCTCGAACCGCGACAGCCCGTCGCTCGTCGCGATCGAGCAGGCCGCCACGGCAGCGATCCCGAAGCTGCGCGTCGTGCGCTCCGACTTTCCGTATCGTCAGGCCGGACGCGGTGCGCCGGATCGTCCGCCGCTGCTGCTGCAGACGGTGCGTGACGAGGCGAAGGCGCTGGGGCGCGGCCGGCTGATCCTCGGCGGTCGCTCGATGGGCGGGCGGATCTGCTCGATGGCCGTCGGCGACGCGGACGCGCCGCTGCGCGCGACGGGACTCGTGCTCGTGTCGTATCCGCTGCACCCGCCGGGCAAGCCCGAGAACCTGCGCGTCGAGCACCTCCCGCGGATCGACGTCCCGTGCCTGTTCGTCCATGGCACGAAGGATTCGTTCGCCACGCCGGACGAGCTGACGAGGTGGACGGCGACGATCCCAGGCGAGGTCGAGCACGTCTGGATCGACGGCGCCGTCCACGAGCTGAAGCGCGCCGAGACCCGCGTGGCCACCGCCGTCACCGACTGGCTCCGCCGCCTCCTCGCGCCCCGCAGCCGCCGCTGACGGTCCCGCATGCGGCGGAGGCCGTTCGTGTCACGGCTTCAGTGCAATTTTCGGTGCTGGGGGCGTGACATGAACGCTGGGGCCCGTGAGCTCGGCGTCGTCGGGGTTGAGGTCCTCGAGCGCGCGGTGGGCCGTCTCCGGGTACGTGAGCATGACGATCACGGAAGCGACGAGCTGGCCGACGCCGAGCATCGCCATCACCGAGCCGTAGCTCCACCCGCGGTCGATCAGCACGCCGGCGGTGATCAGGCCGACCGAGCCGCCCACGAGCCCTGTCGTGGCGACGAACCCGCCGACCTGCCCGCGTCGCGCAGTCGGGAACATCTCGGTGCGGTAGACCGCGAACGCGGGGTAGGCCGTCCCGCCGAGCAACCCGCCCAAGAAGGCGGCGGCCCACATCCACCGCCCGGCGACGAAGAACGACACCACGAGCAGCGCCGTGCTCGCCGGCAGGGCGAGCGCGAGCACACGGCGACGGCCGTTGGTGTCCGCGAGGCGGCCGCCGATCACCAGCCCGAGCGACGCCGGGGTCGCGGTGGCGAGCGTGAACATCGCGATGCCGGCGCCCGTGTAGCCGCGGACGTCGTCGAGGTAGCGGTTCTGGAAGTACGACGCCGGCGCGACGAACAGGTTCGCGGCGAGCCCGACGCCGGCGATCGCGGCGAATCGCCGACGCCGCACATGCGCACGCGCCGCGGCCGACGGACCTGCGGCGCGGCGCTCCTGCAACCGCTCGAACCGCGGCGTCTCCGGCAGCCGCCGCGTCAGGTCGAGCGCGACGAGCAGCCACACGAGCGACACGACGTACACGAGACGCCACCCGCCCTCGCCGAGGTCGGCGAGCGGCAACGAAGCCACTGCGACGCCGGCTCCGAGACCGCTCGCCATCGCGAGGAGGCTCACCGCGTACGCGCGGCTGTTGCGCGGCATCACCTCCGCCACGGCGACCGCGATGAGCAGATCGAGTGCGATCCCGAGCGGCCTCCCGACCATCTGCGAGCCGGTGAGGACCCAGAAGTTCGGTGCGAGCGCGCCGAGCGCGGCGCACAGCGGAGCGAGCCACGCGAGGAGGACGATGATCCGCCGCCGGCCGATGCGGTCGGCCATCACGAGGAACGGCAGAGCGAGCACGATGCCGCAGCGCACGAGCACGCCGGCGACGGCCTGGCTGCTCTCGCCGATGCCGAAGTCGTCAGCAGCGAAGTTCACCGTTTGCGTGAACAGCGTGTTGACGAACGCGCCGGACATCGACGCCGCGGCGAGCAGCCCGAGCGCCTTCACCTGCAGCGGCGTCAGCCGGTCCGGCGCCGCCCACCCCGGGAGGCTCCCGTCGTCGCGCCACCTCCCGCGCAGCGTCGCCCGGATCGGCCACGCGAAGATCCATCCGAACCACGGGATCACGATCCGGTAGCGCGTCGTGTCGCTGATCCGGCCGCCGTCCGTTCGCACCTCGCGCACGTACTCCGTGAAGGGTCCTTCCGCCTGCTCGAAGCGGCCGTTCCCGGCGTCGCGCTCGGCGAGGAAGCCGTTGCGCAGGCGTGATGCCGCGGTGGCGTCGTCCGCCGCCCACGTCCTCGTGACGCGACGCTTCCGGCTGGACACGGCGCGAGTGTAAGAGCGGCCATACTTGGCGGCGATGTCGCCATGGGAGTCGCTCGCCCCCGATCGGGCGCAGGGCGAGGCGACGGCAGAGCCGCAGATCGTCGTCCGTCGGTCGGGTCCGCTGCACGGCGAGGTGACGGTGCCGGGAGCGAAGAACTCGGTTCTCAAGCTGATGGCGGCGACGCTGCTCGCCGACGGCGTCTACACGCTCACGAACGTCCCGGCGATCGCCGACGTCGAGATCATGAGCGACCTCCTCGCCGCGATCGGCGTGGCGACGACCCGCAACGGCGGCGACGAGATCACGATGACGAGCGGCCCGACGATCACGCCCGTGGCGCCGTACGAGCTCGTCGAGCGGATCCGCGCGTCCATCAACGTGCTCGGCCCGCTGCTCGGACGGTTCGGTCACGTGAAGCTGTCGCTGCCCGGCGGCGACGACTTCGGCTCACGCCCGATCGACATGCACCTCGCAGGGCTCGAGGCGATGGGCGCGACGTTCGAGCTGCGCCACGGCTACGTCGAGGCGCACGCGGACCGGCTGCTCGGCGCGGACATCACGTTCCAGTTCCCGAGCGTCGGCGCGACCGAGAACATCGTCATGGCGGCGGTGCACGCGAAGGGCACGACCGTCATCGACAACGCCGCGCGTGAGCCCGAGATCGGCGACCTCTGCAAGATGCTCATCTCGATGGGCGCGGACATCGAGGGTGTCGGCTCGTCGACGCTGACCGTGCACGGCGTCGAGCCGGGAGACCTGCGGGCGACCAGTCACCGCGTCGTCGCGGACCGCATCCAAGCAGCGACGTACATCGCCGCAGTGGCGATGGCCGGCGGCGACGTTCTCGTGCGCGACGCGCGCGGCGCGCACATGGAGATGCTGCTGCGCCGCTTCCACGAGATGGGCCTGGGCATCGTCGACCAGACCGACGGGTTGCGCGTCCATGCAGACGCGCGCCTGCGTTCGATCGACGTCGCGACGTTGCCGTACCCCGGGATCGCGACGGACTACAAGCCGCTGATCGTCACGATGCTGTCGATCGCAGACGGCGTCGGCATCGTGACCGAGAACCTCTACCCGGGCCGCTTCCGTTACGTGGAGGAGCTCCACCGCCTCGGTGCCGACATCAGCACCGACGGCCACCACGCGGTCGTGCGCGGCAGGCCGAGCCTGAGCGGCGCGCCGGTGCGCGCGCCCGACATCCGCGCGGGCGCCGCATTGGTGATCGCCGGTCTCGCAGCGGACGGTGAGACGGTCATCTCGGGGGTGCACCACATCGATCGCGGCTACGACGACCTCGTCGGCCGGCTCGCCGGGCTCGGCGCCGACATCGAACGTCGCTGAGATGCGAGCCGCGGCGGAGCCGCCGGATCAAGAACGCGAGCCGCGATCGAGGCGGCGCTTGGCGAGCCACAGCAGCCCGACGATCACCGCGATCGGGCCGACGACGAGGAGGATCTCGTCCCAGCCTCCTTGGTGTGCGAGCGACGCCGCGGCGCGAGTCACGCCACGCGCAGGATGAACAGCACCCCGTCCGTCGCGTGACTCTCGACCTCGAAGTCGCCTGCCAAGTCGGCCGTGAACGTGAAGGTCGCCGTCTCGCCGGGCTCGAACTCCTGGCCGTCGCCCAGGTCGTACCCGTGGATGTGGTACTCGTCCTGCGCCTCACCGTTCAGGATCGTGAGCGAGACCGTCGAGCCGAGCGGGACCATCTTGATCCGCTCCGGGCCCGTCTCCGTCCCGACGAACACTGCGATGACCACCGGCACGTCGACCGAGTCGACGGGCGCGACCACCGGGATGTCGCCGGTCCCCGTCGGGGTGAACGGGATGTCGGTCGTTCCTGCCGTGACCGGACCCGCAGCCGGAGTCGTCACCGGCCCGATCGTCGCAGCGGTCTGTGGGGCGCCGACCGTCGTCTCGACGACGGCCGGAGTGTCGATCGCGAACGACGTCGTGGTCGCCGCGGAGTCGTCGTCACCGCAGGCCGACAGCGCAAGGGCGACGAGGGCGACGGCGGCTGACAGGCGGAGCGGCATCGTCATGAATGGGCATCGTACGGGTCGGCCTGGTTCAATGTCCCCGCACGGGCGCGACCGCGGCCCCCCGAGACGCCTGAGGAACCGCATGGCGCGCCGCAACCAGAGCCCGGACGACCTGTTCGCCGCTGCCCTCGCCGGCGACCGTGCTGCGCTCGCGCGCCTGCTGTCGTTGATCGAGCGTGGCGGTGCCGAGGCGCGAGCCGTCGGCCGTCTCAGCCATCCGCTCGCCGGCGCCGGCTATACGGTCGGCCTCACCGGTGCGCCGGGAGCGGGCAAGAGCACGCTGACCAGCGCGATCATCTCGCACCTCCGTGCGCAGGACCTCGAGGTGGCGGTCCTCGCGATCGACCCGTCCTCACCGTTCACCGGTGGGGCGATCCTCGGCGATCGTGTGCGGATGCAGGACCACGCGACGGATCCCGGCGTGTTCATCCGCTCGATGGCCACGCGCGGCCACCTCGGCGGGCTCGCGCTCGCGACGCCCGAAGCGGTCCGTCTGCTCGATGCCGCAGGCCGGAAGTGGATCCTCGTCGAGACGGTCGGCGTGGGTCAGGTGGAAGTCGAGATCGCCGGCAAAGCGGACACGACAATCGTCGTCGTCAACCCCGGTTGGGGCGACAGCGTGCAGGCGAACAAGGCGGGGCTCATGGAGATCGCCGATGTGTTCGTGATCAACAAGGCCGACCGCAAGGGAGTCGAGGAGACCCGCCGCGACCTCGAACAGATGCTCGATCTCGGCGACCTCCCGCACGAGTCGTGGCGCCCGCCGATCCTGCCCGTGGTGTCGACCACGGGTGACGGTGTGTCTGCGCTGTGGGACACCGTGCTCGAGCACCGCGCCTTCATCGAGGGGTCGGGCGAGCTCACGCGACGGCGCGAGTTCCGCCTCCGCGAGGAGCTGCGCGAGATCGTCGCGAGACGGCTCGAGCAGCGCGCGCTGGAGTTGACAACGGGGGAGCGGTGGGATGAGCTGCAGTCCGAAGTCTTCCACCGGCGGCTCGATCCGTGGGCCGCGGCGGACGAGATGCTCGCCGGTGTCGACGGCGGGACCGAGGGGGAGAAGTGACAGACGAGCCGCAGCTGATCCGCCTCGAGCGCCGTGACGACGGCGTCGCCGTCATCACGCTCGACAACCCGAAGGTCAACGCGCTCGCGAGCGCGCTGCTGGCCAAGCTGCACCACGCGGCGGTGGAGCTGACCGCCGACCCGCCGGGCGCCGTCGTGATCACGGGCGGCGAGCGGATCTTCGCCGCAGGAGCGAACATCAGCGAGTTCGGCGGGCCGCACGAGGCGAAGGCGATCACGAAGAACTTCCACGAGGCGCTCGACGCGATCGCGGCGATCCCGCGCTTCGTGATCGCCGCCGTGTCCGGCTACGCGCTCGGTGGCGGGTGCGAGCTCGCCCTTGCGTGCGACTACCGGATCGCAGCGGAGCGGGCCGTGTTCGGCCAGCCGGAGATCCTGCTCGGGATCATCCCCGGTGGCGGCGGCACGCAGCGGCTGCCCCGCCTCGTCGGCCCCTCACGGGCGAAGGAGCTGATGATCACCGGCCGTCAGGTGAAGGCGGACGAGGCGCTGCGGATCGGGCTCGCCGACGAGGTCGTGCCGGGGGAGGAGCTCCACACTCGTGCATTCGCGCTCGCCGCCGAGATCGCCCGCGGCGCATCAGTTGCGCAGCACCTCGTCAAGCAGGCCGTCGATCGCGGCCTCGACCACGGTCTCGCCCACGGCCTCGACATCGAACGCGACCTCTTCGAGCAAATCTTCCACACGAACGACAGCCAGGTCGGCGTGCGCAGCTTCCTCGAGCACGGCCCCGGCAAGGCCACCTTCACCGGCGAGTAGCCGTCAGGCCGGGGGTTGCCGCCGGCGACTTCTGGCGTCAGCGGGCGGTATGCCGCTCACACACGACAGAGTTCGCTGTCGCACCTACTCGTCGGCCCACGCAGCGATGCCGAGCTCGACGGGCGAGAGCAGGCCGGGATGCGTCGGGACGGCGCGCACGGTGACGCCGTACGGTCCCGCTGCCGACACGGTGTAGCTGCCGGCGAACGTCGTCCCGCCGCGATGCTCCATCGGCTCGACGTCCGGCTGCGCGATGAACGATCCGGTCGAGTCGATCGCGCCGTGGAGGACCTGCACCGCGATGTCCTGCGGGGTCAGCGCGCCGAGCGTCACCTCGGCGGTGGCCTCGCGCTTCTCGCCCTCGTGTGCGCGTGAGCCGTCGGTGTGCACGGCCGTGACCTTCACATCGGGCCATGCGGCACAGACGTTGGTCTTCCACGACGCCAACGACTTCGCGAGTGCCCACGACCCGTCGGCGACGCCGCCTGCGCTCGCGGCTGCCGGCTCGTACAGCTCCGTGACGTAGTCGCGGATCATGCGCGCCGCGGTGACGAACGGACCGAGCGTCGTCCAGTTGTGCTTCATCGACTCGATCCACTCGACCGGGAGGCCGTGGCTGTCGCGACGGTAGAAGCACGGCACGATCTCGCGCTCGAGCAGGCCGAACAGACTCGTCGCCTCTCGCGTGTCGCGGCGGGCGGTGTCCGGGTCATCGTCCGCCGACGCGATCGCCCACCCGTTGTCGCCGTCGTAGCACTCGTCCCACCAGCCGTCGAGGATGCTGCAGTTGAGGGCGCCGTTCAGCGCCGCCTTCATCCCGCTCGTGCCGCACGCCTCGAGCGGACGGCGCGGGTTGTTCAGCCACACGTCGCAGCCGTGGTACATCAGCCGCGCGACGGCCATGTCGTAGTCGGGGACGAACAGGAACCGGTGGCCGACGTCGAGGTTGCGCGCGAACAGCTCGATGTCGCGGATCATGTCCTTGCCGAACTGATCGGCGGGGTGCGCCTTGCCGGCGAACACGAACTGCACCGGACGTGTCTCGTCGAGCAGCAGGTCGCGCAGTCGGTCGGCCTGCGACAGCAGCAGGGTGGCGCGCTTGTACGTCGCGAACCGGCGCGCGAACCCGATCGTCAGGATCTCCGGGTCGAGCAACGCGTCCCCGAGCCGCGAGCGGACGAAGTCGACGAGCGCGGTTCGGCCGACGCGGCGTGCGCGCCAGATCTCCGCAGGAGCAAGCCGGCGCACCGCCTCCCACGACGCTTCGTCGGCACCGTCCCACATCCCGCCGACCGACTGGCGGAAGAGGGCGTCCATCTCGTCGCTCACCCACGTGTGCGCATGCACCCCGTTCGTGATCGAGCGGATCGGCACCTCGTCCTCGGGGACGTCCGGCCACAGCCCGTTGAACATCGCTCGCGAGACAGCGCCGTGCAGCTTCGCGACGCCGTTCGCGCGGCCGGCGAGGCGCAGGCCCATGACCGCCATGTTGAACCGCGTCTCCTCCATCTCGTCGGCCCGCTGCCCGAGGTCCATCAGTGTCTCGAAGTCGATGCCGAGCGTGGTGGCGAAGCTGCCGAAGTACGTCTCCATCAGCGAACGCTCGAAGCGGTCGATCCCGGCGGGGACCGGCGTGTGCGTGGTGAACACGCCGCCGGCACGCACGGCCTCGACGGCCTCGACCGCCGACAGCCCGTGCGCGACGAGCTCGCGCAGCCGCTCGAAGGACAGGAACCCGGCGTGGCCCTCGTTCGTGTGGAACACCTCCGGCCAGAGGTCCAGCGCGCGCAGCACCTTCACGCCGCCGATGCCGAGGATGATCTCCTGGCGCAGCCGGTGCTCGGCGTCGCCACCGTAGAGCCGATCCGTGATGTCCGAGCCGGCGGCGCTGTTGCCCTCCACGTGCGTGTCGAGCAGGTACAGCTTCACGCGCCCGACGTCGACCTGCCACGCCCGGACCTTCACCTGGTCGCCGGCGACGTCGACCACGACCTCGATGCCGGTGTCGCGCAGCGGGAGTCCGCTCGCGTCGAGGCGCGGGAAGCGCTCCTCCTGGTAGCCGTCGGCGTTCAGCCGCTGGCGGAAGTACCCCTCCGCATACAACAGGCCGATCGCGACGAGCGGGACGCCGAGGTCGCTCGCCGCCTTCAGGTGATCGCCAGCGAGGACGCCGAGGCCGCCGCTGTACTGCGGGAGCGTCTCGGTGAGGCCGAACTCGGGCGAGAAGTAGGCGACGAGGTTCAGCGGCGAACCGCTCGACCGGCGGCCGGAGAACCAGCGGTCACCCTCGATCGCCTCCTCCAGCCGCCGCTTCGCGGCCGCCGTCGCCGTGACCGTCAGCTCGTCGCGCGCGAGCACGTCCCAACGCTCGGGCTCGATCAGCGCGAGCAGGCGCAACGGATCGTGCCCCGATTCCTCCCAGCTCTCCGGGTCGAGGCGGGCGAACAGGTGCTGCGTCTCACGGTCCCACGTCCAGTGCAGATTCGTCGCAAGGTCGGTCAGTGCGGAGAGAGCTGCGGGGACCGCAGGGGCGACGGTGAACTGCCGGACGGCGCGCATGGAGCGAAGTTAGTGGGCGAACTCCCGGCGTCGCCCATGGCCGGCCGAACGTTCATGAACCCGGCGCCGCCACCGCCAGCGCATCCGCACACCCCGCCTCGTACACCGCCGTCGTCGACACGGCGATCGCATCCCACGTGTAGCGCGCCTGGAGCAGCTGCGCCGCCTTCGTCCGCATCGTCGTCGCCAGCGTCTCGTCGAGGAGCACCTCCTCGATCCGGCCTGCGAGGTCGTTGTGGTTGCCCGGCTCG